>Ga0302311_10003932_pt1 | contig 16130 bp, 15 predicted proteins | sample III_Palsa_N1_3_FD_200449 | JGI IMG/M metagenome (GOLD analysis project Ga0302311, IMG submission 200449) | Peat permafrost microbial communities from Stordalen Mire near Abisko, Sweden - III_Palsa_N1_3 | ecosystem: Environmental > Terrestrial > Soil > Palsa > Peat permafrost | place: Sweden... | reverse complement strand
CTCCGGACGAGGGCCTCAGCTGGGCCCGCGGTTTCGTCCCTTGAGGCTTGTCCGACGCCTGCCCTTCAGACCTGTGCTGTTCCGAGGTAATCTCGGCGCGCGGCAGTCATCCGACAACCCTTAACAGTTGCGGACACCGAAAATGGTCTGCTTTCGGGCTATGTGAGCGCTCGTTAGTCATCCGGAGCTCGTGTGCAACGGCTATTGCCAAACCGTCCTATCCTTCGTCGCCTCCTGCTCGTGTTCGTTGGCCTCGCCTCTCTGCCACTGCTCGTGGTGGGAGGCTGCGCGGCGCTGATCAAAACCACTGAGTATCGAGCGCAGTCCTTCTGTGACAGCATTCCAGTTGGTTCGGAAATTCGCCTCGCCGTGGCTCGATTTGAAGGCTCGACCGGAAAACCCGACGTGCGGCACTACGCCGACAGCGCTGCAATGAGCCACGTTTTCGTTTTCCCGTTCAGCTTCGAAGATCGTGCGTACTGTCAGGTCAGACTCGACAGTTCTGGCCACGTCGTTTCGAAGCAAACCTTCACCATGTACGATTGACCGCTCAAACGGCGTGTTCCGGCCAGAAGCTGAACGTCTGATGCGTCGGCGGGGCCTGCGCGGCGTGATGCGCGGCAAGATCGTGCGCACGACGATCAGCGACGGCAAGGCGCCGTGCCCGTCGGACAAGGTCAATCGGCAGTTCCGGGCCGAGCGACCGAACCAGCTCTGGGTCTCTGACTTCACGTACGTCTCGACCTGGCAGGGCTGGCTCTACGTGGCCTTCGTCACCGACGTCTTCGCGCGCCGCATCGTGGGCTGGCGTGTCAGCAGTTCGATGCGAACGGACTTCGTCCTCGATGCTCTTGAGCAGGCGCTGTACGCGCGTCAGCCAGAGCGGGATAGCAGCCTCATTCATCATTCAGACAGGGGGTCGCAATACGTGTCGATTCGATACAGCGAGCGCCTCGCCGAAGCCGGCGTCGAGCCCTCCGTGGGAAGCAAGGGCGACAGCTACGACAACGCCCTGGCCGAGACCATCAACGGGCTCTACAAGGCCGAATTGATCCATCGCCGGGTACCCTGGAAGACCAAGGAGGCCGTGGAACTCGCCACGCTCGAATGGGTGTCCTGGTTCAACAACCAACGCCTGCTGGAGCCCATCGGCTACATCCCGCCAGCCGAGGCTGAGGCAAACTACTACCGGCAACTCGCCAGTCAGAACGCCATCTCGGCCTGACTTAACCCAACGGGCCTCCGCGGAACCCGGGGCGATTCAGATTGAAATTCGCCGCGGGATGAACAGACGGATGAGCATGTGAGAATTCTCCATGCCCAATTTCTCGAACGTGACGCTGCAGACCGCGAGACTCCACTTGCGTCCCCCGGTGCCTGCCGACGCCGAAGCCCTCTTCGCGATGCGCTCCGACCCGGTCGTGCAGCGCTACGGCAGCCACGCGCCGTGGACCGATCGGCAACTGGCGACCGACTGGATAGACCGCAGCATCCGCGAGATGGCCGAAGGCACGGTCGCGCAGTTCTTCATCGAACGACGCGAGGACGCGGCGGTGGTCGGCACCTGCACGCTGTTCGGCATCGACGCGCAATGCCGGCGCGCCGAGGTCGGCTACGGCTTGATCGTGTCCGAGTGGGGCCACGGCTACGCGAACGAGGCCGTCACGGTGATGCTGAACTGGGGTTTCGGGCATCTCGAATTGAACCGCATCGATGCGGACGTCGACCCGCGCAACGCGCCCTCGGTGCGCGCGCTCGAGCGCCTCGGCTTCACGCGCGAAGGCCGTCTGCGCGAGCGCTGGATCGTGGCTGGCGAGGTCAGCGACTCTTTCATCTACGGACTACTGGCGGCCGAATGGAAGGCCCGCAAGTGACGTAGTCGGGCGTGCTCGCCGACCGGCCGCACCTGTGGGCATTCCTCGTCGGCTGCGGCGCGGCGACGGTGGGCGTCGCGATGCACCGCCTGATCGTCTACGCCCGCGGCGCAGTTCGGCCACTACCAGTCTCCCGACAATGTCGGCTTTGAAGTAGGCTGACACCATGGCAATCGACGTTGAAATTCAGGACGAGAACGGGGCAAGCATCGCGCGTTACGATGGGCCACCGCTCGGACATCAGTTCACGAAGCTCGCGCCGGCGGCTAGTGCGTGCTTTCGATTCATCCTGCCGTGGGCCGATGCCACGTTCAATGAGGAGCAGATCAAGGTGCTGAAGGACGAGCTTCACGATGCGGCGAGAAACTGTCCTCCCGAGCGCCTCGCCGAGTTGAAGGCGCTGTCTTCATTCCTGGGGCGCGCGACAGGCGCGCATGTGTACGTCAAATTCATTGGCGACTAAGGGCGCGCACGCGGCCCGTTGTCGGCCAGGTCCGGTTATCTGCGACGGGCGGCTGTAGGGAAGCGTCGCTGGTCACATCAGGAGAAAAATGGCCGAACGAGGTTCGGCTATTTGCGCAAACTGTTACGGACGCAGGCACACCGCCGGCGCCGCCACGGCGTTAGCCCTTCTTGTGATCGCTGCCTTGCTGCGATCGCTGCTTCTCGGATGTCGAATCAGCACCCTGCTGGCCATGGCGAGCGGACTGATCCTGTTGTCCCGACTTGATGTTGCTGCCGTGCTGGTTCTGGCCGCCGCTCGTTGCCGGCTGATGGTTCGAGCCCCCGCTAGGCGCCTGCTTGCTGTCCTGGCCCGCCGCCTGATTCTGCTGGCCCGATTGATTCTGCTGATGGTTTTTGTCGCCGCCCTGGTTGTCGCTGCTACCTTGTTGGGGGTTCTTACCGTTCTTGTCCTGATTGTTCTGCATGAGATGCTCCTTAGATGGGATGGGCCCCGCCGCGTTGAAGGTGGAGTCAGGCCTGCGAACACGCTCGCGGGTCTTGCCCAAGTGCGGCAACGCGCGATCCTGAAACGTGAAGCGGCTTCACATGGCGGTCAGCGGCGCGCTTCTTGATGGCCCCGAACGGCTCAATAGCGCCGCAATCGTGGCCCGGCAGCACTGCCACCGCCTCATGCCGCCATGAAGCGTGGTAGCTGGCGACCCTATCGGGTAGCCGCCTGAAGTTGAGCCGGCGGACGTATGCCCGCTGAGTCACCGCTCGCCGCTACGCGGCGCACATGGTCTTCTTGAAGTCCACGGCACCACACTGCCGGGGTAAGCGATGGCTCAGAGCCCTCTTGACGCCGGTCAGAGCTTGATCTGTGCCAGCCTGTCGTTGGCCTCGATGGAGTCGAACGCTTTGGGATCCCAGGTCTCCACGCCGATCCATTCGGCCAGGTGCTCGCGCTCCGGGTCATTCGGATCAGACATCGCCTTGACGAAGTCAGCGTAGCCAGGCACGCCGCCGCAGTCTTCGGGCGGCGTCGCACACGCCCCACCGACGCAGAACGGCAGATCCAGCAGCGGATCGGGCGCAAGCTTCTTCTCGACCGTGATGCGGTGCTCCCAGTAGTCGCCGAAGTCGTAGACGTAGCTCAGCGTAGATCGGTTCAGGGCGATGGTCAGTCGCGTGCTCTCGCTGGTGACCGAGCCCGGATCGTCATACATCGGGTCAGGCGTTCCGTAGCGTTGACCATCGCCGGCAATGAACTCGTGCAGGTGCGAGTGGCCCCATCCGAAGGCGGCCTGGATGACCAGGTGGAGCTTGGCCAACGTGATCGTCGCGGGCACCAGCACGCGACGCCAGACCTTGGGCTTCGTGCCGCGCAACTCAATATGCAGTTGCAGGATCGGCGGGGAGGTCTTGATCCGTTGTACCTTGGTTGCCATGCTCAGGCGGCTTCTCGTTTGTCGTCGGCGTGTCGACCGATGTTCCACGGCAGCAACTCGTCGATGCGGTTGATGGGATGGTCGGCGATGCGCGTCAGCACTTCGCGCAGATAGGCCTCGGGATCGAGCCCATTGAGCTTGGTCGTCTCCACGAGGCTGTAGATTGCTGCAGCACGTTCGCCGCCCGCGTCCGACCCCATGAACAAGTAGTTCTTGCGGCCGAGGCTGACGCCGCGCAGCGCACGCTCGGCAGCATTGTTATCGATCTCGATGCGACCGTCGTCGACGTAGCGGGTCAGTGCCCTCCAGCGCGTGAGCGAGTAGCCGATGGCGGCGGCGATCTCCGACTTCGCCGACACGCGGCCCACCATGCTTGTCAGCCAAGCGTGCAGTTCCTCGAGCAGGGGGCCTGCGCGCGCCTGGCGCTGCCGTCGTCGCTCGTCGGGCGGCTGCCCACGAATGTCGGTCTCGACCTCGTACAACGCGGCAATACGCTTGAGCGCTTGCTCGGCCACGGTACCTGGCGCTCGCCCCAGGCTCAGGTGCAAATCCCACCACGGTCGTCGTGCATGAGCCCAGCAAGCGGCCTCCGTGACGCGGCCACTGTCGTAGAGCTTGCCCCAGCCACCGTAGGCATCGGCTTGCAGGATGCCCTTGAAGTTCTTCAGGTGCTGCTGCGGGTGCACGCCCTTGCGGTCGGGTGAATATTGGAACCAGACGGCCGGGGCATCCTGGCTGGCAGCCGGGCGGTCATCGCGCACGTAGACCCACAGCCGGCCTGTCTTTGTGCGCCCGCCTCCCGGGTCGAGCACGCCAACTGGCGTGTCGTCGGCGTGCATCTTCGCGCTCGCCAGCGTGTAGCGACCGAGCGCGGCCACCAGCGGGTCGAGCAAGGCGTCACCCTGGTCGATCCAGCCGACCATCGTCGAGCGATCGATGACCACGCCATCGCGAGCGTAGATACCGCTCTGCCGATATAGGGGGATGTGGTCGCAATACTTCGAGACCATCACATGAGCGAGGAGCCCTGGGCCGGCAACACCACGCGCAATCGGCCGGCTCGGCGCGGCCGCCTGGAAGATCGTCTCGCAGGCCACGCACGCGAGCTTCGGTCGCACGTGGCGGATGACCTTGAAGTGCGCCGGAACGTACTCGAGCTGCTCGGAGACATCCTGGCCGATGCGACGAAGTCGGCCACCACAGGCGGTGCAACCGCACTGCTGACCGCTCGCATCGTGATGCGCCGGGGTCGTCTCGGGGCGATAGGTCTTCGTGTCGCGCGGCAGATGCGAGGGCAGCTTGCGATCAACCTCGGCGCCGTTGGCAGCATCCTTCTTCACGGGTGCCTTCGGCGCCGGAAGTTCATACAGTGGTTGACCTTCGAGCAGCGCCATTTGAGGGCTGTTCAGCTGTTCGCTGGTCGCTCCGAACCGGGCACGATTGCCACGCAGCACCTGCAGTTTGAGCTTGTCGACCATCAGCTTGAGCAGCGCCACTTCCGCCTCGTACGCCTGGACGACTCGCAGCAGCGAATCGACGGTGTGGGCTGGGTTCGGAGTGGTCGTCACAGGGATCTACTGTGCCGGGCCGGAGAAGTCTCGCCCATCGGGTCCGCACCCGAGCCGAGTTCATACAGTGGTCAGGCAGCGAGTTCCGGCTCGTGCGTGCGCATCGGCATGCGCCAGTCGATGCCTTCGAGCAGCATCGACAACTGCGCGGGCGTCAGCGACACGCTGCCAGACGTTGCCTGCGGCCAGACGAAGCGCCCGCGCTCGAGGCGCTTGGACAGCAACATCAGTCCCTGGCCGTCGAACCACAGCACCTTGAGGATGTCGCCGCGCCGACCGCGGAAGACGAAGACGTGCCCGCAGAACGGGTTGGCCGCAAGCGCGGTCTGCACCATTGCGGCCAGGCCGTCGAAGCCCTTCCTCATGTCGGTGTGGCCGGCGACGATCCACACGCGCGTGTTGGGCGGCGCGCCGATCATGCGGCACTGCGCAGCGACTGAAGGACGCAGCGGACAGTCGCGTCGTCAACGGCCCCGCAGAGGCGGACGCGCGCGCCGCCGATATTGATCTCAATCGTGCCGGTGTTGGCGCGAGCCGCGGCCGCCGCCAGCGCAGGCATTGCTGCCGCCAACTCAGGATCTTGCGGCGCCTCGATCGTTACCGGCAGCAATGCCTGCGCCGGCGACCACGGGGCTTGGCTCACTGCTGCGTGGTGTGCACGGCGCCACGTGAACAGCAGGTTCGCGTTGATGCCAGCCTCCAACGCGATGGCCGACACGGAGGCGCCCGGCTGCAGGCTTCGCGCAACCAGTTCGCGCTTGAGTTCCGGAGAGTGGTCGCGCCGCCGACGTGCGCCTCGTGTGACTCGATCGTTCATGATGTGCATTACCGCGTTGATGCACACCATCGCAGGCGCGCTCGATCAGGCGATCGTGCTCATTGGCCGGCAATCTGAACAGAGGGCCCACGGGCCTCGCTTACCTGCCGGGCGCAGCGAGCGGCTTGTTGTGGCGAGACGCTTGGGAATGGCGGTTATTGCCGATGTGGGTATCAACATGCCGACAGAGGTCGCCATGAGTTTGAATCCCACCTGGTCGAGCAAGCTGGATGCGTCGTCGTCGTCGTCGCCGTCCGAGCGGCGCGATTGAGCGCCGCGCCGGTAACAAGTGGGCTCCAGCGCTGGTCGAGCTTCTTCCTGCCGTGCTCGGTTCCCTGCTGCGCAAACTCATCCACGTCCGTTCCGCCACTGAGCCAGTCGCCAGCCCTTCGTTGCGCGTGCTCGCCGGGATGGCAGACGCCGTTCAGCTACGAGCTCATCTGGGCTGCGTGGCGGTGCGCGGGGGCCTGCTCAGCGATGCTAATGATGACCTCAGAGACACATTGAGGCACATCACTGGGCCGCCAAACTGCGGCCCCCTCTTCCTACGGTACTGGCGGCGTCAGTTGCGGTCGGCCCGCGGATGAAGCGACGCGTCGGTGCCGCTCGATTGTGAGCTGGTGCTGGCGGCATCGTTGCTGTTGTTCATGCTGCTGTTCGCGGCGTTAGAGTCAGGGGTGTTCGTTGACGTCGAGCCGTTCATTGACGAGTTGCCGGCGGAGTTGTTCATCGCATCGCCGTTGCTCGACATGCTTCCGTCAGTGGTGGGGGATGTGCTACTCGATGCACTGGAGGTCGAGGTGCCGGATTCCGAAGTAGACCGGGCCGCCATGGCCGAGCAGCCGGCGATACACGCCGCAATCATGGCCACCGACGACAATTTCAAGATCGCATTCATGGATCTCTCCTGCTGGTAGATGTCCACGAAGAGCCGTGGGCTAAAAAAGTCGGCAAGGGTTGTGCCCACGACTGCAGCCACGCGGTGCAAGTGACCGATCCGGCCTGGCTTCGGCATAGGGGCTTTGGGCCGTTGCAGGCCTGATGCTGCAGGGAGGATCGGCGCGGCTTGAACTCGGATCGCTCGCAACAGTGCACCGTAAGCAACCAGCCACGGCATCTTGACCCGACAGCTGGCGAGGGCCCGCTGTCGGGCGCATGGCTGACGTTTAAGGCCGATGCCTGTGTGGCCGTTCCCACCCGAAGCAGTCTTCTGACTCTTCAGCTTTGACACCCCAAAGCGAAAATCCAGAAGCGCGGCATGCATCAGCCGCGCCGGAAAGTCGCCCTAACCTCTACGGTTTTCTGCTTCGCTTAGTCGAGCGAAGCCTGCTGGTGAGCTAAGTCCAAACAGAGCGTCCGACCGACGAAGAAGTCGCTACCTAATACGCCATCAACGGCCGGCGCATTGAAGAGTTTTAGGTCGAGTACTTGTCGCCCAAAGTCGTGGCCACCGAGCGCGAAGTGGGAGAACCGCCGTACCGTCTGCTGGCGTGCATTGTCTGCCGGTGCCTTTGCCTCGGCTACGTCGGGATGAATGAAGGTGAGCGAGGAACCCGTGTCGAGCTGAAGCAGCAGTTCGCTATCGTCCGTGCGCGCTCTCACTTCCACGACGCCATTGCGCAATGTCGCAGGAAAGGAAGACGTGCCGCAGACATCTGCGAACGCGCTTCGACCGCTGGCCTGGTAAAGCGAGAGCACGCCGGACTTGTAGTCCATCTTGACAATGAACTTGTCGAGTATGTCGATGCCCAGGTATCCCACGGTGTCGTGGGGCAGTTCCTTGGACGAGCCTAGAAGCTCCGAGCCGCCTATGGGGCCGATCTGTTTTTCGCCGATGCGGAGGTCACTCTCCGTGAACTGGCGCGAGGAAAAGCGATGGCCCTGGGCGTCCTGCCATTCGACCGTGCGGCCGCTAAATTCGACCGCCGCACTGGAAAGCGCCGCCGGAATCAATGCGATTCCTCCAAAGCCGCCCGAATCGACGAGAAGTTTCAGGCTGGCACCCTGGCTGGTAGCGATTGTGACGACTGGCCTGCCTGATGAAACGTCCATCGATGCCTCTGCCAACGGCTGCGTTGCGTGCGCGGTGGCCATCGTGATGGAGGCGAGAAAATATAGCGTTTTGATTGGATGTCTCATGTCGTTATGGTGTGAACAAGCTGCGCGAAATCGACTGTTGGTCGGCTTGATGGAGCACTGCCCCATTTTTCCGGCGACGAACCCGCCTCTTGTGCCTGGGACTGATGAGCGCCCACAGAACCACCGGACACCGGTCGCCAGTGACGGTGGCTTCTGGCCGGACTACCGGTGTTGGCGGACGATATCCGAAAGTCGGCTTCTATGAGGACTGTTCTGTCAAGCGGAGGGACTCAAGGCGGCACCTGAGGATGACATCCGATCGAGGTTCCTTCGCGGTTCGGCTGCATTCCTGATCCGAGGTCGGGGACGGTCGAGAGCTCGAGCAACTGCTCGGGCAAGCTTCTATCCGTGCAGGACTCTGAGGTCCAACACCACATGCTGCATGCGCGCCAGGCGCACTGGCAATCCCCGGTTACCGACGCGCCCCATCTTTGCGGACGGTCACGATGAGGTGACCCGCCGACACTACGGGCGCGTTGACCTTTGATCGAGATGCTGCTGCTCATTTCTGCGTGGCAAGGTGAGCGGTCAGGCGTGGCCCGTGTCAGGTTTCAGGACAGCGCCGGCTGGGATCACGCCGTCTTTCAGGTATCGCCACAACGCAATGGCCAGGCGCCTGGCCAGCGCGACGATCCCGACCCGACGCATCCGCTTTCCCGAGCCTCCGAAGCGCCGGTTGAACCACTGCGTGAGCTCACTGCCGGGCTGCAGGCGTACCCAGCTCCAGGCCTGCTCGATGAGCACCGAGCGCGCTCGTCGGTTGCCTGTCTTGCTGATGCCTTGCTCGTGGTCGATGCTACCGCTCGCATGCGGCGTCGGCGCCAGGCCCACACAGCCGGTCAGTTCGCGCCGGTTGGAGAAGTTGCGCCAGCCAAAGATCTCCTTGACCAACACCCACGCGCCCTTGTCGCCGATGGCCCGCAGTCGAGCGAGCTCATTCACCATCGGGTGCTTGCGCTCAGCAAGCTCCTTGCGGTGTGCCGACTCGATGGCCCGAACCTGATCCTTGACCAGCTTCAACCTCGCGTTCTCACGCTCGATCTCCGAACGCAGCAGCGGCGGCACTTGCTCCTGATGCGCGTCCCACCACTTCGACCAATCGCGCCCGCCGATGACGATTCCTGGGCGAAGGTTGTGCATCACCAGCAGTGATCCGATGCGGTTCGTGTGGGCGATGCGCTCGTGCGTCAGCCTCTGCAGCTCGCGGTGCTCACGACGCGCGTCTTCATCCTCGACGCTGGGTTCACGCAGCACCGACCACACGCGTTCGCCGGCGTGGTGGCGGATCAGCAGCGCCAGCAGTTTGTCGGCGTCGAGCCGATCGGTCTTGGCTCGTCGTGCCCGACGATTGACCTCGATGCTGGCCGCATCAACGACGATGTTGTCCACTCCCAACTCGCGTAGCCATCGATGGAACCACCAGCCGTCGCGTCCGGCCTCGTAGACGCCGTAGACCTCGGACCGCCCGCTGATGCGCAAGCGCTCTGCGGCCTTCAGGATCCGGGCAGCGACGGCCGCCGTGTCACCCGCGGCAACCGTGTACCGACTCACCTGGAATCGGTCGTCGCCGAGGCTGATCTGCCAGTTCTTGTCGCCAAGATCGAAGGCTATGTACAGAGCGCTTCTTGAGGTCGTATCCTTGCGCCGTAGGACTGCTTGGGGCTTGGTCATTTCCACTCTCCTTGAGAAACAGAGACTCGGAAAATCGCTTGTAACTCAAGGTGTAATCCCGAGCCGTCCTACATAGCATCTTGCTGGCTGCAAGCCACCATCAAGTTCAGCGAGAAGAGCCGGCGTCGACGGTACGGCGAAGGGCCTTCAGTCGGCCGACACCCACCGATGAGGCAGCAGTTCGTCGATGCTTCGGTTTGGATGCGTCGGCAGCCGGGTCAGCACGTCCTTGAGGTAAGCGCAGGGGTCGTGCCCGTGCATGCGCGCCGATTGCGCCAGACTCATGACGGTGGCCGCGCGCTGGCCCGCGCACTCGCTGCCCGCGAAGAGCCACGCCTTGCGACCCATTGCCCAGGGACGCATCAGGTTCTCGAGGTGGTTGTTGTGACAACTGACGTCTCCGTCATCGAGAAAGCAGCCGAGCGGCATCCAGCGGTTCAGGCTGTAGTCAATCGCCGCAGCGATGCCGCTGCCGTCGGGCACGCACGCGCGCTCGGCGCGCAGCCACTCGTAGAGCTTGTCCCAATGCGGCCGGGTCTGCTCGCGCCGGATCGCCAGCCGATCTACTGGAGAGTTATCTTTCGCCTGCTTCTCGATCCAAAAGATCCAGGCCAGGCGGCGAAGCGCCTCCTCGGCCACCGGGCTCGCGTTCCCGTTCTTGAGCAATTCTTCGAACTTGCGTCGCGCGTGCACGAGGCAGCCCGCCTCGACGCGGCTGCCGAGCTTGAAGACGGGCTCGTAGCCCTTGTAGTCGTCGCACACAAGCGTGCCGTTCCAGCCGTCGAGGAATGCCACGGGGTACTTCGCGCCGCGGCCGACGCAGAAGTCGTAGACCACGCCGGGCAACCCGTCGAACTCGCTGCGGGCATAGCCCCAGATGTAGGCCTTCTTCGTCTTGCCTGCGCCCGGGTCGAGCATCGGCACCGGCGTCTCGTCTGCGTGCAGGACCTTCGAACCCAGGACGAACGCCTTGTGCGCCTGGCCGAGCGGCTCGAGTTCGGCGCCGGCTGCGCCGGCCCAGGCGGCCAGAGTCGTGCGCGGTGTGTGCACGCCTGAGCGGGCGTTGATAGTCTCTTGCCGGTAGTACGGGATGTGGTCCACGAAGCGGCTGACCAGCACGTGCGCGACGAGGCCCGGCGCGGGCAATCCCTTGTCGATCAGTTGCGGGGCCACCGGCTTCTGCGTCAGCGTCTGGCAGCACTTGCATGCCCATTTGCCGCGTATGTGGCGGTGCGCGAAGAACTCGGCCGGCACGATGTCCAGGCGCTCGCTCACGTCCTCGCCGATGCGCACCATCGGGCGGCCGCAGTCGGGCGCCGGGCAGGTCGTGTCTTCCGGCTCGTGATGGTGCTCGACGCGACGCAGGTGTTCGGGAATCGGCTGGCGGCGCGGCTGGCGCTTGACGCGACCCTCGCCCGCGGGTGGCGCGGGCGTCTTGTCACCGCGAAGCGCGTCGATGCGGGCTTGAAGGTCGGCCTCGTCTTCGGCCAACGTCTCCTCGAACAAGCGCCGCTGGTCGGCGGTCATCGCCTCGGTGCGCACACCGAACTTCAAGCGCTTCAGCCGCGCGAGTTCGAAGGTGAGCTTCTGGAGCTTGGCGTCCTTGAACTTGATCTGCTCGTCGCGCTCGGTGATCTGCCTGCCGTGCTCCTCGTCTATCGCCGCGACTCGCTCCAGCAAAAGGATCGCGATGCGGCTGGCGGCTGCCGCATCGAGTCCTTGCAAGTCCTCGGCCCTAAGGTGACGCACATCGAGCATGGAGAGCCATTTTGCGCAGCGCCTGCCGCTCAGGCAAGAGCTTGCAATGAGACGTTTCCACTGCAATGTCTACATTCGTGTGATGACCTGCGACTGTTGCAGCCGTTGCCAAGGTAAGCCGACCACGAGGGCATCGAATTGCTGCTGCGTCAGGGTGAGCGTCGCGCCACTGTGGCCTGTTGTCGTCGGCCACATGAAGTGGCCCGCGTTCAGTCGACGCGCGGCGCACCAGACGCCGAAGCCGTCATGCACCAACAGTTTGACGCGGCTGGCGCGCGAGTTGGCGAAAAGATAGCCGTGGTGCGCCTGCGCCTGGCCGAATACATGAACGACACGCGCGAGCAGCCGTTCGGCGCCGGCGCGCATGTCCATCGGCTCTACCGACAACCACAAGGCGTCGATGCGGATCATCGAAGCAGCTCCCGCATCCAAGCTGCACACTCGGCAGCCGCAGCTACGGACCAAGTGACGCTGATGGCGGTCGAGCCGCGACGAAGTTCAACACGGATCTCAGAGAGCGCCGGGGTCGAGGGCATGGTTACGGGAACGAAGGGCGGCGGCAGGGCCGACTTCGGAGCCGCGACTTCCGGCTCAGCACGCTGCATCTCGATCAACTCGCGGGCTGGCCCCCTGGCGTCGCTGATCCAGCGTCTCGCGAGGTTGGCATTGACGCCATGGGCCATAGAGACCGCGGCGATGGAGACTCCTGGCTGGCTGCAGGCGGCAACGACCTGCGCCTTGAATTCGTCGCTGTGCTGGCGGCGGCGCCGGCCCAGGACCGCCGTCTGATCATTGATAGTGTTCACGAGTCCACGGAGAAGTTAAGTGGACTGGAGGCTCCTATGTCGTCGGCCGGGAATCAATATGGGATGGCTGGTTGCTTACAGTGCACCAGACCAAACGGAGGAACGACCAGTTTCCGCTAACCGACTATCGTACTAGCCTCAAACACCAGCGTCGGCCGCGAACTTGCGGCTCAGATGTACTCGCGCCGATTCAGTTCGGCGCCGCCGAGGCGGGATCGCCGGCCATGAAATGAGTTATTCCAGGCAGGCACTGGGGTCGCAGTTAGGCCAGCTTTGGGGTTGTTCCACAGGTGACGTTCAGCAGACTCTCCGCTCCCAGCGGAGGGGCCGGTCTCTGGAACGAAGCGTGTGACCCGACAAAGATCCAGATGTGGATCGCCCGGGCCAAGGCGTCTGAGGCGAGCTGACCTGTCTGCCGACAGCGTCGCGCTGGCCGAGCGCTCGACGGTTCAGCGCACGGTCGTAGTCAAGTTGAATGCGGCCGCATCGAGCGCGGTTTGCGGTGCTTGTCCGTCGAGTGAAATGAGCCGATGCATCGTGAAATGTGTGCTTCCCGGTTGTGACCGGTGCGCTCTTGGACACGCTCATCGATCAACGACCGCGAGACGCCAGGAATCGCACTCTAATCAGCCCTCTGGAAAAGTCAACGGAGCCGAAGCGGTTCTGCTCCTCGGTAGCCGGCAAAGCCGCTGAGTTCACAAATTGGATTGCATCATGGCCTACCTGAACCATATCCGCATCGGCAAACGGCTTTTCGCCGCTTTCTGCGTCTGTATCCTGCTTCTGTGTGCGGTAGCTACCATCGCCGTGACTTCCGTCCGCGCACTCAATGATTCCTTGCACCTGGTCACCGAAGACAGCTACGTGAAGGTTCGTATGGTCTTGGGCATCAAGGAAGCCATCGGCAAGCAGATGCGCTTAGCTGGCGCTGCGGCGATGTCAGAGAACCCGGCTACGCGTACGAGCGCGATGCAGTCGGCGAACGAGTCGCGGAAAGCCATCGCCAAGGTGTATGAGCAGCTACAGACGCTGGTTAAGAGCGACGAGGGACGCAAGCAACTCGCTGCCGTACTCAAGGAGCGCGCCGACTATGTCGTCGAATCAAACAAGTTCAAGGCCTTATTAGACAAGGGGGAGATGGTGCAGGCTCGGGCGGAGCTTGTGGGAGAACTCGAAGTGCAACTGCGCGAGTACGAAGACGTTCTGGAGAAGTTCGCGCAGCACGAAGATCATATGATGGAACAGTCTAAACAGACGGCGGACCAGACGGCTACGACGAGCCAATGGCTCGTCGGCGGCATCGCCAGCGCCGCGGTGCTCGTTTCCATCCTTCTCGCGCGCGTCGTATCCACTTCGATCACCCGGCCTATCGAACAAGCTGTCAAGGTTGCTGAGACTGTTGCCTCGGGCGACCTGCGCTCGAGCTTCGATATCGAAGGAACCGACGAGTCCGCAACGCTGCTGCGCGCGCTTCAAAGGATGAACGATAGCCTGGTCAAGATTGTCGGGGAAGTGCGCAGTTCATCCGAGTCGATCGCGACCGGGTCTTCGCAGATAGCCATGGGCAATGCCGACCTGAGCCAGCGCACCGAGGAGCAGGCCGCCAACTTGCAACAGACGGCCGCGTCCATGGAACAACTCAACGTAACCGTCAGGCAAAACGCGGACACTGCAAGCGCGGCAACGCAACTGGCGGCGAGCGCCTCCGATGCTGCGACCCAAGGCGGCGCCGTCGTTGGTCAAGTAGTCCAGACGATGGAGCAGATCACCTCGAGTTCTAAAAGGATTGGCGACATCATAGGGGTAATCGATGGGATCGCGTTCCAGACCAACATCCTCGCCCTGAATGCCGCGGTGGAGGCGGCCCGAGCCGGCGAGCAGGGTCGCGGATTCGCAGTGGTTGCCTCCGAAGTACGCAGTCTGGCCCAGCGTTCGGCGGAAGCGGCGCGAGAAATCAAGGTCTTGATCGGCACGAGCGTTTCCGACGTGGAGAACGGCACCCGCCAAGTCGCCGAAGCGGGCCGCGCCATGGACGACATCGTCGGACGTGTGCAGCGCGTGAACGGCCTGATCGCAGAGATCAGTGCGGCAAGCGGCGAACAGAGCCGAGGCGTCAGCCAGATCGGCGACGCGGTCACTCAGCTTGACCAGGTGACTCAGCAGAACGCTGCTCTGGTCGAGGAAAGCGCTGCAGCGGCAGAAAGCCTCAAGCACCAGGCTGCGCACCTGGCGCAAACCGTGTCGACTTTCACGATGAAGTGAAAGGCCAAGCGCATCTCGAGCGGGATGCGTCAGGTCGGAAGGCGGTTCGCATCGCCTTCAAGGCGCCCTAACTAACAGCTAATAGCCGACAAGTGACTTCGGCTGCTGCGGCACCAAGATCGGTGTCGCGTTCTCGATGCGCCTACGCAGGCGAATGATGCTAGCGTGGTGCCCATCGCCGCGGTAGCCTTCAGGTTCGTGATACAGGCGCGTTCGGAGCGTTTCGCGCGTGTCGCTCTCTCCATTGACCGAGCTTGGTGCGCGAATGAGTTGAAACCGGCGCGGCAAGTAGCCTCAACGATTCGCAGCTGAACGTTAACAGCGGGTACCTAAACGCGCTCCTCGCCCCAAGGCGCCTATGCCGCCGGGGCACATCGATTTCATGCATGATCACGTCCCGGCTTGCCGCGACGCGGCCGGGCCGTCGACCTCTTCCAGTGTGGAGCGGCAAGCCGCAGGCGCGAGCCAACGTTGATGTTCCGTAGCATGTTCATGGGTAGAGCTCAGGCAAGGGTTTCAAACTGCTGGCGTGCCAGCGCGAAAGCAGTGTCGACGGAGGAGGCAGGCGCTCTATAGCTCGTCAGCGAGCGAAGCGATTTCCTAGATGGCCTCTGAGAGTACTTCCGCTCCCTGTGATTGCTGACGAGCGGCTGTAACGGCCTGCTCGGCCGACCGAGGACTTACGAAGGAGGGACAATCGGGCTTTCCGGAGGGGGAGCAGATCGGGGCATGGCGCCCACTTCTGCGCGCCTCAGGCGGAGCCGGTAACTTCCGTGGCAGGCTGTCGGGAGCGGACGGCCAGTGGTAGGCGCCGCTCGCTTCGAGCATCTGAAGGGTTCTACATAGCAGAGCGAATTTCAACTCGCCGCAAGCGCCTCCGCTCGATGGACGAGCGGCGGAAAGCGCGGTGGAGCGGGCAGCGAACTACTTGAACTTGACGATGCCGGATCGCCCCTGGATCGGACTGTCCTGACTTCGGTCGAGGGGATCGAGTCAGGAGCCCAGCGCCAAGTTGGGCCATGACTCTTCAGCGATCAGCCCGATGCTCTCGAATGCGGGCCGGCTGAACAGGTATCCCTGCATGAGGATCACGCCTTCATCGAAGAAAAAGTCGCGTTCGGCGGCAGTCTCGACGCCTTCGGCGATCACGGTGATGTCCAGCTCCAAGCAGATCCGCAGCACGCCGCGCGTGATCGCCTGCCTCGAGCGGCTTGAGTCCACGCCGCGCACCAGCGCCATGTCGAGCTTGATGATGTCGGGCTGGAAGTCAGCCAGGAGGTTCAGACCGGCGTATCCCGCGCCGAAGTCGTCGATGGCCGTCAAGAAGCCCGTGCGCTTGTATT
>Ga0302311_10003930_pt1 | contig 16140 bp, 9 predicted proteins | sample III_Palsa_N1_3_FD_200449 | JGI IMG/M metagenome (GOLD analysis project Ga0302311, IMG submission 200449) | Peat permafrost microbial communities from Stordalen Mire near Abisko, Sweden - III_Palsa_N1_3 | ecosystem: Environmental > Terrestrial > Soil > Palsa > Peat permafrost | place: Sweden... | reverse complement strand
TGGCGGTGGGCGTGGAGAGATAGAGCTCGCCGACCAGTGAGGGGAAGTCGGAGGCGGTGCAGCTGAAGGGCTTTTCGTTTGGGTTGGTGATGTTGGTGGCGTACGTGACGCTGGGGCCGGAGAGGTGCTTGAGTGAGTCGCTGACCGGGCCGGGGCCGAGGGTGATGTGGGCGAACTGGAGGTGGTTGTGGTCGGCGCGAATTTGAGGCTTGCCCTCGACGATGACGTTGTCGAGCAGGACGGAGGTGATGTGGTCGGCGTCGTAGCCTTCGAATTGGAAGCCCCCGGCGTTGCCGTCGCCGTTGGAGTTGGCGAGGACGGTGATGTTGTGGAAGGCGATGTCTTTGTAGGTGGGAATCATCACGGGGGCGCCGGGCTTTGGTTTGTAGCCTAGCTCGAACTGGATGGAATACTTCTGATTTTGAATGCAGAAGTTCTGATAGGTGACGCGGGTGACGAGGTTGCCGCGGTCGGGGCCGGATTTGACCTTGATGCCGGCCTGGCCGCCGGCCAGGGCGCTGAGGTTTCCCTGCGCATAGATGTGGTCGGCGAGGACGTCGGTGACGCCGCCCTTGATGCCGGAGCCGATGGAGATGCCGTCGCCGCCGTAGAGATGGAGGTTGCTGAGGGTGATGTTGGAGACGGGCTTGCCGGGGCTGTTGGCGGTGATGGCGACGTCGTCGTCTCCGGTGGAGAGATAGCTGTTGGCGATGGTGACGTCTTTCATGTCGTCGACGGGATCGATGGCGTCGTTGTTGGGGACGGTGGCGGGGGTGATGACCTTGACGCCCCAGGCGGTGAAGCCGTGGGCCGGGCCCTCCCAACGGACGTGGATGAAGGGCGAGTTGCGCAGGGTGATCTTGTAGAGGGTGAAGTCGGAGGCCTGGTGGGGGACGATCAGGTAGACGTTGTTCTGGGTGTTGACGTCGGTGTTGGTGCCGGGGAGGTAGGTGGCGTGGGTGTTGTCGTACCAGGAGGGGCCGGGCTTGCCGTTGACCAGCATGGGCTGGTTGCCGCGACCGTCGATGACACCATAGCCCATGATGCCGGAGCCGCTGGAGGGCTGGTTGTGGTTGACGGTGAGGAAGGGGACGCAGCCGTTGGGATGGATGCCGTGTCCGGGGATGACGGTGCCGCAGGTGAGCTGCGAGCCGCCGGGGGTTCCGCGCTGGTAGTCGGCGGGATTGCGGGAGGCGAAGACGGTGACGCCGCCGTCGATAAGCAAAGTGATGCCTGAGGGGATGTCGAGGGGCTGAGAGAGGAAGGCGTTGTTGCCGTTGGCGGCGATGAGTTCGACGGCCTGGCCCCTTTTGCAGGAGTTCATGGCGGACTGAATGCGTTTGGTGTCGAAGGCGGTCTCGGAGGAGGGTTGGCCGGCGACGATGCTGAGCTGCGCCGGGAGGACTGTGCAGGCAGTGGGGAAGGTGGGCTCGGTGACGTGGCGGGAGTCCTGGGCGGAGGCAGGGAGTAGGGAGTAGAGAGTAGACAGTAGAAGAGTGAGGGTGCGAAGGGCGGATTTTTGGGCGAGCTGCATCGGATGGGCCTTGGGATGAGGGAGCTGTAAAGCGGATGAATCCGGCGGAACCAGCATACCGACTGCGCGGTACGGCACACAATTCCAACTGTAAATAATTTTCTCACGGGAAAAATGAAAGGGCGGGGAGTGGTCCCCGCCCTGCGAAGAGTTTCGCTTCCGGTCAGTTGGTTTTGACGACTACCGATCCGAAGGTAAATTCGGGATCGCCGTTATAGGCCGGATAGGAGGCGGTGTAGGTGTGGGTTGTATTGGCGTTGGTGTCGGCCGTGGTGGCGAAGGCGGCAAGGTTGCCGTTGGTGAAGTGGATGGCGCCGCCCGATATGGCGACTCCGTCTTTGTAGAAGGTGATCTCGGAGGTGAGGGCAGGGTACTCGGCTGAGGTTGCCTCGAGGACTGCGTTGAGGGTGAAGGCGCTGCCGGGGTTGACGGTCATGGTCTGAAGATTGGAGTTGTTGAAGCTGGTGGAGAGGAAGAGCTCCCCGGCAAGGGAGGGAAAGATGGTGTTGGTCGCGGTGCAGTCGTGGGGGCTCTGGGAGCCGCTGGTGTCGTTTACAACGGTGACGCCGGTGCCGGTGAGCTGCGAGACGAAGGAGGCCGTGGAGGGATACCCGCTGAGAGTGATTGTTTCGTACTGCGGCGCAGGCGTGACGTCCGCGGTGTAGTCGATGGTGAGTTTATCGATGTTGAAGGTGGCAGGGGCCGCCTGGAGGCCGCGGAAGTCGAACTGGCTGGCACCCATCGGGCTTTGGTTGGCCAGGATGTGGATGTTGGTGAGTTTGATGTTCTGGTAGTTGGGATAGTCGGTGCCGTCGCCTAGGCCGCTGTCGTAGAGAGGGTCGAAGCGCAGCGCATACACTTCGTTCTGCTGGCAGACGTCGAGGTAGAGGACATTGGAGACTTCGCCCCCGTTGGCGGGCCCGGATTTGATGCGGATGCCGTTGCTGTTGCCGGTAGTGTCGTTGGGGTTGGCGAGTTGGTTGAGCTCCTCGACGAGGACGTTGGTGATGCCGCCGTAGATGCCGCTGCCGATGGAGATGCCGCGGCCATCGTAGGTGTGGACGCCGTTGATGGTGACGGCCTGGACCATCTTGCCTTCAGCGTTTTCGCTGAGGGCGATCATGTCGTCGCCGTTGGAGATAAAGCTGTCGCCGATGGTCACGTTTTCGATGTTGTCGGTGGGGTCGATGCCGTCGGTGTTGCGTGCGGTGTAGGGTTCGATGATCTTGATGTCCCATACGGTGAGATCGGTGGTCATGGTGCTGCTGCTGTTGTCGCCGGACCAGCGGACGTTGAACTCAGGCGAGCCGACGAGGGTGATCTTGTAGAGGAGGAAGTTGCTGGCGGTGGAGGCATAGATGAGGAAGGGATTGTTCTGGTTTTCGACCGGATTCTTAAGGTAGGCGTCGTTGGAATTGTCCCAGAAGGCGTAGTCGTCGTTGTAGAGGGGGGACCAGGAGTTGGGGTCCTTGGCAAGGGTGCCGGTGTAGTTGGTCCAGAGGTCATCGGCGCCGCGGCCATTGATGGTGCCGTAGCCGACGATGCCCGAGCCGCTGCCGGAAGCAATGGTGATGAGGGGCTTGCAGCCGCCGCCGGCGGTTGTGACGTTGCCACAGGTGAGCCCGGTCTTGGCGTAGTCGGCGGCGACCCGGGAGCCGAAGAGGACGACGCTGGCGTCGATCTGAAGGATGACGCCGCTGGGGATTTCGATGGGCTTGATGACGAAGGCGCGATAGGTGCCGCCGGTGCCGGCGGGGATGAGGCGAACGATGCCTCCACCGTTGTTGCCGCAGTTGGTGAGGTCGGTTTGCAGCGTGGAGGTGGCGCTGGTGGGGTCTTCCGAGGCCGGCTCGCCGCCGGAGATGGTGTGCGGGGCGTTCTCCGTGGCGCAGATGGTGCCGGTTGGGAAGCCGGGGTCGCCGAGGGTGCCGCGGCCGTCGCCGCTCTGGGCGTGGAGGAGGCCGGCGTGCGCGAAGAGCAGGAGTACGCCCAGGAGGGGTAGGGTGAAGGTCTTGCGTTGGATCGACATCATCAGAGCTCCTTGAGGTGACGAAATGGCGGCATGACAGCTTGGGTTTCGGAAACGAGGGTTACAGAAGTTCTGAGGCGCGGGGAAATGTACGCCCGGAATTCGACGCGGGTCAAGGAAATTAATTCAATTGAGGAAAAATTTCTGTACAGGCAGCATGACGGAAAGGTCTGAACTGCGCCCCAAAGTGAATTTTTAGCGGGTCTTCGCGCAGGGTTTGAAGGACCGGGAGTGTTTCATTTCGGGAGCAAACGGAGAAAAGGCGGGGAATGATTCCCCCGCCCTCTTTTATGTATTGGGTGGATCTATCCGCAGATCGCCAGGTCGTTTTCTGTTATGGGATCTATGGCATGCACCTAATTGGTTACGGTGACACTGACGGTATAGGAGGTATCCGTTACGTACGGATAGTTGGAGCCCTGGGAAGGGTATTCGGCGTAGAAGGTATAGTCTCCGGTCTGGGTGAGGGTAAGGGACAGCGAGTAGAGAGTACCGCTGCTGGTGACTGTTGTGGTCGGCGTGCCGCTGACCTGAGTGGTAACGCCATTCAGGGTTTGGTGGAAGGTGACGGCGCCGCTGAGGGCATAAGGAAGGTCTTCAGAAGCTTCCTGGAACACCGCGTTCAAGGTGAAGGGCGTCGATGTATTCGTCGAATGGGATTTCTTATTGGTGTTGGTTCCCGACGAGCCGACGGAGATGAATATCTCTCCATCGACGGGAGGGAAGCTGGTGGCAGGGCAGGAGTAGGCCGTGGCAGGGGACGACGTGCCGCGGTGGTATACGTCGGTGCCGGTGAAGTCATCGAGATGACTCGTGCTGCTGTCCGGAGTGATGTAGACATAGAGGTTCTCTGCGTTGCTGTCCACGGTGATGACTGAACTGTCAGACGTTTGTACGTTGCTGAGATAGAGGAGCGAGAAGTATGTCGAACTATAGCCCTGAAGCTGGACCGTTTTGGTGGTCTGCACGCCGGGCACGATGGTCAGGTTGTCGATTTGGATCGGGTGGTCGTCGTTGTCGCCGGTAACAGCACTATTGTTGATGCCGAAGACGGGATAGATGCCAGTGGTGCTGTTGCCGTCCCAGAAGGGCTCAAGCCCCAGGTAGGTGGTCTCGTTCTGCTGGCAGGAGTTCTCCAGGAGGACGTCGTAGACAATGCCTTCAAAGTTCTTGTTCGACTTGACGCGAAAGCCAACCGAGTTGGGGTCGAGGTCGTTCGTGCTGGGATTGTAGTAACCGGACTGATAGATGTTGTCGAAGAGGATGTTGTTGATGCCACCCGCGGTCTCACTGCCGATGGAGACGCCGCGTCCGGAGTAGGTGTGGAGGTTGGACACGGTCATGTTCTGGGCGGGTTTGCCGGCATAGGAGGCGCTGATAGCGATGTTGTCGTCTCCGTTGGAGATGTAGGAGTCGTGGATGAGGACGTTGGAGACGTTGTTGACGGGGTCGATGCCGTCGGTGTTGACGGCCCAATAGGGAGCGAGAATCTTGGATTCCCACACGTCGAGATTGGTTGTTGGGGAGCTGCTGGAGTCGGAGCCTGCCCATGCCACGGTCCAGAAAGGAGAGTCCATGAGCGTGATCTTGTACAGATTAAAGGAGGAAGCCTGCAGGGTGGAGAGGAGCTTGGGGTTGTTCTGATCTTCGCCGTTGGCGTTGGCATAGACATCCATGCAGTACCAGGTGAGGTAGGTTCCGCAGTGCGACTGGCCGGCAAACACGGTGCCGGTGTTGGAGATGGCAACGCCGCTGGAGTTGTAGAGAGTGTCCTGTCCGCGGCCATCGATGACGCCAAAGCCCATGATGCCGGAGCCCGTAGTCGTGCTCCCACTGAGGCTGGAACCGGTGGTGAGGAACGGGTAGCAACTGTTGCCTGGACTGGATATTTTGCCGCACTCGCCGCCACCGTTGTCGAAGTCGCTGGGCCGGGGTGAAGCGAGCAGCGTGACACCGGCATCAACCTGCAAGGTAACTCCGGAAGGGATGTAGAGAGGACCGGAGACGAAGGCGGTATTGGAGCCGCTGACGATCAACTCTACGGCACCGGACGAGCAGTTCTTAAGGGCGGTCTGGATGGTTGAGGTATCGGCTGCGCTGTTAGCGGCTTTCGCGTTGCTGAGGGTGGCAGTTGCATTGAGCACTTGACAGGTGGTGGTGGGGAAGTTGGGCGCTGTGATGGTGCCGTTGGAGCCTGTCGGGGCCGGGGCGAGCACACCGGTGGGTGTTTGGGGCTGTTGCTCGGCGTGAGAAGGGTAAGGGAGAAGAAGCGGCAGGAGGGTGGCGAGGGTGAATAAAACGAGGATGTTTTTGCGGGAGGCGCGCATCGGTGGAACTCCTTTCTTGGAGCGGTGATACTGCTGAAGGATCGAAGCTGGCGGGAGAGCCAAGGTGAGGTTTTCCCTGTAGCCGAGGCCAGGTGCCGGAGAAGGCTGGGCCCCTGGGCTACGCCTGGTTACCGAAGTTTGAAGCGCGGGGAAATATACGCTCACGTTCAACCGCTTGACAATTAAATTCAACCGCTTGAATTAATTCATCCCCGTAATGAACGATTGTGCACCTTGAAAATGGGAAAACTGCGCTTGTATGGCGTCTGGTTTTGCAGGTGTGCCATTCTGTCGGGCGACCAGCAGGGACGGGTTTGCGCAGACCCTTCGGGACAAAAGCAAAAGGGCGGGGAGTGGTCCCCGCCCTTCTAGTTGCAACGATGTTGATTTAGTTCAGCGACCGCGGCTGGTGCCGCCGCGACGGCCGGCCGGGCGACCGGCGTTGCCGCCCTGGGGGCGACCGCCGGGACGTCCGCCGCCGGAGTTGCCGCGGTTGAAGCCGCCGCCGCTTCCGCTGCGGGGACGCTGGGTGGGGGTGTACGGGGCCGGTTCACTGGAGGTGCCGTCGGCGTTCTTCCAGCTGCGGGTCTCCATCTGGAGCAGGTCGGAGATGCCGTTCATGGGCTTGTTGGCGAGGTCGATGGGCTGGTTGCGCAACTCCTTTTCGAGGCTCTTGTCGGCTTCGTGCCACTGGAACTTGATCTTGAGATCGCGCTCCAGCTTGCGGGCGTCGCCCTTTTCAAGCGGGGTGACGAAGGTGGTGGCAACGCCCTTGGCGCCGGCGCGGCCGGTGCGGCCGATGCGGTGGACGAAGTCGTCCGAGCCGTTGGGCAGGTCGTAGTTGACGACGTGGGCGATGTGCGAGACATCGATGCCACGGGCGGCCACGTCGGTGGCCACCAGGATGCGGCACTTGCCGACGGTGAAGTTTTTGAGCGCCGCGGTGCGCTGCGACTGCGAACGGTCACCGTGGATGACTTCAGTCTCGTGGCCGAGACGCTCCAGCTTGGCGGCGATACGGTCGGCGCCGTGCTTGGTGCGGGCGAAGACGAGGTAAGTGCCCTCTTCTTCACGCAGCATCTTGTCGAGCTGGGCGAGCTTCTGGTCCTGCATGACGGTGTAGACGCGGAGTTCGACGCGGTCACTGGGGCGCGAGGTGGAACCGATCTCGACGCGGACGGGGTTGTTGACGTAGTCGCGGACGATCTCGCGGATGTTGCCGTCGAGGGTGGCGGAGTAGCACATGGTCTGGCGGTCTTTGGGGAGGGCCTGGACGATGCGCTTGATGGCGGGGAGGAAGCCCATGTCGAGCATACGATCGACCTCATCGAGGACGAGCATGTCCACATCTTTTAGGGAAACAGCCCGGCGGCGGAGGTAGTCTTCGAGGCGTCCCGGGGTGGCGACGACGAGGCGCGGGCCGCGGCCGATCTGGTCAAGCTGGGTGTGCTCGGAGAGACCGCCGCAGACCAGGACGGCGTCGTTCTTGTTGCCGGGGCAGATCTTGCCGTAGTGCTCCAGGACCTGCATGGCGAGCTCGCGGGTGGGCAACAGGATGAGGGCGAGGATGGGGGTTTTGGCGCCCTTGACGGAGGGCTTCGAGATCTCTTCGAGGCGGTCGATCATGGGGACGAGGAAGCTGAGGGTCTTGCCGGTGCCGGTAGAGGCAGTGGCGAGGATGTCGTCGCCTTCGAGTGCGGGCGGGATGGCGCCGGCCTGCACGGGCGTGGGGGTAACGAAGCCGGCTGCGGAGAGGCGGTCTTTGAGGGACTGCGAGATATCGAAGTCGGTGAAGGCGATGGTGGGGGCCGCGTCGGTTGCGACGATGGTGCGGGAGGGGGTCAGCGGTTCAGGGTTCAAGATCGATTCGAGCGTAAGAGTGGACAATTTATTCCTTATATTGAGTGGCGAGAAACTCGCAAACTTTTCGTGGTGAAGCGACTGGAGGATGCAGGAACGCAGCACTGCGCAAGCGCAAGGTGTGCGTTATGGATTCCGATTTCAGCATTGCCTGGGCTAACTCCCAAGATCGCATTGCTGCTGCACGGCGAGGCATGTCCCAATGGACGGCCTGCTAGCCAGAGCAACCAACACGCCAATTGGGCGGTGGAGGAGGGGTATTGTGAAGCGGCGTTCGCGGTCTCTGGCCAGACTCGAATCCATTTGGAGTCATCTGCCCGCGGCGCTGTGCGCGTACTTGGTGCGCAGATACAGAATAACACGGTTGACGGGATTATTGGGGCTTTGACGTGAGCTTCGAACCGAACTTGAGTCTCCCATGCGGTACGTCAGGCTAAGATGGGCCGCTTGGCGAAGCAGGTTGCGGCTGCAAATACTTTCCATGGCGGAAGAGGTGACGCAGCACTCCGTGCAGGATTCGCGATGCGCGATTGATGGCGTTGAGCACGAAGAATACGGCTTCGGCGGCCGGCATCGGAAGTGTGGCAACTGGATGCACGAAGACCCAATAGCGCCAGTTGCCGGAGAAGACGTGGCGGACGGCATTGGCGAAGTTTTCCTGATTCATGCCTCCGTGATTGCCCCGCCGAATGTTCATCATCTCGTTGAGCATCCAATGCTGTAGCACGTTATTCATGAGTGCGCGGGCAAGCCTGGGCTCGGTGGCGAAGTATTTTCCCGCGATGCGGGAGAGGCCGACGCCGAAGACCTCGCAGATGCCCCAGCCGCCGCTGTTGAAGGAGCGGTACGCTACCAGCCGCTTCCACAGATACAGCACGGAGACACGCTCGTGCAGCAGGGGGAAGAGCCAGCCGACTTGCAGCAGGTTGGTACGATTCAGGCTTTCAATGGGCGGGTGCGGCGTGGCCATCAGGCGGTTTTTATTGATGATGTTGGCGCTGATCAACCCGATAAGCGCGTTCACTTTGCCGATGAAGTAGACGCCATCGGTGACCACTTCGGCATAGCGGCCAAGCCTGTCGGTCTGGTCGCCACGGACCTGTGTGTTCGGCGAAGAGAGGTTGAGATCGCCGCTGAAGCCGAAGCAGGATAAAAACACCATGTCGAACTCGCCTTGCGAGAGTAGAGAGATGAGGTCTGGGATTGCATTGGGAACGAGTAGATCGTCATCGCCGAGTACCCAGACGTATTGGCCGGTCGCGAGGTTGAGGCACTGCAGGAAGTTGGCATCGGCACCAAGATTCTGGGCATTGCGCACATAGCGGCAGAGCAAGCCGCGGCTTTGGAAATCTGCGATGAGCTGCTGGGTGCCATCGTCGGAGCAGTTGTCGGAGATCAGCAATTCGACGGTGCCGGCAGGGCTGCCCGAGATCTGGGGAAGGAGGCATTCCAACAGCTCGGCAAGGTAGATTGCGCGGTTGAAGGTGGGGATCGTTACGGAGAGGCGCGGTTGACCGGGTTGGCGTGAGGTATCGGTCACGCTGCGGCACCCCGAATGGTGAGTCGCTCTTTGAGGTTGAGGAATCTGGACTCGAAGAAATGGAAACTAAGCCAGGCGAGCACGACAGTGCTGACTAGCCCAAGCACGGTGCAGGCTGGGCCGGAATGAGTTGCGATGACATGCACATGATTGCCGGCGAGGCGGATGATGTGCTCGTAGAAGGTGTGAGGAATGTCGTGGAGGATGTAAGCACCGTAGCTGATTCGTCCGAGCCACCGCAGAGGCCGAAGGGCGAGGAGGCGATAGGCTACGCTGCCTGGCTGGAGCGCGCAAAGAATGACTGCGGCGGAGAAGATGTTGATAAAGGTTAATCCCCAGGTAAGCCGCCATGCGGGGTAGTGATAATTGTGGCGCCAGTCCGGCATTGCCTGGTGGAGTGTGATGGCGAGATAGGCCAAGGCTGCGAGTGCGCAGATAACGGCGGTAATGCGACCGACCATCACGAGGATCTGGCGGTCGCTACCACGCCACAGCAACGCCACAAGCCCTCCGAGGAGTAGTGAATCAAGCTGAAAGGGAGTGAGGCGATAGAGGGCTTCGGCTGACAGCATCCAGGTGGGCAGCGTGTGCTGGGCGACGACTCGCAAGAGAGGGATGGCTACGGCGATGACGCTGCAGATGGCGATGAGCGAGCGGCGGCTGCGGACCCAGAACACGATCCATGGCCAGACAAGATAGAACTGCTCCTCAACGCACAGAGACCATAGGTGGCCAAGGTATACGGTACTGGAGGGGAATCGGCTGCACTTGAGGTGCGCATAAGCACTGAGCGCCTGGACTGAGGTTTCGTGTATGACATCGGGTGAGCGCAGGATCAGGAAGTTACCGAGATAGAGCGGCCAGGCGAACCATGAACGGGTCCATTGCCAGTGGAGGAAGGGTTCCAGCAGGAGCAGGGCGAGGAACACTCCGTAGTACAGCGGAAAGATGCGGAGGGTGCGGCGCACGTAGAAGTTGCGGACGCGGTGGAGGTCATTGCGTGAATCGTAGAGGATGCCGGTGATCAGAAAGCCGGAGAGGACAAAGAAGACATTGACGCCGCCCCAGCCCCATGGAAGCGCGGCATAGTGCGTAAAGAAGACCATGAGGAGAGCCACCGCACGCAGGCCATCGAGCGCTGGATAGAAGAGCCTGTTTTCCGGCTGGGTGCTGGAAGTGTTGGCTGTAACGGCTAGCGAATCCGGAGTCAACGATGGTCCTCAATGCGGGGGATGTGGTCTCAGTTCACTCTACTCCAGGCAGGGAAATCACAGGGCGGTAGAGGTCAGGCTTTGTGCCACAGCCGCCGGTACTTCGCGAAGGTGTAGTAGCCGAGCCCGAGCCCGAGGAAGATACCAATGACGATCTGCCCGGAGGTCAAGCCGAGCGCTCCGAAGCGCCGTCCGAGGAAGTAGGACGAGAGTGTAAGGCAGATGGCTCCGAGGACCGAGTTGAGCAGAAACTTCTCTTGCTTATGGGCGCGCAGATACAGGGCCCATGAGTTCACCACCTGCGAAATGCACATGGAGATCAGGAGAAATGCGAAGGGCAGAGGCGGCAATACTCTCTGCGCAAAGGCCAGGTGCCGGTAATTGAGCAACAGGACTCCTGCCCACACGACGAGCGCACCAAGCATGGCCAGGGACAGGCTCTGCCAGAGTGAGCGGAAGAAGAGGCGGTCTAGGGCGGCATACTGGCGGCGGGCGATCAAGGCGCCGAACGGTGCAGCCTTTGTGCTGATCCACGCGACGGCGATGGCGGCGATGGCATTGGACAGGCTGAGAGACATGCCCATACGGCCCGCCGTCGCTGGTCCCCAATACTTGAACAGCACCGGATTGAAGAGCTGAAAGATGAAGAAGCCGCAGGCATAGCTGACAGCGATGCGCCATTGGAAGGGCCAGACCTCCTTCCACCAGTCGATAGCGTGCTGCCCCACGGGGTGGCGCAGCAGATGCAACAGCAGGCGTCTCCGGGTCGTCAACCAGACGATGCCTGCGATGGCCTGCCCGAAGATCATCATCGCGGGAGCGAAGAGGCCGTGGTGGGTCAGCAGCGCAGCCCACGCCAGCAGGCCCCCTGTAACAGATTGCGCAAGGCGCGTACGGGCAACCCGTGCGACAAAGCCGCAGCCTTCTAGAAACGAGAACATCGGATCGATCTGAAACGTGATGCTGGAGGCCAATACAACGCAGATCCAGGGCAGACGCCACCCGACATCCTGTTGAACTCCCTTTGACGTGGCAAAGAAATGCCAGCCTGCCGGAATGAGGACGCAGGCCATCAGCAGCGCTGCGACGGTGTACCACTTGAGGGCTTTGCGCAGGACCGAGGCCAGCCGGGAGTGAGCCGCATCGGGTCCAACGATGCGATCCGTGGCGTCGATGGTCAGGTGGGCAACTTCATGCGAGGCAAGTTGCAGGATGACCACCGAGAAGCCGAGCTCGAAGACGAGTTGCAGCGCGACCAGCGAACCGAAGGTGTAGTAGTAGCCCTGCTCGGGCAGCGAGAGCTTGCGAGCGATCAGCGCGACGGTCACGAGACCCGCGACACCCGACCACCCGCGCGCCAGCACCGTATAGGCGACGGCCCGATCCAGGCCGGTCATATGCGCCAGCCGCCGCAGAAGGCCGTGGCGCGGACCCGCTGCCGGCGGTAGCGCACCGCTGCCGTCGTCGGGAACGAGTAACTGTACGGGGTGATCTTCGGCTGGAGGTGTGATCGGCATTCAGAGGATTGCGTGGCAGGCATACCGGCGAAGCGTGACGCCGGGTCCAAGACGAGTTTAGCAGTGAGGGCCGGCTTTCATGTAGCAAGGGGACACTGATAACGGCTAGGGCGCCAGTTTGCCCATGCGGCCGCGCACGCCATCGGAGATGCCGCGGAAGAAGAAGGAGAGCTTCGTACGCTTGTCGTCTTCGGCGACGACGATCTTGGCGAGGTCTTTGAGGCCGATGAGGAACTGCGAGAGCAGGAAGGGAGAGAAGCTGCGCCAGTAGCGGCGGGCGATCCATATCCTGTTGCGCTCCTGATAGTAGCGACGGATGGGGCTGTAGTTGCTGACCTGGAACGGTTTAGAGCCGAGAAAGCGGCGATAGGTTGGGGATCCGGGGGAGTGGAGCAGGATGGCCTGGGGGCATTCCTCGATGGTGTAGCCGAGGGAACGGACGCGGAGGCTGAACTCGTAGTCGACGCCATCGATGAAGAGCTCCTCGGCGAAGTAGCCGGCGTGGTCGAAGAGGGAGAGCGGGAAAAGGCTGCCGGAGGTGGTAGAGGCTTCGAGCAGGCCGTTGGCGGCGAGGTAGGGCTGTAGGACGTGGCCGAAGCGGCGGTCGATGTAGCGCGGCACGAGGATGGCGAGGCGGTCCTGCGAGGGGCTGGCGGCGAAGGCCTGGAGCATGGTGGCGACGAATCCCTTGTCTCCGCTACTGCCTTCGACGCAACTGTCTTGATCGAGGAGAAGAACATAGGTGTCGCCGAGCGCCTGGGCGCGGTGGACGCCGAGGTTGAGCGCGGCGGCGATGCCGAGGTTGTCACCATTTTCAATCAGCTCGAAGTCGAGAGCGGCGGCGGCGGCGCGGAGCGGCGCGAGCTCCTCGGCGGAGGAGCCGTTGTCGACGACGACCATGTGCTGGAGCTGGGGCCGCAGGGCCGCGAGGTTGTTGAGCACATCCTTATCAGGATGAAACGAGACGACGATGGCACATAGCTGGTTCTGCTTCATCGGATCGCTCGATCTGGTTTGCCGGGGCCGCCGCTGCGGGGATGTCTATTGCGCGGGGGTAGAATACCACTCTGAAACCTATGCCTCATCCCGATGGTTATTTTCAGCGTCTGCGCAGCGATCCGCGGTTGGCCCGAATGCTTCACGGCGCAGCCTCCGGGCTTGCAGGGCGAGGCGTGGCCCTGCTGGTCAGCCTGGTGACGCTGCCGCTGACGGTGCGCTACCTGGGCAAGCTGGAGTATGGCGTGTGGGTAACAATCTCCAGCAGCGTGATGCTGTTCAGCGTGCTGGACTTCGGCATCGCGAACACGCTGACGAACTTTATCTCGGAGGCCTATGCCGAGGACGACTGCGAGAAGGCGCAGGGGTACTTTGCCACGGCGTTCTGGCTGACGGTAGGAGTTGCGGCGGTGCTGGCGGTACTTGGAGTGGTGGTTTGGCGCGGCGTCGATTGGGGCGCTCTGCTGCATCTACACGACGCGGTGCTGATTGCGCAGGCGCGGATGTGCATTGCAATCTCGATTGCGTTCTTTGCCGTGAGCCTGCCGCTGAACCTGGCTAACCGGGTGCTCAGCGGCTACCAGCAGGTCCACCTGGCCAACTACTTCAGCATGACCAACAGCGTGCTGGGGCTGGTGGCCGTCGTGTCGGTTGTGCTGGCCCGCGGAAATATCGTGCATCTGATGGCTGCGTATTGCGCGGCGATGGTGACCGGCTCGGTGTTGCTGAATGTGTGGCTTTCGGGGTGGCATAAGCCGTGGATACGAGCGCATCCGGGGAAGGTGAGCCGCAGCCGGATGCGCGGACTGTTTGGGCAGGGAGCGTTGTTCTTCGCGCTGCAGTTGACGACGCTGGTGGTGTTCAACTCCGACAACCTGGTGATTACGCACTATCTGGGCGCGGCGGAGGTGACGCCGTACAGCATCGCGTGGCGGCTGACGACGTACGCCACGATGATGCAGACGATCCTGATTCCCTCGTTCTGGCCGGCGTTTACCGAGGCCTATCGCAAACGGGAGCTGGCGTGGATGCGGAGCACCTATAACGAGATGGTGCGGAAGACGGTGCTGGCCGTCTCGGCTGTGGCGCTGCTGATTGGGCTGTTCGGACGGCCGGCGATACACTTGTGGGCCGGGCCGGCGGCGGTGCCAGGCCCGCTGCTGCTGTGGACGCTGGCAGGTTGGGCGGTGCTGGTGACGGTGACCACCAACCAGGCGCTGTTGCTGACCGCGACCGGACGACTGCGGCTGGAGGCCGGGGTCGCGGTGATTGCGGCTGTCGCGAACCTTGGCCTGTCGATCGTGCTGGTGCAGCGGATCGGCGCGGAGGGCGTGATTGTGGCGACGATCCTGTCGTTTGCGGTCTTTATGGTGGTGCCGCAGGCGTGGGAGGTGCGCCGGGTGTTGAAGGGGATTCTTCTGCCCGACGCGGTGAAGGAGGCGGTTTGAAGCCTGCTGGAAAGCCGATTGCGGCGATCGTTGTTCTGTACAAGATGAGCGTGGCCGATAGCCCGAGCTATCGCACGCTGAGTGCTGCGCTACGCGAGCGGCCGGAGTTGGCCGCGAAGATCGATCTGCTGGTGGCTGATAACTCGCCCGAGGCGCAGCCGCTGCCGGTTGACTTCAGCGGACGATACCTGCATGACGGTACCAATCCGGGGCTGGCGAAGCGGTATAACGAAGCGCTGGGTGCGGCTGCTGCCGCTGGAGCTATTTGGCTGCTGCTGCTGGACCAGGATACGACGCTGACGGAGGCGTATCTCGCGGAGCTTGAAACACTCGCGGAGCGGCTGGCGGACGAGGAGACGATTGTTGCGATTGTGCCTAAGCTGATGGCCGGGGGAAGGTTGCAGTCGCCGCATCTGCCGCGCTTCCTGCGGACGGATTTTGCGTTGGACAGATCGAGTTATGGCGTTGCCGGCGGGTTGGTGCGGGTCTATAACTCTGGAGCGCTGTTGCGGGTGAGCGCGGTGCAGGGGATCGGCGGTTTTCCCGAGGCGTATTGGCTGGATTACCTGGACCATGCGACGTTCCACCAGCTACAGGCGCGCGGCGGTGCGATTTATTTGATGGACGCGGCGCTGGAGCACGAGATGTCTATCTACAGGCCGGACAAGCACGCGGACCCCGGCCATGCCGCGCGGCGCAGGAATCAACTTTCCGCCGAGGTGAGGTTTTATCGTGAGTTCGGGTCGTTGCAGGAGCGGCTGCGGCATCGCGGCTCGCTGGCGTGGGAGGCGGCCAGGTCGATGAGCAAAGGCCGGTTTGCGGAGGTTGCGCGGCTGCTGAGGGCGGTTTTCGCGCCGGGGCGGTATAACCTCCGATAAAATCGCGGACATGCGCAAACTCGTTCTGCCTTCAACTCTCGTGCTTTGTCTGTCTGTCGCGGCGCAAACGCCCGCACCTTCCGTTCCGCAGCCGCCGGTGGCGAAGAAGGTCCATGTTGAGAAGCCCATAAACGGTTCCGTACTGGTGGACGACTACGGCTGGCTGCGCGAGAAGAAGAACCCCGAGGTGTTGCAGTATCTGAACGCCGAAAATGCTTACGCCGAGGCGATGACCGCGCCGGTGAAGCCGCTGGCGGAGAAGCTCTATGCCGAGACGTTGAGCCATATCAAACAGACCGATACCGCCGTGCCCTATAGCAAGAACGGCTACTGGTACTACACGCGCACGGAGGAAGGAAAGCAGTACCCGATCCTGTGCCGCAAGAAGGGCCAGCTGACCGCGCCGGAAGAGGTGATGCTGGATGTGAATGAGTTGGCCAAGGGCGAGAAGTTCATGCGGCTCGGCGACGATGCGGTGAGCGACGACTCCACCCTGCTGGCGTATACGACGGACAATGTGGGCTTTCGCCAGTACAAGCTGCACGTAAAGAATTTGGCGACGGGGAAGGTGTTGCCTGAGACGGCCGAGCGCGTGACGTCGGTGGTGTGGGCGGCGGACAACAAGACGCTGTTCTATGGCACGGAAGATGCAACAACCAAGCGGTCGGACTTGATCCATCGGCATGTGCTGGGGACCGCTGCGGCGAGCGATCCGGTGGTGTTCGATGAGAAGGATGAGCGCTTCCGCGTGTACCTGAGCAGATCGCGCGATGAGAGGTACATCCTGCTGGAGGACGATA
>Ga0302311_10003929_pt1 | contig 16141 bp, 16 predicted proteins | sample III_Palsa_N1_3_FD_200449 | JGI IMG/M metagenome (GOLD analysis project Ga0302311, IMG submission 200449) | Peat permafrost microbial communities from Stordalen Mire near Abisko, Sweden - III_Palsa_N1_3 | ecosystem: Environmental > Terrestrial > Soil > Palsa > Peat permafrost | place: Sweden... | reverse complement strand
GGCGGAAGCGGGATCGGGCACGGATCGGGCATGGTCGCGAACGCGCCGGACGGGACCCGGCCTTCGCGGACCGAAAGGACTTGGCTACAGTCGGCGCGGTGGGCTATGGGCAGGAGATCCTGGATGGACTGTGGCGCTTCACGGCCGTCCATCCGGAATGGGAGGACGGCGATGACTGGGAGCCGGTCGTCGCGTGGTGGGCGGTCCAGACCGACCGGGGGCTGCTGCTCGTCGACCCGCTGGTCGACGATTGGGACGAACTCGACGGGCTGATCGAGCACGGAGGCGGGTGCGCTGGGGTCGCGCGGACCTGCCACTGGCACCAGCGCTCGATCACTGAGGTCTCAGACCGCTACGCGGCCGCCGTCTGGGCGCTGCCGGCGCTCGCCGACCTGCTCGAGCTCGACGTCAGGCACGTGCTCGTCGGCCACGAGCCGCTCGTGCTCGGCGACGGGCCCGACGCGCTCGCCGACGCGCTGACGGCGTGAGCCGAGCGGCCGGGACACCACTCCGGCGCAATCGGGACTTCCAGCTGCTGTGGACGGGGCAGGGAATCTCCGCCCTCGGCTCGCAGCTTTCGCAGGTCGCCTACCCGCTGCTCGTGCTGGGCCTCGGCGACTCGGCCGCAGCCGCCGGAGCGGTCGGATGCGCCCGGTGGGTGCCGGTCGTCGCACTCGCGCTGCCCGCGGGACTTCTGGCCGACCGCCTCGACCGTCGGCGGCTCTTGATCGCCGCCTCGTGCGCCGGGGCGGCGGCGATGCTGATCGTGCCGATCGGCCTCGCAATCGGGTTCCTGCCGGTCTGGCTGATCGCGGCGGTCGCGCTCGTCGACGGCTCGGTGTTCGTGCTCAACAACACCGGCGAGCGCGGGCTTGTGAGAAGGGTCGTCGCTCCGGGGGAGCTGCGCGACGCGATCGCGCGCAACGAGTCGCGCATGTTCGGGGCAAACCTCGCCGGACCGCCGCTGGGCGGCGCGCTGTTCGAGATCGCGCGGTTCCTGCCGTTCGCCGGCGACGGCTGCTCCTACCTGATCGCGGCGGCGACCCTGGCTCGAGTTCGACCGGACGCCGGGCACGTCCGCGACCCGCCTGCGCCGCGCGAGCTGCTCGAGGGCCTACGGTGGCTGTGGCGAGTACCGCTGTTCCGGTTCGCGACGCTGCTGTTCGCCGGCAGCAACCCGATCTTCACCGGTCTCTACCTACTGGTCGTGGTGCTCGCTCGCTCGGGCGGCGCGTCGCCCGGGCTCGTCGGCGTGATGCTCGCGATCGCGGCTGGGGGCGGCCTCGGCGGCGCACTGATCGCGCCCCGCGTGATCCACCGCGTGACCCCGCGGCGGATCGTGATCGCCGAGTGTTGGGTGCTCGCCGGCGCACTGCCGCTGATGCTCGTGACCCACAACGCGGCGGCGCTCGGACTGATCCTCGGCGCGGCCGAGTTCCTGACGCCGATCACCAACATTGTGCTCGTCAGCCGCCGCGTCGAGCTGGCGCCGGATCAGCTCCAGGGGCGGGTGCAGGCTGGCGCGACACAGGTGACGCTCAGCGGCGCCTGGGCCGGGCCGCTGTTCGTCGGCCTGCTGCTCTCAGCGGCCGGAGCGAACGTGACCGTGCTCGCGCTGACGGGCTGGGCGCTGGCCCTGGCGCTGTGCGCGAGCGTCACCCGTTCGCTGCGGGATGTCGAAATCAAACCGCCATGGTCAACTTAGTGGTGGCGCGCGGGGCCGAGAAGGTCTACGCTCGTTGACACGGGAGCACGAGTACGCACAGGCGTCCAGTCGGACGGTGCCGATTTTCCGGGCGGTTACCCGGTCGGACGGTCGGCGACGGTGCCGCCGCGCGCTCGCCGGATCTGCCTGCTCGACGCCGACAGTGACCTCGCCGACCAGCTGGAGCCGGGCGCGACGCCTGCGCTGCGCCAGGCGATGACAGTCTTCGTAATGGGGCTCGACGCAGGCCCGCATGACCTGGGCGGGCCGCGGGACGGCTTCGGGCTGCTGCTGCTGGACGGGCTGATCGGATGCGAGACCGCGATCGGCGACCGGATTGCGGTCGAGTTGCTCGGCGCCGGAGATCTGCTCCAGGCCGACCCGGACGCGGGCGAGATGATCCTCGAGCGGCGTGAGAGCTGGCAGGTGCTGTGGCCGACTCAGCTCGCGGCGCTCGATTCGGCGTTCGCTGACCGCGTGCGGCCGTGGCCACAGATCGCGGGCGCGCTCGTGCGGCGCGCGATCCGGCGGGCGGCAGATCTGGATGCGGTGCGCGCGATCAGCGGCCATCCCAGGCTCGAGCTCAGGCTCGATCTGGCGTTCTGGCACCTCGCTGCGCGCTGGGGCCGCGTCGAGCCGTCCGGGATCCACCTGGCGTTGCCGCTCACGCACCGCTTGCTCGGTCAGCTCGTTGCGGCGGAGCGCCCGTCGATCTCGCACGCGCTCGCAAGGCTGTCGCGCGCCGGCCTGGTCACCGGTTCGGCGGGCGATTGGCACCTGGTCGGAACGCCAGGCGAGCACCTCGACGCATTGATGTCGCGGCCGCTGGGAGGATCGCGGGGGCGCGCGGCGCCGGGGCGTCGGCCACCCCTGAGCCGTCGTGAGCCGACTGCACGCGGCGGTGGCGGGCGCGTCCCCCGTTTGGGCCCCTGACGGTCCGCCCCGACCGTCCTCGCCAAACTTGACGCCCGCCACCGCTGCGCGTCCCTGCAGTCGAGTCGAACAAGATCGTCGCGGACAGGCGAAGAAAGCACAACCCGACATTTGTCTAGATTTAGGTCTATCGCTTCAGGTCCGGAGCACGGTGCGATCCACGCCGCCTGCGGTGCCGTCCTCGACGGCAACTGGCGCCAGGGCGCACGCCTCGGCGACGGGGTCCGCTTCGGCTACACCTGCCCGAGCCCGCATCACTACCCGTGGCAGTGGTACTGGGACTCTTGCTTCACGGCGGTCGCATGGCGGCGACTGCGGCCCGAGCGGGCGCGACTCGAGCTCGAGTCGCTGCTCGCCGCCGCATCTGCGGACGGCTTCATCGGCCACACGATCTTCTGGAACACCCCGCTGTCCGGCGTTCGCCGCCACACGTACAACGTGCTCAGCTCTGACGCGACGATGACATCGAGCATCCAGCCGCCACTGCTCGCCTGGGCATGGCGGATCGCGGTCGGCGACCCCGCCACCGAGTCGCGCATCGGCGCCCACCACGACTGGCTCGAGGAACATCGCGAGCTCGACGGTGACGGGCTGATCTGGATCGTCCAGCCGGACGAGTCGGGGCTCGATGCCTCGCCTCAGTTCGACCCGATCTGGCGCTGGCGGGCCCACGGGCTGCCCGGCTTCGTCGCGCTCGTTCGTCGCAATCGCCGGCTCGGCTACGACCTCCGCCGGATCGCCGCCGCCGGTGGGCCGGTGTGCTGCGAGATCGCGACCAATGTCCTGTACGGGTTGGCGCGGCTCGCGCTCGGGCGCCCGTCGCTGACCGAGACGATGATCGAGCGGACCTACGACGAACGCCGAGGACTGTTTCTGCCGCTGGTGCGCCCAGCCCTCGACGCCGCCCCGGCGGTCACATGGGCGGCGCTCGCGCCGCTGGCGCTGCCCGACCTGCCCGAGGCGATCGGCCGCCGGCTCGTCGAGGAGCACCTGCTCGACCCCAAGCGCTTCTGGCTGCCGGCGGGGCCGAGCTCGGTCGCCGCGGACGAGCCGAGCTTCCAGCGTGGCGACCGCGGGCGGCTGCGCCAGCACCGTTACTGGCGCGGCCCGGTCTGGATCAACGCCGCGTGGCTGCTGTGGCTGGGCCTGAGACGGCTTGGGTACGAAGAGCAGGCCGCGGAGCTCGTCCGGCGAGTCACGACGATCGTCTACCGCGGCGGCCTGCGCGAGTACTACGACCCGGTCAGCGGCGCCGGCCTCGGGCAGCACGAGTTCGGCTGGTCGGCGCTCGTGCTGGAGATGACCGAGCCGGCGCCGAACGCGCCGGCGAGTTACCTGTGACCACGCGCTACCGTGAGCGACATGGACAGCGACAGCACCAACCCCCAGATCGAGACGGTCGAGCTGAGCGAACAGGAGTGGCGCGAGCGCCTGCGGCCCGAGCAGTACGAGGTCCTACGCCATCAGGCGACGGAGCGGCCGTTCACCGGCGAGTACGTGGACCTCAAGGCCGATGGCAGCTACCACTGCGCCGGCTGCGGCGCCGCGCTGTTCAGCTCTGAGTCCAAGTTCAACTCCGGCACGGGCTGGCCGAGCTTCTTTGAGCCGGCGGTCGCCGCGAACGTCGGCACGCGCGAGGACGTAAGCCATGGCATGAGGCGCACGGAGGCCTTCTGCCGGCGCTGCGGCGGCCATCTCGGGCACGTCTTCGACGACGGCCCGAATCCGACCGGGCTGCGCTACTGCATCAACTCGGTGGCGCTCGAGTTCGACCAGAACGAGTAGGACCGACGGTCTCTCGGGCAGGGCTGTCTAGCCGGACAGCCCTGCCCGCTGCTCAGGTCTCGGTCGCTCGCCGGCGCTCGCGAACGTTGAGGAAGATCCAGCCGCTCGCGATCGCGACGACGAGCACGATCCCGGCGTAGATGCCGAAGCTCTCGACGACGTTGGCAACAGCGGCGCCGCCGAGGTAGCCGATCAGCCCGTACGTGGTGCCCCAGGTGATCGCGCCAAGGGCGTTCCACTTGAAGAAGGTGCCGAACGGGACATCGTTGATGCCCGCCAGCCACGCGACGGCGAAGCGGATCCACGCGATCCAGCGTCCGATGAAGATCGTCCGGGCGCCATGCTTGGCGAAGTAGCGGTCGCCGACGGACGTCATCCGCTGGCGCTGCGCCCTGAACGGGCCGACGCCGATCAGCACGTCGCGCCCGAGGTGGCGGCCGCAGAGGTATCCAGCGTTGTCTCCGAGGATCGCCGAGGCGATCCCGATCGGGATCACGAGCCAGATGTGGAGCTTGCCCTGGCTCGCGAGGACGGCCGCGAGCACCAGCGCGGTCTCGCCCGGGGAGGGGATGCCCATCGACTCGAGGCCGATGACCGCGGGCAGCAGGTAGCCGAGGCCCGACGAGACGCTGATGATCGCCGCGAGGGCGAGCATCTGGCGGGTCTCCCCAGGAGGCCCACTACACCCCGCCGGCAGTTGCGCCGACGGGTGCGGGTAGTGGCGGGGCGACGAGCTCCGGGTTACGCATGACGGCCAGCAGCGAGAGCCCGGCGGGCAGCGTGTGCCCGGCTGACAGCCACCGTGCCTCGGCGCGCAGCGGCTGTTCGAGGATGCGGTTGAGCCGGCGCCGACCGAGATGCAGATCGGTCACGTAATTGCTCCCGGGATGCAGGTTGCGCTCCAGCAGCCGGACGATCGCGGCCGGTGCGAGCAGGACGCTGTTGAACGAGGTGATCCGCTCGAGCCGCCAGCCGGCGGCCTGCGCGGCGGCGGTCAGCGTGCGCCGCGAGTAGCGGCGGTAGTGATGGTTGGCGACGTCGTGACGCGACCACAGCGACTGGTAGGCGGGCACCGTCATCAGCAGCCGCGCGCCGGGCCGGCTGACGCGCCGCAGCTCCGCCAGCGCGGCGACGTCGTTGGGCGTGTGCTCGATCACGTCGAGGCAGGTTGTGAGGTCGAAGGTGCCGTCGGGGAACGGTAGCTCCTCCACCCGCCCGATGTGGATCTCGAAGTCGCCGCGGGCGCGCGCGACGGCCGCCGCCTCCTCGTTCAGCTCCAGCCCGTAGACCTCGCCGAAGCGCGCCAACTCGAGCAGGGTGCGCCCGGAGCCGCAGCCCGCGTCGAGCACCCGCGCCGGCGATGGCAGCTCGAACCGCTCGAGCTCGCCGGCGATGATCGCCCGGCGGCCGCGGTACCACCAGTGGTGCTCGTCCACCTCGAGCATCGTGTGCATCAGGCGCGCGTCCATGAATAGAGCCTAACGAGAAGCTAAAGGGATATGTCGAGCGACGTTCCGGCAGCCGGGCCGGCTCAAACGCCCGCGGCGCTCGGCACGCGGTCAGTGAGCGGCGCCTGCGCCGCCGGCAGCGTCAACGTGAAGGCTGCGCCGGGTCCGATCGAGTTTGCAAGCCCGAGCTCGCCACCCATGCGCTCGGCGAGCTCGCGGCCGATCGCCAGGCCGAGCCCGAACCCTGCCTCGCCGCCTGTGTCGCGGCCTCGCTTGAAGCGCTCGAAGATCAGGGCCCGCTCTTCGATCGCGACCCCCGGACCGCGGTCGATCACACTCAGCGTCGGCACCGGCTCGGACGCCAGCGAAACGACGATGTCGCTCCCGCGCGGGGCGACGCGCAGAGCGTTGTCGAGCAGGATTCGCAGGATCCGGGCGACGCTGCCAGGGTCGCCGAGCGCCCACACAGCGCCACTCGCGTCGTGCAGCACTCCCCCGACCTCGCGATCGGACAGCGCCAGCTCGAACTCGGCGAGCACCGCTCGCGCCAGCTCGCCCAGCTCGACCGGCTCGGATCGGAGCGCGACGTCGGCATCGATGCGGCTCAGGTCGAGCAGATCGGCCGCCAGGCGGCCGAGACGGCGCGACTGCGCCCTGGCGCGCTCGAGCAGGTCCTGGGCGTCCGCCAGGTCGGGCTGCTCGTCGAGCAGCCCCTCGGCAAGCAGCTCGAGCATCCCATCGAGCGAGGCCAGCGGCGTGCGCAGCTCGTGCGAGGCGGTCGCAACGAACGCTCGCCGCGCCTCCTCCTGGTGGCGCAGCCGGCGCTGCATGATCGCGAACGAGCGCGCCAGGTCGCCGACCTCGTCGCGCGCGCGATCGACCGGGAACTCGGCGCCCGCGCCGGCGACCGCGACCCTCAGCGCCGCCTGGCGCAGCAGCTGCAGACGGCGGACGAGCTTGGCGGTCAGCGGGACGGCAAGGATCAGGGTCAGGAGCAGCCCTGCCGCGGCCGCGATCTCGAACGCGTGACGCACGGCCGAGACCGCGTCCGGGATCTCGTTGATCGGCTTGTATACGGCCAGGACCGCGTCGTCCGCCATCGGCAGCGGAATCATCGCGCGCACGTACTGGTTGCCGTCGATCGTCGGCAGGCTGTAGAAGGTCTGCCGCTCGCGAAACGCGCGGGCGGCGTTGCTGGTGGCATCCGCGGTGAACTGGGCGGGAGCCGGCGTCGCCGTCGGTCCGCCGGGCGTCACCACCTTGCCGGTATCCGACGGATCGATGTAGCCGATCATGATCACCTCGGCCGCGCCGAGATCGTCGTGAAGCTGGTCGATTGCCGTGCTCAGCCTCGTCTCCTGGGTGTGGGTCTCGCCGGACGCGTCCGGGACATCGGTGCGTAGCGCGTCGTCGTTGAACTCGGCCGCAACCGGGTAGGGAACGGCCGCGAGTTTCGTGATCTCCCCGCGCGGCTTCTCGTTGGCCTTGGCAATCGCGTTCTTGAGGGTCAGCCGCGAGGCGTTTCGCAGCGATGTCTCGAGCCGCGGCAGGAGTCCGATGCTCGCCACCAGCAGGGTCGCGACCGTCGTCACGAGGACCATCCCCACGATCTGACCGCGCAGGCCAAAAGCGCTCCAGCGCAACCGCACGAGCATCAGCGCCGACTGCCCTCCACGTCTCGCATCTACGGCGCCCGGAGGCGGTAACCGGCGCCACGCACCGTGAGGATGTACTTCGGCTTCTCCGGCTCGGGCTCGAGCTTCTCGCGGAGGTGGCGGATGTGGACGTCGATCGCGCGGGGGTCGCGGTAGGCGCTGTCGCCCCAGATCGCCCGCAGCAGCTCCTGGCGGTTGAGGAGCCGGCCGGGCTCGGCCATCAGCGCGTCAAGCAGCTCGAACTCGCTGAAGGTCAGCTTCACCGATTGGCCGTCGACGGTCACCTCGCGCTGCGCGCGATCGAGCGCGATCGGCCCGATCACGAGCATCTCGGAGCCGATCGTGCGGGTGCCCGAGCGGCGCAGAACCGCGCGGATGCGGCTGCGCAGCTCGGCGAGCCCGAACGGCTTGGTGACGTAGTCGTCGCCGCCCGCCTCGAGGCCGAGCACCGCGTCTGCCTCGGAGTCAAGCGCCGTCAGCATGATGATCGGGACCACGTTGCGGCGCGCGCGCAGCGTTCTGCAAACCTCGTAACCGTCGGGGCCCGGGCCGAGGGCGACGTCGAGCAGGATGATGTCGAACTGCTCGCTGCCGGCGCGGTCGATGGCGGTCGCTCCGTCGCCCACACTGGTGACGTGGTGGCCCTCGCGCGTAAACGAGCGCGTGAGCATCTCGCGGAGATCGGACTCGTCGTCGACGACGAGGATGTTGAGCGACGCGTCGGTCCCAGATCGCGGGCTAGCCGACGCTACTGAGCGCTCGGGGGCCATCAGAGGCGATCGTAGCGGGCACCGCCGCCCGGCGGGGCACCAATGTGCCCTCGGCGGCGATCGCCCACAGGGTCACGACCCAGGTGAGCGTGGCCATCGCGACGTGCACCCAGACGAGCTCCGCCGGCAGGTGCAGCTCGTACTGGACGCTGCCGATCAACCCTTGCGCGGCGAGCATGATCCCGAGTACGGTCAGCGGCTCGAGCGGGTCGAGCGCGATGCCGCGGCGGCGCTTGAGCAGCCACGCGCCGATCGTGGCGATGCCGAACAGGGCGGCGATCGTCGCGTGCTGGTGGACCGCCCACTGGAGCGTGTCGGGTCCCTCGATCGCGAGGCGCTTGACGTGCTGTCCGACGAGCCCGCCCGAGTGCGGCCCGGCGGCGGTCGCGGCCGTGCCGGCGATCAGCGTCAGCGCGCCGAGCACGCCAAGCCCGCGGACGCTGTAGAGGAGCGCGCGGTCGGTCGAGCGGGGCCTGGATCCCGGCGGGTAGCTGGCGCGCCAGGCGAGCGCGACCGCGGCGATCAGAATCACCATCGACAGCAGGAAGTGCGACATCACGAATCCCGGAGCGAGCTTCTCGCGGACCGTGAAGCCGCCGAGCACGGCTTGGGCGACGACGCCGAGCGGCAGGCACAGCGCCAGCCACGCCAGGTCCCGCCGGTAGGGGCGGCGGGTGAAGGCCAGGATCGCGACCACGACCGTGATCAGCCCGACCAGCCCGGAGATCGCGCGGTTCCCGAACTCGATCAGCGCGTGTCCCTGTAGCGGCGGATAGATCCTGCCGTAGCACTTCGGCCACGTCGGGCAGCCGAGCCCCGAGCTCGTCAGGCGCACAGCCGCGCCCGTGAACACGATCAGCGTCAGCGCCGCGAGCGCGACGTAGGTGACGCGACGGAACTGGGCCTCGTCGACGGCCAGCAGCTCGCGCACGCGCTTGAGCTTGCGGTTGGGCCTGGGCTTGGGTCGCCCGTCGGGTTTCACGGTGCCACCGGGTAGCGGAACGGCAGCGTGCCGGCGATCTGCGCGAGGGCGGGCGCGGCCCGGTCGCGACCGGAGGCGATCAGCTCGAGGCCGGGCGGCCACTGGATCGCGACGGCCGGGTCGTCGAATGCGAACCCGCTCTCGGACTCCGGGTCGTAATAGGCCGAGGTCTTGTAGGCGACGTCGGCCACCTCGGAGATCACGCAGAAGCCGTGCGCGAACCCGTCGGGGCAGAGCAGCTGACGGTGGCGCTCGTCGTCCAGCTCGTACCCCTCCCACTGGCCGAACGTAGGGGCGCCGACGCGGATGTCGACGACGACATCGAAGATCTTCCCGCGCGCGCAGCGGATCAGCTTCGCCTGCCCCGGCTGGAAGTGCATGCCACGGACGATCCCGCGGCGCGACCGCGAGTGGTTGTCCTGGACGAAGTCGAGCTCGATGCCCGCGTCTTCAATCGTGTCGCGGCGGTAGGTCTCGACAAAGAAGCCGCGCTCGTCGCCGTGGACGACCGGCTCGATCAGCAGCGGTCCCTCCAGGCGGGTCGGGATCAGTCGCACGGACGTCAATTTAGAGGCTGCCGCGTCGGCGCGTGGCACAGCGCATCGATGCGCGCCCGAGCCGCCTGGGCGAGTCAAGTCCACCACTCTGTCGAGGTTTCCGGTGCTGAACGCCGGAAAGGTCGACAGAGTCGTTTAGCCGATGGTTTAGCCGGAGCCGAGCGCTCTAGTTGAACGCTCGCGCTCCAGCAGCGCCACGTCGGCGTCGACCATCATCCGGATCAGATCTTCGAAGCTAACGACCGGCTCCCAACCGAGCACGGTCCGCGCCTTGGTCGCGTCACCGATCAGGTGCTCGACCTCGGCGGGACGCATGAACTGCGGGTCGATCACAACGTGGTCGTCGATCGAGACTCCGACGTGGTCGAACGCGACCTGAAGGCATTCCTGCACCGAGTGCGCCGTCCCGGTCGCGATCACGAAATCGTCGGCGACGTCCTGCTGGAGCATCAGCCACATCGCGCGCACGTAGTCGCCGGCGAACCCCCAGTCGCGCCGCGCGTCCAGATTCCCGAGGCGCAATTCCTTGATCAGTCCCAGCTTGATCGCCGCCGCATGCCAGGTGATCTTGCGGGTCACGAACTCGAGCCCCCGACGAGCGCTCTCGTGGTTAAAAAGGATTCCGCTGGTGGCGTGCAGGCCGTACGACTCGCGGTAGTTGACCGTGATGAAGTGGCCGTAGACCTTGGCGACGCCGTACGGCGAGCGCGGATAGAACGGCGTCTTCTCGGTCTGCGGCACCTCGAGCACCTTGCCGAACATCTCGCTCGAGGAGGCCTGATAGAAGCGCGCCTCCGGACAGACCTCGCGCATCGCCTCGAGCAGACGCGTGACCCCGATCCCCGAGAACTCCGCGGTCAGCGTCGGCTGCACCCACGAGGCGGCGACGTAGGACATCGCAGCGAGGTTGTAGATCTCGGCCGGCTGAGAGGCGCGGAGCGCGTCGACGAGCGAGCGCTGGTCGAGCAGGTCACCCTGGTGAAGCGACAGGCGGTGGCGGATGTGGTCGATCCGGTCGAACTTCTCGGTTGAGGACCGGCGGACCATCCCGTGGACCTCGTAGCCCTGGTCCAGCAGGAACTCGGCGAGGTAGGAGCCGTCCTGGCCCGTGATGCCGGTGATCAGTGCGCGTGGCATGTGCGGCAAGGCTATCCGGGACCGCTCTGGGCCGTCGCGCTGGGCGCTCGCCGCAGCTCGCGAGCGCCCGGTGCTCGGGAATCTCCGCCGCGAATCGGAATACAATCGCGGCGGTGTACGAAGTCTCGCCGGACCACGCGGGTACCGTCGACGAGGCCGCTCGGATCGCAACGATCGTCCGCCAGGTGGTGATCACGCAGTCCAAGCGCGCGAACGTCGGACACATCGGCTCGGCGCTTTCGATCGCAGACATGATTGCGGCCCTGTTCGCTGGCCCGCTCGCGGGTACGCGGCGGGGGGACGCGGATCGAAACCGATTCGTGCTGTCGAAGGGACACGCGGCGCTCGCGCTGTACGGGGCACTGCATGCATGCGACCGGCTGACAATCGAGCAGATCAACAGCTTCTGCGCCGACGGGACCGAGGTCGTTGGCCATCCCGAGCACGTCCTGGACGGGGTCGATTTCTCCACCGGGTCACTTGGCCACGGCTTGTCGCTCGCCACCGGCGCGGCACTGGCGGCGCGGCTGCAGCGCTCACGGCGGCGTGTCTTCGCGCTGATGAGCGACGCCGAGTGCAACGAGGGCTCGGTCTGGGAGGCGGCGATGTTCGCCGCCCACCATTGCCTGGGGAACCTGACGGCGATGGTCGACGTCAACGGCCAGCAGGCGCTCGGCTACACGCGCGACGTGATCGACCTGGAGCCGCTCAACGATCGCTGGGAGAGCTTCGGCTGGGAGGTTCGCGAGGTCGACGGCCACGACCTCGGGGCGCTCCTCGAGACGCTGCGCCCGTCCCGCCGCGAGGACGCGCCCGACGCGGCGGCGCCGCGTGTGATCCTGGCGCGCACGACGTTCGGCAAGGGCGTCTCGTTTATGGAGGGACGGATCGAGTGGCATTACCTGCCGATGTCCGATGCGGAATACGGGATTGCGGCGGGCGAGGTTGAGGTGAGCGTCGGTTGAGGCGCGAGCTGGTCGACACCCTCGTCAAGCTGGCAACCGAGGACGAGCGGATCGTCCTGCTGACGGGCGATCTCGGCTTCGCCGCGCTCGAGCCGTTCGCAGAGAGCTTCCCGGACCGCTTCTTCAACGCCGGCGTCGCCGAGCAGAACATGGTCGGGATGGCGACTGGACTCGCCGAGGCCGGCTTCACGCCGTACGTGTACTCGATCTCGACGTTCGCGTCGATGCGTCCGTACGAGTTCATCCGCAATGGCCCCGTCCTGCACCGGTTGCCCGTCCGCGTCGTCGGCATCGGCGAGGGCGTCGATTACGGACACAACGGGATGACCCACTACGCGCTCGAGGACATCGCGCTGATGCGGCCCCAGCCCGGGCTGACGGTGGTTGTGCCGGCCGCCTCCGAACAGGTGGACGCTGTGCTGAGAACGGTGCAACCGCTGCCGGGCCCGGTGTACCTGCGCGTCAGCAAACAGTCGGTCTCGGTCCCCGCACTGAACGGTCGCTTCGAGCTCGGACGCGCCGAGCAGCTCACCGAGGGCGACGACGTCGCGATCGTCGTGATGGGTGGGATGTCGGAGTACGCGCTGGCAGCCGCCCACGAACTGGAGAGCGTCGGCGTCGGGGCAAGCGTCACGGTCGTCTCGTCGGTGAGTCCGCCGCCGGTGAGCGATCTGATCGCGACCCTCAGCTGCGTACCGGTCGCCCTGTCGGTCGAGGCGCACTACATCACAGGCGGACTCGGCTCGATGCTCAGCGAGATCATCGCCGAGCACGGGCTCGGGTGCCGTCTCGTTCGCGCGGGCGTTCGCGACCTTCCGATCGGAATCTCCGGCGCCCGCGGCTACATGCATGACAAGCTGGGGCTCAGCCCCAAGCGCCTGACGGCGACCGTGGTGCGCGCCCTGGCGATCCGTCAACAATGACCCCCGTGACAGCCAGGAGATGGAGGCTGTGAAGCTCTCGGCCGTGATCGCCTGCTACCGCGACGCCCCCGCTGTACCGATCATGCACGAACGCCTGGTCAAGGTGTTCGGCACCATCGGCTGCGACTACGAGATCATCTTCGTCAACGACGGCTCACCCGACAACGCGCGGGAGGTCCTCGCCGAGCTGGCGCAGCGGGATCCTAAGGTGGTCGTCATCAACCATGCCCGGGCCTTCGGCTCACAGAGCGCATTCACCTCCGGAATGCAGATCGCGACCGGTGACGCGGTCGTCCTGCTGGACGGCGACCTCCAGGACCCTCCAGAGCTGATCGCCGAGTTCGTCAAGCAATGGCAAGGCGGCTACGACGTCGTCTACGGCGAGCGGGTCAAGCGCGAAGCATCGCCGTTCATGCGCTTCGCCTATCGGCGGTTCTACCGCGTGTTCAAGCGCCTCGCCTACGTCAACGTGCCGCTCGACGCGGGCGACTTCGGCTTGATCGACCGTCGCGTCGTCGACGCGATCAACTCGCTGCCGGAGAAGAATCGCTTCCTGCGCGGCCTGCGAGCCTGGGTCGGCTTCAAGCAGCTCGGCGTCCCCTACGTCCGGCCGGAGCGGATGTTCGGCAAGACGACCAACTCGCTGCGGAAGAACGCAGGATGGGCTCGCCGAGCGATCCTCTCCTTCTCTTACGTGCCGCTCGACATGATCACCGCGTTGGCCCTGGTGATCGTTCTGCTTTCAGCGCTGGCGCTGGTGTTCGAGGTCGTGGTCCGGATCGTGGATCCGTCGGCTGCGCCGAAGGGCTTCACGACGGTCATCGTCGTTGTCCTGTTCATCGGCGGCATCCAACTGCTGTGCCTCGCGATCATCGGCTCCTACCTGGCGCACATGTACGAAGAGGTCAAGGGACGACCGTCGTTCATCGTCGAGTCGATCCTCAACCGACCGACCGCCGAGCGCTCACAGGATCGGCCATTCGATCGTGTTGCAAAGGTCGGCGAGACGTCCGCCGCTACGGCAGAATCGTCCCAGCCGCCGCCGGCGGCATCACCCGACAGCGAGCAGAGAGCGGCCCTCCACCAATGACCACGAATCCCGAAACACTGCTGGAGCACCTGCAATCGACCGCGTGCGCGATCTGTGGCCCCGGCGCACCCAGTGAGGAGCTGTACCCGGCAAACCTCGATCCCGGAGCCTTCACCGCAGCTGTGTTCTCGGCGAGGCGGCTGCCCGATCAGATCCACTACCGGATGGTGCGATGCAGCCAGTGCGGCCTCGTCCGGTCCGATCCAGTACTGGGCGCCGACGCGCTGGCTGAGCTCTACCGCGACTCGACCTTCGACTATGCAGACGAGCTCGAGGGATTGCGCGCGACTTACGGCGCTGCACTTGACCGAGCGGGCGCCCTCCTGAGCTCACGCAGCGGACTGCTCGACGTCGGCTGCGGTAGCGGCTTCGTGCTCGAGGTGGCGGTGGAGCACGGCTGGACAGAAGTCCACGGTGTCGAGCCGAGCCGCGACGCGATCGCCAAGGCAGCTCCGGGGATCGCGCCGCTGATCGTGCAGGACGTCATGCGCCAAGGCCTATTCGACGAGGGCTCGTTATCGCTGGTGACGTTGTTCCAGGTGCTCGACCACATGCCGGATCCGATTGGGCTGCTGCGCGACTGCCGCGGGACCCTGCGACCCGGTGGCGTGATTATGGCGTTCAACCACAATGTCGCAGCCTGGTCTGCCCGGCTGCTTGGGGAGCGAAGCCCGATCGTCGACGTCGAGCACACATTCCTCTACTCGCCTGAAACGATGCGACGGCTGTTCTCGGCGGCCGGCTTCACCGTGCTCAGCGTCAACCCGGTGCGCAACACCTACTCGCTTTCATATCTGACCCACCTCGTACCGCTGCCCCGCGCGCTGAAGCAGCCGTTGATTCCCCGCCTGCGTGCGTCAGCGATCGGGCGACGCCAGCTGACCGTTCCGCTCGGCAACCTCTGCCTGATCGCCCGCCGCGACGGATGAAGGCGCTGGTCACGGGCGCCGGCGGTTTCGTCGGCGCCAATCTCGTTCGCGCCCTGCTGACTCGCGGCCACGAGCCGGTCGGGGCGATCCGGCCGGGCGGCGATCCATGGCGCCTCGTGGAACTGGGGAGCAGCGTGGCGCAGCTGGAGGTCGACCTTGGCGACATCGATGCACTCGAGCGGGCCGTGATCGCCGAGCGCCCAGACGTGATCTTCCATCTCGCCGCACACGGTGCCTACTCATGGCAGCAGGACTTTCCGAGAATGCTGTCGGTGAACGTCCTCGCGGTCGACGCTCTCCTCAGGGTTGCGAGTCAGTGCGGCGCCGCCGTGGTCAACGCCGGGACATCCTCGGAGTACGGATATCAGGATCACGCGGCGCGGGAAGACGAGCTGGTAAGACCGAACTCCCACTATGCCGTCACGAAGGCCGCGGCCACCCACCTCTGTCAGCTCGCCGCGTCGGCGGACGGCGTACGCGCCGTCACGCTACGGCTGTACTCGATCTACGGGCCGTGGGAGGAGCCCGGGCGGCTGATGCCGACGCTCGTCAGATCTGCCTGCGCCGGTGGCTGGCCGCCGCTCGTCGGCCGAGGCACAGCTCGAGACTTCGTCTGGGTCGAGGATGCGTGCGAGGCCTTCCTGAGTGCCGCCGACGCCGTGCTCCGCGGTGACCGGGGGTTTGTGTTCAACATCGCCAGCGGCACGCAGACGACGCTCGAGTCGCTGGTCGCCGTTGCGGCCAGCGTGTTCGGCGTGCAGCTCGAGCCCGAATGGGGAACGATGGCTGGGCGGGCGTGGGACACATCGGTTTGGGTGGGAGATGCGACCTCCGCCGCCGAGCATCTGGGTTGGCGCGCCCAGACCTCACTCGAGGACGGCCTGGCGCGGATGGGCGCGTGGCTCTCCGAGCACCCCGAACTGGAGGTACGGTACGGATGAGGCGAGGCGGCGCAGCACCTGAGAACATGGTCCTCCGCGAGGGAGAGCGATGGCGGCCGCCGATCTTCGTGCCGCTTGACAATCGGCGCGCGAGGCTGATGGCGGTCCTGCGCAGGTTCTTCGATCTCCAGGCCGGGTCGCTGTGGTTGCATCTGGCGCCGGTGCTCTCCCAGGCGAGCGGCACGATCGCCGACGTCGGCTGCGGAGCCCAGCCATATCGTGGCTTGCTGCGCGAGGGCACGCGCTACATCGGACTGGACACCGAGCAGTCTCTCGAGCACTTCGGCTACGCGGTTCCCGACGTGAGGGCGATCGGATCCG
>Ga0302311_10003921_pt1 | contig 16163 bp, 8 predicted proteins | sample III_Palsa_N1_3_FD_200449 | JGI IMG/M metagenome (GOLD analysis project Ga0302311, IMG submission 200449) | Peat permafrost microbial communities from Stordalen Mire near Abisko, Sweden - III_Palsa_N1_3 | ecosystem: Environmental > Terrestrial > Soil > Palsa > Peat permafrost | place: Sweden... | reverse complement strand
CTCGGAGGGGGCTCGGGGGAGCAGTGCATTCAATCGCTAGGAGTCTGCGCGGCTTCTGCCGCGCAGACTCCTAGCTCGATCGGGCGCCGACGCAACCGAGGTTGTTTCCCGACTCAAGTCGGCCTTGTGGTGTGCCGAAAAGGGGTCACGAAGGTGCGTCCGGCGTCAGCCCGCACGGCCTCGCGTCGCCTCGCAGTCACCGTCAGCGCCCGGCTTGCGCCCGTCGCCGCCCGGTGAACGCGCCGTCCACCGTCCAAGTCCGTCATGAACCTGAAGAAGAAACTGCCGCTGACCATCACCGGCATCCTCGCCGCCCTGATGGCGGCCGCCCTGGTCGGCATCCACAGCCTGAACCAGTCGGTCGCGCTGTACGAGACCGAGGTCAGCGCGGAGCACGCGCACGAGCGCGACATCGCCGACATGCTGGTCACCTTCAAGACGCAGGTGCAGGAATGGAAGGACACGCTGCTGCGCGGCAAGGATCCCGCCCTGCTCGACAAGCACTGGGGCGCGTTCGCGAAGCAGGAAGCCGCCGTCGACGACAAGGCCAAGGCCCTGCTCGCCACGCTGCCGTCGGGCGAGAGCCGCACGCTGGTGGAGCAGTTCGCCGCCGCCCACGTGCAGATGGGCGTCGACTACCGCAAGGGCTTCGACGCCTTCAAGGCAGCCGAATTCGATCCGTCGGCCGGCGACAAGGCCGTCGCCGGCATGGACCGCGAGCCGGCCCGGCTGCTCGCCGAGTCCGGCAGCAGGATTGCCGCGGACAGCGCCGCCACCTCGGCCCACGCGGCCGCCGAAGCGCAGCGCGCGACCGTCGTCAGCATCGTGCTGATGCTCGTCGCGGGCGCCGCAGGCGTCGTCGCGGGCGTGCTGTTCAGCCGCAAGATCACCAAGCCGGTGGATCACGCGTTGCAGCTGGCGCGCAGGATCGCCGATGGCGACCTGACGATGCACGTCAGGGCGAACGGCGACGACGAGATCGCGCGGCTGCTGAAGGCGCTGTCGGCGATGCAGGTCAGCCTGTCCGGCGTGGTCGGCAACGTGCGCTCGAATTCGGAGAGCGTGTCGACCGCCGCCGGCGAGATCTCGCAGGGCGCCAACGACCTCAGCCAGCGCACCGAGGAACAGGCGTCGGCGCTTCAGCAGGCCGCCTCGTCGATGGAGCAGCTCGGCGCCACCGTGCGGCAGAACGCCGAGAACGCGCTGTCGGCCAACCAGCTCGCGCTGGGCGCCAGCACCGTCGCGCGCAAGGGCGGCGAGGTGGTGGGCGAGGTCGTCGAGACCATGAAGGGCATCAACGACAGCTCCAAGCGCATCGTCGACATCATCGGCGTGATCGACGGCATCGCGTTCCAGACCAACATCCTGGCGTTGAACGCCGCGGTGGAGGCCGCGCGTGCCGGCGAGCAGGGCCGCGGCTTCGCCGTCGTGGCGAGCGAAGTGCGCAGCCTCGCGCAGCGCAGCGCGGACGCCGCCAAGGAGATCAAGTCGCTGATCTCGGCCAGCGTCGAGCGCGTCGAGCACGGCACGGCGCTGGTCGACCGCGCCGGCGTGACGATGACCGAGATCGTCAGCTCGATCGCGCGCGTCACCGACATCATGGGCGAGATCAGCGCCGCCAGCAGCGAGCAGAGCGACGGCGTCGGCCAGATCAGCCAGGCGATCGCGCAGATGGACCAGGCCACGCAGCAGAACGCCGCGCTGGTCGAGGAAAGCGCCGCAGCGGCCGAGAACCTGCGCGACCAGGCGCAGCAACTGGTGCAGGTGGTGGCGGTGTTCAGGCTCGATGGCGTCGAGGGCGTCGAGGGCGCCGCGAAGCCGCGCGCTGTCGCGCCGGCCGCCACGGCCAGGCCCCCAGCCGCGGTAGCGGCAGCGGTTCGCAAGCCCGCGCCGCTGGTGCGTCCCGCGGCGGCACTGGTCGCCGCGCCGGCGGCCGCGCCCGCGCCCGCGCTGGCGACGGCCGCTGCGTCCGACGACTGGGAATCGTTCTGAGCGCGTGCGGTTAAAGTGTCCGCTCGACAAGGAGCGGACACGATGCGCAGGACAAGGGCCACGACACGATTTCTGCTGGCTGCGCTCGCCGCGCTGGGCGGCGCCGCCGCCACGGCCGCGACGACGGTCGTCACCGCCGACCGCATGCTGGACGTGCTGGCCGGCAAATACGTCGACAAGCCGGCGATCGTCGTGGTCGACGGCCGCATCCAGGCCGTGCTGACGCAAGGCGCCGCCGCGGTCCCGCAGGACGCCACGCGCATCGACCTGCCGGGACAGACGCTGCTGCCCGGGCTGATCGACATGCACGTGCACCTCGCCGCCGACGCGCGCATCGACGGCTACCACGCCCTCGACTACACCGACAGCTTCTGGGTGGCCGTGGGCGTCGCCAACGCCAAGGCGATGCTCGAGGCCGGCTTCACCACCGTGCGCAACGTCGGCTCGTCCAACTACGCCGATGTCGGCATCAAGCAGGCCGTCGAGGCCGGCTACGTCCCCGGGCCGCGCATCGTGCCGGCCACCTACCTGCTCGGCGCGACCGGCGGGCACTGCGACGAGACCGAGGGCCTGCCGCCCAGCTTTGCCGCGGTGCTGTCGCCGGGCGTGGCCGACGGCCCCGAGGCATTCCGGCTGCTGGTGCGCAAGGTGCACAAGTACGGCGCCGAGGTGATCAAGCTGTGCGTCACCGGCGGCGTGCTTTCGCGCACCGACACCGCGGGTGCCCAGCAGATGAGCTACGACGAGATCAAGGCCGCCGTCGACGAGGCGCATCGCCTGGGCCTGAAGGTGGCTGCGCACGCGCACGGCCTGTCCGGCATCAACGACTGCCTGCGCGCCGGCTGCGACACCATCGAGCATGCCAGCCTCGCCAACGAGGAATCGTTCGCCCTCGCCAAGCAGCACGGCGCCTGGTTCTCGATGGACATCTACGACGACGACTACATCCTGGCCGAGGGCCCGAAGAACGGCATGTTCGAGGAATCGCTCGCCAAGGAGCGCGCCATCGGCCTGAAGCAGCGCCAGACCTTCCGCGCCGCCTACAACGCCGGCGTGAAGATGATCTTCGGGACCGACAACGGCGCCGTCTTCCCGGCCGGCCAGAACGCGCTGCAGTTCGCGAAGATGGTCGAGTGGGGCATGCCGCCGCTGGAGGCGATCCGCGCGGCCACGCGCAACGCGGCGCAGGCGCTCGCGCGCGAGGGCGACGTCGGCGCGATCGAGGTGGGGCGCTACGGCGACTTCGTGGCCGTCAAGGGCGATCCGCTGCAGGAAATCCGCTTGCTGGAACACCCGGCCACGGTGATCAAGGGCGGCGAGCGCGTTCTGTAGGCCCGCGGGCCGCCGCGCTCACGGCGCGATCGCGAGTTCGCGCAGGCGGGCGATCTGCGCCGCGTCGGGGAAACGGCGCACGCGCAGGCGTTCTGGCACGTGCTCCGTGGCCTCCATCAGGTCGCCCGCGACGCCGATCGCGTCGGCCCACGCCACCAGCAGCAGCTCGCCGGCGGCGTCCCCCGCGGGCTTGAGGACGATGAACTCGGTGTGCGGCAGCAGCGTGTCGACCGTGTCCGACCAGACCGAATAGCTCAGCGTGCCGAGGTCGTCGCGCTGCAGCATCTGCCAGGACGCGACCCACACGTCGACGCCGCGCTTCGCATGCAGCGCGTCGAGCAGTTCCTTCTGGCTCTCGTGGACGGCGGCCTGGTTGCGCAGGTTCAGCAGGTGCCAGTCGTCGACGGCCACCAGCGGCGCGTGCGGCCGCCATTGCGTGTCCTCCAGGCGCAGCAGCTGGAACGACAGCCAGCGCTGGGTGTCCTCGAGGTGCTCCGCGATGACCTGGGCCATCAGCGCGATGCCCGCCTCGTTGCCCGCGCTGGTGAGCATCAGCGCGTTGCGGAACGGCACCGCGACGACCGGGTCGCGCACGCCGACGCGGTGGATCAGGTCGGGCAACAGGATGCGCGAACTGTCGTAGGCATCGCCCCATTCGCCCGACCAGACGCCATGGCCGATCTGCTGCCAGCCGCCGTGCTCGGGCAGGCCGCGCAGGTTGTCCAGCGCGTCGGCCAGCGCCTGGTCGAACGTCACCTGCCAGTTGGGCAGCTCGTGCTCGTTGACGTAGGCCATCGACGTCGGCCGGTCGCAGACGAGCGCGATGACCAGCTCGCCGGCGAGCGGCTTCGTCGCCGGCCGGAAGCGCTTGCCGGGGTCGTCCGTCGCCTCCGACGCGGACAGCGCCACGATGCCGATGTCGTCGCGCCGGCGCACCACCGGCATCAGGCGCGGGCGCGCGTCCTCGTAGCGCGCGGGGATCGCCTCGTCCGGCGACAGCATGCCGTCGAGGAAGCGCTGCAGCAGCGCGGGGCGCCCGGCGCGCGGGCAGCGCCGAAGGTCGTGCAGCAGGTTGCCCAGGTACAGCTTCATCTCGCCGCCATGCAGGCGAAAGCGCATCTCGCCCTGGGCGAGGTCGACCTGCAGGTCCTGCGCGTCGCGTTCGCGCAGCGCTCGCGTGACGTCGCGCGCGAGCTTGTCCATCGTCGGCACGCCGAGCAGCCTGTCCAGGAAACCCATCGACCCTCCGTCTGGTGCCGGGTCGATTGTGAATGAGCTTGGCGCTCGGCGCACGGGCGACGTGCGCGGGAGGATGTCGCAGCGTCAGTCGGCCGTCCCTCCGGATGGCGGTTGGCGGGCGGCCTCCTCTTCGGCGAGCCGCGCAAGAAGGCCCGAGTGGCGCAGCGTGGCCGTGGCGATGGATTGCTCCAGCACCGCCGCGTCGGCCACCAGCGCCACGCGCCGTTTCGCGCGGGTGATGGCCGTGTACAGCAGCTCGCGCGTGAGCACGCGGCTGCGCCGCTCGGGCAGCATCGCCAGCACGCCGTCGAACTCCGAGCCCTGCGACTTGTGCACGGTCATCGCGAAGGCCGTCTCGTGGCGCGGCAGGCGCACCGGGGCGATCGCGCGGAAGCCGCCCGGGGCCGCCGCGTCGGGGAAGTGCACCAGCAGCTGGCCGTTCGCAGCGGGCAGCGCGATGCCGATGTCGCCGTTGAACAGCCGCAGCACGTAGTCGTTGTTCGACACGAGGACCGGTCGGCCGGCGAACCAGGGCGACGCGGCGGGCCCTTCGGCGAGGCCGGGCAGGGCCAGCGCCGCGCGGAAGCGGCGGGTCAGCGCCGCGTTGAGCGCGGTCACGCCGCGCGGGCCGTCGCGCACGGCGCACAGCACGCGGAAGCGGCCGAAGGCCTCGGTGATCGCCGCCACCTGCGTCGCATCGGCCGCAGCGGACGTCGCGACCGCCGCGACGGCCCGGCGGTAGTCGGCGTAGCCCGCGTCCATCGCGTGCAGCGCGGCATCGAGGCTGGCGTGCGGTGCGGTGTCCAGCCAGGTCACGTCGGGATCGGCGCCGGCGCGCAGCCAGTCGATCGCCGCGCGCGCGCGCCCGGCGTTGACGTCGCCGGCCAGTCGCCCGATGCCCGAGTCGGCCGCGAAGCGGTAGGTCTGCGTGAACCAGACGGCGCTGTCCTGCAGCGCGCTGCGCTGCGCAGGGCGCGGCGGCACGATGGCGTCGGCCGGCGTGCCGGTCATCGCCGCCAGGTCGCGCACGCAGTCCGGCGTGAGCGTCGGATCGACGCTCAGCTCCGCGAACACGGCGCCCGATTCGACCGCGGCCAGCTGATCCTTGTCGCCCAGCAGGACGATGCGCGCCGTCGGCGGAACGGCCTCCAGCAGATGGGTGGCGAGCGCGAGGTCCAGCATCGATGCCTCGTCGACCACCAGCGCGTCGATCGCCAGCGGATGGTCGGCGTCGTGCGCGAAGCCCGCGGGCGTGACGCCCAGCAGCCGGTGCACCGTCGCCGACGCCGTGGGCATCCGGTCGCGCAGCTCCGGCGGCAGGTGCTGCGCGCGCTGGCGGATCGCGTCGGTCATGCGCGCCGCGGCCTTGCCGGTGGGCGCGGCGAGGGCGATGCGGCACTCGGGGTCGAGCGCGAGCAGGCAGGCGAGCAGGTTGACGACGGTGGTCGTCTTGCCGGTGCCTGGGCCGCCGCTGATCACCGTGAGCCGTCCGCGCAACGCGAGCGCCGCGGCCAGTTGCTGCCAGTCGGCGGCGCCGGCCAGGCGCGCGGTGTTGGCGGCGAACAGCTCGGTCAGTCGCGCACGCAGTTCGGGCGAGGCCACGGCCTCGCGCGCACCCGCGCGGCGCGCCTGCGTGAGGCGCCGCGCGAGGCGGCGTTCGTAGTCGAAGTAGCGGTGCAGGTAGAGACGGTCGTCCGCGTCGAGGATCAGCGGCAGCGCGCCGGGCGCATCGGGCGTGCCGACGATGCCCGAGGCCAGCAGCGCGGCGCGCCAGCCGGCGCCGTCCAGCGGGATGGCCGGCGCATCGCCGTCGGCGACGGTCGGCGTGGCGGCGAGCGAGCCCGGCATCAGGCAGACGTGGCCCTCGCTGACCGCCAGGCTCAACGCCATCGCGGCATGCCCGACGGCCGCCGCGACGCCCGCGCTCGCGCCTGCGGCGCCGGCCCAGCGCACGACGTGGCGTGCGAAGCCTTCGGCCAGCAGCTGATCGGCGCGGTCGGTCACGACGTGGTCTCCGTCTCGTCGAACAGCGACGACAGGCGCGCGATCGTCGCCGGCGTCGGGCGATGGAAGAAGACGCCCGTGGGCGCGCCGCTCGCGTCGTGCCAGCCGGGCCGCACGCCGCGCACGAACAGGTAGACGGCGCCGCCCAGGTGCTGCGCGGGGTCGTAGCCGGCGAGGCGGTGGCGCAGGTAGCGGTCGAGCGCCACCAGGTACAGCAGATATTGCAGGTGGTAGCCCTGGTCGCGCATCGCGGCGGCCATCGCGTCCTGGCCGTAGCGGGCCGGGGTGTCGCCCAGGTGGTTGGACTTCCAGTCGAGGATGAAGAAACGCCCCTCGTGCTCGAACACGAGGTCGATGAAGCCCTTGAGGAAGCCGCGCAGCGTGGCGAACGACAGCCGGGGCATCGCGTAGCCGTGGGCGGCGAGCGTGTCGTTCAGGGCCGTGGCGTCGAAGCGGTGCGAGGGCAGGTGGAATTCGAGTTCCACCAGACGGCGCGATGTCGGCAGGTCGGACAGCCGCAGCGCATGCGGCGTACCGAGCGGCAGCGGCGTGTCCAGCGTGCCCTCCAGCATGCGCGCGAGCATGCGGGCGCGCAGCGCCGAACCGTCGACGCCCGGCGCGTCGGGCACGCCCATCGTGCGGAGCAGTTTCAGCGCGTCTTCGACGGGCTGGCGCCAGCCGGCGCGATCGGTGAAGTCGATGTGCTCGAACGCGTGGTGGATCGCCTCGCCGGCCGCGGGGCCGCGCGGGAAGTGCAGCGGGTCGTCGTCGGCCGGGCGGAAGGCCGGCGGTTCGTCGGCGGCGGACGCGGGCGCATCGAGCACACGCAGGTCGTGGTCGGCGCCCGAGCGGTCGTGCGCGGCGCCGTGGGCGATCGCGCTGAAGCTGCCGATCCACCAGCCGCCGGGCAGCGCGCGCGGCGCGGGCAGCGCGGCGAGCGTGTCCGCCGCCGGGCGGGGCGTCTGCAGCGTCGTTGCATCGCCGAGCGGCAGCGGCGTGACGGCGATCGCGCCGCCGGAGCGGTCGGCGAGCGACCGCCACGCCGACTCGATGGTGGCCGCGCCGTTCTTGTGCTCGAACCAATCCTCGGGCGACAGCTCGGCGCCGGCCACGAGCCAGTTCAGCAGGCTGCGCGTGCTGGCGGTGGCGCTCGGATAGCGGCCGGCCGTGCGGTAGCAGCCGGCGACGATCACGCAGCGATGCACCGCGCGCGTCAGCGCCACGTAGATCAGGCGCAGCGTCTCCGCCGATTCCTCCAGCTTCAGCTTCTGCCTGACGGCCTTCTGGTGCGCCTCGTCGCGGAAGTCGTGGCCGTAGTCGATCACCGCCTGGCCGTCGCCGTCGTGGTACGCGAGCCCGGTGAGGCCGTCGGGCCGGCCGCCGCGCGAAGCCGTCCACAGGAACGGGCAGAACACGACCGGGTATTCGAGGCCCTTGGACTTGTGGATCGTGACGATCTGCACGAGGTTCTGGTCGGACTCCAGCCGCAGCTGCGTCGCGTCGTCGGCGTCGGGCGAGACGCGTTGCGACTGGAACCAGCGCAGCAAGGTGTCCGGCGCCGCGTGGCGTTCGCCGGCCTCGTGCAGGCATTCGACCAGGTGCAGCAGGTTCGTGAGCCGGCGTTCGCCGTCGGGACGCGCCAGCAGGCGGCTGGCGACCTGGTCGGCGGCCAGCCACTGGCGCAGCATGAAGCCGACGCCGCGCTGCAGCCAGACGTCGCGCCAGCCCGCGAAGCGCTGCACGGCGGCGAGCAAGGCGGACTCGTCGCCGGCCAGCGTTGCGATGGCGGCGGCGTCGTAGCCCATCAGCTCGGTGGACAGCGCGGCCTTCAGCGTGCGCTCGCGCGCCGGTTCGAGGACGGCGGTGAGCACGCGATCGAGCTCCTCGGCGTCGCTGCTGCGGAACACGCTGGCCTGCGACAGCTCGACGCTGCCGACGCCGCGCGCCGTCAGCGCCTGGCGGATCTGCGAGCCCTGCGCGTTGCTGCGCACCAGCACCGCGATGTCGCCGGCGGCCAGCGGACGCTCGTTCGACGCGCCGCCCAGCGTGATCTCGCCGCGCTGCGCCGCCGCGAGCAGCCGCGCGATCTCGTTGGCTGTGGCCGCGACGACCGCGGCAACCGCGTCGCGCTGGAACACCGGCTCGCCGTCGTCGGCCCGCGGCAGCGTCCACACGTGCAGGGGCGCGCGCGACACGCTCGTGTCGGCCAGCGGCTGGCGCGGCTTCTTGCCGAAGTTCACCGGCGTGTAGGCGAGCGCGTCCATCATGAAGGCGCGCGGGTTGGCCGCGAACAGCGCGTTGAGCGCGCGGATCAGCGGCTCGGACGAGCGCTGGTTGTCGGCCAGCGAATAGCGCGCCACCGCGTGCGTGCCGGCCTCGATGTAGGTGTGCAGGTCGGCGTTGCGGAAACTGTAGATCGCCTGCTTCGGGTCGCCCACGAAGAACAGCGGCGCCTCGGACAGCGTGTCGTCGGTGGTGGCGGTGTAGATGGTCTTGAAGATCGCGAACTGCAGCGGATCGGTGTCCTGGAACTCGTCGATCAGCGCGGCGGGGAAGCGCTTCTTCAGGTCGCCGGCCAGCCACGGCGAGTCGCCGCGCGTGAGCCGGTCGTGCAGGTTGAACAGCATGTCGTCGAAGGCGATCACGCGCTGGCGGCGCTTGGCCTCGCGTTGCGCGCGCGTGCCTTCCTCGAGCATCGCCTTCAGCAGCGCGAGGCGGCCGTAGGCCAGCGCCCGCGCGGCCTGGGCGCGCAGGTCGAGGAGGCGTTGCGCGACGTCGAAGAACTCGTGCTGGGGCGTGACCTGCTTCTTCTTCGTGGCGGCGGCGAGCCTGGCGGCGCCCAGCAGCTCGAGCTTGGGCGCCTCGACGTCCAGCGCGGCCAGGCCGTCGTCGGTGCGCAGCAGCTCGTCCCAGCTCGCGACCGCCGTGCGCACGCTGTCTTCCTTGTAGCTGACGGCGCTCAGCGCGCCCAGCGAGCGCTGCAGCAAGTCCTCGACCTCGTCGCGCCGCGCGCGCCAGAGGCGGCGGGCGACAGCGTGCGTCGCGACCAGGTCGTCGGCGGGAAGGGTCCGCGCGGCGTCGAGATCGTCGGGCCACGCGGCGCGCGCGAGCGGCTTCGAGAGGTGGCGCTTGAGCAACGCCGCGAAGCCCTCGGGCGAGTCCTTGCTCGTGACGAGGTGGTCGGCCAGGCCGGCGTCGAGGTCGTCGGCGGCGATGCGGCGGCGCCAGAAGTCGTTGGCGGCCTCGGCCACCCAGTCGGCGTCGTCGCGCACCAGTTCCATGGCGAGCGGCATCTGCGCGGTGAACGGCATGTCGGCCAGCGCGCGCTGGCAGAAGCCATGGATCGTGAAGATGGACGCCTCGTCGAACGTGGCCAGCGCGAGCTTCAGGCGCGCGATCATGTCCTCGGTCTGCAGGCCGCGTCGGTCGCGCGCCGTGTGGACGAGGCGTTCGACGAAGTCGTCGCCGCCGGCCGGCGCCTCGCCGGCCTGTTCGGCCTGCAGCCAGGCGAGCGTGTCGACGATGCGCTGGCGGATGCGATCGCGCAGTTCGGCGGTGGCGGCGTTGGTGAAGGTGACGACCAGGATGCGCTGCACCTCCAGCCTGCCTTCCAGCAGCAGGCGCAGGTACAGGCCGCAGATGTTCCAGGTCTTGCCGGTGCCGGCCGAGGCCTCGATCTGGCGGATGCCCGTCAGCGGACAGTCGAAGACCTCGAGCGGCTGGAAGTCGTGCACCGCGTTCATTCGACCTCCAGGCACAGGCGCAGCGGCGCGAGGACCGCCTCCGCGTTGGCGACGAACTCGTCGACGGCGGGCGCCGAGAATGGATCGGGCCGGCCACGCAGCGCGAGCCGGTAGCCCGCGTCGTTGCCCTCGGCGTACTCGTTGAATCCGCCGGGCCGGAACGCGGCGATCGCCTTGCCGATGTTGCGCTCGCCCTCGATCCAGGCCCAGGCGGCGCGCGGGAAGAATGCCAGCGGCTCGCGCAGGCCTTGCGCGTAGAGACGGACCAGCGTCTCCAGCTGGGCACAAGGATCGTCGCATTCGTTCAGGAAGAAGCGGCCGTCGCGCGCGATGCCTGTGGTGACCGGCAGCACGCCCGCGGGCGCGCTGGCGCACAGCAGCAGGTGCGGCAGCCAGGCGTCGAGGTAGTCGAGCGCCGACTGCCTCGCATAGCGATGGCGCAACAGCCCGCGCGGGCGCAGGTCGGCGAACTCGCCGCGCAGGCGCCAGGTCTCGCCGTCGATCTCGAACGCGAGTTCGGCGGCGTGCGGCAGCAGCGCCGGCTGCAGCGTGTGTTCGCGCACCTGCTCGGCGAAGTCGCGCAGTCCGTTGAGTTCGCGCTCCAGGAAGCGCATGCCGAAGCCGCCCGCGGGCACCGCGGTGCCCGCGAGCGCGAGCGTGCGCGCGGCCTCGGGCGGCAGTCCGTCGAGCAGCGCGGGCAGCAGAAGGCGCGTGAGCGGCGCGCGGCCGCTGTTGTCCGGCACGAAGGGTTCGTCGTCCTGCAGTTCCTCGTCGGCGCGCCGCAACGCGATGCCCAGGCGTTGCTCCAGCAGGAAGCGGCACGGGTTGCGGAAGAAGGCCGACAGGCGCGCCGGCGACACCTCGCGCCAGGCGGCCTCGACGGGCGGCAGCGGCTTCGCGATGAAAGGCGCGGCGGACGCCGGCGCGGCAGCGTCGTCGTCGGTCTCCCAGTCGTCGCCGTGCGGCGTTGTCGCCACCGCCGGCGGCGGCGCCGCCAGGCTTTGTCGCAGCGCCTGCGCGTAGTCGGCCTGGAAGCTGCGCAGGCGCTGGTCCGGCGCCGCGACGTCGAACGCCTGCGGCGCGAACGGCTGCAGGGGATGCTCGACGACCAGCGCGCGCCGTGCCTGCGCGCGCGACGCGGCGCTCGCGGGCGCGTGAGCCAGCGCGGGGACGAGCGCCTCCAGCAGCTCGGCCACCAGCACCGAGGCCGGGCGCACCGAGTTGTCGCGCACGCTGCGGCCGGCGTAGCTCAGGTGCACGCGTTCGCGCGCGGCCAGCAGCAGGTCGAGGAAGACGTTGCGCTCGTCGAAGCGACGCTGGCGGTCACCGGCACGCGGCGCGAGGCTCATCAGGTCGAACTCGGCCGGACGCGCCGTGGTGGGGAAGGCGCCGTCGTCGAGCCCGATCGCGCAGACGACGCGGAACGGCACGTGGCGCAGGCTGTTCATGGCTGCGAACGTGACCATGCCGGTGGGCACGCCGCCGCGCGCCGGATCGTCGAAGCGTTGTTCGAGCGCGGCGCGCACCACGTCGAACGCCAGCGGCGCGGCCAGCCCGCTGCGGCGCCATTGATCGGCCAGCTCGGCGATCTCCTCGTCGACCTCGCGCAGGTCCTCGAGCTCGGCGTCGGCCGGGGCCACGAAGTCGCGCAGCGCGTCGGCCAGGATCGCGGGCCAGTCGGCCGGCGCGCGCGGCGCGGCGACGCGGTCGCGCAGCGCCTTGAGCGTGTCGACGAAGCGCCAGAACGCGCCCAGCGTCAGCGCGCCGGAGCCCTCGGCATCGCCCGCGGGCAGGCGGCCCTGGAACGGCGCCTGCAGGTGCGTGGGCAGCGCATAGCCGAGGAACAGGCGATCCAGGCCGTCGGCGAAGCTGTGGCGCGCCTGCGCCGGCACGTCGAAGCCGCCGCGGTGTTCGGCGTCGAGCGCCCAGTGGATGCCGGCGGCCACGAGCCAGTCGCGGATCTGGTCGAGGTCGTCCTCGGCGAGGCCGAAGCGGCGCGCGACGACGGGCTGCTGCAGCAGGCCGAACACGTTGTTGACCGCGAAGCGCGAGGCCGCCAGCGCCAGCGTGTCGAGCAATGCGCGCGCCGGTGCGTTGACCTGGGCGCGGGCGCGTCCGCTGATCGCATACGGGACGCGGCTCTCGTGCGGCGCGGTGCCGAAGACGGCGTCGATCAGCGGCGCGGCGGCGTCGAGGTCGGGCGTGACGACGAGGATGTCGCCCGGCTGCGGCGGATCGGGGTCGGCCATCAGGCCCAGCAGGCGGTCGTGCAGCACCTCCAGCTCGCGCGTGAGCGAGTGGCAGACGTGCACCTCGACGCTGCGATCGTCCGCCAGCGCGGCGAGCGAGCCGGGTGCGAGCTCGGCCATCTCGAGCACGGCGTCCTGCAGCGCGCCGAGCACGCTGCCCGAGCCGGCGGGCGTGAAGACGGCGTCCTCGACCACGCCGTCGGCGGCCGTGTCCACCAGCAGGCTCAGCGCCGACTTCGTCTGCCGGCCCCAGGCCGCGAGCAGGCGGTTGCCTTCCTCGTGATACGCCAGCTCGCCGCGCGCGGCCAGGTACGCGAGCCGGCGCGCGTCGACCACGTCGAACCAGAACTCCCGGCTCGGGTTGAGCATGTAAAGGTGCAGCTCGGCGTGCCTGCCCAGCCGCTGCAGCAGCTCGAGGTGCACCGGCGGCATTGTCGGCGGGCAGAACACGTGCGCGCTGGCGGGCAGCTTGTCCATGCCCGCCAGGTTGATGCCTTGGGCGTCGAGCAGGTCCAGCAGCGCGAGGATCGGATGGCGGCCGTCGCTGGCCGTCTCGTCGGCGAGCCGGCGCCACAGCGCGGCCTGCCATTGCTGGTCGAGCGCGGCGCCTTCGTCCGCGCCGGGCAGGTCGATGGACTCGCCGCGGTACCAGGCCTCCAGCCACTCGGGGCGATAGACCAGGTACTGCTCGAACAGGCCGGCCACGCGCCGCGCCAGCTCGTGGCGCATGACGGCATCGGCGCGGGCCAGCCAGTCCGACAGCCGTGGCTGCGCGCCGCTCCACCGGGCATCCTCGAACGCCGCGAGGATGCGCCAGGAGAACACGTCGGCATCGAACTGCGCCGACTCCGGCAGCTTGGGCAGCAGGTGCGCGGTCTGCTTCCACAGCCAGCCCGCGAGGTAGGAGAACGCCACGTTGGCGCAGACGCCCTGGCGTCGCGCGAGTTCGATGATGAGCCGCCGCGTGATGGCCGCGCTCGGCACGATGACTTCGTCGGCCTCGAACGGCGAACGCCCCGGCACCTGTTCGCCCAGTCGTCGGACGAGCTGGTCGGCGAGGGTCTCGAAGCGGTTGGCGAAGTGGAGTTGGAGCATGCGGGCAGGCGAGGCGTCGATGCCGATTGTGACGGCACCGCGGGCTTGCCGCCCGCGTCATTCGACCCGTTCATCCTGCCCGTTGCCCGGCTCAAGCGATGAGCCAGGCAAGTCGCCGGAACTCAGTTGGACGCCTCGACCGAACCCGAGCCCGACACGCGGCGCGACACGTCGTGCGGATGGCCCGAGTAGGTGATGTCGCCCGAGCCGGCGACGCGGGCGTCGATCGCCTCGGTGGCGTTCACGTGGGCGTCGCCCGAGCCGCTGATGCTCACGCTGACCTTCTTCGCGGTGAAGTTGCGGGCGTCGATGTCGCCCGACCCGGCGACGCCGAAGCGCGCCTCGTCGGCGCTGCCGGAGATGGCGACGTCGCCCGAGCCCGCGACGCTCAGCGCGAACGTGCCGACCTGCGCGCTGTCGATCTGCAGGTCGCCCGAACCGGCGATCGACGACTCGAACTTCGGGCCGGTCAGCTTGTCGATGTGCAGGTCGCCGCTGCCGTGCTGCTGGGCGGCGGTCAGCGTGGTGAAGACGACGTCGACCACCACCTTGTGATGGGTGCTGTAGCTCGTGCCCTTCTTCATGCGCACGACCAGCGCATCGCCCTCGACCGCGGTCTCGATCAGCGGCTCGATGTTGTCGTCGGCGTGCACGCTGACGCTGGGCGTCGCGCCCTGGCGGGCATGGACGTCCACCGAGCTGTCCAGCCGCAGCACCGAGAACGCGCCGACCTGGCGCGCGACGTCGACCTCCTTGCCCGAGCCGGTGACGCCGTGGCCGTCGCCGTAGAAGCTGATCGTGACGGCATGGGCCGGCAGCGGCATCGAGAACGCCGTGAGGACGGCGGCGGCCGTCACGGCCAGCGAGGCGACGAGATGGGTGGCGTTGGCGGTGATCTTGCGCATGTCCGGGCTCCTGGCGTTCGTTGTGGAAGCGATGGAGCGGACTGTAGGGAGGGCCCGCGCCCGAGTCGCGGACGAGGCGACGTGTTGTGCCGCGAGGGCGACCAAACGCCGGTTGGCGCGACGAACTGCGACGTTCAGGCGGCTTCGCCAGCCTGCCAGCGGCCCTCGACCAGCGTCTCGTACGGCTTGAACTGCACCTTGTAGGCCATCTTGGGGCTCTCGGCGATCCAGTAGCCCAGGTACAGGTAGGGCAGTCTCAGCGACTTCGCCTGCTCGATCTGCCACATCACGGCGTAGGTGCCGAAGCTGCCGCGGACGTCCGGGTCGTAGAAGGTGTAGACGGCCGACAGTCCGTCGCTGAGGATGTCGGCGATCGCCACCATGCGCAGCGCGCCGGGGGCGCTGCCGTCGTCGGCGTCGCGGAACTCGATCAGCCGGGTGTTGACGCGGCTCTGCAGCAGGAACTGGGTGTACTGGTCGACGCTGTCGTGGTCCATGCCGCCGCCGGCGTGGCGCCCGGCCTGGTAGCGCAGGTACAGCTCGTAGTGCTCGGGCACGAACGCGAGCCGCATCACGCGCACCCTCAGGTTCGAGTGCGCCGTCCAGGCGCGGCGCTGGCTGCGCGACGGCTCGAAGCCGCCCACGGGCACGCGCATGGGCACGCAGGCGCGGCAGCGGTCGCAGTACGGGCGATAGGTGAAGACGCCGCTGCGCCGGAAGCCCGTGGACACCAGCGCCGAATACGCCTCCGCATGGATCAGGTGTCCGGGCGTGGCCACCTGCGAGCGCGCCATGCGCCCGGGCAGGTAGCTGCACGGGTAGGGCGCCGTCGCGTAGAACTGCAACGAGGCGAAGGGCGCTTCCTTCGGGTGGGTCACGGCGAGCGATCGGGGGGATGGGCGGGCGTCGGATCGTCGGGCAGGCCGAGATCCAGCGTGCCCCACATGCGGAAATCATAGGCCCAGACGGGTGCCGGCGCCTTGACGGTCAGCCTGCGCACCTCCTGTTCGAAGGCCGCGCGCGGGATCGGCGCGGCGCCCAGGCTCGCCAGGTGGCCGGTGGCCTGCTGGCAGTCGATGGCGGGCATGTCGTGGAAGCGGCAGAACGCGACCAGCCCGGCCAGCGCGATCTTGGACGCGTCGGTGCGGTGCGCGAACATCGACTCGCCGAACATCATCCGGCCGAGGTTGACGCCGTACAGCCCGCCGACGAGCGCGCCGTCCATCCAGGTCTCGACACTGTGGACGTCGCCGGCCCGTGCCCAGGCGCCGTAGGCGGCCTGCATCTCGGGCACGATCCAGGTGCCGTCCTGGCCCTCGCGCGGCGTCTGCGCGCAATGGGCCATGACCCGCAAGGGGTCGTGGTCGATGCGCAGCTCGCAGCCGGGCGTGCGCAGGAAGCGGCGCAGCGTCTTGCGCAGCGAGTGCGACAGCTTGAAGTCGGCGCAGCGCAGCAGCATGCGCGGGTCGGGCGACCACCACAGCACCGGCTGGCCCGGGCTGTACCAGGGGAACACGCCGTGGCCGTAGGCGTTGCGCAACCGGGCGATGGACAGCCCGCCGCCGGCCGCGAGCAGGCCGGGCGCCTCGGAGCGGTCGTCCAGC
>Ga0302311_10003919_pt1 | contig 16170 bp, 13 predicted proteins | sample III_Palsa_N1_3_FD_200449 | JGI IMG/M metagenome (GOLD analysis project Ga0302311, IMG submission 200449) | Peat permafrost microbial communities from Stordalen Mire near Abisko, Sweden - III_Palsa_N1_3 | ecosystem: Environmental > Terrestrial > Soil > Palsa > Peat permafrost | place: Sweden... | reverse complement strand
CCTCGGAGAACGTCGGGTACGTCGAAGCGCGCATCCAGGATTTCAACGCCCCGCTCCGGCACGATGGCCCCGGGCGTTTCTCGATCACGTACCGCGTGCCGTGGTGGCTGCCGCCGTGGATGCGGCGCAACTACATGCTCGAAGTGATCGCGCGCAGCGTCGACGGAGCTGAACTCTGGCGCGGCATCCCAATCTCCGTGCGCTAGTGCAGCTACGGCTCGCACGCGTCTGCGCGTCGTTCGTCGCACTTCTGACTGCGGGATGCGGCGCGTACTCGCAGCACGCAGCGCCGCCGGCGCCCACCGCGACGGTGTCCGCACCGCGCGCGCACCCTGCGGCACGCGCACCTCGCGCGACGCCGCTCGCGCGCGCGACAACCGCATCGCCCCGTGCAGCGGCGGGCGTGCGTTCCGCGTTGCCGGCGGCCGATCCGCGGCCGTACATCTTGAGTGCGAACGTCTCGCCGGCGGTCGTGCACTCGGGAACGACCGTCTCGGCCGTCGTGCGGACGACGCCCGGCGTCGCGTCGGTCGTCGCGTACGCAGCGGGAAGTTCCCTGCCCGTGCCGCGGGCAGGCGCGGGCGTCTTTACCGGCTCGACCACGCTGCCCGAGATACCGTCGTTCGTGCACGGCGTCTTTCCGGTGACCTTCGTCGCGCGCGACCGTCACGGACGCACGACGCAAGCCGCGGTTAGTGTGACGGTTCCGTAACCCGTTCCTCAACAGCGAGCCGCTGCAGCGCCTCGACGGTGCCCGCAAGGAAGTTCGCCTGGTAGGTCACCATGTCGTCGACGAGCGGGAAGCGTGGATCGCGGCGTTCGTTCGTGAGGTGATACTGCGTGCCGTCGAGCCGCAGCGTGCCGCGCCGAACGAGATTGCGCAGCGCATCGTCGACGACGCGGTCCACGTCGCGCAGTTCGGGATCGACGAACGCTCCCGCCGGTACGGCAGCGCGCCCGCGCGTGATGCCGTCGCGCGCCTCCTGCACGGTAAACGGCAGACCGGTGGCGAGCATCCAGGCCGCGAGCAGCGCGCTCGTCGTCACCGGCCGCGCGGCCGCCAGCGACGTATCGAGATCGCTCGGATCGGCGGGACGCACCACCCGATACAGCATCGACAGGCGCCGCCCGCGGAACGGATCGAAGGCGATTGCTGCAAACCACACGTCGGCGACCGGCACAAGCTGCTCGACGATCCCTCTGAGCGGACGCATCCGGCCGTCGATGCTATAAGAGCCTTCGGGTGTCACGTAGAACGTGGCGCCGCGCCGCACGATGTCGACGATGTCCGCGACATCACGGTCGACGCCTTCACGCAGCGCCACGATCAGTTCCCGGCGGTAGGGTTCCTGCACGAACGACAGCTTCATGCGCTGGTCGGATTCGAGAAAGAACCGAGGCGACAGAAAATCGCTGAGTTGCTGCGCACCGGCCGGCAGCGCGGCGCGCGCGTCGGGCCGGAAGACGTCGTCGAGCGGAAGATCGCCGTGCTTCTGCACCAGCGTGACCGCCAAACTGCGCAGCGGACGCGACGACAGCTCGTTTTCCAGCGGCAGCATGCCGAGCAAACGGAAGAACGCGCCGGCGTTCACGGTGCGCATGAGGTGCGCAAACGCGGGGAGACGCAGCGCGAAGAAGCCCGGCTCGTACATGCGCCGTGACGACGCGGTCAGCGTGCTCGAGCGCCAGTTGCCCTGTGCCAACGAACGCAAGGCGATGAGTTCCGATTCGTCCTCGTGCTGGTGGTTCGCGATCAGCACGGTCGCCCCGCGAAAAAACGGAAGCCGTCCGAACTGACGGATACGGATCCTCGTCGCCAGCCACGGCAGCCGTGTCGCAATGATGATCCACAGGCTCAGAAGCGACCACACCGACGAGATCGGGCGCTTACCGACGCGCAGCACGACCAGCGATCCGATCGCGAACGACGCGGCGGCGAGCGCGAACAGAACGCGATAGCCGTCGCGCGGCGTCGCGCCGTGCGCGATGACCCATGCGCCGAGGGCGGGCGCCGCGATCCCGGGCAGGTTCGAGAGCGTTCCCCAGATGCCGAGGTCTCGTGCGACGTCGCCGAGCGCGGGGATCGCGTCGAGCGCCAGCGCCCACCCGACCGAGAACACGCCACCGTACCCGAGTCCGAACAGCGCCGCGTACAGGAAGATCAGGTGCTCATCGGGCGCGAGTGCGAAGCCGAGTGCTGCCGCGACCATCGGGATCCCCGACAGCGCCACCACGCGGCGGCGGTCGATCCGGTCCGAGAGCAGCCCTGCCACGACACTCGAGACGATGGCGCCGAGGAGCGCGGCGCCGGCGACCATCCCGGTGCCGAGGCTGGCGTTCTTGACGCCCAGCACGTCGCTGAAGAAGTAGAGGATGTAGGTGTTCAGGAGCGTTAGGCCGAGCACGATCCAGCCGCGCGCGATCAGCGTCACTTGCAGGTCGTGCCAATCACGCACGACCGCATGCGCGGTGTGGTCCTCGTTTGCGGGCCGGGGCGGCGGAATCGCCGCCAGCGATGGGAGCACGACGGCGATCGCGACCGCCATCGTCAGCAGGACGCGCTGCGGCGGGAGCAGCGACGCCGTCGCGAGACCGCCGACGGTCCCGATCAGCGTCATCGCTCCCCGCGCGCCGGAAGCGATCCCCCAGGAACTCCGCGGGACGACTTCCGGCAGCAGTGCTTGGTAGATCGACGATGCAGCCGCGATCGCGGTGCCGGCGCACACCACCTCGATGCCCAGCGCCCCGATCGTGTGCGCGTACGACATCGCGACCAGCGCCGCGATGTCGACAATCAGAATCACCGCCGTGTGTACGCGACGATCGCCGCCGCGCGCCGCGAGCCGGTCCGAGATCGCGCCGGCGACCGGCGGCACGAACACCCAGGCCGCGGCGACGCAGGTCGCGAGCAGCGCCAGCACGCCGGTGTGCGTGAGCGGCGCGAGCTTCAGCAGCAGCGATGGAACGACGATCGCGAGAATCGCCGTGTCCTGAAATTGAATCCCTAGCCACAGCGCGTTGACCGCGACCGTGTCGCGCGCGCCGAAGGGACGCTGCTGGGCCGCCATCAGTCGATGTCGGCCCAGGCGGCGACCGTGACGTTGACGTGAGCCGAAGGTTCGCCCGGTGCGATGTGAGCGGGCGGCAGCGCGCGGCTCGCGTCGCGTTCGAGCGTGGCGTACGATCCCCGCGTGACGCGGAACGCGATGCGCGCTCCGCGATGCACCTGCAGCGTGTACCGGAAGTGACGCGCGTCGACGCGGTCCATCCGGATCTCGCTCGGGGACCAGTTGCTGCGGTCCGTGCTGAGGTAAATGTCATCGCCCGGCGGCGTGCGCGCCGGAACGGTGACGTCGATCGGCACGTTCACGATCGCGGTCTCGTCCGCGTCTCGTTCCTGCGCCGCAACGAACACGAACGCGCTGCGCGGAATTCGCGCCGCTGCGAGCGCATCCGGTCCGAGCGCGTGCGGCGTTGCGCGGCCGTCCTCACCGATCATAACGCCGGTCGGGCGTCCCGGCACGAACGAGCTGCATGACGCGCCGGCGGCGAGGCGCATCACGCCGCCGCCGGCCACGGCGAGCCGATCGCCGCTGCAGGCGAGGGGAACGATGCGAAAGATGGCGGCCGCGATCGCGGCGGCCACGAGCGCTGCACTCACGGGGTGATCGCGAAGCTCCAGCCGGGAGCCCAGCGCGTTCCGCCCCAGCCGAAATCGTACGAACGGCCGAACGCCATGCCGATGTTCGGGAAGGGCCGGAACTGCGCGTCGAGGCGCACTTCCCACGGCGGCCGTCCTAAACCGTCGAACTGATAGAAGTCGTCGGCGTGCCGAAACGACAGCCGCACCGACGTGCTGTTCGCCGGCGGCGCGTACTGCAGATCGAGGTTCATGTACCGTCCCGTCTCCGCGCCGTTGTAGGCATACCAGCCGTAGTACGGCGTGCCCTCCGGCGTGAGCAGCGGTGCCGGCGGGATCGGAAAAAAGAGCGACTGGCGTTCCGGAAACACGAGCGACGCCCACGTGAACTGGTAGCCGGCGAAGAGGGCGTAGCTCGCCGAGAGTTTCTTCGACGCGTTCGCTGCGGCCGTGACGGTGTCGCCATGGCGCGGGAACGCATACCAGGTGCGATCGCCCTCGAGCGTCATGCCGATCTTCGTCCCCAGCGGCGCGTTCACGATCGGCGAGGCGAGAAAGGCGTCGAGGCCGTGGCGCCACACCGTCGAGTAGGCACGCTGGTCGGGCAGCACGGTGTACGGGTAGAGATCGCCGCCGTGCTGCGCATCGTATCCGACGTCAGCGGTCAAACGCGCAGTGATGCCGCCGATCAGCGGCTCGTCGGGGCTGCGCAAGCTCGCATCGAACGACGAATAGCCGCCGCTCTGCAGATGGTAGCTGATGCGGCCGCCGGCCAGACCGAAGGCGGCGCCGAACGTCGCGTCACCCTCGCGCAGCCCGAACACCGAGGTTCCGTCGAGCGCGAGCGTGTAGCGCGACCCGAGCCGCTGGTAGGCGTTGAAACCGCTCGTGCTCGTGCCGCGATACGGCGTGTCGATCGCCGCCGTCGCATACGCCGTATCGCCGGAGGCGAGCTGTTCTTGCAGCGCGACCGCCGGGTCGTTGTTCTCCCAGCGTCCGTGCACGGATGTCAGCGACGTCGGCGTTCCGACGAGGCCGTAGGGCTGATCGAAGGTCGCTCCGGGCAGCGTCGACGCGCCGAAGCCGGCCGCGGTCGCGAACGTGTACAAGTACGAGGGGACCGGAACGCCGCCGACCGAGGTCGGAAAGGCCGCCGGTGAAAAACGCACGTTGGCGCGCGGGGTGATTGCGGCATGGTGCGAGCGGATGTACGCGAAGCGGTCGTCGACGTCGGGAAATGCGAAGCGCTGGGCGTCGATCTCGTCGTGCACGGCACCGCTCAACGCGCGCGTGGTGCGGCTGACCCCGGTCGTGACGTTGAGCAGGTCGACGCGGTTTGTGTCGAGATCGATCGCGATCGCGTCGGCCGACGATACCACTGTCCCGCGTTCGATGCGGGCCTCTCCGGCGAGCACGCAGCGATCGTTCTTGAGATCGACGTAGGCGGCATCGGAGCGAGCGCGCGTTCCGTCGGCCAACGTCAACGTGGCGCCGTCGCGCGCGACGAGCGAGATCGTGTCGGCGAAAAAGAACACCTCACCGCCATCGAGCTGCACGGTCGCGCGTGCTTGGGCCGCCAATGGCAAGGCCGCGCACGCTGCGGCTGCGAGCGCCGCCGTCAGGCGCCTCACGCCTCAACCCGGCGGGCGGTTCGGCGGCGCACCCGGACGCGGCGTCGGGAACCCGCCGGGCGGCGTTGCTCTCGACGGCGGATACAGCGGATTGCCTCCAAACGGGTTCGGGTTGAACGGCGTCGGGACGGCGCCGGGCTGGGCCGCCTGCGGGCCGCCGCTGCGATTGTCGGACCACGCGTACACGGTGATCGGATACGACTGCGCGTCGACCTCGCGCACGAAGAAGTAATGCGGGTACTTCGGTTCCAGCCCGTCTTCGCCGACTTCGACCGACGTCCACGAACCGCGCGTGACGCGCAGCGCGAGCTTCGTCCCCGAGGCGAGCCGGCGCATCGCGCGATAGCGGCTGCCGTCGATGCGGTCGAGCTTGATCTCCATCGGATTCCAGCCGCCCGCATCGGTGCTGATGTAGACGTCGGCGCCGATCGGCGTCGTGGGCGGGACGGTCACGATGAACTCGACCGCGACTTCCTTGCCCGTCACCGGGACACCGACGATCTCGGGCGCGCGGTCGCTGACCGGTTTGGTCGCGATCGCCTGCTGCACGGCGGGCGCGTACGCGGTCTCGGCCTTGAGGCGGCGCGACGTGAGATCCAGCTCGACGACTTCCTTGGTCGCCGGATCGAGCACGGCGCGCGCGAAGAGTTTCGGCCGCGGCTGCAGCATCGTCGAAGCGCCGGTATCGTAATCGGCGATCTTGAGCGACGCTGCGAGCTTGAACGCGTCGCCGGTGGTGAAATAGACGTAGCCGTTGCGCACGTCGAGCAGCTGACCCGTGAAGCTGATCAGCGTACCTTGCGGCCGCGCCAACGAGGGCAGCGCGAGGGTGAGCGCCGCCACCGCGGCCAGAACCAACGGCATGCGTCGCATCATGGCGAGAATTGGATCCCGAATTGCGGACTCCAGCGTTCGTTGCCGAAGTTGAAGTACTGCGAACGCGAAACGTCGACGCGCACGAAGCGCGAGATGCGGAACTGCACGTCCGCCGTCATCTGCCAGGGCGGCTGGCCATACAGGCCCGGCACCGGCACGGGGAAGTCGTAGAAACGAGACACTTGCAGGTTGAGCGAGAAATACTGCGTCGGCGTAAACACGTTGCCCGTCGTCCACCCGTGCGACGTCGCGAGGCCGCGAAAGGCATCCAGGCCCGTATACGTTCCGAACGGCGTCGTGTAGGGGTTCGGATAGTACGCCGGATACGCCAACGGCTGCGCCGCGCCCCAGTAATCGTCGGTGGTGCGCACTTCGTAGGTCAGAAACGAGTGGATTTTCTCGCGGTCGAAGCCGCGCGAGAGGGTCGCGCGACTGTCGCCGAGATCGGTCTCGTGCGGCAGGCTGAACCACGTCTTCTGCCGGTCGTAGGAAAGGTTCAACGCGAACCGGCCGACCTTGATCGCCGGTGTGTAGAGCGTCCCGCCGAGCATGTGATAGTACAAACTCGGCGGCCCGGGCTGTTCGTTGGGAAAACCGCCGTAGCCGTAGATGTCATGCGCCATGCCGAGCGAGCTGCGCAGCTTGAACAACAAGATCGGGATGTGCGCCAGGCGGTTCTCGAAACCGGTCCAGGTCAGCGACGCGTCCATCGGGTGTTCGCGCCAGGCGGGAGAGTAGAAGTTCGTCGCGATCTGGTCGTCCTGGACGTTGGGGATCCCGAGCAGGTACTGCCAGTAGTTGTCTTCGGTGTAACTGAGCCCCGAGCGGTGCAGGCCGGCGTTGAGCTGCACCTGGGCGTACGCCGCCGCGTTGAGTGGCTCGTTGAAGATCCCGGGCGAGCCCGCCGACTCTTGCAGAAAGACCCGGCTCTCAAATTTCGGCGTCCAGCGGTCGTAGCCCAGCAGATTGAACTGACGCTGCTCCTGCGTGAGCGGGTCGACGGCGGCAACGATATATGCGTTGTCCCAGACGAAGTGCTGATCGAAGGCGAGATAGGTGCCGTTGAACGCGTCGTTGCGGAGATGAAGCGCCGACAAGCTGTTCGCCGAACCGTTGAACGGCACGCTGACGTCGAAGCGTGCGCCTTGAAACGCATTTTCGAAGAAGTGTGAGTTGGCCGAGAAGACGACGACGTACTTGGGTGTCGGCAGGTACACGCCGGCGGTATACACCCGCGCCCAGGTGAACAGGACGTCGGTCTTCGGCACGATGCGTGCGCCGCTCGCCTTGATGTAGGGACGCTCGCCGGTGAGATCGGGAAAGTAAAATGCGTCACCGGGCTGCTCGCGGCCCGGGTGCGGATCGCTCCAGTTCAGCCCGAAGTACGTGTAGCGCTCGGGCGAACCGGCGGTGGGGAGGAAGAAGGTACGGTCGAGATCGGGATAGCCGGCGAGGGCCGCGCCGGCTTGATGGATCCCGCGGCCGTCGACGTGCACGTCGCCGGCGACGAGAAAACGATTCAACTTCAAATCCATCGTGAACGTCTCGCCGCGAATGACCGTGCCGTCGGAGAGCCGGACCTTCACGTTGCCGTCCGCCGTGACGATGTAACGATTGTAGAAAAAGTCGACGCCGTTCGCGGTAACGTCGAGGCTGGTCGTAGGAATCGCGTCCGCACGTGCCGATGCGCCGAAGAAAAAGCCGCATGCCAGCAGCAGAAGAACAGGAATGCGCATGTGCAGCATCACGCGTTCCGCTCGACGGGAGGCGCGCTCCTGCGCAGGCTGGAAACGCGCGTCAGGGTATGCCTCGCATTCTAACGTTCGTGATGGACTCTGCTGGAGTCGGTGCTCTTCCCGATGCGCAGGAGTATCACGACCGTGCGAACGCCAACACGATTGCAAACGTCGCGCAGGGCGTGGGCGGCCTGCATCTTCCGAATTTCGAGCGGCTCGGTTTAGGGCACGTGACCCCGCTGCGCGGCGTCGCGGCCGACGCGCCGCCGGCAGCCGCGGTCGGGCGGCTGAGAGAACGCTCAAAAGGCAAGGACACCATTACGGGCCACTGGGAGATGGTTGGTGTGGTCACCGAGGTCGCCTTCCCGACCTATCCGAACGGCTTTCCGGCCGAGGTGGTCGAGGGCTTCACCGCGATCACCGGGCTGCCGCCCCTGGGGAACCGTACCGCCTCCGGGACCGAGATCATCGCCGAACTCGGGGAGGAACATCAGCGGACCGGCCGCCCGATCCTGTACACCTCGGCCGACTCGGTCTTTCAGGTTGCCGTGCACGAAGAGACCGTCCCGTTGGCAACGCTGTACGCCTGGTGCGAAAGCGCCCGGGCGATGCTGGTCCCCCCGCATCAGGTCAACCGGGTTATCGCGCGGCCGTTCACCGGCTCGCCGGGGACGTACGCCCGCACGCCGAACCGGCGCGATTACGCTATCCCGCCCCCGCCGACGATCCTCGACCGGCTGCACGCCCAAGGAGTCCCCGTGCACGCGGTCGGGAAGATCTGTGATATCTACAGCGGTCACGGGATCGTGTCGTCCGTACGCGTCGCCGACAACGGCGAGGCGGTGGACCGCGCTCTCGATTTGGCCGATGCCACGGATCATGGATTGGTGTTCGTCAACCTGAACGACTTCGACACGAAATACGGCCACCGGCGCGACGTGCGCGGATACGGCGAAGCGCTCGAACGCCTCGACGCCCGCCTGCCGGCCGTCTTGGCCCGTATCCGTCCCGGCGACGGGCTCATGTTCACCGCGGACCACGGCTGTGACCCCACCCAGCCGGGGACCGACCACACGCGCGAGTACGTGCCGTACCTGGAGTACGGGACGGCTCCGGGCGCCGATTTGGGCGTCATCGACGGCCTCGGCCACGTCGGGCGGCGAATCGAGGCGCTCCTCGCCGCCGGGGTGCGATGAGCGTCACCGAGCTTCGGCTCGAAGGCCGGCCGGCCGGCCTCCCCGCCGGCACCGTGATCCCGGGTGCGCCGCCGCGGCCCAGCTGGTATGTCCCGGCGAAGCGTACGGTCGACGTCGTGCTCTCGCTCGCGATCCTGACCCTGACCGCGCCGCTCATTGCGACGGCGATGGCGGGCATCGTTCTTGTCACCGGCGGAAACCCGCTCTACCAGCATGAGCGCGTCGGGCGCGGCGGGCGGCGTTTCCGGATGTGGAAGTTGCGCACGATGGTGCGCGACGCGCACGCAATGCTGCCCGCGCTGCGCAAGTATAATGAAGTTGATGGGCCCGTCTTCAAGATGCGCGACGATCCGCGGCTGCACGCACTCGGCGCGCTGTTGCGCCGCACGTCGATCGACGAGCTGCCGAACTTCGTGAACGTGGTGACGGGCGAGATGTCGATCGTCGGACCGCGTCCGCCGCTCCCCGAGGAAGTCGCGCACTACGATGCGTACGCGCTGCGCCGCCTCGCCGTGAAGCCCGGCGTGACGTGCTTGTGGCAGATCTCGGGCCGCTCGCAGCTCGCGTTCGAAGAGTGGATGGCGCTCGACAATGCGTACATCGACGGATGGTCGCCGTGGGGCGACCTGGCGATCATCGCGCGCACGATTCCGGCGGTGCTGCGGGGGGTCGGCGCGCATTAATCCGCCGCGGCTCACCGTCGTCGCACGGACGCCTTCGCCGAGGCGTTTAGCGACGTCGACCGCGCTCGTCGCCGTTGCGACGCTGGCGTCGACGCTGCTCGGCTTCGTACGCGAGGTCGTCTACGCAAAGTTCTACGGCGCGTCGTGGGAGCTCGACGCGTTTCTGGCCGCCTCCGTCGTTCCCGTGATCCTGTTCGGCGTGTTCAACGGCGCCTTGGTCACCGCGCTCGTCCCGCTCTTCAGCGGTTACGTCAACACCGATCGCGACGACGAGGCGCTGAGCTTCGCATCCTCGCTGATTGTGGTGCTGATCGGGATTCTCGGCGTCCTGGCGCTGGCCGGTGCCCTGCTCGCGCCGTGGTACGTTCCGCAGATCGCGCGTTTCCCGCACGGCCACGCCGTCACCGCCGTCATCATGACGCGCTGGCTGATGCCGACGATCGTCGCGACCAGCCTGTGCGGCGTGATTGGAGCGCTGCTCAACGCCTATCACCGCTTCACGGTGGCGGCGCTGCAAGGCTTCGTCGCCAACCTGATCATCGTCGTCGTCGTTTCGCTGACGCAGGCGCGCTTCGGGCCGTACGCGCTGGTGTTCGGCGCGCTCGCCGGCGCCTTCGCGCAGCTCGCGATCATGATCCCGCCGTTTCTGCAGCTGCGGCCGTTTCGATTTCCGCTCGAGCTGCACCACCCCGGACTCGCGCGGCTGTTGCACGTACTCGGCCCGATCGCGATCGGCTCCGCGGCGGGGCAAGTCGCGCTGTTCTTCGATCGCTTCTTCGCCTCGGCGATGACCGCCGGCACGATCTCGGCAATGAACTTCGCCGTGAAAGTCGTCGGGTTTCCGCAACAAGTCTTCGTGACCGCGATCGCCACCGTGATCTTCCCGCTCTTCGCCGGGCAGTTCGCGAACCAGAACCGGCCGGCGATGCGGCGCAGCTTGGTGACGGGCTTGCAGATGGTGATTTTTCTCACCCTGCCGGCGGCCTGGGGGCTGTGCCAGCTTGCCGGCCCGATCGTGCAAACGCTCTTCGAGCGCGGCGCGTTCACACCCCAAGATACGATCCTGTGCGCGCAGCTGCTCCCGTTTGCGGCGGTCGGACTCGTCGCGCTGGCCGGGAACGTCGTACTGACGCGCTGCCTCTACGCGTGCGGCGCGATCAAGATCGCGATCGTGATCTCGGTGGCGACGGTCGCGCTCAACGTCGCGCTCTCGCTGGCGTGGCTGCCGACGCTGGGCGCCCGCGGTCTGCTGCTCGCCAACGCCGTCTCGCAGACGTTGGAAACGATCGCCTTTATCGCGGCGGCACAGCGCGCGCTCGGGGGCTTCGATCTGCGTCCGCTCGTCGTGACGCTGCTCAAGGTCGGCGCGTGCTCCGTCGTGATGGCGTTCGCGCTGGCGGCCGTGCAGGTCGCGCGCACGCCGCCCGCGCCGACCTTCGTTGCGCGCGTGGCAAATCTCGGCGAGCACCTCTTCTTCGGCGCGTTCGTGTTCCTCGCGCTGGCGCGCCTGGTCGACTCGGCGGAGCTCCAGCTGGCGACGGACTTGCTCCTGCGGCGGCGCCCGCGCGACCTTATCCCCCTGCCGTGATCTTTCACCCGTGGACCGTTACGCTGCGTCACGAAACACACGCGCCGGTCGACGTTCCCAGCGCGCTGGTCTACCTTGCGTGCGCCGTCGGCGTCGCGCTGCTGACCCGCAAGCGGCCCGCGCTCGGCGTGGCGTCGCTGCTGGTGTTGGCGCCGTTCGATCTCGCGCGCTACGTCGGCCCCACCACCATCACGACCTTGAAAGCCGGCGTTGCCGGGATGCTGATCGGACTGGCGTTTTCACGCCCTGATTTTGCCGTGCTTCGTACGGCGCCCGTGCGCGTCATGGTCGCGGCGTTCTGCGCGCTCTTGGCCGGCATCGCGTTGAGCGCCATCCACGCGCAGCATCTCGGTCCGGTCGTCCGCGAGGCGTTCAAGAACGGCGAATACCTGCTGCTGTTTCTGGCCGCGATCCTCGCCTTTGCCACCGATCCCGACGACCGGCCGTTTTGGCGCGCGCAGGAACTCGCGGTCGGCCTCGTGTGCCTGTCGGCGCTCGCCGAGTATCTCTTTGGCGCGCACAGCGGCATCTTTCTGCACGGTCACGCGTGGGTCGTTCCCCGCATCGCCGGCGTGCTCGAAGGTCCCAACCAGCTGTCGGGCTACCTCGACATCGCGCTGCCGGTGCTCGTCGCCCGCGCGCTGGTCCAGCGCGACCGCGCGCTGACGATCGCGATCGCGCTGGCGGCGACGACGGACTTGCTGACGTTCTCGCGCGCCGGCATCTTCGGCGCGCTCATCGGCGTAGCGGCGGTGACCTTCATCTTGCGGCCGCAGCGCAAGCTCGTGTGGCGGTATGCGGCGGCGATCGCGCTGGTGCTCGCCCTCACCGCCGCGGCGGCGTTGCGCGCCGGCGTCCCGGCGGGATATTTCTCGCTGGATCAGACGACGCAGGCGGGGGACCATCTCGCCAACCGTTCGCAGCTCTGGCGCGCGGCGCTGACGCTGTGGCGAACGTCGCCGATCGTCGGCGTCGGCGGGGGGAACTACGAGCTCGACCTTGCCGAAGCGGGCCTGCCGGACGTGCGGACGCACGCCAACAGCCTCTATCTGCAAAGTTTGGCGGAGGGCGGCATCGTTGGGCTGGCGACGATCGTTGCCTTACTCGCCGCGACGTTCCTGACGCTGGCCCGCAGCGGCGTGCGGCGGCCGCTGATCGTCGGCGCGCTCGGTGCGACGCTCGCACTCGCAACCCATCAAGTTTTCGACGACATGTTCTTCTTTCCGAAGGTAGCGTCGGTCTATTGGCTCGTGGTGGGGATCGCCGTCGCGGAGATTGCCGCGCGCCGGCTCTTCGAGGACAGGCGCGCGGCGTCGCCTGCCGCGGCCGGCGCGTCGTCGCCTAAGAAGAGCGTTACGGGGTTCGTCAGCCCGTATCGGTTGCGGATCACGTCGAGGATTTCTTCTTGTGCCGCGTGCGTGACGATGAGGATCTGCTCGTCGCGGTCACGCAGCGCGCTCGGGGCGAGGATCGGCACCCCGCGGATCGTCTTCCCTTGGTAGTTCGCGTTCGAGTCGACGAACGCGACGATGTTGAGCCGGCTGAAGACGGGATCGTTCATGAGATGCAGGGTGAGGCTGCCCGTTCCCCACACGATCACCGGCTCACTGTGCTGGGCGAGAGCTCCGAGCCGCCGGCACAGCGTCCGTTCGAGCTGTTCCGAACCCGCGACGTACGAACGCACCGCGGCGACACCCGCCGCGTCGACGGCCGCGACGTCCGACGGTTCGTCGCGCACGAAGAGCCCGTCGAGTCCCGGATCGTCCATCGAGCCGACGCGCCGGATCGTCGGCCACGACGATGCGGTCCGGAATCCGACCCGCTGCATGAGCCTCTCGAGCGTCTGCAGCGTGAAGAAGTTGATGTGCTCGAGACTGAACTGCTGGAACGGTGAGAGGACGTAGTCCGCGAAGCGCGCCGCATCGGGAACCTCGAGCCAGATCGCCCCGCCCTCGCGCAGCAGGCCGCGCAGCTCGCCGAGCGTGCGTTCGAGGTCGCGCAGATGCTCGAGGACGCTCGCCATCAAGATGAGGTCGAAGCGGCGGCCGCCGAAGGCCATCTGAGAGATCGACGTGTTGATCACTTCGACGTCGTAGCGCTCGCGTGCCAATTCGCGGCAGCGGGGTGAGGGGTCGAAGCCGATCGCGTCGTGGTAGCCGGCCTGCTTGAACAGCGAGATCAGATGCCCGCTCGATGACCCGACGTCGAGAATGCTGATCGTGCGGTCGGGGAGCCGTTCGGACAGATCGGCGACGATCGAACGGTGAATGACCGCCTTCCAAGGGACGACCTCACCTTCGTTATCGTGCGACTCGTACTTCGAGAGGTCGCGGTAGTAGCGGTCGAAGACCTCTTGCCCGGGCAGCAGATCGGCGTACACGAACCCGCAGTGCGTGCACGCGACGACCGCGTAGCCGTCGAGACCCGAGGCGTCGTCGAAACGCGCGAAGCGCTGGTCGTAGAGCTGCTCGACCGCGTCGCGGCCGCAGACGTCGCAGCCCCGGCGTTCACGGGGCTGCATCATGCGGAGCTCAGGCGGCGAGGCATCGCGCCTTCGGCACGGCGTAGCACACGAGATCCCAGACCTCGAGTTTGTGCGGCCGCAGGAAGAACCGGTACTCGGGATTGAGCGAGTGAATCAACAGCGGGATCTTCCAGAGATCGTCCTGCTTGTGATACACGCAGATCGCGAGCAGCGGCCCCTGCTCGCGAATGATGCGGCTGGCGCCGGCGAGCGCGTCCATCTCCGAGCCTTCGATGTCCATCTTGAGATACGTCGGTGCCGGTTCGCCGAGGAAATTGTCGAGCGCGACCGCTTCGACTTCGACGACGTCGCCTGTCCCGGACGTGAGGACGCGTGAAGCGTCGTCACCGTCGGCCGAAAAGTACAGGCGCTCTTCGCGTGCGCCGCTGGCCAGCGGGTAGGCTTCGATACGGTCTTCCCGATCGCCGAACAGCTGACGCGAATTCCGTTCCAGCACCTTGAAATTCGTGGGGTCGGGTTCGAGCGCGACGATCTTGCGGAACCGGAGGTCGCTCGCTTTCTTGAAGACCTCGAGCGTGTCGCCGTCGTAGGCCCCGCAGTCGATGAACACCTCGTCGCTGCGCAGCGCGAAGAGGTCCTTCGGAAAATACATCGTCTCGGCGTCGGGGTTGGCGAGGCCGTCGAAGTCGAGCTGCAGGCGCCAGCGAATTTGATCGACGTATTCTTGCCGCGAACGCTCGTCGCTCCACAGATCGAAGGCGCGCCGCACGTCGGCGGCTTGCTCGAGGACCTTGTGCGGCAAGTCGGCGCTGTAGTAGGGCAGCAGCCCCTTGGGGTATTTCCAGTACAGCGCTCCGAACGAAACGACGCGTTCGCAACCCAGCGACCGCAGCTCGCGGACGCGGTCGCCCATGCGATCTTCCTCGTTCCAGCTGCGTTTGCCGCCCCAGATGGTGATCACGAAGACGGCGCTCGCGCCGTAGCGCGCGACCGCGTCGGCCGGCGAGATGACCGGGATGCCGTCGATCTCGGTCCCCCACAACTCGCGATTGTTGTCCATGAACGCCAGCGGCAGCACGCCGTTCTTGCGCAGGCCCGCGAGCGTGCGCCGGCCGAGCCGGCCCGCGCCGAAGAACACCATGCGATCCGCGAACGGACCCGCGACCGCGTCGAACGTCTCGCGTTCCCGCGCGCGCGCGCCGTCGACGCCCTCCGCGAGGAGCGCTTCGAGTTCCGCTTTGGCTTGGCCGCTGGTGGTCATCGTTCTCCTTTGGTGTGCCGGCCGGTTACCAGCACGTTCGTCCGCCGTCGACGACGAGGTTGCTTCCCGTCATGTATGCCGACGCATCCGAGCACAAGAACAGCATCGCGCCGTGGTACTCGTCGACGGCCGCCATGCGCCCGAGGGGTATGAGGTTCGTCAGATTGCGCACGAAGACATCGGACTGATCGGTGAAGACTCCGCCCGGCGAGATCGCGTTCGCGCGTACGCCGCTGGAGGCCCAATAGGTCGCGAGGTAGCGCGTCAGCCCCAGCAGGGCCGCCTTCACGACCGCATACGACACCGGCTTCGTCGGCTGGAGGTGCTCCGGCGTCCCGGCTTGACGGTAGATGCGCTGATCGGGGCCGATCAACGCGAGGTCGGATGCGACGTTGACGATCGTTCCGCGCCCGGCCTCAGCCATCGCCGAACCGAAGGCCCGGCTGCAGAGAAATGCGCCGGTCAGGCCGACCGCAAGATCGGCCTCCCATTGCCCGAGCGGAAAGTGTTCGAGCCGCGAGTACGCGACCTCGCCGCCCTCATCGAACTTCGGATCGTTGGCCGCGTTGTTGATGAGGATGTCGACGCGGCCATATCGTTCCGCGACCGCGCGCGCCGCGTCGCGCACCGATGCCTCGGACGTGATGTCGGCAGCGAGCGCGCTCGCGTCGACGCCGAAGCGGCCGGCGATGCGCAAGGCGGCAGCGCGCGCGCGCTCCTCCGCGACGTCGAGCAGCACCGGGATCGCACCGGCTGCGGCGAGCGCCGCCGCGTGCTGTTCCCCGAGCATTCCGCCGCCGCCGGTGATCACGGCGACGCGGCCGTCGAGCCGAAAGAGCTCGGAGAGTTCAGCCGGCATGCGAGGCGGCCTCACGGTTGAGCGCGACCACGTCATGCGTGCGGATCGATTCCTTGGCGGCGAGCGCGACGCGCAAACTCTCGCGGCCCGCACGCAGGTCGACCAGCGGCCGCTCGCGCGACGCGACGCAAGACAAGAAGTGCGCGAGCTCATCGAGGAAGAGCTGATTGCGCTCGAGCTTCTCAAACCGTTCGGCGTGCGCTTCGCCGCGCTCG
>Ga0302311_10003918_pt1 | contig 16173 bp, 12 predicted proteins | sample III_Palsa_N1_3_FD_200449 | JGI IMG/M metagenome (GOLD analysis project Ga0302311, IMG submission 200449) | Peat permafrost microbial communities from Stordalen Mire near Abisko, Sweden - III_Palsa_N1_3 | ecosystem: Environmental > Terrestrial > Soil > Palsa > Peat permafrost | place: Sweden... | reverse complement strand
CCTTTATCGCCGCCACCTACGATGCCAAGCAGGCGCTGGCGCGCTCGGATGCCGCCTGGCAGCCGCTGCGCAGCAAGGTCAAACCCGAAAACGATGCGGTCTTCGCCGCGATCCGCCAGGGTTACCGCGACGGCATCGTCAACCATTTCGGCGCACCCGAGATCCAGGCCGCCGGACAACTGTTTCATCTGGTCGCCGAAGAAAGCCACGGCGAACTTACCGGTGGCACGAGCGAGCTGCCGGCGGATGTGTTCTGGAGCGGATTTCGTCGACCATGAGTTCTGTCCGTCATCGCGCGGGTACCGGCGAACTGCCCCGCGCCGGCGGCAGGCTCGAGACGCAGGCCGGGGCGCCGACACGGTGGCTTGGGTCACGGCCGTCGCAGCGCGGCTGGCTGTGGCGCGGCGCATCGCTGATCGGTCTGGCGGTGGTGTGGGAAATCGCGGCGCAACTGGCGGGTAGCAACATGCTGCCCACGCCGGTCGCGGTGCTCGCCGCGATGTATCGCGATACCCGCAGCGGCAAGCTTCCGCTGGCGTTGGGCATCACCATGGCGCGGGTGCTCGCGGCGTTCGTCGTCGCCATGAGTATAGGCACCGTGGTCGGTTTCATGATGGGCCGTTCGCGCAAGCTCAACCTGTTGCTGGATGGCCCGCTGGTGCTTGCGCTGAACATTCCGGCGCTGGTCATCACCATCCTTTGTTACCTGTGGCTCGGGCTCACGGAAGTTGCCGTGATTGTCGCCGTGGCTCTCAACAAGATCCCGGTCGTGGTGGTGACCGTGCGTGAAGGGTCGCGGGCGATCGACGCGCGCTTGCTGGCGGTGGCACAGGTGTATCACGTACCGCGCACGGTGAGGTTGTGGCGGGTGATCCTGCCGCAGCTCTATCCGTACCTCATCGCCTCGGCCCGCAACGGGCTGGCGCTGATCTGGAAGATCGTGCTGGTGGCCGAGCTGCTTGGACGCAGCAATGGCGTGGGTTTTGAGCTGTCGGTCTTTTTCCAGTATTTCGACATCACCAGCATTCTGGCGTACACGCTGGCGTTTGCTGCGCTCGTCATGATCATCGAAGCCGGCGTGATGCGGCCTCTGGAAAAACGCGCGATGCGGTGGCGCGAATGAAGGGCTTGAACATCCATGTCGTCGAAAAACGCTTCGACGATGTCGTGGTTTTGGCCGATGTCGACGTCACCATCGCCGACGGCGAATTCGTCGCCATCGTCGGACCTTCCGGCGTGGGCAAGACGACGCTGCTGAGCATGGTCGCCGGCCTCGACGCCGACTACAGCGGATCGATTCGCTACGGCGGCACGCCGCTGGCCGCGCCCGGTCAGTCACCGTCGGGCCTGGGCATGGTGTTCCAGGAACCGCGGCTGATGCCGTGGCTCACGGTTGGCGAGAACGTGCGGCTGGCGGAAGCCGAGCGTCTGGCGCGCGACCGCAGCTATGTTTCGCGCGCAGACAGCCTGCTCGACGAGGTTGGACTGCGCGCCTCGTGGAATGCCTGGCCCAGCCAGCTCTCTGGCGGCATGCAGCGTCGCACGGCGCTGGCACGGGCGTTTGTGGTCGAGCCCTGGCTGCTGCTGATGGATGAGCCGTTCGTATCGCTTGACCCGCTGGCAGCCGATCAGCTGCGCGAATTGCTGCGACGGCTGTGCGCGCGCGTGCGGCCGCTGGTGCTGTTCGTGACCCACAATTTGAATGAGGCACTGGTGCTCGCCGACCGCATACTGTTTCTCGGCGATACGCCGTCGCGCGTCGTACTGGACTATCGCGTCGAGCCGACGGATAGTCATGATCTGAACAGTCCCGAGGTTGCTGCTCTCAGCCGTCGGCTGCTGGCACGCCATCAGGGGCTGCTTTCCGAAGTGTCCGGGTTTGACCTGGACGAAAGCCGGCGTAGCAAGGAGAGTCTGTGAAGTCTGGTGCCTCGGTGTGGTGGTTAACGTTGTGGGCCGCGCGCCCGCGGCAGAGCCTGACGCGATGAATGCGCACAGCGAGGTATCCACGCCCGCGTCTGTACCATCCGAAGAGGTCGTACTTGCGCTTGCGGTGGAAGAGGTCAGCAAGTCCTACGGCGCGGTCAAGGCGCTGGACGGCGTGTCCCTGCACGTGGCGCGTGGCGAGTTCGTAGCCCTGCTCGGACCCAACGGCGCCGGGAAAAGTACGCTGTTCCAGCTGCTCACCGGATTGTTTGTGCCCGACGCTGGACGCATCGAGGTCGCCGGTTTCGACATGCGCCGTCAGGCGCGACGAGCGCTGGCATGCCTGGGCGTAGTGTTCCAGCAGCCGACCCTGGACCTGGATCTGAGCATCGTGGCCAACCTGCGTTTCCACGCGCGGCTGCACGGCATGGGGCGTGGGGCGCGCGCGCGCATTGATGCCGAGCTGGAGCGCATCGGTTTGACGGAGCGGGCCAAGGATCGCGCGCGGGCGCTTTCCGGCGGCAATCGCCGCCGGGTCGAACTGGCGCGCGCGCTGCTGCACGACCCGGTGGTGCTGCTGATGGACGAGCCGACGGTCGGGCTCGATCCCGCATCGCGCGAGCAGCTGGTGGCCTATGTCCACTCGCTGTGCACGAAGCGCGGCGTCGGTGTGCTGTGGGCGACCCATCTGGTGGACGAGGCCGAATCCGCCGACCGGGTCATCATTCTGCACAAGGGTCACTGGATCGCTTCGGGCACCGCGGCGGAACTGCGTGAGCGCACCGGCCAGCGTTCGCTGCGCGACGCCTTCCTGGACCTGACCGGGGAATCGTCGGTCGCGCACGAGGAGGCGGTCTGATGCCGACGAAACCCGAATGGCAGCAAGGCGTGCCACCAAGGCGCTCCGGTTCGATCGTGAGCCACGCCCTGCAGGCGCTGCTGGCGCTGTCCTCGCGCGAAACGATCAAGTTTCTGCACCAGCGTGGGCGACTGCTTTCTGCGCTGGTACGGCCCAGCCTGTGGCTGCTCATTTTTGCGGCCGGCTTCCGGGACGTTTTCGGCGTCTCGGTGATTCCGCCGTACGCGACCTATATCGAATACCAGGTCTACGTCGTCCCAGGACTGCTGGGCATCGTGCTGCTGTTCAACGGCATGCAGTCGTCGCTGGCGATGGTTTACGACCGTGAGATGGGCCTGATGCGGCTGCTGCTGACGGCGCCGTTGCCGCGCTCGGTATTGCTGACGTGCAAGCTGCTCGCGGGCACCTTTTTGTCGATCCTGCAGGCGTACGCGTTTTTCGCGATCTGCGCGCTGTTCCGTCTCGATCTGCCGTGGTGGCCCGGCCTGTTGCTGGCGCTGCCGGCGATGTTCCTGACCGGGCTGATGCTCGGCGCGCTGGGCTTGCTGGTATCGGTTTATATCAGGCAGATCGAGAACTTCGCCGGGGCGATGAACTTCGTGATTTTCCCGATGTTTTTCCTGTCGCCGGCGCTGTATCCGCTCTGGAAGTTGCAGGAATCCGGGGCCACCGTGGTCTATCAGCTGGCGCGCTTCAATCCGTTTACCTACGGCATCGATCTGATCCGCTACGCCATGTACGGGCAGATGAACTGGCTTGCGTGTGGTGTGGTTGCCGCGTCGCTCATCGTTTTTCTGGGGCTGGCGATCTGGGGCTACGATCCGCAACGCGGCGCGGTGCGGCACAAGCGTCAAGAAAGCTGAGCAGCGCCTGCCAAGCGGTCATCAGCCACGCTAGTCCGCACTTTCATGTCGTTGTCTGTGCCGCATGCGACACACTGATCTGTCACGAATCCGATACAGCACGCGCGCGACGCGGCGGCGTGGCCGCTGCAAGTGGCTGAATCACTGCGTGCAGACGTTTTCGGAATGTGGCATCTGATGTGCATGATACGTTCCTGACGGCCTGCCTTGGCGGCAGGTTGCTGGTTATCTGGTTATGGCTATAAGGAACGATTGATCATGAAGTCACGAGCTGCAGTTGCCTGGGAAGCGGGCAAGCCTTTGTCGATCGAGCAGGTCGATGTAGCGGGACCCAAGGCGGGCGAGGTGCTGGTGCGCATCGTCGCCACGGGCGTGTGCCACACCGATGCATTTACGTTGTCCGGTGCCGATCCCGAAGGCCTGTTCCCGGTCATCCTCGGCCACGAGGGCGGCGGCATTGTCGAAGAGGTGGGTGCGGGCGTGACGTCGCTGAAAGTCGGCGACCACGTCATTCCGCTGTACACGCCCGAATGCGGCGAGTGCGAGTACTGCCTGTCGGGCAAGACCAACCTGTGCCAGAAGATCCGCATCACCCAGGGCAAGGGCCTGATGCCGGACGGCACCAGCCGTTTCTCGATGAACGGCAAGCCGATCCTGCACTATATGGGCACCAGCACCTTCAGCGAATACACCGTGCTGCCGGAGATCTCGCTGGCCAAGATCAATCCGGCCGCGCCGCTGGAGAAGGTGTGCCTGCTCGGCTGCGGCATCACCACCGGCATCGGCGCGGTGCTGAATACGGCGAAGGTGGAAGCGGGCGCGACGGTGGCCGTGTTCGGCATGGGCGGCATCGGTCTGTCGGTGGTGCAGGGCGCGGTGATGGCGAAAGCCTCGCGCATCGTCTGCATCGACATGAACCCGGAAAAGTTCGTCATGGCCAAGCTGCTTGGCGCGACCGACTTCATCAACCCGAAGGATTACCCCGATACGCCGATCCAGCAGGTGATCGTGGATCTCACTAACGGCGGCGTGGATTATTCGTTCGAGTGCATCGGCAACGTGCACGTGATGCGCTCGGCGCTGGAGTGTTGCCACAAGGGCTGGGGCGAGTCGGTCATCATCGGCGTGGCCGGCGCGGGGCAGGAGATCAGCACTCGCCCGTTCCAGCTGGTGACCGGCCGCGTCTGGCGCGGCAGTGCGTTCGGCGGGGTGAAAGGCCGCAGCCAGCTGCCGGGCTACGTCGATCGCTACATGAAAGGCGAGATCAAGATCGACGAGATGATCACCGAAGTGCTGCCGCTGGAGCGCATCAACGATGCCTTCGAGCTCATGCACGCCGGCAAGGTCATCCGCTCGGTGATCCACTACTGAGCGATGGGCGGATTCTTATGCTCGACGAAAAGGTCGCTGATCAACGCGGCGCAGCCGTATTCACGCGGCGGCGGATCGCAAGCTCAGCGTGACGACGATGCCGTGAATACGATTCAGTCCATTCAAGCGCACGACATCGTGCAGACGCGGGAAGGCCCGCGGCGTTTTGCTTTGCATCCATCGGCGGTCATCAGCCGCTAGCCACCCTCGTGGCCGGCGTAATTAAGGCCGGTTGAATCCAGCGATACCTCTATCAAGGAGAGACACCATGGCAACTCATATTCATCCCGCGGTCGACAACGGCGTCAAGCCGGGCAAGGACAACTTTGCCGGCGGCACGCTGACCTGTCATTGCAGCGACAAGCCGGTCAAGGTCAAGGTCGGCGCACAGACCGCGCACAACCACGTCTGCGGCTGCAGCAAATGTTGGAAGCCCAAGGGCGCGACGTTCGCGCAGATCGCCGTCGTGTCGCGTGACAAGGTCAGCGTGGAAGAGAACGGCGACAAGCTTGCCGTGGTCGATCCGAAAGCGGCCATTCAACGCCACGCCTGCAAGGTCTGCGGTACGCATATGATCGGCCGCATCGAGGACACCGGGCATCCGTTCCACGGTCTGGACTTCGTACACACGGAGCTGTCGTCCGAAGAGGGCTGGTCGGCGCCGACGTTTGCTGCGTTCGTGTCCTCGATCATCGAGCAGGGCTACGACCCGAGCAAGATGGATGCGGTGCGCGGCCGCCTCAACGAGCTGGGCCTGACGCCGTACGACTGCCTGTCGCCGCCATTGATGGACGCCATTGCCGCGCACGTGGCGAAAACCAAGGGCACGGCCTACGCTGGTTGAGGGTCAACCCCTGGAAAGCACCGCCAAGCCCGCGCTGCGTGTCGTCCTTGCCGACGACCACGCGGTGGTGCGTGCGGGCTACCGTCGGTTGCTGGAGCTGGAGCCGGGGCTGCAGGTCGTCGCCGAATTCGCCGATGGCGAAAGCGCCTACCTGTGGCTGTCCGAGCATCCGGCCGACGTGCTGATTCTCGATCTGTCGATGCCAGGACAGGGCGGCCTGGCAACCCTGCAGCGTCTGCATCAGCGCGTGCCGCGGCTGCGCGTGCTGATCTTTACCATGCACGACAGCCCGGAGCTGGCCGCGCAGCTGCTCAAGGCTGGCGCCAGCGGCTACCTCACCAAGAGCAGCCCGCCCGAATCGTTGATCGATGCGGTGCATCAGGTGGCGGCCGGCGAGCAGGTGCTCTCGGCCGATATTGCCGCGACGATGAGAAAGAGTGCCGATGATCTTCCACATCAGCAGCTGTCGCCACGCGAGTTCGACGTTTTCCTGCTGCTGGCCCAGGGCATCGCGGTGGAGCAGATCGCCAGCCAACGCTGCCTCAGCGTCAAGACGGCGGCCAATTATCAAACCATCGTTCGGCATAAGCTGGGCTTGAGCAGCGCGCTGGAAATGTACCGTTACGCGCAACACTGCGGATTGCTGGCCCAGGCCCCGTGAGAGAACCGCGGACGCCATCGCGAGTTTTTAGGAAGGATAGTTCGGCTCACCATGGGCGAGTCGATCGTTCGTTAGCAACGCCGCAGATACGGGCTGTAGCGGCAGTCGTGCCCGGATGGTCAGCCCCGGTCGTGAATTGTGCGGGTGAGTGGCGAACATGTCGATCTCGCCATGCAGCGCCCATACGCGCTCGCGCATGCCCACCAGACCGTTGCCGCGATACGCGGCCTGCCCCGGATCGGTCAGGCCGTTGCCGTCATCGCAAACCGACCACTCCAGTCGACTGTCGTCATGCAGCGCGAGCCGAATGCTCACGCGCGTGGCGTGCGCATGGCGCGCGATATTCGTCAGCGCCTCTTGTGTGAGTCGATACACGGTTAGCGCAAGATCGCCACTGACGAGGTGCTCATCGATCGCTATATCCAATTCGAAACGGGTGCCTTGATCAGGCAGATCGCGCCAGCTGTCGACCAGCTCGCGCAGCAAACGCTGCAAGGGCAGCGGTTCGTCCTCGTCTTCATACGGCTGGCGTGCGCGCAGCCGCTGCAGCAGATCGCGCAAGGCGTGCTGCACGTGTTCGCAATGGTCGGCAAGTGCATTGGCGACATCGGCCAGCGGCGGCTGTTCCAGGCTGCGCCGGATCAGCCATGCCGTGTCGGCCCGCATCGCCGTGAGCCGCTGGCCCAGCTCATCGTGCAGCTCGCGCGCCAGCCGGCTACGTTCGTCCTCGCGCAGGCTGCGCAGCTGCAGGTCGAGCCGGCGGCGCGCCTCTTGCGAGGACGCCAGCGACTGCGCCATGTGGTTGAGCGCCTGCGCGATCGTATGCAGCTCCAGCAGACGCAGCGGCGGCAGCCGATAGTCGTAGCGATCCCGCTGGTACTGGCCGATGGCGTAGATGATCTTGCGCATCGGCCGCAGCGCTAGGCGCAGCGCAACGAAAACCGCCAGCAGGGTCAGCGCGCCGTAGCCGAGCAGAACGCCGAGCAGGCCGGCGATATCGGTCAGCGACTCGCTGCGCTCGCTTCCAGGGTCGAGTAGCAGGGTGACGTGATAGCGCCGGCCGTCCGCGCGCTGCAGATTCCACTGCGGCGTGGTCGGCTTAGCGCCGCCGTACGCGGGCGGCAGCAGCCACGCATAACCGCGCTGCAGCAGCGTCGAAGTTTCGGGTGTCGGCGGCAAAAGATCGTTGCCCTGGCCATCCTGCAGGCGCAGCTGCAGATGCCGCAGCCGCCCTTGCGCGCTGATCTGGCGCAGCGTGCTTAGATGCATGGAAATATCAGCGGCCGGCCCGCTCTCCAGGCCATCAAGCTCGTCGAACAGGCGCGCCGTTTCGTTGGCGCCGCGCTCCTCGCGCGCAATGTTCAGCCGTGCCTGCCACAGCGCCAGCAGCAGCGCGCATGCCATCATGGCGAGCGAAACAGCGGCGATGCGTAACATCAGGAATCGCGATAGACGCATGCGGTGGCCGCTCGCTGTCAGGGACTCAACGCATGGTAGCGGTTTGGCATTCGGGAGTTCTTCCCGTAGTCAAAAAGGCCTGTGCTGCTTTAGCTTTACCCAGTGCATGACGCGCGCCGATGCGTCACGCATGGGCGAGCGCGTCGAGCGTCAAACCGATCAGTCTGGGGCATCCGAAACGATGGGTCATATCACGAACCACCAGGCCGCGATGAATGCACGTGGTCGCCTGCGGACATTGCCGCGCGCGCTGTTTTTTTTGGCATTCACCGGCGCCGGTCTCGTGCAGGCGCAAGACGCGCCGAGCGGCAGCGAGACGAACGCCGCCGCGACTGCACCACAGAGTGCAGATCACGTCTCCCCGACCCATGCCAAGCAGCTGGCGACGGTTGTCGTCAAGGCTACGGCGATGCCGGGCGGCGCGGCGCTGGATGCGGACAAGGTGCCGGGCAATGTGCAGAGCCTGTCGGCTGCCGACATCACGCGCAGCGGCTCTGCCAGCATGACCCAGGCACTGAACGCGCAGCTCGGCAGCATCAGCGTCAACGACAACCTCAACGACCCGTATCAGCCGGACATCCTCTATCGCGGCTTCGAGGCGTCGCCGGTGCTGGGCACACCGCAGGGTTTGGCGGTGTATCAGAACGGCGTACGCATCAACGAGGCGTTCGGCGATACGGTCAACTGGGACTTGTTCCCCGACATGGCGATCAACCGCGTGCAGCTCGTCAGTTCGAATCCCGTGTACGGATTGAACGCGCTGGGTGGCGCGATTTCGGTCGAGATGAAAGACGGCTTCAACTATACCGGCCGCTCGCTCGAGCTTTCCGGCGGCTCGTTCGGCCAGCGCTCCGCGGGCGCACAGTACGGCGCCAACAACGGCACGTTCGGCATCTACGCGGCGGCCAAGACGCTGAATTCGGACGGCTGGCGTGATTTCTCTTCCGACGCGCTGCGCCAGTTCTATACCGACCTCAGCATGCGCACGGACAGACTCTCGCTCGACCTCAGCTATACGCATGCGGAAAACCATCTGGACGGCCAAGGCTCGGCGCCGGCACAAGAGCTGGCCGTCAGTCGACGGCTGGTGTTCACCGGACCCCAGGCAAACGACAACGAACTCAACTTCATTACCTTGAACGGTACCTACCAGGCAACCGACCACTGGTCGGTGCAGGGTGTGCTGTACTACCGCCAGTTCACCCAGCGTGTCGCCAACGGCAACACCACCGATTACACCGCCTGCACCGATGCGGCCTTGGCCGGCTCGCTGTGTCAGTCCGACGGCGTGACGCCGGTGAACAACGCAGCGGGGCAGAATCTGCCGGATATTTCGCAAGGCGGCACGGTGCCGATCGGCGAAAACGACTTCGAAACCATCAACTCCTACAGCCACGGCGCCACGCTGCAAATCAGCAACGATCGGTCAATTTTCGGGCACGACAACCAGCTCACCGCCGGTGCCACGTTCGATTATGCGCATACCGATTTTTATTCCGGCGCCCAGATCGGCGTTATCGATGATCAGCTCACCGTGCTGCCATCCAACCTTTATGTCGATACGCCGGAGAGCTCGCCATTCGGCGCCGTGCCGGTGATTCTCGCCGCCAACAATCGTGACATCGGCGGCTACCTTACCGACACCTTCAACGTGACGCCCGATTTCGCCCTCACCGCGAGCGGCCGCTACGACGTAGCGCATATCGACCTGCAGGATCAGCGCGGCACCAGCCTTAATGGCAACAACCGCTTCAGTCACTTCAACCCGGCCATCGGTGGCACCTACAAACTATCGCCGACCCTCACCGCGTATGCCGACACCGCCACCAGCACCCGTACGCCGACGGCCAGCGAAATTGAGTGCTCCGATCCGTTGAAACCGTGCCTGCTGCCGTCGAACCTCGCCGGTGATCCGCCGAACCTGCGGCAGGTGGTAGCGCATACCACCGAGTTCGGATTGCGCGGAAATATCCCGGATGCGTTTTCCGCCGGTGGCGTGGCGACGTGGAACCTTGGCGCGTTCCGCACCCATTCGTTCGACGACATCTACGGTATTTCTACCTCGGTCAGCAGCGGCTTCTATCAGAACATCGGCTCGACCCGGCGCGAAGGCGTTGAAGCCGGCTTCAATTACCACACGGACAAGTGGTCGACCTACGTCAGCTACAGCTATGTCGACGCGACGTTCCAGTCCGCCCTGCAGCTGCCGTCGCCATCCAACCCCTTTCAGGACGCGGACGGCAATATCGAGGTGCGCCCTGGCGACCGCCTGCCGGGTATTCCAAAGAATCGGGTAAAGGCTGGCGTGGACTATGCCGTCACACCGCAGTGGAAGCTCGGTGCATCGATCATCATCGTCAGTAACGACTATTACTTCGGTGATGAGTCGAACCAGAACAAGCCCCTACCCGGCTATCACGTGGTCAATCTGCATGCGAGTTATCAGGTAGCCAAAAACGTGGAGTTGTTCGGATCCATCGACAACGTGTTCAACGCCAAATATTCGACGTACGGGATCTACAGCGACCCTACGGGGGTGAATGCGCCAGGTGTGCCGGCGGACGGCGTCAGCAATGGTCCCGGTGTCGACAACCGTTTCTACAGCCCGGCGGCGCCGACCGCAGTCTACGGTGGTGTACGCGTGAGCTTTTGATCAGCCGGGGAGGTCGATATCGTGTTTGCGCATCTTGCGGTACAGCGTATTGCGACTCACCCCCAGCGCACTGGCGGCGCGGCTGATGTTCCAGTGCAGCCGTTCGAGTTCGCGCAGCAGCGCATCGCGTTCGGCTGATTGCAACGGGGCCGCGGCGTCCTTGCCCGGGTGGCCGGTGCCGGTCGATCCGCCGCCATCGGTAATTTCATGCGGCAGGTTGCCGACGTGGATCATGCCGTCGCTGCACAGCGCGGCTGCTGTGCGCAGCGTGTTGCGCAGTTGGCGGATATTTCCCGGCCACGGATAGTCGAGCAGCTTTTGCATCGCGTCGTCATGAATGCTCGGGATGGGCTCGTCGTTGTCATCGTCGGCCAGCAGCGCCGTGATCAGCTCGCGTTTGTCGGTGCGCTCACGCAGCGTCGGCAGCTGCAGGGTGATACCGTTGAGGCGGTAGTAAAGATCCTCGCGGAACTCGCCGGCCTGCACCATCTGCAGCAGATCGTGGTGAGTGGCGCTGATGATGTGCAGATCCACCGGCACCGCCTGTTCGCCGCCGAGCGGCACCACCTCGTGTTCTTCCAGCACACGCAGCAGACGCGTCTGCATATGCAGCGGCATGTCGCCGATTTCATCGAGAAACAGCGTGCCGCCGCTGGACTGGCGAATCTTGCCCAGGTGACCTTCGCGCGCGGCGTCGGTGAACGCGCCGCGGGTGTAACCAAACAGCTCGCTCTCGATCAGCGCCTCGGGAATCGCGGCGCAGTTCACCGCGACGAACGGCCGATCCGCCCAAGCACTGGCCAGATGCAGCGACTTGGCAAACGCTTCCTTGCCCGTGCCGGTGGCGCCTTGTAGCAGCAGCGGCACTTTGCGGCCGAACAGATGATGGCCGCAGTGGATGTTGTGCTGCATGCGCGCGTCGGCAACGACATGCTGACGTGTGGTGGCCTGCACGCCGCTGGTTTCCTTTTTCGGCAAACGCGAGCTGGAGGCCGACTGCGTGGTCGGCGTGCGCACGCGCGCAAAAAAGCGGCGCCCGTAGGCGACGTCGCGCACCGGCCAGAGCAGCGAGGCATCTGTGGCGGCGCGGCGCTGCACGGTATCGAAATCGAACGGAAAGATTGACGTCAGCGGCTTACCGACCAGCTGCGCGCGCGACATGCCCAGCTGCGCCATGGCGCTGTCGTTCACCGCGCGGACCATGCCGTCGCTGCCGACGGCTAGCAGCGCTTCGTGCAGCAAGCCGACAAACTCCGGGCGGCTGTGAAAGCGCAAGACCCACGTTGCGGCACATTCGCGCATGAATCGACAGCGCGAAATCAGGTTGGCCGACATGTTGACCAGCGCCATGGTGTGGCGCTGGATCAATCGCGTATCACCCGCGTTGACGGTCGAAGCATCGAGCACGCCGAGTACCCTGCCTTGCGCGTCTACCACCGGCGCGCCCGAGCACGACAAGCCGATATTGAAGCGGCGAAAGTGCTCATCGCGATACACGGTGACCGGCACGCCTTCGGCCAGGCACGTGCCCAGACCGTTGGTGCCTTCGTACTGTTCGCTCCACATCGCGCCGATGCGCAGGCCGGCATCGCGAAATTCGCGTGTAAGCGTTGGGTCGGTGATGGCACCGAGAATCACGCTATCGGTATCGCTGAGGATTACCGCGTAGCCGGAGCCGGCAATCATCTCGTACAGGCTTTCCATCTCGGCTTTGGCGACGTTGAGCAGTTCGCCAAACTGCTGCTGGCGCTCGCGTACGGCCTGCGCGTTGAGCACCGGCGTCGCGCGAACCGCGTCGGGAGCGGTGCCGAAATCTTCCACGCAGCGCTGCCAGGACTTGGTCACATGCGGCGCCACGTCGATGCTGCCCAGTCGTTCCAGCAGCAACCCGTCGACATGCGATGCCGCGTGCGTTACCTGCATAGTGCGATTCATTCGTGGCGCCCTCAACGTCGGTCAGCCGTGTCCTTGTGCCACGCGGCCAGCCCCATGATGTTGTCGTTTGGATCGATGTCATCGAAGAATGGTCCCGCCGTCAGCGGTAAGCAAACTGCAGCGCAACATTTGGCACGGACTGTCACGGTCGCTTGTGTCAGAACGGCGACAGTGGGGGAGTACGTTCGAGCGGTGGGCGGCCTGGGGCCGCGTGTTACGAGAGCGGGGATCGTTGGCTCGGCTTTTGCGTGAGCTTCCGTGTCCACCCCTGGCGTGATCGCTCCGCAAGGCGGTTTCCCGAGGGATGGATCGGCCACAGGGCTGAGCGCCTCGCTTGATATTCGGGCGGGGTGATTCGGCGGAGGAGGAGGTATGACGGAGGTTCGGGTCGTGCAGCACCTGGCCAACCCGGCGGATCTCGTGTGGGCCATGATCGGTGACTTCGGCGGCCTGCATCGGTGGCATCCGCAGGTCCGTGGCGTCGACCTGTCATGGGAAGGACGTATCCGCACCGTGCACTATGCCGACGGCAGCCGCGCGGTCGAGCGGCTGGAGGCGCGCAGCGACGCGATGCGCCGCTACGTCTACGTCGTGGTGGATGGCAAGGTGCCGGTCAACGACTGCCGCGCGACCCTTCATGTGACCGACAGTGATGGCGGAAGCACCGTGATGTGGTCATGCGAATTCGAACCGCTTGGCGACGGCGAAGCCAGCGCCAGCGAATCGCTGCAGGCGCATTATCACGAGGGGTTAGTGGCGTTGGTGTCGGCGTTGGAGGGGTCGTAACGCAGAGCTATTGACGTTTCGAACTGCCTGAGTTCGCTGTGTGCTTGATGCATCTTTTGCAGATACGAGCGACATGAGGATCAGAAATATCTTTCTTGCACTGATCGCTCGTGCGGCCTCAAGTGTGACGTTGGGCATCGCTGCGCTCTCCCCAACCTACGTCGATGTGATCCATTGGCGCAGCTTGGGGAAAGTAGCTTCGCTTGCGGGCGCATTTTAGTTTTGGCGCCTAAGCGATCTTTGCGAGCAACAGGTATCGTCTTCGACGATTACGTAAAGCGCCGCAGCCGCAGACGTGCGGCGCTATTATTCAACGCTGCGCGGAGGCTTTTCCGGGATCACCAAGCTCGCTGGCCGACCAGCTGCCGCCCACATCGCCGATCAGCGAAACCGTGTCGAGCAGCCGCTGCTGCTGCACGTTGAGCGCGCTTTGCTGGGTGCTGAGGCTGGTTGCCTGGGCGGTGGATACGGTGGTGTAGTCGACGGTGCCGGCCTGGTATTCGTTGAAGGCGATCTCGGCGCCGCGGCGGGCGTCGCGTACAGCGGCATCCAGCGCGTTGCCCTGCTGGGCGAGGATGCGCAGGCCGGAGAGGTCGTCTTCGACGTTCTGAAACGCGGTCAGCACGGTGCCGCGGTAGTTGGCGACCGAGGCTTCGTAGGCGGCCTTGGCGGCGACCACATCGGCATGGCGCAAGCCGCCGTCGAACACGGTTTCGCTGACGTCGGCACCGAGCGACCAGATGTGGTTGGCCGCATGCAGCAGGCCGGCCAGCGGCGATTGCGAAAAGCCGTCGGCGCCCGACAGCGACAGGCTGGGGTAATAGGCGGCGACGGCGACACCGATGGCCGCATTTTCCGCCGCCATCTGGCGTTCGGCCACGGCGATATCCGGGCGTCGCTGCAGCAGGGTGGAAGGTACGCCGGCAGGCACGGATGGCAGCGCGGGAAGGCTGGTGCTGTGCGGGATGTCGAGATCTTCGGGATTCTTGCCGACCAGCACGGCGATGGCATGCGCGTACTGCGCGCGGGTCACGCCGAGCGCGAGCAGGCTGGACTGGGCGTTCTCCAGCTGGGTGCGCGCGCTGATCGCATCGGACGGCGGTATGGTGCCTGCCGCATCCTGATTGCCGACCACGCGCAGCGACTCTTTGTACGTGTCGACGGTTTTCTGCAGCAGGTCGATATTCGCGTCGGCAATGCGCAGCTCGATTACTGCCGTCGCCAGAGCGGTCTGTTCGGTCAGCGTGGCGTTGGCCAGGGTCGCCTCGCTGGCCTGCGCGGTCGCCTTGTTTTCCTCGATGGTGCGACGGACCTTACCCCACAGGTCGGGCGCCCAGCTGACGTTGCCTTCGAGCGAGCCGGCGTTGATCACGCTGCCGCGCGCGCTGCCGGTCGCGTTGGTGGCCGTGCCGGTGCTCAGGCTGCCGCTGCCGCTGCGCTCGCGCGTGCCCGAGCCGGTTACGCCAACAGTGGGAAACAGGCCGCTGCGCGCCTGCTGCACTTCGGCCAGCGCTTCCTGGTAGTTGGCGTAATCCTGGCGCACGGTCTGGTTGGACACGGACACCATCGGTTCGAGCTGGTCGAGCAGCGGATCGTTGAATCCGGTCCACCAGTCGGCCTTGGGCGCGGCGGCGGAAGGTTCGGCCACCGTCCATCCGGGCAGCTCCTTGTACTGGGCCGGCACGGCGACCTTCGGCCGCTGGTAATCGGGGCCGACCATGCAGCCGCTGAGCAACAGCGAAAGCGAGGCCGCGAGGGCGGTAAGAGGAAGCTTCATGTTCATACGCTTGCGTCCGATCGTTTGTTCCACGGCAGCGTCTGCGACCATCTGGCGAGCCTGGCGCGCACGCGGTCGAGATAGAGATAGATCACCGGCGTGGTGTACAGCGTGAAAACCTGGCTGAGGATCAGGCCGCCCATCACGGTAATGCCGAGCGGCTGGCGCAGCGACGCGCCCTGGCCGATACCGATGGCCAGCGGCACGGCGCCGAGCACGGCCGCGGCAGTGGTCATCATGATCGGGCGCAGACGCACCACGGCCGCATCGTGGATCGCCCGCTGCGGCTCATAGCCTTCGTCGCGCTGCAGGTGAATCGCCACGTCGATCATCATGATCGCGTTTTTCTTGACGATGCCGATCAGCAGGATGATGCCGATCATCGCTATCACCGAAAATGGCGTGCCGAAAATCAGCAGCGCCAGCGTGGCGCCGATGCCGGCCGAGGGCAGGGTGGAGAGAATGGTGATCGGATGCACGGTGTTTTCGTAGAGCACGCCGAGCACGATGTAGACCGCGCCCAGCGCCGCGAGAATCAGCAGTGGCATGGTCGACATCGACTGCGCGTACACCTGCGCGGCACCGGCGAAACTGCCGTGGATCGAGGCCGGCAGGCCGAGCTGCTGCGATACCTGGTTGATCGCCTCGGTGGCTTTGCTCAGCGAACCGCCCGGCGGCAAGTTGAACGAAATCGTGGCAGCGACCAGGCCGCCCTGATGACTCACCTGAGTTGCCGTGTGGTTGCTCACGTAGGTCGCCAGCGCGGGAAACGGCACCAGCGTCTCGGCGGCCGTGCTGTCGGCGCTGCCGCTGGAGCTGCCGCCCTTGGCGTTGGAGATCGCGTTGGTCAACTGGTTGGCCTGCGCGTTCGCGTTGAGCGCATTGGTCGACGACGTGGCCTGTGTCGATGTAACCGCCGACTCCGCAGTCACGCCTTTTATCAGCGAGCCGGACATCTGCGTCTGCGCGGTGCCGCTGGCGTTGCCGGCCGCTGTGCTGAAGCGCATCCGGTCGAGCATTTGCGGGTACTGCCAGTACTT
>Ga0302311_10003915_pt1 | contig 16177 bp, 13 predicted proteins | sample III_Palsa_N1_3_FD_200449 | JGI IMG/M metagenome (GOLD analysis project Ga0302311, IMG submission 200449) | Peat permafrost microbial communities from Stordalen Mire near Abisko, Sweden - III_Palsa_N1_3 | ecosystem: Environmental > Terrestrial > Soil > Palsa > Peat permafrost | place: Sweden... | reverse complement strand
GATGCGTCCTTCGCGGCGCAGATGACGGGAGGCTCCCTTGCCACCCCGATCGCGCGTTTCGGCGGACAGCGTCAGCTGATCGCTCATCGCTTAATCTCCAATGTTGCTATAGTCTAACCGGCCAAGCCTCCAGGGATGACCCTGACCGGAAGGCGGGGCGCATAGGCGGATTCGGGCGAAAAGGCAAGGGGTGGGGGGCGAAAGCGACGCCTTGCCTTCTTCCGTCATCCTGACGGAGGTCAGGATCCATAGACGAGGCGCAGTAGGCGAGGCGGTACGACGACGAGCGCGATCGTCGCCTGGACATCCCGCGCTGCGCGTATGGATCCCGGATCAAGTCCGGGATGACGAAGAAGAAAGGCGACGGCGAGGAGAGCCCCGTCTATTCCACCCGCGTCGCGACGTAGCCAAGCTTGGCGAGCGCCGCCTGCACCGAGTCGCTCCCTACCAGATGCCCCGCGCCGACCGCGACGAGCTGCGTCCCCGGCGTCGCCAGCCGCGCGACGATCGCGTCGGCCCAATGCTGGTCGCGGCGTGCGATCAGCACGGTGCGCAGCGCGTCGGACTTCTTCATGTCCTTGTCGAAGCTGGCCGCGATGCCCTTTTCGTCGCCGTGGCTCCATGCCCCGATCATCTTGCCGAAGTCGGACGCGTCATCGCCCTTCTCGTCGAGCACGCTTTCGAGGAAGTCGCGCTGCTGCGGCTCGGTCAGCATGTCGAAGAAGCCGAGCTGCTGGTCGAGCGTCTCGAGCCCCTCGATCGGCTTGCCCGCCGCGCGGAACTCGGCCTTGAGCTGCTCCTCGACGCCCTCGGCGCTGCTCACCCCCAGCTTGGTGATCGAGGGGCCGAACAGCACCATGCCGACCGCCCAGGTCTTGAGCGTGTCGAGCGTCGCGACGGGCACCGCGCTGCGCGCGATCATCGCGGCGAGCCGCGCGCGGAACTTGGGCGAGACGCGATCGGCGACGGGCGGCAGCTTGGTGGTCGCGGTGCCGAGCCGAAGCAGCGCCTGCGCGGACTTGGTCGGGTCCTGGTCGATCACCGCCTCGATCACGAGACGATCGGACTGCGCGATCGCCGCCTTGATCGCGCCCGTCTCCCACTCGAAATGCGGCGGCAGCGCGTGGATCGTGCCGAACAGATAGACGGTCGAGGCGCCCTTGCTGACCTTCCACACCGCAGGATGCGCGGCATGGCCCGCGGCACTGTGCGCACGCGCCTCGGCGGTCGCCGGCAGGAGGGGGACGAGCAGCGCGAAAAGCGCGGCGGCGGCGCGCGTACGGAAGAACTTCATGGCCGCGTCCTACACCCGCGCGAGGCCCGCGCAAGCGCCGTTTGCTTGACCGCGCGGGGTGGCATGCGCCAAGGGCCTCCCCCATGACGACGACCGCCCAGCCGCCAGTCCAGGCCCCCGCCGGGCCGCTCAGCTTCCAGGCGATGATCCTGCGGCTGCACGACTATTGGAGCCGGCAGGGCTGCGTGATCCTCCAGCCCTACGACATGGAGGTCGGCGCCGGCACTTTTCATACCGCGACGACCTTGCGCGCGCTCGGCCCCGATCCGTGGAACGCCGCCTTCGTCCAGCCCTGCCGCCGCCCGACTGACGGGCGCTACGGCGAGAATCCCAACCGGCTGCAGCATTACTACCAATATCAGGTGATCCTGAAGCCCAGCCCGCCCGATCTGCAGGCGCTCTATCTGGGCAGCCTCGTCGAGATCGGCATCGACACCTCGGTCCACGACATCCGCTTCGTCGAGGACGATTGGGAGAGCCCCACGCTCGGCGCCTGGGGGCTCGGCTGGGAGGTGTGGTGCGACGGGATGGAGGTGACGCAATTCACCTATTTCCAGCAGATGGGCGGCTTCGACTGCAAGCCCGTCGCGGGCGAGCTCACCTACGGGCTCGAGCGGCTGGCGATGTATATCCAGGGCAAGGATTCGATCTACGACCTCGCCTATAACGATCGGGGCGTACGTTACGGCGACGTGTTCCTCGAGAATGAGAAGCAGATGTCGACGTGGAATTTCGAGGTGGCGAACACCGACGCGCTGTTCGATCTGTTCCGCAAGGCTGCGGCCGAATGCGAGAATTGCCTCGAGCACAAGCTGCCGATCCCGGCCTATGAGCAGGCGATCAAGGCGAGCCACGTCTTCAACCTGCTCAACGCACGTGGCGTGATCTCGGTGGCCGAGCGGCAGGCCTATATCGGGCGCGTCCGCGACCTGGCGAAGGGATCCTGCGCGGCGTGGATGGAGAAGAACGGGTGGAGCGCGTGATGGGTATGGCGCTGTTCCCTCTCCCCTGCAGGGAGAGGGAATATGACCGACTTCCTGCTCGAACTCCGCTCGGAGGAAATCCCCGCGCGGATGCAGGAGAAGGCGGCGGCCGATCTCGTGCGGCTGTTCGAGGCGGAGCTGGCCAAAGCCGGCCTCAAGGCGAGCGCCACCGAAAGCTTCGTCACGCCGCGCCGCCTCGCGCTGATCGCGCGCGACCTGCCGCTCGCCACCGATGCCATCTCCGAGGAGCTCAAGGGTCCGCGCGCCGATGCGCCGGCGCAGGCGCTCGCCGGCTTCCTGGGCAAGACCGGGCTGACGCGCGAGCAGCTCGTCGAGCGCACCGACGCCAAGGGCAATGTCGTGCTGTTCGCGGTGATCGAGCGCGCCGGCAGGCCCACGCCCGACGTGCTGGCCGACGCCGTCGCCACCGTCGTCCGCGGCTTCCCCTGGCCCAAGGCGATGCGCTGGGGCGCCGCCTCGCTGTCGACCGAGAGCCCGCGCTGGGTGCGCCCGCTGCAGGGCATCGTCGCGCTGTTCGGCGAGACGGTCGTGCCGATCGAGATCGCCGGCATCGCCAGCGATGCCGCCACGGTCGGCCACCGCTTCCACCATCCCGGCGTCATCACGATCGGCTCGGCGGCCGATTATGCCCAGAAGCTCGAAGCGTGCCACGTCATCGTCGACGCCGAGCGCCGCCGCCGTATCGTTCGTGAGGGTGCGGAGGCGGCCGCCGCCGCTGCGGGGCTTTCGTTGGTCCCCGACGAGGGTCTGGTCGCGGAGAATGCGGGGCTCACCGAATGGCCGGTGCCGCTGCTCGGGCATTTCGACCCGGCGTTCCTCGCCGTGCCGCGCGAGGTGATCCAGCTCACCATGCGCACCAACCAGAAATATTTCGCCTGCACCGACGCGAGCGGCGCGCTGGCGCCCGCGTTCGTCTGCACCGCCAATATCGCGGCGTCGGACGGCGGCACCGCGATCGTCGCGGGCAACGCCAAGGTGCTCGCGGCGCGATTGTCGGATGCGCGCTTCTTCTGGGAGCAGGATCTGAAGGTGCCGCTCGCGGTACAGGCGGAAAAGCTGTCGGGGATCGTCTTCCACGAGAAGCTGGGCACGGTCGCGGACAAGGTCGAGCGCGTCGCCAAGCTGGCGCGGTGGCTGGTGGAAGAGGGGATCGTCTCATCCTCCCCGGCTAAGGGGAGGGGGACCGCCGGCGAAGCCGGTGGTGGAGGGGTGTCTGCCACCGACGCCTCGCCTGCAGCCCACCCCTCCACCATCCGCTCTGCGGATGGTCCCCCTCCCCTTGCAGGGGAGGATGTGACGGCGCTCGCCGACATGGCCGAACAGGCGGCGCGGCTGGCCAAGGCGGACCTCGTCACCGGGATGGTCGGCGAGTTCCCCGAGTTGCAGGGCGTGATGGGCGGCTATTATGCGCGCGCCGAGAACTATCCCGACGCGGTCGCCGACGCGATCCGCGACCATTACAAGCCCGTCGGCCAGGGCGACGACGTCCCAACTGCCCCGGTGACGGTCGCGGTGTCGCTGGCGGACAAGCTGGATACGATCGGCTCGTTTTTTTCCGTCGATATGTTTCCAACTGGCTCCAAAGATCCATTCGCTCTGCGGCGGTCAATGCTCGGAGCGATAAGCCTCATTCTCAAATCCGGTTTAAGGCTCGATTTGATCGAACTCTCAGTTGAGCTTAACCTAAGTAGTCCTTTCCAGAGCGCTGCACTTTTTGAATTCGTCGACGAGCGGCTGAAGGTGCAGCAGCGAGACGCTGGCGTTCGCCACGATCTCATCAGCGCGGTGTTCGAGATGCGCGATGACGGAGACATTGTCCGTATCCTATCTCGCGTGAAGGCGCTTCAAGCCTTCGTCGAGACGGGCGAGGGCGCCAACCTGCTCGCCGGCTATCGCCGCGCCGCCAACATCCTGCGCGCCGAGGCCAAGAAGGGGGAGGGCATCGCCCCAGCCCGTCACCCCGGCGAAGGCCGGGGTCCAGAGCTGCCGGCATCGGCGCCCGAGGCTCCGGATGCCGGCCTGCGCCCGCGTGACGAGGAAGGGAATGGTCGCTTCACCTTCCCCTACGATCGCGATCCCGCTGAGCTCGCGCTCGCCGATGCGCTCGACCGCCAGCTCCCGCTCGCCGAGCAGGCGATCGCGGCGGAGGACTTCGCGGCGGCGATGACCGCGTTGTCAGTCTTGCGTCCGGCAATCGATTGCTTCTTCGACGAGGTCACCGTCAATGCGGACGAACCCGCCAAGCGCACCGCACGGCTCGCGCTGCTTGCGAAGCTCGTCGCTGCGATGCACAAAGTTGCGGACTTCTCCAAGATAGAGGGTTGAACATCGTGGCCACCACACTCGCTCCCGCCACCGACACCAACAAGGCCGGGGGGAGCGATCCGCGCTACGTCTACCGCTTCGGCGGCGGCGTGTCGGATGGCGGGGCGGGCGATCGCAACCTGCTCGGCGGCAAGGGCGCCAATCTGGCGGAAATGGCGTCGATCGGCCTGCCGGTGCCCCCCGGCTTCACGATCAGCACCGAGATGTGCACGCGCTATTATGACGAAGGCGGCGCCTTCCCCGCGAGCGTGCGCGAGGAGGTCGCGAACGGCCTGCTGCATATCGAGGGGATCACGGGCAAGGTGTTCGGCGATGCGGTGAACCCGTTGCTGGTATCCGTGCGGTCGGGCGCGCGCGCCTCGATGCCGGGGATGATGGACACCGTGCTCAACCTCGGGCTCAACGACGAGACCGTCGCGGGGCTCGCCACCGGATCGGGCGACGAGCGTTTCGCGTGGGACAGCTATCGCCGCTTCATCCAAATGTATTCGGACGTGGTGCTCGAGCTCGATCATGGCGCGTTCGAGGAGGCGCTCGAGATCGCCAAGGAGGACAAGGGCTTCAATCTCGACACCGAGATGACCGCCGACGACTGGAAGGGCCTCGTAAAAACCTACAAGGGCCTCGTCGAGCAGCAATGGGGCAAGCCTTTTCCCCAGGACGTGCAGGAGCAGCTCTGGGGAGCGGTCGGCGCGGTGTTCGGCTCGTGGCAGTCCGAGCGTGCAAAAGTGTATCGGCGGCTGAACGACATCCCGGCGAGCTGGGGCACCGCGGTCAACGTCCAGGCGATGGTGTTCGGCAATATGGGCGACACCTCGGCGACGGGCGTCGCGTTCACGCGCGATCCGTCGAAGGGTGATCGCGCTTATTACGGCGAGTTCCTGATCAACGCGCAGGGCGAGGATGTCGTCGCGGGTATCCGCACGCCGCAATATCTGACCAAGGCCGCGCGCGAGGAAGCGGGCGCCAAGGCCGCCTCGATGGAAGAGGCGATGCCCGAGGTTTACGGCGAGCTCGCGAAAGTGTTCGACCTGCTCGAGACGCATTATCGCGACATGCAGGACATCGAGTTCACCGTGCAGGAGGGCAAGCTCTGGATGCTCCAGACGCGCGCCGGCAAGCGCACCGCCAAGGCCGCGCTCAAGATCGCGGTCGACATGGCGAACGAGGGGCTGATCACCCAGGAGGAGGCGATCCTGCGCGTCGATCCGCTCGCGCTCGACCAGTTGCTCCACCCGACGCTCGACCCGGAGGCGCATCGCGACGTCATCGCCAAGGGGCTGCCGGCGTCGCCTGGCGCGGCCTCGGGCATCATCGTGTTCGACGCCGAGACCGCCGAGCAGCGCGCCGAGCGCGGCGAGAGCGTGATCCTCGTTCGCGTCGAGACCTCGCCCGAAGATATTCACGGCATGCACGCCGCCAAGGGCATTTTGACGGCACGCGGCGGGATGACCAGCCACGCGGCGGTCGTCGCGCGCGGCATGGGGCGGCCCTGCGTGTCGGGGGCGGGGACGCTCGCGATCGAGGGCAAGGCCAAGCGGATGCGCGCGGGCGGCCGCGAGTTCAAGGAAGGCGACATCATCACCATCGACGGCTCGACCGGCGAGGTGATGGCGGGCGAGGTGGCGACGGTCCAGCCCGAGCTCGCCGGCGACTTCGGTGTGCTGATGGTGTGGGCCGACAAGGTGCGGCGCCTGAAGGTGCGCACCAACGCCGAGACCCCGCTCGATTGCCGCACCGCGCGCGATTTCGGCGCCGAGGGTATCGGGCTGTGCCGCACCGAACATATGTTCTTCGAAGCGAGCCGGATTACCGCGGTGCGCCAGATGATTTTGGCCGAGACCGAGAAGGGCCGCAGGGTCGCGCTCGAAAAACTGCTGCCCGAGCAGCGCGCCGACTTCGCCTCGATCTTCGAGATCATGGCGGGGCTTCCCGTGACGATCCGCCTGCTTGATCCGCCGCTGCACGAGTTCCTGCCGCATGAGGAGGAAGAGTTTCAGGAGGTCGCGACCGCGACGGGGCTGACCGTCGAGGCGCTGCGCCAGCGCGCAAGCGAGCTGCACGAGTTCAACCCGATGCTCGGCCACCGCGGTTGCCGGCTGGGCGTGACCTATCCCGAAATCTACGAGATGCAGGCGCGCGCGATCTTCGAGGCGGCGTGCGACGTCGCCGCCGCGACGGGCGCGGCGCCGATCCCCGAGGTGATGGTGCCGCTGGTCGCCACCGCACGCGAGCTCGAGCTGATGAAGGCGGTGATCGATATTGCGGCGCAAGCCGTGTTCGCAGAGAAGGGGCGCACGCTCGACTATCTGGTCGGTACGATGATCGAGCTGCCGCGCGCCGCGCTGCGTGCGGGCGAGATCGCCGAGGTCGGCGAGTTCTTCTCGTTCGGCACCAACGATCTCACGCAGACGACGCTGGGCGTCTCGCGCGACGATGCGGCGCGTTTCCTGTCGGTCTATGTCGAGAAGGGAATCTACGCGAAGGACCCGTTCGTCAGCCTCGACGTCGAGGGCGTCGGCGAACTGATCGAGATCGCGGCGCAGCGAGGGCGCGCGGCGCGGCCGGGGCTCAAGCTCGGCATCTGCGGCGAGCATGGCGGCGATCCGGCGAGCATCGCCTTCTGCGAGAAGACGGGCCTCGATTATGTCTCGGCCTCGCCCTACCGCGTGCCGATCGCGCGGCTGGCGGCGGCGCAGGCGGCGTTGAAGGCACAGGCGAAGTGATGCGCATCCTGCTGACGATCGCGGCGGGCGCGGTGCTCGTCGCGGCGGCACCGGTCAAGCTGGCGCCGGCCGACGATAAGACGCCTGCGCTGGTCGGCGCGGCGGCGCGGCACAAGCTTGGGCCCGATCCGATGACGAAGCCACCCGAAGATGTCGGCTCGGCGGAAGATCCCGCGCCGATCGCGACTCCGCCGGTGGCGCTGGGCGGCGCGATGCCGAAGCCCTAGCGCACCGTTTTCCGGGGAAAGCCGGGGTCCAGGCCCGTATTTCTCGGCAGGCGCGGCGTTTGGACAGGGACGTGGGGCCTGGGCCCCGGCTTTTGCCGGGAACGGCAGCGTCCTGCCCGTTGCCGATCGGTCGCGTTTTCGCTCGCCTACACGACCGTCCCATACCTGGTGCGGTGATCGTCGATCCGGCGGTCGCGCAGCATCGCGGCCTGTTCGCGCCATTCCTCGCGTGCGACGGTGCCCTGCGTCAGCCCCAGCCGTGCCTCGAGCCGGTCGGCGTCAGCCGCGGACAAATCCTCGATCTGGCGATAGGAGTGGATGCCGGTCTCGTTGAGGCTGGTTTCGCGCATCCGGCCGATGCCGCGGATCAGCGCGAGATCGTCGCGCGATCCCGATGCGGCCGCGCCCACAGCGGTCGCGGTGCCGGGGCCAACGGGGTGGGTGCGCTCGAGTTCGACGATGCGTTCGCGGGCCGCCGTATGGCGCGTCTCGGCGGTTTCTCGCGCGAGCTTCTCCTGCTCATAGGCGCGGCGCCAGCGTCCGCCGCCGGATCGCGACAGCAGTCCGAGCAACCATCCGAGCACGAGAACGAGGGCGAGGATCGCCCATTGGTTGGCGGTGAAGCCCATGGCATGCCTCCTTTGTTACGGAGGCAGAACCGACGGAGGCGGCGCGACGTTCCCGCCGCGCCGTTGGTCCGATCAGCCGCCGCCCATCTTGCCCGAGCCCATCGCATCCGAGATCGAGCATGCCGCGGGCCCCAGGATGACGACGAACAGCACGGGCAGGATGAACAGGATCAGCGGCACGGTCATGATCGCGGGCAGGCGCGCGGCCTTTTCCTCGGCGCGCATCATGCGCTCGTTGCGGAACTCGGCCGACAGCACGCGCAGTGCCGAGGCGAGCGGCGTGCCGTATTTCTCGGTCTGGATCATCGTGGTAACGACACCGCGCACGGCATCGAGCGCGACGCGCATCGACAGATTCTCGAATGCCTGACGCCGCTCGGACAGGAAGCCGAGCTCGATCGCGGTGAGCATGAACTCGTCGCCAAGCTCGGGATAGGCCTTGCCCAGTTCCTTGGACACGCGGTTGAACGCGGCGTCGACGGTAAGGCCCGCCTCCGCGCAGATCACCAGCAGATCGAGCGCGTCGGGCAGGCCCTTGCGGATCTCGGCGCTGCGCTTGGTGATCTTGTTCTTGAGCCAGATATCGGGGCCCTTGTAGCTCAGCACCAGCGTGCCGGCGACAAGCGCATAGCGTTTGAACGGTCCCCACAGCGGGAACCAGTCGAGCGCGTAGACGCCGAGGATCACGATCACGCCGAGCACGATCGGCGCGGCCATCCGCATGAAGATTACCGCGACGGCGGCATCCTTGGAGCGGATGCCGGCCTGCATCAGCTTGATCTGCGCCGCCTTGAGCTGGCTGTCCTGCAGCACCTTGAGCGTGCCGAGCGCGGACCGCATCCGGTCCGTCGCCTGGTTGCGCGGGTTGATCTTGGCGCGGCGCTTCGACGTCGAGGCGCTGATGCCGAGCTTGAGCTGCTCGCGCCGCTCGTTGAGCGCCTTGACGCGCTTGGCCATCGGATCGCGCGAGCTCGCCGCGGCGTAGATCGCAACGAGCACCGCGACGGTCGCCATCGCGGCCATCAACGTGCCGACGAGGACGACGTCGAATCCGATGAAAGTGGGGTGCGCCGATGCGTTCATTACTTTTCCCGGCCCCTCAGATCTCGAAGCTGCACATCTTGGCCATGATGAAGACGCCGACCCCCATCCAGCACAGTCCCAAACAGCCCGCGATCTCGAGACGCGTCTCGTGGAAGAAGCCCGCCATGTACGCCGGGTTCATGAACCAGACCGTGAAGAACACGAAGAAGGGCAGCGAGCCGACGATATAGGCCGACGCCTTCGATTCGGACGACATCGCCTTGATCTTGAGCTTCATCTGCGCGCGCTTGCGCAGCACGTCGGCGAGGTTGGCGAGGGTTTCGGCCAGATTGCCGCCGGTCTCGCGCTGGATCGCCAGCGTGATCACGAAGAACTGGAATTCGGGCGTCTGCAGCCGATCCGCGGTTTCTTGCAGCGAAGCCTCGAGCGTGCGCCCGATCTTGACCCGGTCGCCGACCAGTCGAAATTCGACGCCGACCGGGCCGGGCACTTCCTGGCCGACGACGGTCATCGTCTCGGTGATCGGCAGCCCCGAGCGCAGGCCGCGCACGAGCAGTTCGATCGCATCGGGGAATTTCGCAGTGAACTGATTGACGCGCCGTTTGATCAGGATGCTGATGAACTTGTGCGGCAACCCCATGCCGGCCGCGAGGCCGATGAAGAGCGCGATCAGGAACGGCATTCCCTTCAGCGCCAGCAGAACGAAGATCACCGCGGCGATCCCGGCGCAGACCGCGCCATATTTGCCCAGCGTCCAGGTCTTGCCGGTCATCACCAGCCGGTGGCGCAGCATGTCGGGCTTGGGCATGAAGCGCGTGACGAACGAGTCGAGCTTGGTGTCGCGCTGCGTGAGCGCACGCCGCATCTGCGCCTGCGCCGCACCCTCGCCGACACCCGAATGGCGCGCCTTCAGGCTGTCCATGCGTCGCGACTTGGCCTTGCTTTGCGACGGTCCCGAGAAGGCGAGCGCGATCAGCCCCACGATGAGGCAGCCGCTGAATGCAAGAAGCAGTGCCGGAAACATCAGCCGATCGCCTTCCTGTCGTGGTCTGCGGCCGCGCCGCGCACAGGGCGCAGCGCGACGGGCGCGGTGACGGTCATTTGGCCTTGCGCTTGGGTAGCATCGCCCTGAATTCTCCGATCTTGACGATCAGCGACTTGCCGCCCGTCCTGGGCGTCGCGCCGGCGTCGGCGGCGCGTGTGATCCTGCGCGCGAGTTCGGAAATCGGCGCAGCAGTCTTGTTCGATCGCGCGACCTCGGCGAGCGGCTTGCCGAGCTTGGCCGCCTGCGCGAGCAGCTTGGCATCGTAGGGCACGCACAGATCGACCTTGTGCTCGACCGATTCCTCGAACTCCTTGCGGCTGATCTCGCCGACGCCGCCCGAGACGACGCGGTTGGCGAGCAGCGTGATCGAGGCGTTGGGCACATTGGCCTTGAGCCACGACAGCAGCCGGATCGTGTCGCGCGCCGCAGCCAGCGTCAGTTCGACCACCAGCGCGACCGATTGCACGTCGTGGAGCAGATGCGGGTGCTGGATCAGCATGTGCCGCGGCAGATCGAGCACGGTCGCCTCGAACGCGGCCTTCAGCTCTTCCTGGAGTTGGTAGAAGGCCGATCCGTCGGTGATCAGCGGCTGGTTGAGCGGCGCCTCGGCGGACAGCACCGAAAGCTTGTCGGTCGCCTTGACCATCGCGCGCTCGATGAACAGGCCGTCGATGCGGCTCGGATTCTCGATCGCGTCGGTGAGACCGCGGCCGGGCTCGAGATCGAACGCCAGCGCGCCTGTGCCGAAATGCACGTCGAGATCGAGCAGCGCGGTCGAACGACCCTCGGCATCGCCCAGCAGCCAGGCAAGCGAGGTGGCGATCGTCGAGGCGCCGACACCGCCGCGGACGCCGATCACCGCGGTCATCAGATGCGGGCGGTCGACGGCATGATCGGGCACGCGCGGCCCGGACAGCGTGAGCTGCGCATGCGTCAGCGCCTCACGTGCCTGGTCGTTGCTGAACGGCTTGAGCAGATAATCCTGGATGCCGCTGGCGACGAGGTCGCGGTACAGCCTCACGTCGTTGACCTGGCCCGAGGCGATCACGACCGTGCCCGGCTCGCAGACCTCGGCGAGCGCATTGATGTCGTTGAGCGGATCGCCGCTCTCCGACATGTCAACGAACAGGATATGCGGGCTGGCCGAGACGGCGAGCGTCTGCACGGCATTGCGCAGACCGCCCTTGTGGACCTTCTCGGGCTGCCAGCCCATCTCGATGGCGACCGGACGGAGCGCGTCGGCAGTGGCATCGTCGCAGACGAACGCCGCGAACGGTTCGCGAACGCCGGCACCGCGCGGATTGAAGGGCGCGTTCATTTACTTCCCTCCCCCGCTCTGGCTGCTTTCGGACTTAAGGCCGCCTGCGCCGGTGGTCGTCGCGTCGCGATAGGTCTTGATCGCCTTGACGCTCAGCATGGCATCGGCGGCGTGATTGCCGTCCTGGCCGACCACGAGATCTTCGGGGTTGGCGATCATCGCGGCAAGATTGGTCGCGGTCGCGCAGCCGAAGTTGGTCGCCGACCCGCTGGCATATTCCGCGTTGGCGTGGCGCCAATCGGGGCAACCTTCGACATGCGCGGTCGCACGGCTGACGATGATGCGGAGCGTGCCAGGCGCGGGGTGGCCGGCAGTGATCGGTGGCGCGTCGTGCGCGATCAGCATGCCGTAACGTGCGACGACGGCTGCGACGCCGTCCTCTGCGGTGCCGCCGTGCCAGCCCATCGGGTCGTCGACCGTGATCGTGTCGCCATAACCGAGCCGCAGCCCATCAAACCAGCCAACGAGACGATCCGCCTCGCCGCCGTTGAGCCCATGTGGGCCGACGCCGACGTCCAGCATGAAGTCAGTGCGTTCGACGACCGGCTGATGCACCGATTCGACGCTGCGGTTGATCGTCGACTTCGCGTCTGCGGACTGCGCATGGGCGCTACCCGCCGAGAGCAGCAGGGCGAGCGCGGCGGTGCCAACGCCGACCCGACGGATGCTATATGCCATGGGGTTCATCCTCAATTGACCGAGAAACCGGGGGCCGCCGCGGCCACGTCCTTGCGGCGCGGATCGATCGCGACGTTGGGGTCCGTGGGGGGGGCGTTGGTCGGGGGCGCGGCTTTCGGCTGTTTCTTCTTCTTGCCCGACTGGCCATCGATATGCTGATCGAGCAGCACCTCCTGCGCATCGGTACCCATCCGGTAGCCATCGGTCGGCATTGCGATCTTGCTGTCAGACACGGGCTTGACCAGATAGGGCGTCACCACGATCACCAGCTCGCTTTCGGACCGCTTCCAGCCATTCGAGCGGAACAGCGCGCCGAGGATCGGCAGGTCGCCCAGGAACGGCGCCTTGTTGACCGAGTTCGACGTGTTGTTGCTGAGCAGGCCGCCGATCACGAAGCTCTGGCCCGAGCCGAGTTCGACCGTCGTCTCGGCGCGCCGCGTAGTCAGGCCGGGCACCGTGAAGCCGTTGATGGCGAGGCCGTTGGCGGAGTCGAGCTGCGACACTTCGGGGCGGACGCGCAGCGAGATGCGGCCGTCGCCCAGCACCGTGGGCGTGAACGCCAGGCTGACGCCATATTGCTTATACTCGATCGTCGTCACGCCCTGATATTGAGGGACGGGGATCGGTATCTCGCCGCCGGCGAGGAAGCTCGCGGTCTCGCCCGACAGCGCGGTGAGCGTCGGCTGCGCGAGCGTGGTCGCATAGCCGTCGGTCTCGGCGAGATCGAGCGCGGTGAGGACGTCGAGACCCAGAAGATGGCCCGCGAACCCAAAGCGCGTGGCGCCGGCGACCGCGGAGGCGGCGGTAGTGAAGATCGTGCTGCCCGAGGGCGCGCCGGTCGCCGGGTCTGCCGTTCCGGTGGTGTTGGTGGCGATCGTTCCGGCGTTGCCTTGCGAAGCGCCGAACAGGAAACCGCCACTGGTATCGCGGGTCATGAGGTTGAAGCCGACGTTCTTGGCGAACGAGCGGTTCACCTCCGAGAAGCGGACGCGCAGCATCACCTGCAGCGGCGTCGACGTCTTGAGCCGGCTGACGACCTGGACGTCCTTGCCGACGAAGGCTGAGACGAGCCGATTGGCCTCCTCGACGTCGTCGGGTGCGGCGACCGTGCCGGTGAGGATCACGATGCCGTTCATCGGCGTCGCGGTTACCTGCGCGTCGGGCATCGCGACCTTGAGCATCTGCTGGATGTTGCCGATGTTGGTGCCGACGCGGACCGTGCTCGAATAGACCACCGAGCCATCCTTGGCGGTCGCCGACAGCGTCGTCTCGCCCGCCGTCTTACCGAACACGTAGAGTCGCGTCGGCGAGCGGACCTGGACGTCGGCGATGTTCGGATCGGCGACGAAGAGATCGGTCATCGGACGTGGCAGCGTGATGAGCTGGCCGCGACCCGTGGAAAGGTCGACGGTGCCGCTCGGGCTCGCCGAGGCGCCCAGTGGCGGGGCAGATCGGGCCCTGACAGGACGCCATTTGGCGGAGGCCGGGCTGGCGGGGATCGCCGTCAGGCCAAGCGCGAGAGCCGCGGCGAGGGCGCTGCCCGCAGCGCCGTGGCGAAGGATCGACGGTATCGACATATTCACTTACCCCCCACGGGCGTGTCGGTGACGGCATTGCCGCGAGCGATGTGGATGACGGGTCCGGAAAAGGCGGGTGCCGGTATCTGGGCGCCGGGTGCCGGAGCGCCCATCGCGAGCGCGGGGCCGCCCTTCGATACGCTGCGCTGTGCGAAGCGCGAGACTTCGCCGCCCGTCGTGAAGGTCGTCTGATTGTCCTGCGGACGGCTGGCGAGATCGACGAGCATCTTCTTCTCCGCCTTGGGATCGGTGCCGGCCGGTACCGCGATGTCCCCGGCCGCGATCTGCTGCTCGAGCTCCTGCGTGGTGTCGGCCAGCGGCCGCAGCGAAAGCGACAGCCCGCCAAGCTTCTGCGCCACCGCGATCTTCTCCGCCATCTTGGGCGTTGCCTCGACGGTCACCAGCGAGAAGTTTGACACGGTGGTCTTGCCGTCGGGGGTCGGCTGATTGTCGAAGCGCTGATCGGTGGCGAGCACGCGGACGTTGCGCAGGATCGTCTCCGACGCGTTGAGCGCGGGGCCGGCGGGATTGGTGACCTGCTGCGTGAGCACCATGTCGACGCGATCACCCGGGAAGACGAAGCCAGCGACCGCGGAGGCGCCGCCCACCGATACGGTGACCGCGCGCATCCCCGGCGTCAGTGCCGCGGCGAGGAAGCCGCGATCCTTCGGAGACACCAGCGCACCCTGCGTCACCGGCTGGCCGGCAGTGATGTCCGATCGGACGACCATGCCCTGCATCTTGACGGGATCGGCGCCCGGCTGTCCGCGGACGAAATAGGCGCCGTCGACGAGATCCTTGGGCCATGTCTGGAAGCGTACCGAGTCCGGCCCGAGGATCGTCCCCATCGGCATCGGCTTGGTCGCGACGAGCACCTGTGGCCCCGTCGGTTGCGCGGCGGCAGCGACGACCGTGGGCGTCACCGCAACGCCGAACATGCTTTTCGCCATGATGGCGGTCACTGCAGCGACGAACAGTGCGCCGACCAGCAATGCGATTTTCTTCCCGTCCATGACGCTTGTTCGCCCCCTAAAGGCCAATTTGACTTGCAGGCGTCTTCATCGCCCGAAATGGTAAAGATATCGTTGGGTGAGAACGGGAATCGCCGCGAGCGCGATCGCCACGCCGTACGGAATCTCGATCTGACCCTCCGCCTTGCGCACGCGGTGCCACACCATCATGCCCAGCGTGAGCAGCCCGCCGCCGATCGACATCCACACGATCATCTGCATGAAATCGGGTGGCACGAGCCACAGTCCCAGCGCGGCGATCAGCTTGACGTCGCCGCCGCCCATCGCGCCGATCGCGAACGCGCCCATGAAGACCAGCAGGGCGACACCGCCGACCGCGACCTGCACCGCGACACCGGGCCACGGCGCGATCCCGGATGCCCACCACCACAGCGGCGCGGCGAGCGCGATCCCCGCATTCAGCGGGTTCGGGATTACCCGCGCACGCAAATCCGTCCAGATCGCATAGACCAATGTCGCGACCAGTCCGCCCGCCAATAGTTCGATGAAGATCGTTCGCATGGGCGCGACACTAGACGGGACGGCTTGCCAAACCGTAACCAGCGCGCAGATGCTCTCCGCCGACCCTTCCGCCGAATCGCCCTTCGATCGCCGCCGCCATCCCGACGGACTGGCGTTCCACCTATGGCGCGCCGCCGACGGCTGGCCGCATCGCGCCTATCGCTGGCCGGCCGACGCCGCGGTCGCGCGCGGCAGCCTGCTGTTTCAATCGGGCCGCGCCGATTTCATCGAGAAATATCTCGAGGCCTGCGATCATTGGCATGGCGAAGGCTGGGATATCGAGGGATTCGACTGGCGCGGGCAGGGCGGATCGCGTGGCGACAGCGACCGAGTCGTACGGGTTGGCCTCGCCGACGATCGGCTGAGCTTCGATCCGCTGATCGACGATTTCGCGCTGTTCGTCCGCGACTGGCAGGCGCGAACGCCGGGCCCGCACGTCATCGTCGCGCATTCGATGGGGGGCCATGTCGCGCTTCGCGCCTGCGCCGACAAAGGGGTGGTTCCCGACGCGCTGGTACTGGTCGCGCCGATGCTCGGGCTCAATACGCGCAGACTGCCGCGCTGGCTGGCGCGCATCGCCATTGCCGCGGCGGTCGCGGGCGGACGCGGCGCGCGAGCCGCGTGGAACGACGACTTCGCCGATCCGAAGCGCCAATTGCGGCTCACCGCGAGCCGCGTGCGCTATGAGGATTCGCAGTGGTGGAAGCAGCAGGTGCCGTGTCTTGCGACGGGCGCACCGAGCTGGAACTGGCTTGCCGCCGCGCTGGCGGGCGGCCGT
>Ga0302311_10003913_pt1 | contig 16180 bp, 8 predicted proteins | sample III_Palsa_N1_3_FD_200449 | JGI IMG/M metagenome (GOLD analysis project Ga0302311, IMG submission 200449) | Peat permafrost microbial communities from Stordalen Mire near Abisko, Sweden - III_Palsa_N1_3 | ecosystem: Environmental > Terrestrial > Soil > Palsa > Peat permafrost | place: Sweden... | reverse complement strand
GGATGCATCTGCATGTCCGCGGTGATTTGCTCACCGCCGTGGAGCGTGATGGGCGACGCACCTGAGGGGTCGAGAGCATCCGGATAGAAGACGAGAGGATACGCAACGTCCAAGGCGGGGTCGACAGCGAGGCGAAATGGCGGCTGCGAGCCCTCCGGCTCGAAAGGAGGATGAATGGCGTACCAGGGAGTTGCGTTGGCCGCGAGGAAGTATCGGCCCGGTGGTACGCGGTTGAAGTTATAGGCCCCGTCATCGTCTGTCTGGACAACCTGGCGGCGGGTGATGCGTTCGGTCGAATCCGGGTCCTCTCGATAGAGCGTTATGGCGGCGTGCTCTACCGGCTCGCCATTGTCGAGAACATGGCCGGAGATGGATGAAATTGGGTCCAGTTGCAGTTCGAGAGAATCGGTTGCCAGGCCAGCACCGGTGACAATGGCCGTGGAGTACTGTCCGTGCGCAAGGTATGCGGCAGAAAAATAGTTGGCCGCGTTGCCGGTCATCCTGTACTTGCCCGCAGGAACTGCGTCGAAGTGGAAGAGGCCATCGTCGCCGGAGAGTGCTGTCGCGAAGACTTTTTCAGAAGGCAGGGCCGTCAAAGTAATGGTTGCGTGTGGGAGCGGATGTCCGTCCAGTGCGCTGATGATTCTGCCCGCGACTTGATCGGGCTGCGGCTCTTCGGCGCACAGCAAGTAAGGCGCGAGCAAAAGCGCGATGGCATAAGCGGCAATCACTGCACCTTTCCGTGGCATGGCTAGTTATCCTCCATGTCTGCGTCGTCAATCAGCGGAGTGTCGATCTGCAATGTCTGGCCGGGATTGGCGGTAAGGGTACTGCCTTTGCCGTCCAAGCGCCGCATCCACTCGGCGTCGTTGTAAGGAAGCTGACGCCGGACAGCCGCGAGGGCCAGCACGCGGTAGCTTCCCGGCGCGAGATTGGGGACTGTAAATTTTCCATCAGGGCCTGCGTAGCTCTGAGTGAATTGAGCAGGGGAATCAGTTGGCAGGAACATGATAAACATCTGCTGCGGCAGGGGCCCTCCGGCGGAGGTCACAGTGCCGGAGAGCTTGGGGTTGTCGTCGCGAACGACGGCGTCAATTGGCGACGTTCCGCCACTGGAGCCTACGACCAGCGGCTGCCGCAGCAGATCGACTCCGCCGCACGTCAAAGAAGCCACATAGCCGCCGCGATAGACCTGCGGATGCACAAAATAACGTCCGGGCGGCACGTTTGGCACCATGAGTTCGTCGTTATGGCCGGTCTGGCCTGGAACACTCATATAACCGCCGTTCCGCTCCACATCTCGCAGTATCAGTTGCAGGACAGGTGCCGACTGCTGCGCGTTCAGAATCTGACTGCCCCCCGCGCGCGCGGATATGCCCGATAGGATCTGCCCCTCATAGTCCGGCTGCGGCGCCTGTTGGCCGGTCAACTGATCATGCACTCGAACCATGACAGGCGACGACGGCGAAAGCGCGATCGATGCGGTCTGCAGCGGTGCGTCCGACACGTTGATGGATGTCACGGCGAAGCTCTGCTGCGACTGCCCGGTTGCCTGTTGTGGAGCGTTCCCCGTGAACAGCAATGTGTAGTGGCCGCTGGGCAGTAAGCCCTCGACCATGCCGGTGTGTGAGTTGTAGCCGAGCTGAAAACCGTTGAAGGCGGTCTGGTCCAATAGCTGCACACCGACGGAGGGAGTGGGTGCCGAATTAGCGACCGGTACTGCCACTCTGTAGTAATTGGTCAGATGTAGATGCAACTCCACTTGTGGGGTGTCCCCATAGTGAAGCCGGAGCTTGATTGCGGCGTCGAGTCCAGATACGTCGCCATAGAAGGTGGGTGGATATCGCTGCGTAACCATCGGGTGCGGTTGTGGCGACGGCTGGTCGCCCCGCCACTCCTGAGTCATGACGGTGTATTCGCCGGGATGGAGATTGGCGAAGTGGAACTCACCCCGAGAGTTTGCGGTCGCCGAACCGGCTTGTTGCCAAACCGGAGTGCCGTCGCCTGTTACTTGATGAAGCAGTAGCAGGACGTGTACATTTGCGGCCGAATCCGTGCCGGCAGCGGAGATACGGCCGGTAACTATAGCAGCCGGCATGAGCTTGATCTTCACTTCCGTGGAAGAGAGAGAGTCATCCAGAGGAAGTAGCGCCTGCTGCCCCGTCTGGATGTAGCCCGGCTTTTGTGCGCTGAGATACAGGGTTTGACCGAATCGTTGGAATGCAGATAAGGGATAGCTGTCGCCATTGCCTGTAGGCGAGCCGGTCCGTGGGGGCACACTCAAATCGACCTGGAATCGGCCCTCGCCGTCGGTCATCACCCCGAGTCGGCGATCGGGTGAAAGTACAAGCGCCCGGGTAAGCGGCTTGCCGGTAACGCCGTCCACCACGGTACCGTGCAGGTGGTAGATCGTGTCTCCCCCGCGGCCCGCCGGTTGGCCATGCCCTGGCAGTGGGCACGCGAGGCAACACAGGAGAAACGAGGTTCGAATTGTACGGGCGTGGTGCAGCCTGATACCCCTCCTCATGCCTTACATCTTAGACGGGCAGGATCAAAAAACACCTCCATCTACCTTCGAAAATCAATGGATGAGGGGTAGCGGAACGGTTGAAGTCATGCACACGAGTGGATTGATTCCCACAAGCCGGCATCGCGGCGCCGATCTGGGATCAACGAGTGACTCGGCGATAATGTTCTCATCGATATACATGTTTGCAGGAAGACTATGTCATACAAGCTTCATTCTGCGGCCCGCATCTTGCCTGTAATTGCTCCGTTTAGTTTATTGCTCCTCGGCTTGGCCGCATGGCGTCTGACCGTTGTACCGAGACCCAAGGTGGAATGGGCCGTGACCATGCTGCCCGCGGACGGTCAGGAACATTCTGTCGCCACGCTCAACATGCGCCACGGTCTCTCGTTGCGGGCAGACCTTCAGGTGCACGGTGCACCTGTCTCTACCGTCCACCTACGCGGCCTGGATGGCGGGCGTGTCTTGCTGCTTCTACGTACCCCTGTCCAACCCGGACGCCTGCGATTGACCGTCTCCGATGCAGGCGGTGCGATCGCACTCCCGCTCACGCTTCTTCCCGATGACACCGACAGTTTCGGCGACGGAACGCCAGATTGGATGCACCTTCACGCTGAGACCGACCGCGAAGCCTTCCGGCGGTGGTTCACCGAACTCGCCGAGCGTGCCGCTGACGCCTCCCCAGACCAGCTTCCGCCCGAGATAACCGACTGCGCCTCTCTCCTGCGCTATGCCTACCGCGAAGCCCTGGTAGCGCACGACGACCGCTGGTACGCTCAATTTCCTGTCGAACAGATGCCGCCGCTCGCTTCAGTGCAGCAGTGGACGTTCCCCAATACTCTACTGGGGACGGGCCTGTTTCGCACCAGACCAGGCCCATTTGTCTCAACCGACCGCACCGATGGGACATTCGCTCAGTTTGCCGACGCCAAGACGCTGCTCGCGGACAACGCCTACTTCATCGGCAGAGATATCCGCAGCGGACGCCCCGGCGACCTTATTTTTTATCGCCTATTGGAGCGGGACTCACAGTATCATTCGATGATCGTCACAGGGGAACAGGGCGAATGGGTGGTTTACCACACGGGACCGATCGACAAACACCGCGGAGAGATGCGCAGGGTGCTACTCGCCGATCTGTTGCGCCATCCCGACCCGCGCTGGCGTCCGGTGCCCGCCAACCCCAACTTCCTCGGCGTCTATCGCTGGAACATTCTTCGCTGATGCCTCACCGTCTGGCGGCCCTGCTCTTCATGCTGCTGGTGTTTGCCCCTCAGGCCTTCGCGGCTTCGCCCTACTTCACCCTCAGCACCTATAAGACCTTCGCTCCCGGCGAAAAACCCAGCATTCATCTCTACACCCGCAATGTGCCGGAGCTTGAGTTCCGTATCTATCACGTCAACGACCCTGAAAAGTTTGTCGCAGGACTCTCTGAGATGCATAGCTTCGGCGATCCTGCGCTCTCACATTTTGGCGGCCCCGAGCACATCGATGAGAAGACCTGGCTGGAACGCTTCCACGATTGGAAGCACGATCTTCTTTACACGATCAAATGCTTCTTTCGCAGGCAGCTTTCGTCGGAAACTCGCGATGCGATTAAGGTCAAGCAGTCCGGCCTTGTCCAGCGTAGCCGCATCGTCGGCGTCGCCCAGTTTGCGCAGATACCACTGCTTAATGACAAACAACTCGTCGCTCGCTGGCACCAGCAGGTGCCTCCCGCCTACGTGTCGGACAACCAGATACTCCCCATCGATCCGCTTCCTGCCGGAATGTATCTGATGGAAGCCACCGACGGCCACCTGAAGGCCTATACGTTGCTTATGATCAGCCAGACGGCCCTGGTGACACGCACCGTCTCCGGCCAGATGTTCGCGTTCGTCGTCGACCGGAAGTCCGGCGTGCCGGTGGCCGGGGCCAAAGTGGTGCTTGCCCTTGGCAGTCAGCCGCCCAACCGCGTCACCACCCATGAGGATGGCGTAGCCGCCTTCAACGCACCGCCTTCGGCTACGGCAAAATCGTCCGACCACTCTACCGAATCCTCAGACAGCAAACTGTGGGTGATGGCGCGCACCGGCGACGATGTCGCTCTGGTGGCCCCCTGGTACTCGGTCTTCACGCAAGAGCAGGAGGACCGTTATGCCTCGTACGTCTATACGGACCGCCCCGTCTACCGGCCCGGACATACCGTTCACTTCAAGGTCCTTCTTCGTGAGCGTTCTGGTGACTCGCTAGTGCTCCCCAAATTCACCGAAGTCCATGTGACGATAGCCGATGGAGAATCGAAGACTCTCTTCGACAAACAGCTTTCTGTCTCGCCGATGGGCTCTGTCTCTGACGACCTCCCCCTACCGGCCGCCGCCTCGCTCAGTAACTATTCGATCAACGTTACCGCTCCCGGATCTGACACCAGTATTGGCTATGGCGATTTCATCGTCGAGGACTACCGCAAGCCCGAGTATCAGGTCCACGTTACTGCGGCACGTCAGCGCGTGATGCAGGGCGAAAGCGACCAGGTCACCATCGACTCCCGCTACTTCTTTGGTGAGCCCGTGGCCAATGCCAAGGTGAAGTACCGCGTCTATGAAAGCACGCACTACTGGTGGGGCGGCGATGACGACAGCAGCGCGGGCGGTGAGAATCCCGATGGCTCGCAGAGTGGAAACGAACAGGAAGATACCGGCTACATGGGAGACCAGAACAGCGAACAGACCGGCCGTCTCGATGCCAATGGCAAGCTCACTGTCTCCATTCCCACAGCCTTCAATGAAGACAAGCACTTCGACAAGGACTACGTCGTCGAAGCCGGCGTTACCGACGAAGCCGGCCGCGAGATCACCGGACGCTACCGCATCCTCGCCACCTACGGCAGCTTCCGGCTCCAGGTTGAGCCCCTCAGCTACTCCGTGCAACAGGGCCAGAACTCCAGCTTCCAGATCACCGCCGTCGACTACGACGGCAAGCCCGTGCAGACGCCCGTACATCTTCATCTCTACCATCGCGCCTATGCAGTGGGCAGCTGGCCACGCACCTACGCCGACACACCCGCGGGTGACGCTGACGCCACTACCGGCGCCGATGGAACTGCCGTCGTACAAATCCCCGTCAACGTCTCCGGCTCACTCAACGCTCTCGCCACCGCGACCACGCCGGAGAAGCGCATTGTGCAGGACGTCGGCTGGTTGTGGGTCTCCGGCAACAAGCAGGACACCTTCAGCGACGACACGCAGCAGGTCCGTATCGTCGCCGACAAAAAGAGCTACGCTCCCGGAGACACCGCGCACCTCACCCTCATCACCCAGGTCGACGGCTTCCAGGCGCTCATCACCGCCAGCGGCTACTCGGTCGAGTTTCGTAAGGTACTCGGAAGCACCGGACGCAACTTGAGCTTCGATCTCCCGATCACAACAGACTCGCAGCCCAACCTTACCGTTGACGTCGTCTTCCTCAAGGACGAAAAGGTCTATCAGGGGCAGCGCAGCATTGCGGTGCCGCCTGCCCAGCAGCAGTTGCAGATCGGCATTACGCCCACGGCAGAGAGCTTCCAGCCTGGCCAGGCCGCAAGCTACGATGTGACCACGCGAGACTTCAAAGGCGCTCCCGTCGTCGCGGACCTCAGCTTCGGCGTCGTCGATGAGGCCATCTATTCGCTCTATCCCGACTCCTCCGGCAACATCGTCAAGGCGCTCTATCCCGAGCGCAGCCTCTATGCCGACATCGAGAACTCCCTCACCTACTACTTCACCGGAGAGGCCGGCCTGCGCAGCCCTATGCTCGCGCTGCGGCACTCGCGCTACCGCCCGCAACTGGCGCAGGTCAAGCCGGGCAACGATGTCGTTCAGCCACGCATTCGCAAGAACTTCCCCGACACCGCCTTCTGGCAGCCCGACATTCATACCGACGCGCAAGGCCACGCGCGCGTTACGCTGAACTTCCCCGACTCCCTCACGACCTGGCGCGCTACCGTTCGCGCGATCACTGCGGACTCCAAGGCCGGTTCCAGCGTCAACCGTGTGCTGGTGCGCAAGAACATCATCGTACGCATGGGTCAGCCACGCTTCCTGCGCAAGGGCGACCTCATCACAGTGCCGGTGATCGTGCACAACTACCTGCCCGAGACTAAGCAGATCCAGCTCTCGCTGGACGCCACGGGAGTCGACATCGTAGGCGGCGCACCGCAGCAGGTGACGGTCGCTCCAGGCGGCGAAGCCAGCATCCTTTACCGCCTCAAAGCATCCACAACTGGCACTGCGAAGTTGACCGCCAAGGCAATGTCTACGCAGGAGAGCGACGCCATGGAGGTCTCGCTGCCCGTGCATCCCTCCGGCGTCGCCGAGACCCTCGCCGCCTCCGGCATTCTCCCCGGCAGCACTGACAACACCACAACAGTCGTCTTCCCAACCGGTACCGACCCGGCCGCTCACTCGCTCCAGATTCAGGTCAGTCCCTCCATCGCGGGATCGCTCTTCTCCGCGCTCGACTACCTCACCAGCTTCCCCTACGGCTGCACCGAGCAGACTATGTCGAGCTTCCTGCCCAACATCATCGTTACCCAGGCCATGCAGCAGCTACAGCTTCCCTCGAAGATCGACCAGGCGCAACTCAACGCGAAGATTGACGCCGGTCTCACACGGCTCCAGGACTACCATCACGACGACGGCGGCTGGGGCTGGTGGAAGGAGGACCAGAGCCAGGTCTTCATGACAGCCTACGTCGTCAGCGGCCTCGCCCAGGCGCAGAAGGCTGGCATCAAGCTCGGGCCGCTAGCTGGTTACGACGGCATCGATAAAGGCATCGACTTCCTCCGGAAGACGCTCGCCGAACATCCTCACATGCTCCCTGAACTGCGCGCCTACGTCGTCTATGCTCTCGCCGAGTCGGATACCCAAAAGTTCGACAGTGCCAAACTCGAAAGCATGCTTCACGATCAGCTCAACACCCTCTACTCGCGGCGCAGCGATCTTGGCGCACAGGCCCTCGCCTACACCGGCCTCGCCATGCTCGACGCCAGGGACCCACACGCCGGCGAGATCGCAAAACTCCTCGAATCCAAGGCCAAGGTCGAAGGCGACCTCGCCAACTGGCCCGCCAGCCGCAACAACCTGCTCGACATCGACTACGACGGCAGCGCCGAATCCACTGCCTTCGTCGTCAAGTTCCTCTCCCATGCCGATCCCAACTCTCCACTGCTGCCCAAAGCAGCGCAGTGGCTCGTAGCCAATCGCAGCGAAGGGTACTGGTGGAGCTCCACCCAGCAGACGGCCTTTGTCCTCTATGGCCTCACCGACTACCTCAGCGTCTCGCACGAGCTCAATGCAGACACCGACGTCGAGGTCTTCCTCAATGGCTCTTCCGCCGCCAAACGCCACTTCTCCAGAGACGACACCGTCCAGGGCGCTGCACTCGCGCTACAGCTGGATGCCTCTCAGCTTCAGCCGCAACAGAACACGGTGCGGATCGTGACCCACGGCAGCGGCCGCGCCTACTGGTCCACGCAGGCTGGCTACTTCTCCACCGCAAAGAGCAGCTATCAGCAGGGTTCGCTCTCGCTCAACATCGCTCGCGACTACTACGTCCTCATCCCCAGCAAGGACAACGACGGTCACATCGTCTACGACCCGCAACCGTTGCGCGGCCCCGTATCGCAGGGCGATGTGCTCGCCGTCCACATTGGCATCACCGGCTCGCAGCAGAAGTATCTCCTGATCGAAGACCCCATTCCCGCTGGCGTCGAGTTCATTCAACAGACCGATGGCTACAATATCGTGCATCGCCCCTCCGGATGGGACTGGTGGTACACCCGGCAGGAGTTCCACGACGACCACGCCGCCATCTTCAGTTCTTTCTTTGAAGGCCGCCATGACTCCTTCTATCTGCTCAAAGTCGTCAACCCGGGCAGCTTCGTCATCAGCCCGGCGCGCGTCGCGCCCATGTACCAGCCCGGAGTGCAGGCCACCACTGACGAACTGCACCTAGATGTGAAGGAGGTCGTCAAGTGAGCGCCTTTCTCCCTTCCGCGCTGCGTCGAATCTCCGCGCGCGTCGTCATGCTTCAATTATTCGGCAACGCCGTGCTGCTGGCCTGTGCCTTTGCCTGGCTGGAGGTCCCTGACTCTCACATCTGGGAACTGGTTCTTTCGTTACTGCTCGGAGCCGTCATCCTCTCGGCCTTCTTCGGGCTCCACGCGACGACCATCCGCTCTCTCCGTCAGCCCGCAGACCCGCAGCGCGTTCGCATCGGTGCGCCTGTCCTTGCGTGCTGGATGCTACTGCTCTATCTGCCATCCATCCCGGTGAACTACCTCGACGCAAGATCTCCGATGATTGCCGGCTATCTCAACTCGAAGCTCAGCGCACCCCTGCGTACTACCTTCACCTATGAACGCCTCTCCAACTGGCAGAGTGCGGCACTCGACATTCTCTTCTGGTATCTCATCCCCACGCTGCTGCTCCCCTTCATCCTCGAAACCGTCTCCCGCCGCATCTCACGCGATACGGTAAGCAACGCTCTCGCCACTCTCCGCCGCTGGCAGCACTGGCTCACTGTCATTCCGGCCACAGGTGCTTCGTTCTATCTCTGGAACAAGATCGTTGACTGGCACCCGTCCTACACCGTACGCGGCGAACTTATCAGCAGCGTCCTCCGCATCGGCCTCCTTTATCTGCTCGACCTTCTTCTGTTTTTCTTCGTGCTCAGCATCGTCTCTGAACTACTGGCTCGCAACGGCGCCCGCCGGAACCCCGCTGCGTAGCCATCCCCGCACCGTCTGTATTCCCTGCGCGGCGATCAAGCGCTGCACCAGCCCGCACGCCGCTCGATGCGCGCGCTCCGCCTCCTGCTGACTACTCGCGCGCAGCAGTGCCGCGTCGATCTGTGCCGCGGTCATGCCCTGCACATCGCCATGCTCTCCCGCAAGCGCCTCCACCAGACCCTCCCGCAGCCACAGCGGGGTAGAAGCACCAGCCTCCTGCTCCACCAGGCTGTGCAGAAACTCATGCAACAGCAGCGGCCTCCATCCGCCATGCCGCAGTATCACCGCCTCCGGCTGCAACTCAATCGCCTCACCGCGAGTCGCCGCCAGCACCCAACCCGGCTCGTTTGCCGCCTGCCGGAAAAGCTCCGTCTCCGGATACATCGTCACCGTTGGATGCATCGCTTTTGCGCTTGGAAACAGTGCGAGTGCCTTCGCAAAAGCTTCATCCCCCACTCCTAGAACTTCGCCGGGAGGCCGGAACGTCCAGAGAGTCCATCCGCGGCCCTCATAGCGCTGCCAGCCTTTGTCGTTCACTCCGATCTGAACGCCTGCACCCGGAAAATAGAAGCTAAGAATCTCGCGGTAGCCCTTGCCCTCGAGTGCCATCTCCGCCGCACCCGCCTGACACAAGCCGACGCCGTGCCCGTATCCCTTGCCCTCGAATTCGATTCGCCGGTTCTCATAGCGCAGCTGGTACCGGTCGCTGCGCAGCCGGTTCCAGCCCAGCGAGCGATCGACGGCAAACCGCAGTGACGACGCAGAGATCGTGAGCCGTTGTCCCCCGCTCGACAACTCCACCCTCTGCGCGCGACCGCTTGCATCCTGTTGCACCACGCGAACTCCATCGATCGCTGCCGGCAGCCTCCAACCTTCGGCCGCCAACGCCCCACGCAACTCCTGCTCTCCAAACTCCGTATGCCACTGTGACGGACGCCGCTGGCAATACATATCGGGATGCGCCGTCAACCACGGCTTCGGTGCTCCTCCCCACAGTGCTGCGGCGTCTTCTGTCATGCCGCCGCAGCTCTGCGTAAAGTAGCCAGCGACCTGCCTGCCATGCCACCAGAGCGTCTCTCCCGCAGTCGCGGTAACCGCTTCCTTTATGTGCTCGGAGACTTGTGTGAGTCGCAACGCCTGGCAGTGCGTGCTGTCGCACAGTCCTTCCGCGCCATGCCGGTCAGGGTTGGTCAACGCAAAGCTCCGAGCCACAACGGCCAGCGCCTTCAGCGACTCCAGAGGCTCGTCCACGGCTGCCTCGCTCGATAGCACCGCCATCACATAGCGTTCGCTCGGCAGCACCAGCAGGACATGCAACCCATCGCCTGCGGCCGATATTGTCCACCGCCCAGCGCCTGTGGACACCTGTCCATCGTCCGTCGTGATGCGGATTTGGCCTTCGATAAATATCCGCTGCATCGCCTTCCCGTCCACCTGCACTCTTCCCGAATGGAGGTCTGCCTTCATCTGCAACCGCGAGGATACCAGCGTCTTCTCGCATGTGGCGCAAACCTGCATCGTCGCGTCTATCGGGGTAACCACAACCGAGGACACATTGCGTGTCGAGTAGAGACGCACCGTAATATCCGCTGCGGACCGTGGGCCTGCCTGCCCCAGCGCAATCGGGACGACTGCCAGAGAAAACACCCACCCGAGCATGAACTTTGCATCGTTCAGGCTCATCGTTGCGCTCGTTGTATTTTAAGAAAATATTGTCGTGCAAGCGATGCCGCGTCATTACCATTGCCGCCAGGAACGCAGATCACGAGAACCTGCGTCGCTCTTGCTTGAGGGCCTTCGCCGCTATACAGGATACCGGCAAACCATCCGTGATTTATTTGTCCCCTCACGCCATCGACCGATCCGGTCTTGCCGCCGATCGCCATTCCCTCGACACTCGCCGCGTGGGCCATGCCCGTCTCCACCGACTGCATCAGGCCGTCCCGCACGGCCGCATTCGATCGTGTGCTCTGGTCCTGCAACGCCAGCGCAAGTTGCCGATAGGCCAGGGCCAACTGCACCGGTGTGGTCATCACACCCTCGACACCCAAGGCAAGCAACGCGCGGTCTTCCTGCATCGCTAAGCTGCCAGACGGTTGCATCCCATAGGCTCGCAGGGCTTTCGTCAAGGTTCCTGAATCCATACGATCTGCGAGTGTTGCAAAGTAGGCGTTGCAGGAGTTAGCCAGCGCCTGTCGCGCATCGAGAATCGTAATGTCTCGCGGATGAACGCAAGCCAAATTGTGGCCCTTCACGATGAGTTTTCCGCGACAATGGATTGCTGTATGTTCTTCGATGATGCCGGCATCCAGGGCCGCCTTCAGCACGAATGGCTTGAGCGTCGATCCTGGCGCGGCAGCGCTTTCTACTTCGCCGTAACTTGCAATGATCGCTCCCGACTGCACATCGACCACGACCGCGGACACGCTCTTGCCATGCAACACATTGTCCAGTGCCTGCGACGGCTTCCACGGCGCACTTACCGGTAATCTGAACAGCATTACTGCCAATGCGATCGTATACAGCACGCTCACTCCTGTTATCACTAAGGAACTGGATAGACCTGTTGTTGAAGCATGCTAAGGCTACTGGCTCGGTCTCAAAGTAGAAGATGCGTTGCACCGACTTTACTATTTCCAGGGACCTTGGAGCCATCGATTGCCGATTTACAAAAACGAATACCCATGGACTCTATTGGTATCGCAACCATATGCACTAGCGACGCTGGCTGTTTTGGGGGGCGGATGACCGTATGCAGATTGCTGTTGCGTGCCTCTCATTGCTCGGGCTTCATGAAGCTGAGATCGAAGTTACATAGGCTAAGACGTCGCTGAATCTGTGGCCCATCCAGCTATGCAGGTACGCCCGTCGCACTTGCAAAATCTGCGACGATGCCATCGATTTGGTGGTTGACATAAATTTTCCTTTGGTCGGTAAGTGATTTGCAGGTTATGACTTTCTCGCAAACCCTCGGTCCATCAACAGGCGGCGGCTAAATTCGGGTGTGGGAATGTGTCTTCGTTATCCGCATCGCTACGGTCCAGGCAGGCGAAGTCCTTCTCGATAGCCACGGAGAGCGTCATGTCGTCGCCTAACGCTACATCGGTGTAGACTCCAACATCCTCACTGCCTGCCCACGTCTTTAGTTCGGCCTCTGGCACGCTTAAGGTAATATTTCCCGGCTGGTAAGCCACGGTTGTTGCCGGTCCGGATAAACCACTGATTACGGCATACGTAAGCCGGTCCTTAGGGTCGGCCGTGAATTGCACGTGCTCTTGAATAGCCCCGTCGTGTAAAAGTTGCATTACCTCCGAGGGCGTCACGCGGAGCCGCAGAGAGTTTCCTTTGATGCGTAGTTTCATCGCAGACCTCCTGACAACGATAAGCCATTCCACCGTGCCCCAGCACGCGCTGTGGAGCGGGCCCTCCAGTTGAAAGACGTCCCGGCGCTCTCTTTCGATGCAGGTGTCGATGCGGAAAAGACCTGGCGGACACAGCTCTTTATCAATAACGACAGGGTGTTTAGCGAACTCGCCGACAGCAAAGACCTGGCCAAAGACTCCGCGGATCGCTGCTGGAAGCTTATAGACCTCGATCTAGCCAAGTATCGAAACCAGCAGATAGTCAGCAGGCCTATGACCTCATCCTCGTCCCGGATCACGACGCTGGCAACTCCCATTGGAAGAATATTAAAGTCCAATAGGTTGTTCTCGACAGATATTGGCTTGACCGTAAGTCACTTCCTCGATGTGTTAAGGTAGGCACATCATGCAGCGATTCGGCACGTCGATACTCTTCGCAGGCTTCCTTGCCTCCTCGATGCTCCTGGCCCAGCTTCCCCCAGCAGCCCCTGCCGCAGCCGATGTTCACGAAGAGGGTATTCCCATGCCGGACGGCGTTCGACTCGCCGTCAATCTATTGACCTCATCGGGTTGGCGTACGCGCCGCTCCCCGGTCATTCTCGAGTATCTACCCTACCGCAAGGACGACTGGAGCGCGGAGTCCGACATCGACCTGCACTCCTTCTGGGTGCGGCAGGGATATGTGGTGGCGCGGGTTGATGTACGCGGCACCGGCCGCAGTCAAGGCCATCTACCTGATCGCGAGTACTCCGATCAAGAACTACAGGATGGCGATGCTGTCATTGCGTGGCTAGCGAAGCAAAGCTGGTCGAACGGCAGCGTCGGCATGATGGGCATCTCCTGGGGCGGCTTCAACTCCATCCAGATGGCCATGCGTCGCCCCCCCGCGCTCAAGGCCCTCATCGCGGTCTGTGCCACGGACGACCTCTTCAAAGACGACATCCACTACATCGATGGCCTCATGCACGCCGACGAGTTCGAGCTTGCCATGGACCTCCAAACCATGATGACGCGGGCACCCCGCTTCCCCCTCGATGAGGCCAGCCTGCATCAGCGCTTCGACGCCGACCCCTGGTTCCTTCTCTATCTCCAACACCAACGCGGTGGCCCTTTCTGGGACCGTGCCTCGCTGCGTCCCGATTACTCGCGCATCCAGATCCCCGTCTTCGTCATCGGCGGATTCGACGATGGCTATCGCGATAGCATCCCGCGCATGTTGGAAAACCTCGCCGGCCCGCGCAGGGGACTGATCGGCCCCTGGAACCACTCCTACCCCCACGAACCCGACTTCGGTCCGGCCGTCGAGTGGCGAGACATCACGCTCCGTTGGTGGGACCATTGGTTGAAGGGCACCGAAAACGGCGTCGAGAAAGAGCCCATGCTCACGGCCTATCTTCGCCACTCCTACCTGCCCTCGCTGGATATCAAGGAAATTCCCGGTGAGTGGCGCAGCTTCGATTCCTGGCCCGTAAATCCAACCCAACAGCAGCTGTGGTTCTTGAATCGAGAGCACGGCCTTGGGCTGCAACCGTCCGTGTCGTCTACCGATAGCCTGCGCTACGAGCCATCCAGCGGCATCGAAGCTGGGTTCTGGTGGGGCGAACTGGCCGTCGATCAGCGTCCGCTTGACGCCATGGGGCTGGTTTATGACTCCGTACCGCTTGAGAACGGTCTCGCCATCCTCGGCGAACCCATTGCCCATCTTCTCGCCTCTTCTTCCGCTCCGGTCGCGGACTGGATGGTGCGCCTCGAAGACATCGCTCCAACCGGCGAGGCTACGCTCATCACCGGTGCCGGCCTCAGCGGAGCGCAACGCGAATCAATGCGCGACCCCACGCCGCTGACTCCCGGTCAACGATATCCTCTCACCGTGCAACTGCACTTCACGTCATGGGTATTTCCCAAGGGTCACCGCATTCGAGTGGCCGTCTCGAATGCCTTGTGGCCGATGATCTGGCCTACTCCGTTTGCTATGACCACTGACCTCGCTGTCGGTGGAGACCAAGGATCCACACTCACCTTACCGGTGCTGCAATCGCCCGGCAACGACGCCCACTTCAACCCTCCCATCCCCGATCCCAAGCTGCCCGGCTACGGCTCTGAAGGCGAAACCTGGCCCGGCGGCTTCACCATGACGCGTAACTTCGACGAGGCAACGAATCAAGTGAAATGGAGTGGTAGCAGCAAGACCACTCTGCCCTGGGGCGAGGAGGACAGCGTGGAGAAGATCGCCTACGACGTCATCGATAGCGACCCCGCCAAGAGCTCCATGCATGGTGAAGCATCGACAACCGTAAAACTCAAGTCCGGCACCATCACATGGAGCGTTGTGCTCGACCTCAAGAGCGACCAACAGAACTTCTACTACACCTTCACCCGGCGGCTCACAAAAGGGAAGCAGCTACTGCGCACGAAGACCTGGAAGCAGACCATTCCGCGCGATCTGCAATGACACATTGCGCTACACAGGCGTCTTCAGGTCCTTGGCCAACAGGCGATGAAACAGATGCTCTCCTGCCTCGCGGCGCACCGAGAGCCTGCCCGCTCCATAGGCCCGTGAGCGCAAACCGATCTGCACTGATTCGCAGATCCCGACATCTTCATCCTGCACGCGGTCGCTCACCGCAACGCTCTCACCGTTGTAATCCAGCCGCGCATCGCTGATATCGGCGAAATAAAAATCGAAGATAACCTGGCATTTATCGATTCCAAGCGGTAATACCAGGTTTGTATCCACAATACCTTCGTAATAATTGATCATAAAATTGGGATAAAGCCAGTAATAATAGGCCATATCTCCAGTGCGTGTATTCGCAACCGAAGCATCCTGCGACGGCACCATCGGGCTGGACTGCTGCGAATAGCGGTCACCGTTCTCAATGTTGTACTCCTTATAATCCAGCACGCTGTTCAGCGATTTATGCAGATGCGGCACATGATATCCGCCGTCGAGGTAGTTATCCAGATAGACCTTCCAGTTACAGGCCAGCGTATAACTCTTGCGCGTAAAGAAGTGGAGCTTCGACAGGTTCAGCGGCGCAACTCGTGCAGGAAGATCGCCCAGCGAGGCTTCGAGTGCCGGAGCGTTCTGGTCCAGCGTCACAAACACGAACAGCTCCCAAGTGGCCACGCGCACCGGTACCAGCCCATTCTCCTCGCGTTTGAAGTTGCACACCCCGCCAAACTCCGGCGCCCCTTTCAAGGTTCCATCCAGCCCATAGGTCCAGCCATGATAAGGGCAGCGCAGATGCTGCACAGTGCCGCACGGACTATCGGCAACCGCCGCGGCGTGGTGCCGGCAAACGTTGTAGAAGGCACGCAGCTCTCCATCGGTTCCGCGCACCACTACCAGCGGTTCGCCCGCCAGTTCAAACGTAAAGAACTGCCCTGGAGACGTGACCTGGTCCACGCGTCCTACCGCAATCCAGTTGCGGGCAAACACCTGGTCGCGCTCCAGACGGCTGATGCGCTCATCCAGATACCACGAGGCAGGAATCGTGGAGGCCTCTTCCAAGGGCGAGCCGGCGTTATAAGAATTCAGCA
>Ga0302311_10003911_pt1 | contig 16181 bp, 15 predicted proteins | sample III_Palsa_N1_3_FD_200449 | JGI IMG/M metagenome (GOLD analysis project Ga0302311, IMG submission 200449) | Peat permafrost microbial communities from Stordalen Mire near Abisko, Sweden - III_Palsa_N1_3 | ecosystem: Environmental > Terrestrial > Soil > Palsa > Peat permafrost | place: Sweden... | reverse complement strand
AGCGCTCAATGAACCGACAGTCATGATCATCGCCAAGACCGCCAGGATGCTCCTCTTATTCCGGTACATATCGATCCCCACCGACTAGTGAAAAGGAGCTTTCCCGTTTTCCGAGAAAGCCCCTCATCATTCGCGTCCGATTAAGACGATTTTCGGGCGGAAGGGTGTCGAAGGTTAGATTTTCTTCGTCGCCCTAACGATTCATGCGGTTTTTGACCAAATCATCGACCACCGCCGGATCGGCCAGGGTCGAGGTGTCGCCCAGCCCCTCATGCTCGTTGGCGGCGATCTTCCGGAGAATACGCCGCATGATCTTGCCCGAGCGGGTCTTGGGCAGGCCGGGGGCCCATTGGATCAGATCGGGCGAGGCGATCGGGCCGATCTCGCGGCGGACCCAGCCGACCAGTTCCTTCCTAAGCTCTTCCGTCGGCTCCTTGCCCGACACCAGCGTGACATAGGCATAGATGCCCTGACCCTTGACGTCGTGCGGATAGCCCACGACCGCGGCCTCGGCGACTGCTTGATGGGAAACAAGCGCGGATTCGACCTCGGCAGTGCCCATGCGGTGACCCGAGACGTTGATCACGTCGTCGACGCGGCCGGTGATCCAGTAATAGCCGTCCTTGTCGCGGCGGGCGCCGTCGCCGGTAAAGTAGAAGCCCTTATAGGTGGAGAAATAGGTCTGGTAGAAGCGATCATGGTCGCCATAGACCGTGCGCATCATACCCGGCCAGGAATCGGCGATGCACAGATTGCCCTCGACCGCGCCCTCCAGCACCTGGCCGTCATTGTCCACCATCACCGGACTGACGCCGAAGAACGGCTTGGTCGCGGAGCCCGGTTTGAGATCGATGGCGCCGGGCAGCGGGGTGATCATGAAACCGCCGGTCTCGGTCTGCCACCAGGTATCGACGATCGGGCAGCGGCTGTCGCCCACCACGCTGTAATACCAATACCAGGCTTCGGGATTGATCGGCTCGCCGACCGAGCCCAGCAGGCGCAAGGATTTGCGGCTGGTCTTCTTGACCGGCGCGTCGCCGTCGCGCATCAGCGCGCGGATCGCGGTGGGAGCGGTATAGAAGATGCTGACCTTGTGCTTGTCCACCACCTGCCAAAAGCGCGAGACGTCCGGATAATTGGGCACGCCCTCGAACATCAGGCTGGTGGCGCCGTTGGCCAGCGGGCCATAGACGATATAGCTGTGCCCCGTCACCCAGCCGACATCGGCGGTGCACCAATAGATGTCGTCCTCGCGCAGGTCGAAGGTGTATTGGTGCGTCATCGACGCCCACACCAGATACCCGCCCGTGGTGTGCAGCACGCCCTTGGGCTTGCCGGTCGAGCCCGAGGTATAGAGGATGAACAGCGGATCCTCGGCGTTCATCTCGACCGGCTTATGCTCGGGCGAAGCGTCCTTGGTGACCTCGTGATACCAATGATCGCGGCCAGTCTTCATGGCGACCGAGCCGCCGGTGCGACGCACCACCACCACCGTCTTGAGGCTGGGGCACGTCTCCAGCGCCTTGTCTGCATTGGCCTTCAACGGCACCGCCTTGCCACCGCGCACGCCTTCGTCGGCGGTGATCAGGATAGTGCTGTCGCAATCCTGAATGCGGTTGGCGAGAGAGTCCGGCGAGAAGCCGCCAAACACCACCGAATGGATGGCGCCGATGCGCGCGCAGGCCAGCATCGCCACCGCGGCCTCGGGGATCATCGGCATATAGAGAGTGATGCGGTCACCCTTCTTGGCGCCCAGCTTGGTCAGCGCATTGGCGAAGCGGCACACGTCGGCGTGCAGCTCGCGATAGGTGATGGCGCGGCTATCCTCGGGATTGTCGCCTTCCCACAGGATGGCCACCTTGTCGCCGCGGCTCGAAAGCTGCCGGTCGAGGCAATTGGCCGCGACGTTCAGGGTGCCGTCATGAAACCATTTGATATGGAGGTCGCTTTCCGCGAACGAGCTGTCCTTGACCTTGGTGAAGGGCTTGATCCAGTCGATCCGTCTGCCGTGCTCGCCCCAGAAACCCTCGGGATCCTTGATCGAACGCTCATACCATTCCTTATATTTGGCGGCGTCGATCTGCGCTTCCTTGGCCAAGTCGGCGGGAACCGGGAAAATGTCGGGATGCTCGGCGTGGGTCACGGTGGCGTCTCCTGCGGGGGTTTGTTTTCTTATTATTTTCCAAAAGTATCAGCGATTCCTTGATATCGCTCAAGCGGCGGAGCCCCGCGCCCGGCGCGGGGCTCGACAGTAAGGGCCGCATGCCTCAGGCGGTGATACCGCCGAGAGCGCAGATCCGCTTCCAGGCCTCGACATCGATCGGCATCACCGACAGGCGCGACTGCTTGACCAGAGCCAGATGATTGAGCTCTGGATCGACCTTGATCTGATCCAGCCCGACCGGATTGATCAGCGGCTTCACCGCCTTGAAATCGACCATGCCGAAGATGCCCTTGGGATCGGTCGGATCGGGGTAATAGAGCTTAACCACCTCGACCACGCCGACGATCAGCCGTTGCTCGACCGAGTGGTAGAAGAAAGCGAGATCGCCGAGCTTCATCGCCTTGAGATTGTTCGAGGCTTGGTAATTACGCACCCCGTTCCAATGGGTGACGCCGTCCCGAACCTGGTCGTCCCACGACCAGGTATTGGGCTCGGATTTGACTAGCCAGTAAGCGGTCATGTCAGGGCAGCGCCTTGCGATAGGGTTTGATGGTGATCGATTGATAGAGGCCGGCCTTGACGTAGGGATCGTCGGCGAAGAAGGCCTCGACCTGCTCGCGGTCCTCGAAAGTCAGCACATAGCCGCTGCCGATCATCGTCTCATTGTCCTCGGCCAGGATGGCGCCGGCGATCAGAATATGATCGATCCGCGCCTTCACATAATCGATATGGGCGGGACGGGTGGCCATGCGCAGAGCCACGCTGTCGGGCTTGTCCAGACATTGAACCATGAATTGCATTGATCAGCTCCTGTGGTCGTAGCCGAGCTCGCCGCCGAACGGACGGGCGAGCAAGCCGGCGATGATATCGTCGATGGTGGCGGCGCCGGTAACCAGCCCGGCCACCGCGCGGCAGATCGGCATCTCGATGCCCAAGGTTTCCGCCAGCGCCGTCACCGACCGGGCGGAATCCACGCCCTCCGCCACCGTGCGGCGCTCAGCCAGGATGTCGGCGAGCGCCCGTCCCTGGCCCAACGCGACACCCAGCGAATAGTTGCGCGATTGGGTCGAAGAAGCCGTCAGCATCAGATCGCCCAGCCCCGACAGCCCCATGCAGGTGGTCTGACGCGCTCCCTTGGCGACGGCAAGGCGCACCATCTCGGCCAGGCCGCGCGTGATCAGGGCGGCGCGGGCGTTCTGGCCCAAACCACGCCCTTCCACCACCCCACAGGCGATCGCCAGCACATTCTTGACCGCCCCGCCCATCTCGGTGCCGATGACGTCATCCGTCACATAGGGGCGGAACATCGGCCCGCCGAGAGCGCTGGCCAAAGTCTGTGCCTGGGCGGTGTCGGAGGAGGCCAGGGTGATGGCGGTCGGTAGACCGCGCGCCACCTCGATGGCGAAGGTCGGGCCCGACAGCACGGCGAGCGGCGAGCCGGGCAGCTCCTGTTCGACCAGCTCGCTCATCAGCCGCCCGGTCGCGAGCTCGACGCCCTTGGCGCAGAGCACGACGGGAGTATGGCCGGCGAGATGCGGCTTCAGCTGTCGGCACACGGCGGCGAGGAATTGCGACGGCACTACCAGCAGCAGCGCGTCCTGGGCGCCCATCTCAGCCAGATCGCCGGTGGCGCGCACGCCCTCCAGCGCGATATCGGGCAGGAACAGGGCATTGCGCCCCGTCTGGTTGATCGAGGCGACAACCTCTTCCTCGCGCGCCCACAGGGTCACGTCGCGGCCGGCCCGGCGGGCCGTGGCCGCCAATGCGGTTCCCCAGGCGCCGCCACCGACAACGCCAATGCTGTTAATCACACGTCTCTCCGTTACAATTCGAGCCGGAAGCCGACTTCCATCACCCGCTTGGCCGGCAGATGCAGATAATCGGCGGCCCGCAGTCCCACCTGATGCAGGAAATGATAGACCACCCAGACGGGAGCCGGCAGGCGCGGCTGCTTGGCGCGCCGCACCAGCCCCTCATGGGCGATGAAATAATGGACGTCCTCGCAGAAGGAGAAGCCCAATTTCACACAGCCCCGCAGGGCCGTCACCACGTCGATGCGCTGCATGAAGCCCACCGAAATGATCAGTCGATAGAGGCCGGGACCGATCTCGACCAGGGCGATGCGTTGCGAGGCCGGCACGCGCGGCTGCTTCGACAGATCCACCGTCAGCAGCACGACATTCTGGTGCAGGGCCCGGGTGTGCCTCACATAATGCAGCAGCATCGGCGAAGCGCGGTCGGCGACCCGGGTCAGGAACACCGCCGTGCCCGGCACGCGGGCCACCACCATCTGGTCGAGCCCGGCGATGAACTCCTCCATTGGCATGGAATCCTCGGACAGACGACGCTGGGCGACCACATTGCCGATGCGCCAGCAGATCATGCAGGTCGCCACCAGCGTACCCAGCGCGATGGGCAGCCAGCCGCCCTCGACGAACTTGCTGGCATTGGCGGCCAGGAAGCAGGCGTCGACCAGGGCGAACAGGCCGATCAGCAGGCCGGCGGCGGCGGGTTGCCAGTGCCAGTCAGCCGTCATTACCCGATACAGCAGGACGGTGGTGGCCAGCATCGTCGCCGCCACGGCCACGCCATAAGCGTTCGCCAGCGCATCCGAGCTCTTGAAGCCGAGTACGATCAGGATGGTCATCACCATCAGCGCCCAATTGACGAAGGGCACATAGATCTGCCCCGAGGATTTGGCCGAGGTGGGCTGAACTCTCATGCGCGGCATCAATCTCAAGGCGATGGCCTGGTGGGTCAGCGAGAAGACTCCCGAGATCAGCGCCTGGCTGGCGATCACCGTGGCCAGCGCCGCCAGCACCACCATCGGCAGCAAAAACCCGTTGGGCACCAGCTTGTAGAAGGGATTGTCGGCGTCCTCGGCATGGGTAAGCACCCAGCCGCCCTGGCCGAGATAATTGAGGATCAGGGCAGGGAACACCCAGACGAACCAGGCCAGACGGATCGGTTTGGCGCCGAAATGGCCCATATCGGCATAGAGCGCCTCGGCGCCGGTCAGGGCCAGGAAGATCAGGCCGACCACGGTGAAGGCGCGACCCGGCTCCAGGGTCAGGAAATGCACCGCCGTGACCGGATTTAGGGCGGTCAGGATCTGCGGTCCGGCCAGAATTCCCCGCACGCCGAGGGCGGCGATCACCACGAACCAGAGCGTCATCACCGGCCCGAAAAGCCGGCCCAGTCCTCCGGTACCACGGCTCTGGATCGCGAAGAGCGCCACCAGGATCACCACCGTGATCGGCACGACAAAGGGAGCGAGCTTGGGCTCGACGCCCTTCACGCCCTCAATCGCCGATAGGACCGAGATGGCCGGCGTGATGACGCCGTCGCCATAGAGCAGCGCCGCCCCGATCACGCCGATCAGCACCAGAATGGAGAACTTGCCGTAATGATGCTTACCGGCCACCAGCGCGACCAAAGCGAGGATGCCGCCTTCGCCGTCATTGTCGGCGTTCATGACGATGGCGACATATTTCAACGACACCACCAGCATCAGGGCCCACAGAATCAGGCTGACGATGCCGATCACCCCGGACGGCTCGGCGTGCTGGCCGCCCAGCGCCGCGATCGAGGCCTGCATGGCGTAAAGCGGCGACGTGCCTATATCACCGAACACGACGCCGAGCGCGGCCATCGCGCTGATCGCCAGCGGGGTCTTCGATCCGTGGTACGGGGAATCCTCGTCATGCATGGGGTTTGTCTCCGAGGGCGTTCTGGCTGGCTTCTAGAACATCTCGGCCGGCGCTTTCGATCACATCGAGGTCGCTTTCGTAGCGGCGCAGCCGCTCGATCAGGCCGCGGCGCTGCTCGAGGGTCATGGCGGCAGGGTCCTTGCCATAGACATGCAGATCCTGCCAATCGGAGAGGCCGCGACGCTGCACATCGACGAAGATGCGGAGAAAATCGTAGGTGACGGCGTAAAGATGCGCCCGCTCATAGGGGAGTTCGCTCAGCGCCTGGGTCGCCATCGCCGTATCCCAGCTGGCGGTGGCCATCGGATTGAAATGTATGGCGGGGTAATCGTCCATCTCGTGAGGCGAGGCCGAGGATAGATCGACGATCCAATCCGCAATCTTCTGACGAACCCTCGGATTGGAGGCCAGAACCTCCTTGAGATCGCCGGTGTCGGAGGTCAGTTCGCGACGGAACCCTTCGACGGCCTCATGGGCCAGATGCGCGCGGTGATGCGCCTCGACCAGCTGTTCCAGGCCCAGCGCGATCAATATGCCGATGGTGACGATGACGATGTGCATCAGGAAGTCTTTGACGGACCGGATCGGTCCTTCCGGAGCATGCAGATCCACCGCGTCCGACTCCCTTCTGGCGTGAAATCGGCGACAGCCTGCGGGCGCGAATTTCCCTTGTCAACCTAAGCTTTTACCCCGGCCCCGGGCAATTTCGTGGCGGTCGGATCGAGCGGCCAGCGCGGGCGCGGAGCGAAGCCGAGCGAGTCCGGCGTCGGATCCACCTTCCAGCGCTCCAGCCCGGCCCAAGCGATCATAGCCGCATTGTCGGTGCATAGCTTCATCGGCGGGGCGACCAGTTCCGCCCCCTTCTTCTCCGCCAGGACGGACAGACGGACCCGCAAAGCCTGATTGGCCGCGACACCGCCGGCCAGCACCAGCTTGGCCGGGCCGGGATGGCGGGACTGAAACTCGGTCAGGCCGTTCTTGACACGGTCCGCCATGGAATCCGCCACCGCGCACTGGAAAGCCGCGGCGAGATCGGCGCGGTCCTGGTCGGTCGGGTTCTCCAGCGCGGTCCAGGCCAGCCGCACCGCGTTCTTGAGGCCGGAGAAGGAGAAATCGCAGCCGGGCCTGCCCTTCATCGGTCGTGGCAGAGCAAACCGCCCGGAATCGCCGGTCTTGGCCGCCCGTTCGACCGCCGGGCCGCCGGGATAGCCGAGGCCCATCAGCTTGGCCACCTTGTCGAAAGCCTCGCCCGCCGCGTCGTCGATGGTGGCCCCGAGACGCCGATAGGCGCCGACGCCCTCGACCGAAAGCAGCTGGCAATGGCCACCCGACACCAGCAGCAGCAGATAGGGAAACTCGAGACCGGGATCGAGACGCGCCGACAAGGCATGGCCTTCGAGATGATTGACCGCCAGGAACGGCTTGTTCACCGCCAGCGCCAGCGCCTTGCCGGTGGTGACGCCGACGATAACCCCGCCGATCAGGCCCGGTCCGCCGGTCGCGGCGATCAGATCGACCTGGTCCAGCGTCACATCGGCTTCTTTCAGCGCCGCCTCGATCAGCCTATCCACATGGTCGAGATGGGCGCGCGCGGCGATCTCCGGCACCACCCCGCCATAGGCGCGGTGATCCTCGAATTGCGACAGGACACAATCGGCCAGGATGGTGCGATCGTCACGCACCAGCGCGGCGGCCGTCTCGTCGCAGCTGCTTTCTATGCCTAAAGCCAACATAAGTGCCTCGATACCCCCTTTCCATCTAGCAATCCAGCGCCTAAAACACAGGAATGACTGCAATTCCCTCCCTGCGTATCGGCACGCGCGGCAGCCCGCTGGCTCTAGCCCAGGCGGAAGAGACGCGTCTGCGCCTGGAAACCGCCTTTCCCGAGCTGGCCGACGCCATCGAAATCACCGTCATCCACACCACCGGCGACAAGATCCAGGACCGGCCGCTGGCCGCGATCGGCGGCAAGGGGCTGTTCACCAAGGAAATCGACGAGGCCCAGCTGGAAGGCCGGGTCGACATCGCCGTCCATTCGATGAAGGACGTGCCGACCGTGCTGCCGGATGGATTGTGTCTGGGCGCCCTGCTGCCGCGCGAGGATGTGCGCGATGTGCTGATCTCCGCGAAGGGCCGCAGCTTGGCCGAGCTGCCGGAAGGCGCCGTGGTCGGCTCGGCATCCTTGCGCCGCGCCGCGCAGATCCTGCGCCGCCGCCCGGACCTGTCGGTTATTCCCTTCCGCGGCAATGTCCAGACCCGCTTGCGCAAACTGGCCGAGGGCCAGGTCGACGCCACCCTGCTGGCGATGGCCGGGCTTAACCGCCTCAATCTGATGCCGATCGAGGCGGTGCCGCTGTCGGTCGAGGAAATGCTGCCCGCGGTGGCGCAAGGAGCGATCGGCGTCACCTGCCGGGCTGATGATTCACGCTCCTTAGGCTACTTAGCCGCCCTCGACCACGCGGAAACCCGCTGCAGGGTTGTCGCCGAGCGCGCCTTCCTGGCGGTGCTGGACGGATCCTGCCGCACGCCGATCGCCGGCCTCGCCGTCCTGGATGGCGACCGCCTGACCCTGACCGGCATGATCCTGCGTCCCGACGGCACCCAGGCCTATGACGTGGTCGCGTCGGGCCATTGCGCCGATCCCGAGACAGTCGGGCTGCGCGGCGGCCAAACGTTGCTGGATCTGGCCGGGCCAGCCTTCCTGGCTCCCGTCTCTTGAGACCGGGCGCCCTCGTCACCCGACCTTTCGCCGATTCGCATGATCTCGCCCAGGCCTTGGAAAAGCGCGGCTTCGCGCCCCTGGTCGAGCCGATGCTGGCTATCCGCCACCTCGACTGCACACCGCCCGACCGCGCCCGCTACCAGGGCGTTCTGGCAACGAGTGCCAATGGTATTCGCGCCCTGGCCCGATTGGTCAGCTGGCGCGATCTGCCTGTCTGGGCCGTGGGAGACGCTTCAGCTCGGGAGGCTGGCAGCCTCGGATTTGTCACAGTGCACAGCGCCGCCGGCGACGTCGCCGCTTTGGCCGATCTGGTGGCCGGCCACGCCGATCCCGCCGGCGGTCCGCTGCTGCATGTCGCCGCACAGCGCCTGGCCGGGGATCTGGCCGGCGCCTTGGCTTCGCGCGGTTTCACGGTCGAGAAGGCGGTGCTCTACGAAGCCGAGCCGGCCGCGGATATTTCGCCGGCTCTGGTCGCGGCCCTGGCCGAAGGCCGCCTGTCGGTGGCCCTGTTTTTCTCTCCCCGCACCGCCGCCACCTTTGCTAGGCTGGCCGATCAGCGCGGTTTCGGCGAAAGCCTGCGCCCGATCAAGGCCTTGGCCTTGAGCCCGGCGGTCGCCGAAACCTTGAAGCCGCTGCCTTGGGGCGCGGTGGCGGTGGCGGAACGGCCGGACCAGGCCGCTTTGCTGGCGCTGCTCGACGGAGAGTGATCGTGGTGAGATTGATCGGCTATGGAATCCTGCTGGCGCTGCTGGTGGCGGGCGCGGTGTGGCTGGCCGACAATCCCGGCTCGGTCGAGGTCGATTGGCTGTCCTGGCGCCTGTCCACCAGCGTGCCGGCGCTGCTTCTTTTTCTGCTGCTCTTGTCCGGGGCCCTGTTCTACGCGCTGCGGCTGATTAACGCCGTCGCCAGTTTCCCCGGCACCTTTTCCGCCCGACGCCAGGAAAAGAAGCGCCATCGGGGCTATCGGGCCCTGTCCGACGGTTTGGCCGCGGCCGCCGCCGGCCACACCAAACAGGCCAGCAAGCTGGCGACCCAGGCCGAGAAACTGCTGAAGGATCCCAGCCTGACCCGGGTCCTCTCCGCCCAAACCGCCCAGCTGACCGGCGACGAAAGCGCCGAGCGGCGCCATTACGAAGCGATGCGCGACCGGCCCGAGACCGCCCTGATGGGCACGCGCGGCCTGTTGGAACTGGCCCTCGCCCAGGGTCAGCGCGACCAGGCGTTGACCCTGGCCACCGAAGCCCGCAAACTGGCCCCGAGCGACGGTGCGCTGGCTGAGCTGCTGTTCACCCTGCTGATGGAAAACGGCCAACTGGCCGAAGCCCAGGAATTGTTGGCCGACGCCGGGAAGCGCAAGGCGCTGTCCCGCGACCAGACCGCCCGCCGACGCGCCCTGGTGGCGAACGAGCGCGCGCGCCGCGCCGAACGCGACGGCGACGCCAGGGACGCCATCGCCTACGCCAAACAGGCTTTGACCGCCGATCCCTCGCTGGCCGACGCGGCACTGCGCCTTTCCCGCCTGCAGGCGGCGCAAGATCTGGCGCGTCAGGCGGCGGGCGTGCTCGAAAAGAGCTGGAAGATCGAGCCTCTGCCCGAGATCGGCAACGCCTATGCCAGGCTGGTGCCGGAAGAAGCGCCGTTGCAAAGGCTGCGCCGTATGGAGAAATTCGCCGCCCTCCAGCCCGAAGCCTGGACGACGCAAAGGCTGTTAGGCGAGACCGCGCTGGCGGCCAAATTGTGGGGTCAAGCCCGCAAGCATCTGATCGCCGCCGCCGAGATCCGCCCGACCGCCGGGCTGCTCGGCCTGCTGTCGCGCCTCGAGCTCGAGGAATATAAGAACCAGAACGCCGCGCAGGCCTGGCTGGCCCGCGTGCCGGCCGCCGATCCCGATTGGGTATGCGGCGCCTGCGGCGGCCATTCGACCTCGTGGCAGCTGGCCTGCCCGAGCTGCGCCGCTCTCGACCGTCTGGCCTGGGAGGCGCCGGCTCGGATTACTGCTGAGGCCAGCCCCCGCCCAGCGCCAGGAACAGAGTGACCTGATCCTGCGAGACCTGGCTGTCCGAGGCGGCCAGGGCCTGCTCGGAGGTGGTCAGGGTCTGCTGCGCCAGCAACCCGGTCAGGAAGGGGGTGCGCCCGCCCTTATAGAGCGCGTCCGCTTCGTCCGAGGCTTCCTTCGCCTTGTCGCGCGCCGCGTGCAAGATGGCGTTGCGCTCCAGATCGCGTTGATAAACGGCCAAGCTGCTTTCGGTTTCGCGCAGGGCGTTCAGCACCACCCCGTCGAAGCGGGCCAGCGCCCCTTTGGCCGCGGCGTCGGCCTCGTCCACCCGGGCCTGCTCGCTCTCCAGCGGGAAAGTCCAGGAAATCATAGGGCCAAAGGCCCATTCCTCGGCCGAGGGCATGCCGAGCTGGGTCAGGATGCCGCTGGAGCCGGCCGCGCCGCCCAGGGTGATGTCGGGATAGAGCGCGGCGGTGGCGACGCCGATGCGCGCCGTCGCCGCGGCAAGGCCGCGTTCGGCCTGGCGAATATCGGGCCGGCGGCGCAGCAGGGCCGCTCCGTCACCGACCGGAATCGGACGGCGGATGCGCGGCAGATCGGTGCAGCTCTCGAGATCCTTGGGAAAATCGGACGGCGGCTTGCCGGTCAGGGCGGCCAACCGGTAGAGCGCGACCTGGCGGCGCCCGCGTAAGGACGGCAGGGCGGAACGGGCCTGTTCCAGCTGCGCCTCGCCACGGGTGACGTCGATCTTCGAGCCTCGGCCGGCATCGGTCAGGCGCTGGGTTATGTCGTTGGCGCGGCCCTGCAGCTCGACCTGACGCTGGGCCACGGACAATTCATAACCGGCCGAGCAGGCATCCACATAGGCGCGCGCCACTTCGGCCGCGACGGTGATGCGGGCCAGCTCCTGGGCGGCGGCCACCGCTTCGGTATCGGCGGCGGCGGCCTCGGACGCGCGTTTCAGCCGGCCGAACAGATCCAACTGGTAACCGATCTTGACCTCGCCATCGCCGAGCCATTGGCTGGGCAATTGTTCGGGCACCAGATACGACTGGCCGGACAGCTGGCTGCGCACGGCGGAGAAGTCGGCGCCACCCTGAATGCTCTGGTGGCCCTCGATCTCGACCTGGCTCGCCTGAGCCCTGGCTAAGTTGGCCGCCGCGACGCGCAGATCGGTGTTGGCGGCCAGCGCCTGCTCCTCCAGCGCATTGAGGCGCGGATCGTCATAGAGACGCCACCAGCCGTCCGGCACCGGGGCGCCGGCGATGGCGTCCGACGTCGCCGCGTGGAAAGTGCCCTGGGCGTGCGGCGTGTTGACGGCCGCTTCGTCGGACAGGTGATAGTCGGGACCCATCGTGCAGGCCGTGAGACCGAGCACCGTCAGCAGAGAAAGCGCGGTCTTCATTTAACGGCCTCCGCCTCCTGCAAGGCCGTGACGCTGGCGGTGCGACCGGCGATCAGGCGGATGCCGGCCGGCACCTTGTCGAGGGCGATGCGCACCGGGATGCGCTGGGCCAGACGTACCCAGCTGAAGGTCGGGTTGACGTTGGGCAGCATCGAAGCCGAGGGGCCGCGCTCGCGGTCCTCGATGGCCGGCGAGATGCTTTGGATATGGCCGCGGATCGGCGTTTCCTCGCCCATCAGCCGCACCTCGACCGCCTGGCCGATGTGCAAGTGCGGCATCTTGGTTTCCTCGAAATAGCCTTCGACGCGCAGGGAGGCGGCATCGACCAGGGCCATCACACCTTTACCGGGCGCGACATAATCGCCGACTCGGACCGTAACGTCGGACAGATAGCCGTCGGTCGGCGCGTGCACTTCGGTGCGGTCGAGATTGAGGGCCGCGACATTACGCGTCGTCTGGGCCTGGGCCAACGCGGATTCCGCCTGGGTTTCCCCCGCCTCGGCCTGGATCACCGCCGCATCGCCCTGCGCCACCGCGGCCTGCTCCTCGGCCACCTTGGTGTGGCTCTGCTCGATCACTTCGCGCGAAACCAGCGACCCCAGCCCGTCATTGCGGTTCGCCTCGCGCTGCGCCTCGGCCAGGGCGGCGCGGTGGCTGACGATGGCGGCCTTGGCCACGCCGATCGCCGCCTTCTGCACAGTGATGGTCGCCTGGGCTGTGACGATGGCGGCGTCGGCCTGCTGCAGCGCCAGCTCGTAGCGCTCGCGGTCGATGGTGAACAGAACCTGGCCGCGCTTGACCGTCTGGTCATGCACGACTGAAACGGCCGTTACCAGGCCCGCCACATCGGGAGCTATCTCGACCACGTCGGCGCGTACGCGCCCGTCGCGGGTCCAGGGCTCGACCTGATAGTGGCGCCAGACCAGACGGCCTGCGAAGAGCGCCACGATCACGACGATCAGGGTGATCCCGACGCGCAAGGCGGACTGAAGAAGCGGCTTGAGGTTCGGCATGGTCAGACCTTCATGGGCAGGGCGATGACGACCGCCCACAGGATGAGAAAGAGCGCGGCATCGAACAGAGCGGGATGCCAGATGAAGCGATAGGCGCCGGCGGCCCCCAGCAGCTTGCGCAGGCACCAGGTGAGGAACAGGGCGGCGATGGCGGTCGGCACCAGCGTGGAGAGAAAGATGCCGGCAATGTCGATTTCCGGGGTCATGTCAGGGACTCGGCGAAAGCAGGAGCGTCGGGGAACATGTTGCGGCGCAAGCCCACCAGGGCGGCGATGCCGGACCGGCGGGCCTCGCTCTCGGCCGGGAGGACGACCGAGGCGCGCAGGCAGGAATCGAGGGCGGGCAAGGTGGCGCTGACCGGCGGCGCCGCGCCGCCGGCGTAAAGCGCCGAGAAATGCGCGCCGACCCGCTGCAGGAGATCGGTCAGCACAGCGCCTTCCCCGGCAGGCAGAGCGGCGCGGTATTTCTGAATCAGGGCGATGTTCATGCCGATTCTGAGATCCGTCAGCACGTCGGCGCCGGAAACGCTGGAGGATTGCGAAGCCGCCAACTTCGGCGCCAGCAGGCCCAGGCGGTCGACCAGTTCGGCGGCCAGTTCGGTGGCGTCGACCATGCCCGGATTGCGAGCCAGCGCTGCCAGCTGCTTCCAGGTGCTCGACAACAGTCTCTGCGCCGCCGTGTCGACACTGATCGAACGCATGGAGCGGGTGACCACCACCGCGATGAACAGCGAGACGAAGATCGCCGTGTTGGAATTGAAGAAGGCGGCGAAATCGGCCGAATAGGTCTCCTGCAGCGCGATATCGCTGGCGAAGCCGATCATGAAGGCGGTGGCCGGCCCGCCCGTACGCCGGTCGACCATCAGCATGCCGCCGATCAGGAACACCGGGGCGATGAAGAACAGCAGCAACGGCAGCCCGTCGATGCCGGGGAACACGGCGAATTCATAGAAGGCCGCCACCGGGGTCGCGATGGCGAACATCACCCCGAAGCCCTTGATCGCCGGAGCCGGGTCGTCGAGGGCGGCGAACAGGGCGCAATAGACCCCGGCCAGCGCCGCCGCCGAGGCGCCGTCGGTCCAGCCGGTCTCGATCCACAGGACAGCGACGATCATGATGGTGAGGAAGGCCGACAGGCCGGACAGAGTCGCCAGACCCAAATCACGGTGCAGGCGCTTGCGGGTGCGCTTAGCCAACGGCGCCGACAGATCAGGCCGGGGCGGCGCATGCAGCTCTTCATGCAGCAGATGGGCCTCGCCCAGATCGGTGACCATATCCTGCAGCCGCGATAGCAGACTGTGGCGCAGTAACGCCTTCCAATCGCCATCGAGATTGAGCGATTTCCACTCCTCCAGCCGCCGGTGCAGCGGTCGGGCGGCGGCGAAGTCGGCGCCCGCCTGCAACCAGTCCGCCACCGCATCGAGCGCTTCGCGGGTCAGCCCGTCGAGCCCGCCGATCTCGGCGCGCAACGCCTGGAGACGATCGTCGATGCCCGACAGAACCGGGATCAGGGTCAGGAAACGGTGATGGATGGCGCGCACCGTCGCCACCGTGTCGCGGAGCGCCGACGTGTCGAAGGGCAGCAGCACCGACAGCAGATGGATCTCGGTGGCCGCCGCCGCCAGATGGCGCCGGTCGCCCGTCGCCTTGCCCTCGTCATGGCCCAGCAGATCGAGCGCCCAGGCGTCGGCATCCTTGAGCCAGGCGGCCAGGCGAAGCTTCAGCACGGCGCCGACGGGACGCGGAAAGAACAGACTATGGGTGACGGTGGCGCACAGGATCCCCAGCGTGATTTCCTCGACGCGCGAAACGGCGACGTCGAAAATCAACTCGGGATGACCCACCGTGGGAAAGCCGATCAGGGTGGCGGTATAGCCGGCCAGCATCACCACATAGGCGCGCGGCGTGCGGTCGAGCAGCGAAATGCCGAGACAGACGCCGACCCACACCGCCAGCACGAGGCTGAGCAACAAAGGCTGGTTGACCAGGGGCGGCAGCACGGCGACGCAGAAGGCGGCGCCCGAGAAGGTGCCGATGACGCGGAAGATCGCCTTGGACCGCACACCGCCGGCTAAAGGTTGGCTCGTGATATAGACGGTCAGCACCGCCCAATAGGGGCGCGGCAGATCGAGGCCGAAGCCGATCACCAATGCGAGGGCGGCTGCGGCGAAGCAATTGATGGAAAACAGTACCGCGACGCGGTCTGGCCTGGGCATCCCCCCTCACCCCTTCTCCGCCGTCTCGCCGCTCAGCGCCGCTTCGAACCCCTTGAGCGCCGTCAGCGTGGTTTCGAGATCCTCATCCTTGATATGCCACAACAAACGGCTCCTGGCATCCACGATCAGGGTCTCGATGACGGTGGCCTGGATGCGGCCGGCATCGGTCAGGTGCAGGGTCTTGACCCGGCGGTCGCCGGATTCCTCGCGCCGCTCCATCAGGCCGGCGGCGCACAGCTGGTCGACCTGGCGCACCAGGGACGGCACCTCGACGCCGATATGCTCGGCCAGCACACCGGTGCGCACCCCGTCGCCGAGACGGCTCAGAAGCAGAATCGGTAAAGCTTGCGAATCCGATAAACCATGGGTGGCGAGCACTTTGTTCACCACCTTGCGATAGGCACGGCTGTTGGCGTTGAGGAGCGTGATCAAATCCTGCTCGTTCTTGCGGCGATTCTGCATCATGGGAATTTTATATAGCAAGCTAACTATCTAGTTTCCAGGAAAATTCATGGGCTGTTTTCGAACTCTTGCGATTTTTCCCCGAAACCGTTAGGTTCCCGCCCTCGGCGCCGAAATAGCTCAGTGGTAGAGCAACTGATTCGTAATCAGTAGGTCCGCGGTTCAAATCCGCGTTTCGGCACCATTCTAACCCCCTGAAAGGTAATACCTTTTGGGGGGTTTCCATTTATGAGGCTGGGCGATCGGAAATTCAGCGGACCCCCAGCGGACCCCGTGGAGCTAATCTTGTGTCGGCATTTCTCCGAGCGGCGCCCGGTAGGGGGTGAGGAAGCGCCTCTCGAATCGTCCGCACAACGGCCCACCCCCTAACGCGGATGTAGCCCAAATTCTGTGTCAATCGGCGCCGAAAAGTAGGCCAGGATCGGCGTCGAAAAGTAGGCCACACCGTTGGTTGTATTTGGCCTGTTGTCCACAGAGTCCATAGAGGGGACCCG
>Ga0302311_10003909_pt1 | contig 16188 bp, 12 predicted proteins | sample III_Palsa_N1_3_FD_200449 | JGI IMG/M metagenome (GOLD analysis project Ga0302311, IMG submission 200449) | Peat permafrost microbial communities from Stordalen Mire near Abisko, Sweden - III_Palsa_N1_3 | ecosystem: Environmental > Terrestrial > Soil > Palsa > Peat permafrost | place: Sweden... | reverse complement strand
GCATGCGACTTTCCAGGTCGCGCAGGGTGGACTGGAAGTTGTGGCCGAGGAACGGGCGGGCGTCCTCGGCCACGCCGGCGTCGATGGTGACGCGGTCGCGCTCGTAGGGGCTGGCGAGGATGTCCTTGATCTGGCTCTTGATGCTTTCCGGCGTGATGCCGTGCTCCAGATTGTACGCCGTCTGCTTCTCGCGGCGGCGGTCGGTCTCGGCCATCGCCCGCTCCATCGAGCCGGTGATGCTGTCGGCGTAGAGGATCACCTTGCCGTCGATATTGCGCGCGGCGCGGCCGATGGTCTGGATCAGGCTGGTCTCGGAGCGCAGGAAGCCCTCCTTGTCGGCGTCGAGGATAGCGACCAGGCCGCACTCGGGGATGTCCAGGCCCTCGCGCAGCAAATTGATGCCGACCAGCACGTCGAAGGCGCCCAGCCGCAGGTCGCGGATGATCTCGATCCGCTCCAGGGTGTCGATGTCGGAGTGCATGTAGCGCACGCGCAGGCCCTGCTCGTGCATGTACTCGGTGAGGTCCTCGGCCATCTTCTTGGTCAGCACGGTGACCAGGGTGCGGTAGCCCTTGATGGCGAACTCGCGGCACTCAGCGATCACATCGTCGACCTGGCTGAAGCCACCCCTGCTGACCGGGCGCACCTCGACCGGCGGGTCGATCAGGCCGGTGGGGCGGATCACCTGCTCGACGAAGACGCCGCCGGTCTTCTCCAGCTCCCAAGCCGCCGGCGTGGCCGAGACGAACACGCTGTCCGGCCGCATCGCCTCCCACTCCTCGAACTTGAGCGGGCGGTTGTCGAGGCAGCTGGGCAGGCGAAAGCCGTATTCCGCCAGGGTGAACTTGCGCCGGTAGTCGCCGCGGTACATGGCGCCGATCTGCGGCACGGTCTGGTGGCTCTCGTCGACGAACAGCAGGGCGTTGTCGGGGATGTATTCGAAGAAGGTCGGCGGCGGCTCGCCAGGGCGGCGGCCGGTGAGGTAGCGGCTGTAGTTCTCGATGCCGGCGCAGCTGCCGGTGGCCTCGATCATCTCAAGGTCGAAGGTGGTGCGCTGCTCCAGCCGCTGCGCCTCCAGCAGCTTGCCCTCCTTGACCAGCCAGTCGAGTCGCTCCTTCAGCTCGGCCTTGATCAGGCCGACCGCCTGGATCAGCGTCGGGCGCGGGGTGACGTAGTGGCTGTTGGCGTAGACCCGCACCTGGGTCAGGTCGGCGGTCTTCCTGCCGGTCAGCGGGTCGAACTCGGCGATCGCCTCGACCTCGTCGCCGAATAGGGCGATGCGCCAGGCGCGGTCCTCGTAGTGGGCCGGGAAGATCTCGATGGTGTCGCCGCGGCGGCGGAAGGTGCCGCGCTCGAAGGCGTTGTCGTTGCGCTTGTACTGCTGCGCCACCAGGTCGGTGACCAGCTGCTTCTCGTTGATCTTCTCGCCGACCTTCAGGGTGAAGGTCATGGCCGAATAGGTCTCCACCGAGCCGATGCCGTAGATGCAGCTGACCGAGGCGACCACGATCACGTCGTCGCGCTCCAGGATCGCCCGCGTCGCCGAGTGGCGCATGCGGTCGATCTGCTGGTTCAGCGACGAGTCCTTCTCGATGTAGGTGTCGGTGCGCGGGACGTAGGCCTCGGGCTGGTAGTAGTCGTAGTAGCTGACGAAATACTCGACCGCGTTGTCGGGGAAATACGACTTGAACTCGGAATAGAGTTGGGCGGCCAGGGTCTTGTTGTGCGCCAGCACCAGCGCCGGGCGCTGGGTCTCCTCGATGATCCGCGCCATGGTGAAGGTCTTGCCCGACCCGGTGACGCCCAGCAGCACCTGCTCGTGATCGCGGGCGTTGATGCCCTCGGTCAGCTCGCGGATCGCCTCCGGCTGATCGCCGGCCGCCGCATAGTCGCTGACCAGCCGAAACCGCTGCCCACCCTCGGACTTCTCCGGCCGCGCAGGCCGGTGCGGCGTCCACAGGGCGGGCGCGCGGCCGGCGTCATAGACAAAAGCCCGCGAGGCGTCCGCCACGCCGGCCGGGGGGCTGGGCATGGGTCGAACGTAGGGGAGGGGAGGGCTCGGCGCCAGTGGGTCTGCTGACAGCAGCGTGGCAGCATTCCACTCCTCACCCGCAAACCTCCCCAAACCCCGCTCATCACGGCGTTTGCCGGGATGAGCAGGAGTTTTGGATTGGGATGGACTGGGGCTTGACGTACGGCGCCGGTGTAGTCACCCCTGCCCAAAACGGGAGGACGCGATGGAATTCACCGACGAGCGCACTGAGGACGGCGTCACCCGCCGCTCGTTCTCCGTCACCGCGGCCGGCGAGAGCGTGCCGGCGGTGATCTGGGCGCCGGCCGGGGCCAAGGGGCCGCGCCCGCTGGTGCTCATGGGGCACGGCGGCTCGCAGCACAAGAAGGCGGCGGGCGTCACTGCCCGCGCCCGCCAGCTGGCGCAGAAGTTCGGCTACGCCACGCTGGCGATCGACGCCCCCGGGCACGGCGATCGCATCAGCCGCGAGGAAGCGGTGGCCAACATGCGCGAGGTCGGCGCCCGCGTCACCGGCCAGGTCTCGGGCGCCTGGACCCCCGAACGGCTCAAGCTGATGGCCCAGCGCACCGCCGCGGCCGTGCCGGAGTGGAACGCGGCGCTGGCGGCGACGCTGGGCTTCGACTTCGTCGGCGCGGACGGCCCGATCGGCTACTGGGGCGTCTCCATGGGGACCGCGATCGGGGTGCCGTTCGTGGCGCAATGCCCGCGCATCACCGCCGCCGTGTTCGGCCTGGCTGGCCTGCGTCCGGGCGCCGCCGAGTTCGAGGCCGCGGCTGGGAAAATCAGATGCCCGGTCGAGTTCACCTTCCAGTGGGACGACGCGGTGGCGCGGCGCGAGGACGGCGTCGCCCTCTTCAACGCTTTCGCCTCGGCCGAAAAGACCATGCACATCAACCCCGGCGGCCACATGGACATCCCCGCCTTTGAGGGCGCCAGCTGGGAGCGCTTCTTCGCGCGCCACCTGGGGACGGCGGAGCAGCCGGCGCTGAGGGTCGCGGCGGAGTAGGCGAAGATTCTTCCCCACGTCTGTCGATCTGCGCTTAGCTCGTCCGACTAGGGTCTGCGGCGGCGCATCGCCGCCGACATCCCCGACGGAGCCATCCCATGCAGTATCTGCTGCTGATCTACAGCGCCGAATCCCACGAAGCCAACAACGACCCGTCCGTGCTGGCCGAGTACGGCCCCTTCACCCAGGGCGTCGTGCAGAGCGGCGCCTTCAAGTCGGCCGACCGGCTGAAGCCCGTCAACACCGCCACCACCGTGCGGATTCGCGACGGCAAGACGCTGACGACCGACGGCCCGTTCGCCGAGACCCGCGAGCAGCTCGGCGGCTACTATTTGGTCGAGGCCAAGGACCTGGACGCGGCCGTTGGCATCGCCGCCAAGATCCCCACTGCCAAGTACGGCTCGATCGAGGTGCGACCGATCTGGTCGATGGAAGAATATGCGACCTGAGTAGAGGTGGGCGTGGCCTCCTGCATCGACGACGCCTTCCGCCGCCACGGCGCCGAAGCGCTCGCCACCCTGATCCGGCTGACGGGCGACTTCGACCTGGCGGAGGAGGGCCTGCAGGAGGCCTTCGCCGCCGCCGCGGTCGCCTGGCAGACCGGGCCGCCGGACAATCCCCGCGCCTGGCTGATCTCGGTCGGCCGCCGCCGGGCGCTGGACCAGCTGCGGCGCAAGATCGCCTTCCGCTCGCGCCAGGAACAGCTTGCCGTGGAGGCGAAGATCGAGCGCCAGGCCGCGCCGGTGGAGACCGACGAGGCCGAGGCGGCGTTCGGCGACGATGACCTGCTGCGGCTGATCTTCACCTGCTGCCACCCAGCGCTGGCGCTGGAGGCGCAGGTGGCGCTGACGTTGCGCACAGTGTGTTCGCTGCCCACCGCGTCGGTGGCCCGCGCCTTCCTGGTCAGCGAAGAGACCATGGCGCAGCGGCTGGTGCGGGCGAAGGCCAAGATCCGCGCCGCCGGCATCCCCTACCGCACCCCGCCGCGCGAGCTGCTCGACGCGCGGGTGCTGGGCGTGCTGGCGGCGATCTATCTGGTGTTCACCGAGGCCTACGCCGGCGATCCGCGCCAGAGCCTGGCGGCCGAGGCGATCGGCCTGGCGCGGCGGCTGGACGCCCTGCTGCCCGGCCGGGGCGACGTGCAGGGCCTGCTGGCGCTGATGCTGCTGCACGAGGCCCGCCGCCCGGCCCGCTATGACGCCGCCGGCGACCTGGTGCTGCTGGAGGACCAGGATCGCGGGCTCTGGAAGGCAGCGATGATCGCCGAGGGGCTGGCGCTGGTCGAGCCGGCGCTGAAGGCGAGGGCGCCGCCGTCGCCCTACGCGGTCCAGGCCGCCATCGCCGCGCTGCACGCCCAGGCAGCCACGCCGCAGGCCACCGACTGGCGCCAGATCGTCGGCCTCTACGCCGTGTTGATGCGGCTCTCGCCGTCGCCGGTGATCGAGTTGAACCACGCCGCGGCGCTGGCGATGGTCGACGGCCCCGCCGCCGCCCTGCCGCGCGTCGAGGCGCTGGCCGCCCGCGGCGGCCTCGACGGTTACGACGTGCTCCCCGCCGTCCGCGCCGACCTGCTGCGCCGCCTCGGCCGCCGAAAGGAAGCCGGCGCGGCTTATCAGGACGCACTGCGCCTAGCCCGCTACGATCCCGAACGGCGTTTCTTCCGTCGGCGGTTGGCTGAGCTGGAGGAGTAGGTCCAATCCAATCGCCACCGCCAACTCGATGTCAGCCTTGAAGCCTCGGCGCCATCATTCGGCGAAGGAATCGACCTATCGGCGCGTGACAAGACGGGACGCCTTCGGAGATTTGCAAACTCATGACCCATCCACGCCTGATCGCCGCGACGCTCGCCGTCGCCCTCTTCGCCGGCGCCGCGTCGGCCCAGCCCACCGGCGGTGGTGGCGGCGGGGCCGTCCGCCAGGCCTGCATGGCCGATTTCCAGAAAGCCTGCCCCGACGCCAAGCCCGGCCCCGGCGGCGGCATGCGCGAGTGCGCCAAGGCGCACCTCAGCGAGTTCTCCCAACCGTGCCAGAGCGCGTTGCAGGCGATGCGGGCGCGGATGCAGGCGCGCAGGGATGCCGAGGCGCCGGCGAACAGCGCTCAGTAGGCGGGACGCCTGGCCCGCTAGGACCCAGTCGCCCGCAGCGTTCGCTCGAAGAACGCCACTACCGCCTGGTCGAACTCAGCGTGGAACGCTGCGCGGTCGAAGCCCGGGCGCTCCATGCAGATGTCCGGCGCGCGCTGCGCCAACAGCTCGCTGCACGGCGCCAGGAAATCGAAGTGATCGGCGTTCGCGACCACATGGTAATCCGGCGCCCGCGGCAGGGCGTCCCGCACCGCCTGGGCGTAGTCCGGGTTGGGCAGGACGTGGTCATCCTCGGCGCGCCAGAGCTGCATCGGCACGTGGATGTCCTTCAACCCTTCGCGCTCGAACGAGAAGCCGAGCGCCGGCGCCGCGACGACGGCGGCCCTGATCCGAGCGTCGTGGACGAAGGCTGACCGGGGCGGGATGATGCTGGCCAGGTCGGCGGCGCTGGCCTTGGCCAGCATGCCGCACTCGAAGGCCGCGGGCAGCTTGAGGCAGTGCGGCTTGACTAGGTTGAGGTCAGCGGTCCCGCCTGCGGCGACCAGCGCGGTGAACCCGCCGGCCGAGAAGCCGAACACCCCGACCCGGCCCGCGTCGATCCGCCCGTGATCGCTCCAGTCGGCCAGCATGTAGTCGATCAGGCGATGGATCTGCGCGGGCCGCTTCCAGATCAGGGCGGCCTGGCTGTGATCGTCGTAGGTGTCGCCGGTGTGGCTCACCGCCGCCACCACGAAGCCGGCGTGCGCCAGGGCCAGTGCGGTGTCGTAGTGCTCGCCGTACCAGCCTCCCGTGCCGTGAGACATCACCACCAGCGGCAAGTTGGCGCCCGCCACCGGCGCGCCGGCAGCCACGCTCTGGGTGAAGCTTCCCAGCGGCTGGAGGCTGACGGGCGCGTCGGTCGGGTACCAGACACCGACTGTCAGCGGTTTCTCCGCCCCATCTTGAATCGTCAGTTGCTGAAACCCGACGTCGCCGGCGTGGGCCGCCAGCCCGAGCATCATCAGCAATCCGGCAGCGAACAGTGTGGCGAGTCTCACGGCGATCTCCGATGTTGTCGGCGCTCACATTGTGCGCCAATGTGAGCTGTGTCAACATCCGCCGATGGACAAGCCGGCGTATCATCACGGTGACTTGAAAAGCGCCCTGCTGGCCGCGGCGCTGGCGGCGGTCGAGCAGGGTGGGGTGGACGCGGTCTCGCTGCGCGATCTCGCCCAGTCGCTCGGCGTCTCCCGCGCCGCGCCCTATCGCCATTTCGCCGACCGCGACGCCCTGCTGGCGGCGGTGGCCGCCAAGGGCTTCGAGGATCTGATCGTCGTCTACGAAACGGCGTTGGCGGGGCCCGGCGACGGCCGTGAGCGGCTGCGCCAGGGGATCATCGGCTATCTCGAGTTCGCCCGCCGCCGCCCCGGCCTGCACGCGCTGATGTTCGACAGCGATCTGCTGCGGCGTAGCCCGCCGCCCCAGGTCCTGATCGGCCCGGCGGATCGGGCGTACCGGCTGTTGTGGCGCGGGCTCGAGGAGGCCGTCCCGGGCGCCGACAAGGTGTGGGTGCGGGCCAGGACCGTAACCATGATGTCCACCATGGTCGGCTACCAGCTGCTCGACAACGTTGACCGCTTCAAGCCGCACATGATCGATCCGCTGACCCGCGACGACCTGCTGGAAGCGGTGCTGGAGGCCGCCATCGGGCCCGCGCCTGAGCCAGCGGGTTAACCTTTACAACGCGGAATGTGATGTTGCGTCGCGGGAATGAGGGTTGCCCGTGCGTCTCAATCCTGCCACAACCCAAGCCTCTAAACCGAGGCGCCGGTCGTCGTGTACCGACCGGACAGCGCAATTGAGAGCCCCCCGCAGAGCGGGCACGGATCTTGAAGGCGTGACGAACTGGGGGCGCATTGGCCCTCGTTGCAAGGGACACGAAATCCTTGTCTTTGTTTACTAAATCGCGCCCATTGGCGCGTGCGTTGGTTGTTGCGTGCCTGGTAGGCGGCGCGGCGGCCACCGGTGTCGGCGCGGTCTATCTGGCGGCTTCGGCGATGCCGGAAGCGGGCGCGAGGCCGGTCGTCGTGCCGGTCGCAGGGGCGATTCGCGCCAGCCTGGCCGATGCTGCGGCGCAGCAGAAGCTCGCGCCGGAGGAATCTGGTCTGCTAAGCCTCGCCTCGCGAGTGAATCCCGCGCTGTTGCATGCTGCGGCGCTCCAGACCGCGTCGCCCTTCCGCCTGGCCGACCCCGCGGCCGCGTCGCACGATCTCGATTGCCTGACCGCCGCCGTCTACTACGAGGCCCGCGGCGAGAGTCGCGAAGGCCAGGCGGCGGTCGCCCAGGTGGTGCTCAATCGCGTCCGCAGTCCCGCGTTCCCCAAAACCGTCTGCGGCGTCGTCTACCAGGGCGCGGCCGCTCACGGCTGTCAGTTCAGCTTCGCCTGCGACCGTTCTATCGCAGCGCACCACGAAGCCGGCGCCTGGGACCGCGCGCGCTCGGTCGCGGGCCGCGCGCTCAGCGGCTATGTGATGAGCACTGTGGGCGCCGCGACCCACTTCCACGTCGCCTCGCTTGGCGCGATCTGGAACGGCTCGATGGTCGAGGTCGCGCGGGTCGGCCAGCACGTGTTCTACGGCTTCGGCGGCCATCGCGGGGCCATCGCCGAGGATATGGTGGCGAGGAACTCGCTGGGGTCCGACGTTGTGGGTCCGCCTGCAAGGGCCGTGGCCCGGGCGCCCGACAAGGTCGCTGACGCCCCGCCGGCGCCGACCACCGTCGCGGTCACCACGCCGCAATCCGCACCAGCGAGCCTCACCACCGCCTCCTGAGGCGCGCTGGCGGTTGCAAGCTGCCCGAGGCGTCCTCGATGTCCGAGAGTTGAACGCACGCTCAAGCATCCCCACCTGGGACGCCGGAGTGAAAGCCATGTTTGATTCTGAAGCCGACGACACCGTCGCCCTCGACGCCTATTCCCGCACCGTCACTGCCGCCGTGGAGGCCGTCGCGCCGGCCGTCGTACGGGTGCATCCGCGGCTGAAAGGGCGCGGCGGCGTGGGGTCCGGCGTCATCGTCTCCCCCGACGGCCTGATCCTCACCAACAGCCACGTGGCCCAGCAGGCGCCGGCGCACGACATCGTGACGGCCGACGGGCGCCACCTCACCGCCCGGCTGCTCGGCGACGATCCGGACACCGATCTGGCCCTGCTGCGCGCCGACGATCCGGCGGCGCTGCCGGCCGCCCGCCTGGGCGACTCGCAGAAGCTGCAGCGCGGGCGGCTGGTGGTGGCGATCGGCAATCCGCTCGGCTTCGAGGCCACCGTCACCGCCGGCGTGGTCTCGGCGCTCGGCCGCAGCTTGCGCGGGCAGGGTGGGCGCCAGTTGGAGGACCTGATCCAGACCGACGCGGCGCTCAATCCGGGCAACTCGGGCGGCGCCCTGGTCTCGTCCGCCGGCGAGGTGGTCGGCATCAACACCGCAGTGATCCAAGGCGCGCAGGGCATCTGCTTCGCCGTCGCCTCCAACACCGCGGCCTTCGTGCTGGGCGAACTGCTCGGCCACGGCCGCGTGCGCCGCGGTTGGATCGGCATCGCCGCCCAGCGCGCCGCCATCCCGCGCCGCCACCAGGTCGCCGCGGGGGTGGAGCAGGACGCCGGCGTGCTGGTCACCCAGGTCGAAGCCGGCTCGCCGGCCGCGGCGGCGGGCCTGCTGGACGGCGACGTGATCATCGCCGCCGGCGAACGGCGCACCACCGGCGCCGACGACCTGATCCGCGCCCTCGACTGGCGCAGTCTCGAAGGCCCGCTGTCGCTGACCCTGCTGCGCCGCGGCCGGCTGGAACAAGCGACAGTGACCCCGCGCGAGCGAAAGGGCTGAACCGCCGGGCCTCGGAAGCGGGCATTCCAGAGGTCGGCCGAGGGCGCCATGCGCCCAGTATCGCCGCAGTTGTCCCCCGGCTCGATGTTTCCCTTGCCCGCCGCTTCGCGCCATCGCTAGGTTCCGACAGCGGCCAAGCGTGAGACCGCCGAAGCATGTCAGACGGAATCTCCTACGAGCGGTCGTCCGCGCGGTGTCGCTTGGCCGTGGACACCGCGATCGTCGAGCCCGACAAAATCGCGTGGGACGGTCTGACTGAAAGCGTTGCGAGCAAGTCTCCGGCCGCGCCGCCGGATCTTACCAGGCTTGAAGACATCGTCGCCGCGGCCTGGAGCAAGGCGCTGCGACGAAAAACGATCGATCGAGACGCCGATTTTCGCGGGCTGAACATGAGCCCGAACCGGGCCATGCAGATACTCCTGGATATCTGGTCCGCCACTTCGATCGACTTGCCGGTGAATGCATTTTTCGAGGCGCCGACCATCAGGCGGATGGCGGCCGCCATCTGCGATGGCAGCGCACTCGTCGCGCCCGATCTCGTGCTTCTGCGCCCCGGCGATGACTCCGCGCCGCTGTTCCTGTTCCCGGGACATGCGGGCTACCTGGTCCACCTGACCGACTTGGTCCGCGAACTCGACTATTCTGGCGCCATCTACGGCATCGCCGTCTCCGGTCTGGATGGTGTTGGGCCGTTTCACGATCGGTTCGAGTTGGAGGCCCAACGCTCGCTTGGCATCATTCGGCGCACGCAACGGGCCGGACCGTTCCGGCTGGTCGGCTACTCGATCGGCGGCATCACCGCCCTGGAGACGGCGCGGCTGATCCGACAGGAATTGGGCGACACCGTATTCCTGGGTCTGATCGATACGCCGCAGAACGATCATTCGTGGCCTTACACCGTCTGGCTGGCCTTCCTGTTGCGCAAGCTGGCGTTCAAGCTCCGCAACAGAATGCGCCGCCGCGCCGGGGCGCGAACGCCGAGGGCGCCGGCGTCGGGCAAGCCCTCCATCAACCCTGTGAAGCGCGGCACGCAGGTCGAGTACAGATTCCGCAACCCGCGTGGTCCGGATTATCCGTACTTCTCTCCCTATTGGACGCCCGATCACACGCCGAACTACAGCCGCGTCGGCGAGCATGTGTGCCGGATGAAGGGCCTCTACACGCCGAGCCGCTACGACGGGAAGGTGTTCTTCTTCGCCTCAAAAGGCGGAGATCCTCTGGCCTGCGCGCCCGACCAGGTCTGGCCGAAATACCTTCCCGACGCGGAGTGGGTCCGCGTTCCCGGCAATCACATCAACACGATGTTCGGACGGCATGTCGCCCGGCTGGCCGGCGAGATATCGGCGCGGCTGAACCGGGCCGTTCCCTCCGCCTGAGCAATTCCGCGGCGAGCGTCAGAACCGCTCGCCAACCATCGCCTCGCTCTTGGCCCAGAGCGCCTTGGCGTTCTCGCCGTCGAGGGCGTAGCTGCGGACCCCGCCGCGGAAGCCTGGATCGTCCACCACTTCGGCGACGTGGCAATCCTCGCAGAAGTGCGCGCCCACCGCGTCAGCCGGCGCGACGATCCCGGCCCAGACCGACGTTGCGGCGCCCTGGGGAATGGTCTTCCAGGAAAACAGCGGCGCGCCGGCCGGCTGGCTCTCGTTGATGTTCTTGATCAGCGCGTCGCGGACCTCGTCGGTCATGTAGCGGCCAAGTTCGGTCTGGATGCCGCCGGGGTGCACGGCCGTCGCCCGCACGCCGTCGCCCTTGTGGCGCCGGTCGAACTCGACGGCGAACAGGATGTTGGCGGTCTTGGAGCGGCCGTAGGAAACGAACTCGGCGTAGGGCGTCGTCTCGAAGTTAGGGTCCTCGAGGTCGACGTCAGAGAAGCGGTGACCCGACGATGAAAGGTTCACCAGGCGCGAACCTGGCTTCATCAGCGAGGCGATGCGGTTCACCAGCACGAAGTGGCCGAGGTGGTTGGTGCCGAATTGGGTTTCGAAGCCGTCTGCCGTCTTGCCCTGCGGCGTCGCCATCACGCCGGCGTTGCAGATCACCGCGTCGAACGCCTTGTCGGCGGCGTTGAGGCCGTCGGCGCAGGCGCGGACGCTGGCCAGCGAGGCGAGGTCGAGTTCGATCAGCTCCAGTGAGCCGCCCTTCGCCGCGTCGGCGCGGACCTGCTCGGTCGCGCCTTTCGCCTTGCCCAGATCGCGCGCGGCGCCGACCACGGTCGCGCCGTGGGCGGCGAGGGTGCGGGCGGTCTCGACGCCGAGACCGGCTGAGACTCCGGTCACCAGGATGCGCTTGCCGCTGAGGTTTACGCCTTCAAGCACTTCGTCCGTCGTGGACGTCGCTCCAAATGATCCGGCCATGGGGTCTCTCCGCTGTTGAGGTGGCTCTGAAACCGAGCTCCGTTAACGCCCAGGAGGCCTGGCATCATTGCCAATGACCGGCCAGGCGATTAAACGGAGGGTGTCTCCGGGTCTATATACGGAGGGACCCTCCGCTTATCAAGGTGCTGGATCGTGATCGCCCGCAAGCCCCGCGTCGATGGCCAGCGCAATCGCGAACGGCTGATCGAGGCGGCGAAGGCGGCGTTCGGCGATGTCGGCGCGGACGTCAGCCTCGACGAGATCGCCCGCCGCGCCGGCGTCGGGATCGGCACCCTCTACCGCCACTTCCCGACCCGCGACGCGATCGTCGAGGCGGTCTATCGCCGGGAGGTGCAGCAGCTGGCCGGCGCGGCGCAGCGTCTGCTCGGGGCGATGCCGCCCGGCGAGGCTCTGCACCAGTGGATGCGGCTGTTCGTCGACTATATCGCCACCAAGAAGGTCATCGCTTCGGCGCTGGCCTCGATCGTCGGCGGCGTCACCGACCTCTACGCGGCCTCGGGCGCCCAGATCTCGGAGGCGATGGCGTTGCTGGTGGCGCGCGCGGCGGCCGCTGGCGACATCCGCGCGGACGTCGACCCGAACGATCTACTGCGCGCCCTGGTGGGGTTCACCTATGGCGCCACCGGTCCCGGCTGGCAGGCCAGCGCGCTGCGCCTGATCGAGATCCTGATGGGCGGATTGAAGCCGGCGCACGCGAGCAATATTTGACTCCAACGTCAAATTGCCCGCTCCGTACCTGACGCCTACGTCAGTGCCGCGCTTCGATCCAGGCCGACACCAGGTCGGCCATGGCCTCCCGGTTCGCTTCGGAATCTTCGAAGTAATGCGCGCCGGGGACCAGCTGCAGCGTCTTGTCCTGCGAGGCGATCACCGCGTAGACACCCTGCGCGTCGCTTGGAAAGACGCCCATGTCGCCGGTGCTTTGCACCACCAGGGCCGGCAGGTCGATCTTGGCCAGCTGGGCGCCGCCCTGGCATTTCGAGGTCTCCAGGCTCCACATCGACAGCCAGGTTCGCAAGGAGTTGGCCCGGCCGATGCCGGGGAACTTGTTCGCTTCGGGTGGAGAGCCGCGATAGCAGCCGGGGCAGGGCCGGTCCGACGGGTCGATCGCCGGGTCCATGAACCGCAGGTCGGCCCAGGTGCGATAGAGCGGGAACAGGATGTCGGGCACGCCTGCCGCGTTCAACCGCGCCAGCTCGGCCTTGGCCCAGTCGGTGATGCGCTGGTTGCGGGCGCGCTGAGCGGCCCGGTAGCGGGTGATGAACTCGGCCGGGTAGGGCGGTCCGTTGGCGGGATCGAACGGATCGAGCGCTGGGTCCGTCCGGGTAGGGTCGAACTCGTCCACCACAGAAGCGTCCATCCAGTCGGTCAGCACCTCCGGCCGGCCCTTGTGCGCGTTCAGCGAGACGTAGAGGTCGGCGGCAGGCAGGCTCGCCAGGGCCTCGGCGCCTCGGCCTTTCACGCCGCCGGCGAGGGTGGGGGCGGTCGCCTCGGCCTGATAGGCGCCCATCAGCGAGCCGCCGCCGGAGTTGCCGAGGATCACCACCCGCTCGACGCCGGCCTCCTCGCGCAGCCAGCGCACGCCGACGCCGATGTCGATCAGCGCGTGCTCGAGGATGAACTGGTCCTCGGCGCCGCGGTAGCGGGTGTTCCAGCCCAGGAAGCCGAACCCGCGCCGAGCGAAATAGGGCGCGCTGTAATGCTCGGTGAAGTCGACGTTGTAATGTGTGGCGATCAGCGCCGTGCGCGGGCGCCGGCCCTTCGCCGTCCAGTAGATTCCCTGGCACGGATGGCCGCCGGCCTGGATTCGCGGCGCCGTGGGCGAAACCCGCCCGACGAACTGGGCGTCGACGCCCGATGCGAGGTCCGCAGTGCTCACGGTCCGATCTCCTCCTTGGAGCGCCCTTTTGAGGCGCCATAGCGCTCAATCGCCCGGCCGTCGAACAGGTCGATCCGGAGGGGAGGCCGATGGCCCTTCTTAGAAATTGGCGCAGGCGTCAAAAGTGGCAGACTCAGCCTGGCAAGCGACGCTCGCGGTCCGGTTATTATTGGCGTTAAGGCGACGATTGCGACCGCGCTGAAAGAGAAGTTGACGATCATGTAAGATATGCTCACAACTGACATACCAGCGGGGCCGAGAATCTCGCGCAGCACAAAAAAAGACAGTGACGTAGAGGAAACGTAAGACAAAACCTAAGGGGGGTGACATGTTAAGGCGTGCTTTGCTGCTTTCGTGCGCGTCAAGCGCGGTCGGCATCTGGGGGAGCGTGGCCCACGCGGCGACTGCTGCGGCGACAGCGGCCCCAGCGGGGGCGACCAGCGTCACGGAAATCGTCGTAACCGCTGAAAAACGCGAACAGAACTTGCAGACCGTAGCGATCGCGATCACCGCGTTCACCGGAGCAAAGCGCGACGCCGTCGGGATCAACACGATCCAGGACATGACTAATTTCACCCCGGGCCTGACCTACTCCACATCGACCGATCGGATCACGCTGCGCGGCGTGGGCCGGACCACCAACGTGCTGTCGGCCGATGCGCCGGTGGCCAACTATGACGACGGCCTGTACGAGACCTTCGCGGTGGCCGCCGGCCGCTCGTCCTTGGAACTGGCGGACGTGGTGATCGAGCGGGGGCCTCAGGGCACCCTCGGCGGCCGCAACGCCCTGGCCGGGTCGCTCGACGAAGTCACCAACAAGCCGACCGACACGCCGTTCGCCGAAGCGCGGTTCACCGCAGGCAACTATGGGCACTACACGGCGGAGGCGGATGTCTCCGGTCCGATCGACGACGTCTGGAAGTATCGCCTGTACGGCCAGTGGGAGGTCCAGGACCAAGGGTGGATCAAGAACATCGTTCCTGGCCATGCGTCCGAGGGCAACAACATCAACGAATGGTACGTCGACGCCCAGGTGTCGGCCCACTTCAACGACCACCTCGACATGTGGACCAAGTTCCAGTCGGCGCAGTGGGACAACGCCAGCGGCGGCCCGGGCGACCTGTCGGCGGGCTGGACCAAGGCCGGATATCCCAGCTATGAGTGGGAGGTCGCAGGGCTGGAGCCGCTCGCGGGCTATGCCTGCTACCCGGGCTCCGGGGCCGGACTGGCGGCCCAGAACGTCGTCAACAAGTCGCCAACCGGCTGCAACAACCCGCAGCTGAACAGTCCATGGACCGAGGCCATGACCGTCGACCACTCGGTCGAGCTGCCGGCCTACTACTCGCTCAACACGCAGTGGACCTGGCACGAGTCCGGCTACGATATCAAGTGGATCGGCGGCGGCACCTATTATCACTATATACTCAACGGTCCGACTGAAGGTGACAACGCGCCGATTACTTCGTTCAACCAGCCCTGCAGCTTCGCGCCGGGATGTGGCGCGGCTGGTCTGCAGATCAGCCCGAGAGACTCGTTCGAGTATCAGGAGCTGAATGGCTTCTGGAGCGACGAGGTCAACTTCATCTCCACCGGCGACGGCCCGCTGCAGTGGGTCGCCGGCGTCTACCAGTTCTATCAGTCCTACCAACAGCCCGTCAGTGCGGAGGATTTCAACCAACCTGAGCTCAATGGGCCGTTCGGTGCGCCAGCTGCGCTGTGCTTCCAGACCGGCGGCGTCTGCGCGCCGGAGACGCTGTCCCGCTGGTTCGACAACCGTCCCGCGGTGAAAGACCAGTCCTACGCCGGCTACGGCCAGCTTGACTGGAAGGTGACGCCCACCGTGAAGCTGACGGCCGGCATTCGCTATTCCTATGACCGCAAGTACGGCACCGAGAGCATTCGTCTGACCTGCTTCACCGTGCCTGCATGCTATACGGTGCCGGAACTCGGTCCGCTGATTGGCGGTATCCCCGCGGTCGACCTGACCCAGTTGCCGACGGTGGTGGACTCAGGGCCACCTGCCAACGTTCTGCCGAAAGGCGTGACCGCCCCAACCACCTATAATGCGACCACCGGCTTCGCCACGAGGCCTTACGACGCCGCGTGGCAAGATCCGAGCGGCACTGCGGGCGTCGAATGGACCCCGGACAGCGACAGCCTCTATTACGCCAAGTACGGGCGCGGCTATAAGTCGGGCGGCTACAATATCGGTATCTTCACCGTCCTGAGCTTCCAGCCCTATACAGCCGCAGAACATGTAAACTCGTTCGAAATCGGCGCGAAGCATACGTTCGGCAATTTCCTGACGGCGAACGCCGCTCTGTTCTATTATGATTACTCGGACCTGCAGATCCCCATCGCGACCGTCCAGACCGCCGGCGGCCTGTCGCAGTCGGAAACCAACTTCTACAACGTGCCGAAGTCGGTCTCTGAAGGGTTCGAGCTCGAGACCACCTGGACGCCGATCGAACACCTGGCGATCCTGTTCAACTACTCGTACCTCGACTCCCGCGTCACCGGCGGTTCGGCCCCCGACCCGGCAGACCCGAATGCGTTCGGCCCCGGCGCCAAGCCGATGTTCACCGCCGCGCAGTGCATGGCCACAGTCGCGGCCAAACATCCAGACTGCACGCCCGACGTCTTCACCGAGACGGCGGCGCAAGCCGCGGCGATCGCTGCGGCAGGCGGCCCAGCCGTAACGGCCAACACGGTCTACGGTGGGGTCATTCCCAACGACCCGGGCCAGGGCTGGAACATTCCGCAGAACCTGAACGGCAATCCGTTGCCAAACGCGCCAAAGAACAAGATCGCGGTGAACGTCCTCTACACCATCAAGACGGGAGACGGCGCCAAGTGGGAGCCCTCGATCAGCTATGTGTGGCGTGACAAGGAATACGGTCTGTTCTTCAATGAGGCCAACTACGCAGCGCCGGCCTGGGACGAGTGGGACGCGAGTCT
>Ga0302311_10003907_pt1 | contig 16189 bp, 18 predicted proteins | sample III_Palsa_N1_3_FD_200449 | JGI IMG/M metagenome (GOLD analysis project Ga0302311, IMG submission 200449) | Peat permafrost microbial communities from Stordalen Mire near Abisko, Sweden - III_Palsa_N1_3 | ecosystem: Environmental > Terrestrial > Soil > Palsa > Peat permafrost | place: Sweden... | reverse complement strand
TCGGCACCGCCGTGTACCAGCTGGGCCTGACCTCGTCGAACCAGCCGAAGAACTTGAGCGCGTTGAAGCCCGGCGTGCAACTCACACTCGCCCCGCCGGCCAGGCTCGCCAGCACGCCCGCGATCAGGCCGTGAATGTGGAACAACGGCATGATGTTGAGGCAGACGTCGTTCTGCACCAGCGCCAGGGTCTGGCGGATATGATGGGCCGAGGCCGTGACGTTGCGCTGCTTCAACGGCACGATCTTGGGGCGCGAGGTGGTGCCGGAGGTATGCAGCACCAGCGCCACGTCGTCCTTCAGCGCCACGCCGCCCTGGGCCGGCTCGGCTGCGGCCATCGCACCGGTATCGAGGGTGAAGTCGCCGGCGGCGCCATCCTCGACCGGCACCAGCTCGATCACCGGCACCTGGCGCTGGGCCGCCATGGCGCGCGCCGGGCTGTCGAAGCCCTTGAGGATCAGCAGCGCTTTGGCATTGAGGTCGCCCAGATAGAAATCGAACTCGTCGGCGCGATAGGCGGGATTGAGAGGCGCGCTGGTGGCGCCGGTCGCGACCGCGATGAAGGCGGTCGCCATCTCAGGCCCGTTCGGCAGCACGATCGCGACCCGGTCGCCGCGGCCGATGCCGACCCGGTTCAAACTCTCGATGGTGCGCTTGGCCAGCGCCTGCAGGCCGGCATAGCTCAAGCCCGGCCGCCCCGGTGCCGCGATCGCGGCATCGTCGGCGCGCCCCTGGGTAATCAGCTCCGCAATCGTTTCGAACGGATAGGACACGGACGAACTCCTCACCTCAGCGCCGTCTCGTGCGGCGTCTCAAGTTAGGGTTGCCTATCCGGGTGCGCGCGCGCAAGCCGTTATGTGCGGTCCGGGCCGAACGGCTTCGGCTGGCGATCGGCGCCCTGGCGGGCTTCCATCCAGGCCGGATATTCCGGCGGCAGCTGGCTCACCTCGTCCAGCGCCTTCATGTCCTCGGCGGTCAGCGACAGGGTGGTGGCGGCGATATTGTCGTCCAGCTGTTCGACATTCTTGGCGCCGATGATGATGCTGGTGACATGCGGCTTGGCCAAGAGCCAGGCCAGCGCCACGCGGGCGACCGACACGCCGTGCTTTTCGGCCACGCCGCGCATGACCTCGACGCAGGCCCAGGCGCGGTCCTGGTTGACCGGCGGGAAATCGAAGGTCAGCCGGCGCGAGCCTTCCGGCCCGCCGTTGGTGCCCGGGCCGTATTTGCCCGACAGCAGCCCGCCGGCAAGCGGGCTCCAGACCAGCAGGCCCAGCTGCTGGTCGCGCATCATCGGCACCAGGTCGCGCTCCAGGTCGCGGCCGGCGATGGTGTAATAGGCCTGCACCGTCTCGAACCGCGCCCAATCCTGCTTATCCGACAGGCCCAGCGCCTTCATGATGCGCCAGGCGGACCAGTTCGACACGCCGATGTAGCGCACCAGCCCGCTGGAGACGAGATCGTCGAGCGCGCGCAGCGTCTCGTCGATCGGCGTCACCGGGTCGGTCGCATGGACCTGGTAGAGATCGATATGGTCGGTCTGCAGCCGCTCCAGGCTTTCCTCGACCGAATCCATGATATGGCCGCGGGACGCGCCGCGCTGGTTCGGACCGCTGCCCATGGCGCCGGTGAATTTGGTGGCGATGACCACGTCGGAGCGCTTGACCTCCAGGTTCTGCAGCGCCTGGCCCAGGATCTCCTCCGACACGCCGCGCGAATAGACGTCGGCGGTATCGATGAAATTGATGCCGGTATCGAGCGCGCGCTTGACCAGCGCGTCGGCCGCGTCCTGGCCCAATTGCCCGATCGCCGCCCAATGCCCCTCGGTCCCGCCGAAGGTCATGGTGCCGAGGCAAAGCTCCGAGACGAACAGGCCGGTCCGGCCGAGCTGGTTGTAGCGCATGGGATGACTCCGGGAAGGACGAGGAATGAAGGGCAGGGGAGAGCGTGGCCGGGTAGGGGAGTTATGGCAATGGGTCACAAGGTCGCTTGAAAATACGACTAGTCATGACTAGTTTGTGCAGAACAACTGAGGGCTATCATGGACACTTGGAAACTGCAGGACGCAAAGGCACGGTTTAGCGAGGTCGTCGATCGCGCGCTGGCCAACGGGCCTCAGCTCGTCACCCGCCATGGCGACAATGCCGTCGTGGTGATCGCCTATGCCGAGTTTCAGGCGACGGTGCCGGCCGAGAGCTTCAAATCCTTCATCCTGGCTAGCCAGGGCGTTTCTGACTTGCCGCTGACGCGAGAGAAGCACCTGCCGAGGGCCAACGGCTTTGAAGTACCTGCTTGATACCTGCACGATCTCGGAACTGATCAAGTCGGCACCAAACCCTTCGGTCCTGGCCTGGTTCAATGCCCAGGCGGACGTCGATCTGTTTCTGTCGGCGATCACGGTCGGTGAAATCCGCAAAGGCATCGAGGCCGCGCGCGCCCGGAATCTTCCCGCCGCCTTGCGCTATGAAAACTGGCTGGATGGGTTGGTGCGCAATTATGCAGAACGCATATTGCCGTTTGACGAGCCGGCTGCCCAGGTCTGGGGACACTTTATGGCAGTTGTCCCCCAATCCGGTGTCGAAGACGCGATGATTGCCGCCATCGCGTCGGCGAACCGGATGACGGTGGCGACCCGCAATGTGACCGATTTCACCCCCTTCGGCATTCCCGTGTTCGATCCCTTCTGATCCGACGAACCTTTCCGGCCCTCCCAAGCGTTGTTGATGGGAGCGAGACCTGGACCGGGAGTGATGGACGTGACCGACGTGGTGGAAGTGACTGAGCCCTCGGTCGTGAGCGAGGATACCGTGCTCTATCGGGCGCGGCTGCACCGGCTGCTGTTCCTCAGGCCGTTCCTATGGACGCTGCTGGGCCTGGTGCTGCTGGGCGTGGTCTGGGGCTGGCCCTGGATCGCCCAGCGCTTCGTGCCGGGTGCCCCGCCGGGTCCGCTCGCCGAGCCCTGGGTCTGGCTGCCGCTGGGCCTGGGCGGGCTGCTGCTGGTCTGGGGCCTGTTCCGGCTGGTCACCCATCTGGGTCGCGCCGGCACGACCGAGATGCTGGTGACCCCGCGTAAGATCGTGTTCCGCAGCGGCTTCTTCAGCCGCCAGACCATCGAGATGGTCAATTCCAAGATCGAGACGGTGCAGGTCGACCAGAGCTTCCTCGGCCGCATCTTCGACTATGGCACCATCATCATCACCGGCACCGGCGGCAGCCTGGAGCCGATCTCGATGATCGCCCATCCGCGCGCGCTGCAGCAGGCTATCAGGGCCGAATAATCATTCGGGCCCCGCCGAATAGAGCGCCGACCGCGGTACGATAATCCGCCCGCGAGAAATGATGCGGCGGCACCCGCTTCCGCTGCTAGGCTCGATCACGATCGGGCTCTCGGGAGCGAATTTTGCGCGGCATTTTCTGGTGCTTCCTGCTGATGGCGGCCGTCTTCGCCCCGCGCGCCGCGGCAGCGAAGACGCTGACCGTTGCGGTCGAGGAAATCTCCTATCTGCCCTACCACGGCTTCCAGAACGGCAATTTCGTGGGCTTCGCGCAGAAGCTGCTAGCGGCCTGGGCCGAGGCCCGCGGCGACAGCCTCAGCTTCGAGCCGATCTCGGTCAAACGGCATGTGGAGGCGCTGGCCGAGCCGGGGATCGACCTGGTCTGGCCCGACAATCCAGCCTGGCGCATCGACGAAAAGGCGGCTCTCGGCCGGCCGGTGCGCTATTCCGGCATCGTGATCAGCGGCCTCAAGGGCGTGCTGGTGCTGCACCGGGAGCATCCGCTGTCCGTCGCCCAGGTGACGGCGCTCGGGACCATCATCGGGTTCGGCAACGACATGGCCCGGCTCGGCATCGATACCCAGGACAAGCAGATGATCGAGACGCGCTCGCTCGAGAGCCTGGTCGAGATGCTGGCGGCCAACCGGGTCGATGGAATCTTTTGCGATCTGCACGCGGCGGAATATGAACTCCGCCAGCAGAAGCAGAATGTCGGCTTCACGCTCGATTTCGCCGCGGGCTCGCCCAGAAGCGAGAGCCCCTACCGGCTGTCGACGGCCGCGCGGCCGGACCTGATCGAGGATTTCGACGCCTGGTTCGCCCGCAACACGCCGACGGTCGATCGTCTGACCAAGGAAGCGTTTCGCGCCGGCGGCGCCAGCTGAGCGGCTTGGCTCGATCGATCCGAGCTTATTCGGCGGCGCCCTCGCCGAGGCGCTTCATCCGCGCCACGCGCGCCGGATCGTCGGCCAGGTCCGGATCGTCCTTCAGCTGGGCATAGGCCTTGGCGAAATAGGCGCGCGCCCGGGCGGCATGGCCGGGTTCACGCTTCGCCAGCGCCAGATGGATCTCGCCCAGCTCCTCGAACACATAGCCGTCGCCATCGCCGGCCGCGGCCTGGTCGCGCTCCAGCGCCTCCTGGGCCGCGAGTGCCGCGGGCAGGTCGCCCTTTAGCCGCTGCACCCAGGCGATCATCCATTTGGCGACGCGGATCAGGTGACCGTCGCCCTGCTGCTCGCGCAGCACCAGTGCCGCCCGGAACGCGTCGAGCGCCGGATCGAGTTGGCCCTCGCCCTGATAGGTCATGCCGATATTGTTCCAGAGCGAGGCCTGCCAGCGCTGGGCCTTGGGATCGGTGGAGATTTTCGCGAACTCGATCCCTTCGCGATTGAGCGCGATCTGCTGCGCCGGGTCGGGCTCGACCAGCGCGATCATATGGATGGCGTCGATCGCCAGCGCCTCCTGGTGCGCGGCGGAGGCGAGATTCTTGGCGCGCTCGAAATGCGGCCTGGCCTCGGCCGGCTTGCCGCTCGACCTGAGCGTCCGGCCCAGCTCCAGCTCATAGCGAACCTGGGCGCGCGCCTCGTCGGGCTTCAACCCGTCATGGACGGTGGCGAGCGTAGCCAGCGCCGCATCGAAGTTCCGCTGCAGCGCCTGGGTGCGGGCGATCTGGGTATCGAGTTCCATCAGCCGGCCATGGTCGCCGGCGGCAGCCACCGCCGGCCTGACCGCGCCAAACTTCGCCTCGGTCGCCGCCGGGTCGCCGTAGTTCCACAGCGCGTCGAAATCCACCGCGGCCGTCTGGGCCGCCAGAAGTGCCGCCGTCACGATCCCCCATCCCATCGCCGTCGATCCCGCGCCCAAGCCTAGCCCGGCGGCCAAATTCGCACAATCGGGGCGGGTGCGAAACGGCCGTTCAGAATTTCTGCGGCGGCGGATCGTCCTTGGGCCTGGGCGTCGGGATCGGCTCGGGCGGTTCCTCGACCGGCACGGGCAGGTCCGGATCGGGCGGCGGCATCGGCGGATTGCCCGCCGGCACCGTGGTGCCGGGCAGGCTCGCCATCTCCAGGATATCGAGCAGACTCATATCGCAACCTCGCTGATGGCATATGAGAGTGAACCCGTCCGCCGCGAGGTTGGTTGCGCCTAGTCGCTAAGGCTGAGGGCGACGCCAGCCGTGACGCCGACGAGCAGGAGGACGCCGAGAAGCGCCATCAGCCGCAACTTCGTCGAGCTCAGGGGGCCGACGATCTGCTGACGCGTGCGACGGAATGTCAGGACCATCGCGACGATCAGTGCCATAAGGGTCGCGGCCATGGCCCCCACGGCCCAATTCTCCGGGACGCCGAGCCAGATGGCGACGTTCTCGAGCGGGGCCAGGGCGATGAGGGCCAGGCAGATCCATTGGACCGCCGGTATCTGCGCCGGCAGCTGACGGCGCCGATAAGAGACTTCCGTCAATGCCGAAAACCCAAGCGTCACGGCCGCCACGATCCCGATCCGCGCCAAGGGATCGACCGGCATGAGGCGCAGCCAGGTCAGGCCGACGCAGAGGCCGAACAGCAGATAGTGGAGACGCACCACGCTCGGCATCGAGGCTCGGACAATCAAGGCTGGCTCCCGCCCGGGTTCAATTTTCTCGTGCGATGTTCGCCGCTGGGTAGGCGGCCGTCAATCGATCGGCGCGGATGTTAAATCGGGTGGACGATCTATGACAAAAGAAGCTTTATTTTTACGTGTGGAACTCTATGTTCGTCGCGTTGAGGTTTTGAGGGTACATTCATGAAGCGCTTCGTTGCGATATGTCTGATAGCTGGTTTTTTAGGGGCGTGCAACACTCTTCCGCCACTAAATTTCTCGGTGCCAAATGTTGGCCCTAGCCAAATAAAATTGGACGCTGAGGTTAAATCGTTGACGGTCTCAGTTGCTCGCCCGGATGAGAAAACAGGAAGCATCCCTGCAGCCGCCGATATATTACCGCCTCTCTGGAAATCTTCCTTGGAAGAGGCATTGGATAAGATGGCAATATTCACCGATGACTCTCCGAGGAAAGTATCGATATCCGTTAAAATCTTGAAGCTGGACGCTCCGGGAGCTGGTTTCAGCATGACCACCGATACGGCTGCTCGGTACGAAATTATCGATCGAAAATCTGGAGCGATCATATTTACGACTGATGTGGCTGCGAGTGGCACGACGCCGATGGACTATGCCTTTGTCGGTGCTGTAAGGGCTCGCGAGTCGATCAACAGGTCGGTTCAGAACAATATCAGCCAGTTTCTGCAGCAGCTTCAGACTGTTGATTTGAACAAACCCATGTTCCCAGCGGCGGCCTCCTCGCCGGCCTCGCCTCCATCAAGCTAATGATGGCAAGACTTTCGATCTTGCGAGCTTCTGCTGCGGGCATCCTTGCGGTTGCCTGTAGCGGATGTCAGCCCAATATTTCACCTGACACTTATTCAGTCGGGTCCGTCGGTCAGGCGAACCGGGCTGCGCGTGGAACGATAGTGAGTGCCCGCCCCGTCGCGATTGCGGGGACGCAATCTGGACTTGGGGCGGGTGCTGGTGCTGCAGCTGGAGGCGTTGCCGGTTCCCACCTGGGCGGCAGCTCAGCGACCGCGGCTGTCGGGGCCATAGGCGGAGTTCTCGTCGGTGGCCTCATCGGGGCAGCAGCGGAAGATGCTGCCACGCGTCAAAACGGTATCGAATATGTCGTCCAGACCGAAAATGGTGCGCTTATAACCGTCGTTCAGGGGGCGGACCCGCTTTTCGAACTCCATCAGCGGGTTCTGGTAATATATGGCAGCAGGTCTCGCGTAATTGCGGACGCGCAACCGTAAAGCCCCTCAGAACGGGTGACACTGAAAACAGCAAGATCTAACTTGCTGCACCAGCGCGAAGCCCAGGCGCGTGGCCGCGATCACGAGGCTGAGGCGGTTCATTTTTGGGCGGCCGCTGCCCCGACCGGCGGATAGAATTGAGGCGCTTCCCGGCGGTCCATCATGCCGTAGTCGCGGATGACGCGGACCTGGCGATGGCGCGCGCCGATGCCGCCGTCGGGGTGCCAGCGGGCGGCCGACGTCGCATCCCCCCAGGATACGACCAACGCCAGCTTGCCCGGGTTGTAGAGGCTCTCCCACAGCTCCTGGTCGACGACGCCGTCGCTGCCGGTCGGCGGCACGCCCAGCGCCCGTGCCAGGTCGGCCGTCGCCGGCTTGCCGTCCGCGGTGCCATCGAGCTCGCTGATGGTCACGATCTTGGCGAGCCCGGTCTCGGTTTCGTCGAACCGCTGTTCCCGGATGCTCTGGCCGGCCGGCACATGGGTATCGGCGGTGATCTCGCCGACCCTGAGGTGATAATCCTCGAATACCTCGAACCGGCCCTTTTCCTGGACGCCGTGATGGACGGCGAGCGTGCGCCAGCGGATGACGGCCTTCTCGTCGCGCCAGGTCGATAGCGACAGCAGCCGGCCCTCGGTGCGCTTGCTGCCGAAGCGCTCGTTGTCGATGAAGCCGTCGATCTTCGCGATCTCGGGCTTCAGCAATTTGGCGAGTTCCAGATACTCGTCCCAGCGCTCTTTCTTCGGCTGGACTTCGAAGATCACTTCGAACATCTCGGATTCTCCTTTCAGGCGGCTTCGGGGGCGGTGTCGCGGGCCGACAGGAACGCCTCGGTCTCGCGGTAGAGCGCGTATCGGCTCTCCTCCAGATGCAGCAAATGGGTGCCGCGGCTGATGGTGATGTCGCGCCGGATCGGCGCGGCGGAGAGCGCATCGAACAGCCAGCGCGCATCCTCGGCACCGCACATCGCATCCCATTCGCCGCGGATGATCGCGACCGGCGCCCGCACCAGCGCGGGGTCGTAGGCGAGCTCGCCGACCCAGGCGTCGTAGATATCCTGGAACGCGCCGCTCGGCACCTTGACCGCGGCGGGCGAGCGCGTCCGTCTGTCCGGATCGATGTCGAGGTAAAGCTCGCCCCATTCGTCAAAATGGCGCTTCAGCAGCACCGGGGTCTCGCCGGCCGGAACCGTCTCGGTAAAGCGGTTCCATTGGTCCTGGAGCGAGATCAGGCGCCAGCCGGGCAGGCGGACCCGCTCGGCGGTCGGGTCCCGGCGCGCGATCGGGCCGAAGAACACCATGCGGTCGACCAGTTCGGGCGAGCGTCCGGCGAACAGGCCGGCAACGATCGTGCCCCAGGAATGGGCGACGAGCGAGAGGCGATCGACGCCCTGGTCGGCGCAGATATGGCGGACGGCGGCGTCGAGCTGATGGCTCGCCTGCTCGGCCCGGCCGAGCGGCGCCATGCCGTCCGCCGGTTGCTCGAACGCCGGATAGGGGTCGGACAGCCGGCCGAAGCCGTGGAAATCCAGCCCCCAGACATGATAGCCGGCGGCGCACAGCTCGTCGCGCCACGACCGCCCGTCGAAGCGATGGGCGATCGATAGCGCCGACGGAAAGGTGCCGCCATGCACATAGAGCACGACGCGCTTTTCCGCCGGGTCTTCCCGCATCGGCGGCATATGGCTGAGGGACAGCGACAGTCCGGCCTCAGGGCTCGGGATGCGGATGCGGCGTTCGCGGCTCGATCGGTCGGCATGAGGGGGTGTCGAGGCCATGGGGCGATCCTTTTCCGTTCGGGGGTTTCGGTCCCTCCAAACATTGGGTCGCGGCCGGCCCATATCGACGAACATCGCTTCGCCCGGGGACGAAGCATCGAGGGGTTGAAACCGGGGAAGGGGCCGGTCGTCGCCGTCAGAACGGGTGATACTGGAACAGCCAGGTCTCGCTCGCGACCTTGCCGGCCACAGTCAGTTGCGCGCGCAGTTCGACCGGGTCGGTGCCTTCGACGCCGGCCAGGTCGAACTCGGCGCGCCAATGGCCGGGCACACCGTCGGGCACCGCTTCCATCAGCTTGTAATCGGTGAAACTGCCGCGCGCGGCCTGCAGCACGATTTCGGGCTTTGTGCCGGACGGCAGGTTGACCAGCGGGCCGCCCAGGAACTCGATCAGGAACTTGCGCACGTTCTTCGGGCGAGGCTGACCCGGCTGTCCGCCGTTGCCGAGACGGGTGGCGACGACGCGGGCGAGGTCGGTCGGATAAGGCTCGTCCGCCAGCCAATGCAGTTTGTAGGCGAGGTCGAATTGCGTGCCCGGCGCCGGCGTCTTCTCCGGCACCCACATGGCGATGATATTGTCGTGGATCTCGTCGTCGGTCGGCAGCTCGACCAGTTGGATGGCGCCCTTGCCCCAGCCGCCCCTGGGCTCGACCCACAGGCTCGGCCGCTTCTCGTAATAGACGCCGTCCAGGTAATGGTCGAACTGGCGGTCGCGCTGCAGCAGGCCGAAGCCCTTCGGGTTCTCGTCGCCGAACGCCGACGCCATGATATGCGGCGGATTGTTCAACGGCCGCCACAGATGCTCGCCCCAGCCGGTCCACATGGCGAGCCCGTCGCTGTCATGCACCTCCGGCCGCCAATCGACCGCGGTCGGCTTCTTGGTGTCGGAGAACCAGTACATCGAGGTGAGCGGTGCCAGACCGAAGCGGCTGATGGGCTTCCTGAGGAACAGCGACTGCTCGATGTCCATGATCACGCCCTTGCCACGCGCCATGACGAACTTGTAGGCGCCGGTGACCGAGGGGCCATCCAGCAACGCATAGACCGTCACCGTGTCGCCCGACTCCGGCTGCTCGATATAGAATTTGGTGAAGTCGGGAAATTCCTCGGGCTTGCCGCTGACCGCGGTGTCGATCGCCACGCCACGGGCCGACAGGCCGTACTGGTAAAGCTCGCCGATCGCGCGGAAATAGGCGGCGCCCAGGAACGCGACCCAGTCGTTCTTGCGCCAATCGAGCTTGCCGTCGCGCGGCTCCTGGATGCGAAAACCCGCGAAGCCGGCACCCTTCGGCAATTGCCGCGCGACCGAGTCGGCCGGCATGTTGAAATAGGACGGGTCGTAGATGATCTCGCGCGCGTTACCCCCCTCGACCACGTTCATGCCGACCGACTTCCGGAAATACATGCCCAGGTGGAAGAACGTGATCGGGAAGCGCTCGTCGGCCATCAGCGCATGATCGCTGTCGTAGCTGATCTTGCCCCAGGCGTCGTAGTCGATCTTGTTGACCACGTCAGGAGCGGGAAGCGTGGGGCCGACATAGGCCTCGGCCGCCATGCGGCGCGCCATGTCCCTCAGGCCGTCGAAGCTGAAGGGTGTCGCCTTGCCCAGCTTCAGATTTTCCTCTGCCGCCAACGCCCGGGTGCCGCCGCCGATGACGAGACCGACCGCCGTCGATGCGGCAATGGCCCGGAGGACGGAACGGCGGTCGATGGGCTCGGACATGGATGGAAAATCCCGCTTGCTGGCAAAAAAACCGCCGCGACCTTAACGGCCGACGGCGGGCAGTCAATTGCAGGAACGGCTGGGGAGATGTGAGGGTTGCAACTTTTGCGGACTAAGTGCGTTTATCGTTTGGTAAAACTCGGTCAGGCTGTACCCGGCCTGCCTGCTGTACCGGAAAGTTGAATCATGATCTCTCGCGTCGCACTCGTCTTCATCGCTGGCCTCGCCTGTGCCGGCTGCGGCACCTCGGGATCGAGCACCACGCCGTCAGCCGAGGGGCGCGACGCACTCGGCAAGCAGGTCTATGCGCTGAGCGGCGACCGCCTGGCCAATCTCGAAGCGACCGCCAACAGCGACTGTCCCGGCACCACGCGCCCCTACATGAAGACGGTCGTCGGGTCCGGCGACAATGTTGCCGTGACCTATACCTGCGAGTAGTTCCTTACCGTTTTGCCCGGGCTCGGCCTTATCTTCTCCTCTCCGCCCCATTGGGGCGGAGAGGAGAAGATCTCAAGCCCGGGCATGACGGTGAGCTAAGTCGCGCTCGGCACCTCTGGCGCCTCGTCCGGGCGGTTCCGGTGCGACAAGAAGCTCGCGTAGGACGTGATGAACAGCGCATAGAACGCGGCGCCGACGAAGGCCGCGAAGAACGGCAGCTCCGGCTTGCGGTCGGTCAGGATCGTCAGGAACAGCAGGAAGGTCGGCAGCGGCAGGATCGCGCGCGGCACGATCGACCAGGCGCGCGGGACCGAGCCCAGGACGAAGCCCAGGCACAGCGCCAGCAGTGCGCCGCCCTCCAGCCAGGGATCATGCTCGCCGCCGCGCTCGCTCAGGCCACCGACCGAGAAGGCGGCGAAGCCGATCGCGAAGATCACGGCATAGAGCAGCTTGCGCATCTAGCGCGCTTTCCAGCTTGGATCGATTGATCCAAGCCTTCCGGATGGCTTCATCCGGGCGACAAGAATTCGCGCCAAACCAACAATGGCTGAAGATGATTCGATTGGAGCCGATCGGATCATCTTCAGCTCTCCGGCGTGATCGCGGTCGAGAGCAGGCGCGCCTCGCCGATCGTGTCGTTGCGATGGCGCTCCAGTTCCTGGCTGTAGGATTTCAGCGCCTCGGCCTCGGTCAGATAGCCCAGCAGCTGCAGACTGTCCGGCCCGTCGACCACCGGCAGCAGTTCGAGCTTATGCTCGGAAAATTTCCGGAGCGAGCTTTGCAGATTGTCGGTCGCCAGCAGCGAGGCCTCGACCGGCACCATCAGGTCGGCGGCGCTGACCTCTTCCGGAATGCCGCCCAGGTCCGGCGACCAGAGGTCGGTCGGATCGATCGTGCCGACCAGTCGGCCCTCCTCGATCGCGAACAGCTGTGGGGCGGCACCCAAGGGGAACGCCTTGCGCATGGAAGCGACGGTCATTTCGATGGGCACGGTCTTGCCGTCGCGCCGCATGACCCGGCCGATGGTCAAGCTGTCGATCCAGCCGATATCCTCGGCCCCCTGGATCTTCAGCCCGCGCAGATGGAAGCGCCAGGTGGCGAACGAATAGCCGAACCAGCGCCGGACCGCGACGGTGGCGGCGATGACGCCGACCGTGACGCCGACCGTGGCGGCGAAATCGCGGGTCGCTTCCAGCACCAGCAGGATCATGGTGATGGGCGCGCCGACGATGGCGGCGCCGACGGCCCCCATGCCGACCAGCGTATAGACCAGCGGGTCCGGGTCGATCTCGGGCCAGACGATGTTGAGCGCCATGACCACGGCGCCGCCGAACAAGCTGCCCAGGAACAAGGACGAGCTGAACAGCCCGCCGCGGAAACCGACGCCGATCGAGATGGCCGACGCCGCGATCTTGGCCGCGATCAGCCCGCACAGGTATGGCAGCGCGAAGGTGAAATGCAGATTGGCGACGATGCCGCCATGGCCGCTGCCCAGCACGCGCGGATAGATGAGCGCGATGATGCCGACGACCAGCCCGCCGATGGGAGGGCGCACCCAGGACGGGATCGCCTGGCGCCGCATCCATTGTTCGGTCGCGGTCACGCCCTGCATCACCGCCATGCCCAGTGCCGCCGCACCCAGCCCGACCGGCACGAACAGCAGGTAGTCGGTCGTGGTCAGATGCACGGCCCGGCTGGTGGCGAAGGCCAGATCTTCGCCGATCAGCCCGCGCGCGGTGAAGGTGCCGGCCAGCGCCGCCATCAGCACCGGCGCCAGATTGGCGATCGAATAATTGCCGATGATCAGCTCATAGGCATAGAAGGCGCCGGTCAGCGGCGCGTCGAACGCGGCGGCAATGGCGGCAGCGGCGCCGCAGCCGACCAACGTGCGCATGTCGTCGCGCCGGAGCCTGAGGCGGTGGCCGATGTTGGAACAGAATCCGGCGCCGAGCTGGGTATAGGCGGCCTCGAGCCCGACCGAGGCGCCGCAGCCGCCGGACAGCACGGTCAGGATGCCCAAGTTGATGCTGTCGGTCAGCGACATGCGGCCGCCATAGAGCGCGTTCGCCTCGATCGCGTCGATGGTATCGCGCGGGCGCCGGCGCTTCATCACCCAGGCGACGCCGCCCACCACCAGCCCGCCCAGCGACGGCACCAGGATCAACGCCCACCAGTCGAACGTGAACCCGTCCGACAGGTGGCCGCCCCAGGGGATGCCGAACAGCAGGGAATGCAATGCCGTCACCGACTGGCGCAGGATCACCACGCCCAGGCCGGCGCCGGCGCCCAGCACGCCCGCCAACAGGATGAGTGCCACCTCGCTGTTGCGGAACCGCGTCCAGCCCGCCGACGGCGCAACCGGCCCGCCCCGACGCCCGCCGAGATGGAGCCGGTTTGCGAGTTCGCCAATGGTTCGAGCCCGAGGGACCACGATGCCAACGCTTGAAGTCAGAGAGCGGCCGGATGAGACCGGCGGTATACCGATCGTGAACCGGGCCGGCGGCGGGTGGCAACCGCTATGATGCCGCGTGCCGGGAAATCCCCAGGATTTGGCCGGGGCGTGGGATTTCTGCCGTTGCGGGCGCCGGCTCAAGCAGCGATGGCCCGGCAAAAATTGCCGACCCGGCAGAAGATTCCTATCCGGGGTGCCGGCCGAACCGGTCGACCGGGCCCAAACGCTGGAATTTCCCTGGAACGGCTTTTGCTGGAGTGAGCGGGCGGGCGTCGCGGCGGCCCCGACGCGCGCACGACCAAGGCCTTTCATGAAAATTCATCCGCAACCAGTCCTGCCACCGCCGCCGCCGCCGCCGCCGGTGCGGTCGCCGTCGGCTGGAACGGTCACGGCCCCGGCGAACCTGTGGGTGCCGGTCAGCCCGGCCGGCGCGGTCACGCCCAAGTCGCGGCCTGGGGCGTCAGGGTCGGGTGTCGGCCGTCAGCGTGCCAGCTCGGCATCGGCGAGTGCCACGTCCGCCACGACCGGCACCGTCTCCAAGAACCTGACCATCGACCCGTCGGTCCCCTACACGCGCGGCAGCCTGGTCGATATCTTCACTTAGCGGCCCATTCATACAGCGCATCCGGCTCGCCTTCCTCGTTCCGGTCACCGTCGTTTCGATCGACGACCCGGAACCCGTGCGCCTCGTAGAACGCCCGGGCCCGCTGATTGACTTGGAAGATGAACAGGCGCAGCCGGGCCGGGCTCAGCGCCTTGGCTTTGGCCAGCAGGGCCGAGCCGATGCCGCGGCGATAGTGGCCCGGCAGCAGGAACAGGTGGCTGAGGTCCTCGCCGTCGATCCGGACGAACCCCAGGATCCGGCCGTTCTCGCGAGCGACCCAGGTTTCTCCATGACAGAGCATGACCGTGCGGACCCAGGTACGGACGTCGTCGTCATCATGGACGACGCGCACGGTCGGCAGGGCATCGGCGCGCGATGCCAGATACAGCTCGGCGATTTCGGCGGCGTCTTCGTCGGTCGCCGGCTGAAGCGTCGGGGGTGTCATGGCACCGAGACCACCCGGCACCACCTTCCACGCGGCACCGGGCGCCTTCGTCAGTCCATCAGCTTGCGGGAGAAATAGGTCAGCTCCAGCGCCGTGGTCTTGGCCTTTTCCTTGAGGTTCGCGCCGGCACCATGGCCGCCTTCGGTCACCTCGTAGAACAGGTACGGGATGCCCATTTCGCCCAGGCGTGCCGCGAATTTGCGGGCGTGCTGCGGGCCGACGCGGTCGTCCTTGGTCGTGGTCCAGACCAGGGGCTCCGGGTATTTCACGCCGGCTTTGATGTTGTTGTAGGGCGAGATCTTGGCCAGGAACGCCTTCTCGTCCGGCTTCGACACCGTGCCGTATTCGCCGACCCAGGACGGGCCGGCCGCGATCTTCTCGAAGCGCAGCATGTCGAGCAGCGGCACCTGGATGTCGACCGCGTTCCACAGGTCCGGCCGCTGGGTGAACTCGACGCCCATGAGCAGCCCGCCGTTGGAGCCGCCCTGGATGCCGAGCCGGCGTGGACTCGTCACCTTGTCTGCGATCAGGGCCTCGGCCACGGCGGCGAAATCGTCGTAGATCTTCTGGCGATTGGTCTTGAGGCCGGCTTCGTGCCAGGCCGGGCCGAACTCGCCGCCGCCGCGGATGTTGGCGATGACGAACACGCCGCCGCGCTCCAGCCACAGCTTGCCGATGTTGGCCGAATAGAACGGCGTGATCGAGACCTGGAAACCGCCATAGGCGTAGAGCACGGTCGGGTTGTTGCCGTCCATCGCCATGCCGGCCGGGTGGACCACGAAATAGGGGATCTTGGTGCCGTCCTTCGAGGTCGCCTCATGCTGGTCGACCACGTCCTTGGACGCGTCGAACTTGGCCGGCAGCGTCTTGACCGTGGCGATCTCGCCGGTGCCGGTATCGGCCAGCACGACCGACGACGGGATCAGGAAGCTGGTGACGCTGAGGAACGCGTCCTCGCCGTGGCTCTGGGCATCGACGACCTCGATCGAGCTGTTGTCCGGCAGGTCGAGCTTGCGCTCGGTCCAGGTATTGTTCGCCGCCGGCGTATAGACCGAGGCGCGGCCGCGCACGTTCTCATAGCTGGTCACGATCAGGTTGGATTTGGTCGAGGCGATCTGGTCGAGCGAGGCGCGGGGGCCCGGCGCATAGACCAGCGTCGGGCTCAGATGCGCCGGATCGGCATCGACCGCGGCCAGGTCGAGCGAGACCAGCGAGCCCTGGTTGAAGCTGGTGCCGCCCGCGCTCCAATCCTGGTCGAGCTTGACCAGCAGCCGGCCGGCGACCAGATCCTGGATCTGGGCCTTCAGCGGGATGGCGAGCTTCACCGCCTTGTCGCCCTTGACCAGATAGGTCTCGGTCTCGAAAAAGCTGACGGCGCGCTGGATGAACATCGCCTTATGGCCGTCGGCATCCTCGAAGACGGCCGGGTTAACCTGGGTATCGGCCGGCTTGCCGCGGAAGATCTCCTTGGCTGCCGACAGTTTCTGGCCGCGCTTCAGGGTCTTCACCACGAACGGATAGCCCGCCGTGGTCATGGTGCCCTTGCCCCAGTCGCGCGAGACCAGCAGGTCGTCGGCGTCGGCCCAGACGGCGTTCTGCTTGCTCTTGGGCAGGGTGAAGCCGCCCTTGACGAACTG
>Ga0302311_10003905_pt1 | contig 16193 bp, 13 predicted proteins | sample III_Palsa_N1_3_FD_200449 | JGI IMG/M metagenome (GOLD analysis project Ga0302311, IMG submission 200449) | Peat permafrost microbial communities from Stordalen Mire near Abisko, Sweden - III_Palsa_N1_3 | ecosystem: Environmental > Terrestrial > Soil > Palsa > Peat permafrost | place: Sweden... | reverse complement strand
CGACAAATCCAGTGTGGCGGCCAACGCGTATTGAACTCCATGCCAGTATCCAGGGTCATAGCAGATGAGGGTTATGCGCCAAAGCCGCAACGGGCAGACCTGCGCGGCGTTTGCGCGCCCGCGCTTCCATGCGAAGCTCCCGTCACGCGCGAGACGCCCTCGCGTGAAAACCCCGCGCATGAAAACATCGTCGTGCCGTTCGAGGACCGCAGGCTGACCCGCACTCCCGTCGAGATTGGCGAGCAGAACGCCGTCTTCGCCGATCTGGTGGAAAAGATCGCCGCGAGCGCCGACAAGGCCGCGTTCACCCGTCTGTTCGCCTACTACGCGCCCCGGGTGAAGGGCTATCTGCTGCGCCTGGGCATGAGCCAGGCCGAGGCCGAGGAGGTCAGCCAGGAAGTCATGGTCGCGGTCTGGCGCAAGGCGGCCACCTTCGACCGCGGCCAGGCCTCGGTGGCCACCTGGATCTTCCGCATCGCCCGCAATCGCCGCATCGACGCCTTCCGCCGCGACCAGCGCGCGGTGCTGGACGTCAGCGACCCGATCTTCCACCCCGAGCCCGCCGCCGGCGCCGACAAGGCGGCCGAGGCCGCCGAGCGGGAGGCGCAGCTGCGTCTCGCCGTGGCCGAGCTTCCGCCGGAACAACGCGACCTGGTGCGCGTCACCTTCTACGAGGACCTGTCGCACAGCCAGGTCGCCGAACGCACCGGCCTGCCCCTGGGCACGGTGAAGTCGCGCCTGCGGCTGGCCTTCGCCAAGTTGAAGCTGCGGCTCGCGGACGACGATGGCGAGGCGGCGGCGCAATGACCGCGCTTTCGCTGAACGACATGCTCGCGGGGCGGCGCGACGATCCGGCCATCCGCCTGCTGGCCGACACCACCCGCGCCCTGCGCGCCGACGCCGCCTTCGAGGCGCGACCTGAAGACCTCGCCGCCGGCGCCCTGCTGAGCGAGGAGTCGCCGACCCCGTTGGATAGTGACGCCCTCGACGCGGTGCTGGCGCGGATCGACGTGGCCGGCGGCCTCGACGCCAGCGCCAAGACCCGCGCCGCCGACAGCAGATGGGCGGGCGAGATCGCCGCCCTGCCGTCGCCTCTGCGCGAAGCGGCGCTGGACGCGCTGGACCAGGGCGGCTGGCAGTTTCTTGGCTTCGGCATTCGCCGCCTGCCGCTCAGGATCAAGGGCGGCGGCTTCGCCGAACTGATGCGGGTCGAGCCCGGCGCCGGGGTCGCCGACCACGACCATGCGGCGGACGAGCTGACCCTGATCGTCACCGGCGGCTACCACGACGGCCACGCCCACTATGGCGCCGGCGAAGTGTCGTTCGCCCAGCCGGATTTCGTCCACGCCCCCAAGGCCGACCTGGGCGACGTCTGCTACCTCCTCGCCGTCACCTACGGCCCGGCGAAGTTCGAGGGCGTGTTCGGCTGGGTGCAGAAGCTGGTGGATCTGCTGCCGACGCCCAAGGCGGAGTGGGGGTAGGGGGGCTCTTACGCCCTCACCCTACAAATCCCCGTTCCCCAGGCCTTGTGCCTGGGGCCCATTGGACTCGGACGGACCGTAACTTCGCGCCGGAAGCGCCGCCTGTGAGAACCTGCGAACCTCGGCGCACAATGGACCCCAGGCACAAGGCCTGGGGAACGGTGTGTATTGAGGTGAGGGAGTTACGCCCGCAGGTTCGGATACAAATCATCCCATTGCGGGTTGTCCCGCTCGATCAGGTTGATCTTCCACTGGCGTGGCCACCGCTTGATCGACCGCTCGCGCTGCCTCGCCTGAATTATGCTTTCGTGTACCTCGAACCAGACCAGCAGCTTGCAACCATATCGTTTGGTGAAACCGGGGATGACGCCTTCGCGGTGCTCCCAAGCGCGCTTGTGCAGGGTGGACGTGACGCCGGTGTAAATCGTGCCATGACGCCGGCTCGCCGTCATGTACACCGCGATGATCCCCTCGCGACTGACCATGCGCGGTTCCTCGGTTGGATGGCACGAGGATAATCCACCGATCTGCCGGCACTGCCAATCCCGTTAGCCCAAAACCAACCACCGTCCCAACTTACACCGTTCCCCAGGCCTTGTGCCTGGGGTCCATTGGTCTGGAACCGATAGGACTTTCACGCTGACCGAGCCGCCGTCGCGAACCTTCAGCCTTCGGCCCTCAATGGGCCCCAGGCACAAGGCGTGGGGAACGGCGTGTTTTGTGGAGAGGTGGGAGGTAGCCCTCCATCCCCCCGACACTTCCCCTTGCGCCGCCCGCGCCTTTCGCTAAGCCTTCGCCCAACCAATCTCCAAGGGAGTGGACGCGGATGAAGGCGCTGTTGAGCAAGGCCGTTGGCGGCCCGGACACATTGGTGCTCGACGACCTGCCGAGCCCCGAAGCCAGGCCCGGCCATGCGGTAATTTCGGTCAAGGCCTGCGGGGTCAACTACCCCGACGTGCTGATCATCGAGGACAAATACCAGTTCAAACCCGCCCGCCCCTTCGCCCCCGGCGGCGAGGTCTCCGGCGTGGTCAAGGCCCTGGGCGAGGGGGTCTCACATCTTAAGGTCGGGCAACGCGTGCTGGGCAACACCGGCTGGGGCGGCATGGCCGAGGAGATGGCCCTGGAGGCCGCGCGCCTGATCCCGATCCCCGACGCCATGCCCTTCGATACGGCCGCCGCCTTCATCATGACCTATGGCACCTCCTATTACGGCCTGAAGGATCGCGGCCATCTGAAGCCCGGCGAGACCCTGCTGGTGCTGGGCGCGGCCGGCGGCGTCGGCCTGGCGGCCGTCGAGCTCGGAAAGGCCATGGGCGCCAAGGTGATCGCCGCCGCCTCGTCGCAGGAGAAGGTCGCCCTGGCGATCAAGCACGGCGCCGACCTGGGCGTGGTCTATCCGCAAGGCCCCTTCGACAAGGACGGCGCCAAGGCGCTGGCCAACCTGTTCAAGGAAGCCTGCGGCGAGCATGGCGCGGACGTGATCTATGACGGGGTCGGCGGCGACTACGCAGAGGCCTCGCTGCGCTGCATGGCCTGGGAAGGCCGCTTCCTGGTGATCGGCTTCCCCGCCGGCATCCCGCGCATCCCGCTGAACCTGGCCCTGCTCAAGGGCTGCGACATCGTCGGCGTGTTCTGGGGCTCGGCGGTGACCCGCGACCCCAAGGCCCACCAGCAGAACGTCAAGGAACTGTTCGAGCTCTACGACGCCGGCAAGATCAAACCCTACGTCTCCGAACACTTCCCCCTGGCCCAGGCCGGCGAAGCGATCAAACACCTGGCCAGCCGCAAGGCGATGGGCAAGGTTGTGGTGACGATGGAGTAGGGGGCGGGGGGGGCGTCGACGGCGACAAGCGGGCGCGCAAAACGCCTGCATCCGATGGACAGCGGGTGCCGTGACCTTAGGTATTCGAGCGGAACGTTGGGCAGATGAAGTCAGAAACGGCGAAACTCCCTTCGGGGCAGAGCTACCCGCTACGGCCCTCAAAACTGAAGGAAGCACTCACCACCGCTGGAGTGTCGCTTGATGTCCATCTTAGTCGCAGCCCCGGCGTCCTTTTCGACGCGCATTTCTGGCCGCCTACGCCCGAGGTGCCTTATGAGCGTCTCTACGTCCGTGCTGGTTCCGTGACTTCGGAACAGGTCGCCGATGCGCGACGCAAAATTGAGGAGAGGGTGCTTCCGACCCTTGTGCGATGGATCGCGCGTATCCTTTCGGAGAACCCGAAATCGCCTATGCGACGCGAGAAGCAAGTGCTCGACCTGCAGCCCCTTTGAAGTCGGTTCAGTCCGACCGCTGATCCCCCTTAAATCCGCATGCCGAGCCTGTTTTCGAGGCCAGGACTTGGTCAAGGACGACGCTTCGCGTCGCCGCGTCGCGGCGGCCCGTTCGGGCCGTCCTTGAGCAAGCCCTGGCCTCGAAACATCATTCCATCGTGCGGTTTGCGGGCGGTGTGGCTTGTATCCAAATCACCCCGTTCCCCAGGCCTTGTGCCTGCGGTCCATTGAGCGCGACGAGTGCGAGGTTCGCTGTGGCGGCTCCGCCTGCGCCCTGATTACCGCCGTTCGAGTCCAATGGACCCCAGGCACAAGGCCTGGGGAACGGACTTATCTTGTCCCCGACAACCCCCGCAACTCCCCAAACGCCCGCTCCAGCTGCACCCTTAGCCCTGACCCCGGATCGCCAGCCCACTGGCTCGTCGCGTAGCTGAACGCCGCCATCCCGGTCTGGGCCGCCAGGGCCGCCAGAGCGCCCTCGACGCCGCGACGGCGCAACGCCTCCGCCAGCGCACTCACCAACCCCGCGGTCTTGGTCAGCACCCGCTCCTGCAGCGCGAGCGAGGCCGCGATCACCACCGCCCTGGGTGCGGAGAAGTCGCGATTATCCCACAGCATCTGCTCCACCGAGCCGAAGGCGAGCTGCAAGGCGCCCATGGGGTCCATCTCAGCAGGCGCGGCAAGAACCGCCTCGACCAGGGCGTCGCGAAACGCCGCCTCGCCGTCAAACAGCGCTTCGCGCTTGTCCGGGAAGTGGCGAAAGAAGGTGCGTTCGGTGACGCCGGCCCTGGCGGCGATCTCGGCGGTGGTGACCGCGTCGTAGCCGCGCTCGAGGGCGAGCTCCAGGGCCGCATCCCGCAGGCGCCGACGCGCATCGTCTCCACTTCGTGGCATGCCGTCTTCCTAACCCTATTGTCAGTCACTGTCGCTACAGTTTATATGTCAGTGACTGACGCAACGAGAGCCCCGCGATGAAGACGATCCGCTTCCACGAGTACGGCGAACCAGGCGACGTCTTGCGTCTTGAGGACGCCGAGGTCCCAAACCCGGGACCTGGCCGCATCCGCGTGCGGGTGCGGGCCTGCGGCCTCAACCCGGCGGACTGGGCGCTGTGCCGGGGCCTGTTCGCCAAGGACCTGCCGCGCGGAATCGGTCTCGATGTGGCCGGCGCCGTCGACGCCGTCGGCGAGGGGGTGACAGGCGTCAGCCTCGGCGACCATGTCCTCGGCGCGGCGGACTATTCTGACTACCCCAGCGCCGGCGCGTCGGACCATGCGGTCCTCAGCCATTGGGCGCCCGCCCCGGCTGGCCTGGACATGACCGAGGCCGCCGCCCTGCCGATGGCGGTCGAGACGGCCTACCGCTACCTCGCCTGGCTCGGCGTGTCCGACGGCCAGACCCTGCTGGTCAGCGGCGGCGGGACCGTGATCGGATTCGCCGCGGTCCAGATCGCCCTCCTGCGCGGCGCCCGGGTCATCGCCACCGCCGGAGAAACCTACGCCGGGCGCCTGCGCGCCCTGGGCGCCGTGGTCACCCCTTATGGCGAGGGGATGGTCGAGCGCGTTCGGGCGTTGCTTGGCGGCGCGCCGGACCTGGTCTTCGACGCCGCCCCGGTCAACATGCAGCCGGCCCTCGCGCCGCCCGGCGGCCTGCTGCCCGATCTGGTCAGGATCGTCGATGGCGATCCGCGTCGCGTCATCACCTGTGGCGATTTCGCCGGCGCGGCCAGGCTGGGCGTCCGCATGGGCCTCGGAGAAGCGGGCACGGGACCCGGCGGGGAGGCCATGCGCTGGGACGTGCTCGCCGAGTTCGCTCAGCTCGCCGCCGAGGGCCGGTTCAGCATTCCGATCGCGCGCACCTTCGCCTTCGAAGACTGGCGTGAGGCCGTCAACATCAGCCTGTCCGGCCATGCGCGGGGCAAGCTGGTGCTGCTGCCGGCCACCGCCTGATCCTTCCGACGTCCTCCGCAGGAACCTTGATGGTCATGAACACCTTCGTCATCGCCGGCGGCAACAGCGGCGTCGGGCTGCAGGCCGCGCGGGAGCTGCTCTCCGCCGGCCACCGGGTCATCCTGCTGGGGCGCGACCAGCGCAAGGGCGAGCAGGTGATCGCCTCGTTCGGCGCGCCGCGGGAGCGGGCGTCGTTCCTTTCCGTCGATCTCTCGACCCACGCCGGCGTCCGCGATGCGGCGCGCCGGGTGGGCGACCTGACCAACAAGATCGACGGGCTGATGCACTCGGCGGCGACCTTCGCCACCAAGGACATCCGCACCGTCGACGGGCTCACCCTGTTCTTCGCGTTGAGCTACCTCAGCCGCTATCACCTGACCCAGCTGCTGCTGCCGCAACTGCTGGCGGCCGAACATCCTCGGGTGGTCATGCTCACGGCGACCATGACGGAGACGCCCAAGCTCGACCCCAAGCTGTTCCCCTGGTTCGAGGGGTTCAACTTCTGGACCATGCTGATGCAGGTCAACGGCGCGTCACTGTACTATGCGGACTGGCTGATGAAGGCGCACCCGAAGATCTTCGCCGGATGCGCCACCCCGGGCTTCGTCCGCACCGGCATCTTCCGCGACGCGCCCTGGTTCCTGAAGCTCTACGTCGCCCTGACCGCCCCCTTCCGCGCCAACAGCCTGGAAACCGCCGCCCGCATCCCCATGCAGGCGCTGCTGAACGGCGAAGGCCCGTCCGCGTTCAACTGGGATAAGCCGGGCGACTACCAGCACGGGTTCGCGATCAAGGTGGACCCGGCGGTGCAGAAGGCGGTGATGGACGCGTGCCGGGAGGTCACGGGGGTTTAGGGGGCGGCCAAAATTGCCCCGTTCCCAGGCCTTGTGCCGGGGGTCCATTGGGCGCCGCGGGTTCGGGGTTGGCTGCGGCAGGGCCGTTTGCGCCAGCGTTCCCACCGTTCGAGTCCAATGGGCCCCCGGCACAAGGCCGAGGGGACGGGATTGGGTAAACGCAGGAGGCAGATTGGTCTGCTTGCGCGGTCCCCCGCCGTTCGGTTACCTGCGCGGCAAAACTAATCAGGGAGAACGCCCGTGAGCGACGGCCAAGTGTTTCCGGTGCCAGAGGCCTGGGCCAGGCGGGCCCACATGAACGCCGCCGGCTATGAGGCGGCGTGCAAGCGGGTCGAGGCCGACCCCGATGGCTTCTGGACCGATGTCGCGGGGCGCCTCGACTGGATCAAGCCCTTCACCCAGGTCAAGGACGTCTCCTTCGACGCCAAGGATTTCCACATCCGCTGGTTCGGCGACGGGGTGCTGAACGTCTCGGCCAACTGCCTGGACCGGCATCTGCCGAACCGCGCGAACGACATCGCCATCATCTGGGAGGGCGACGATCCTGCCAACAGCCGCAAGATCACCTACGCCGAGGCGCACGCGGAAACCTGCCGCATGGCCAATGTGCTGAAGAAGCGCGGCGTGGGGAAGGGCGACCGGGTCACCATCTATATGCCGATGATCCCCGAGGCGGCCTACGCCATGCTGGCCTGCACCCGGATCGGCGCGGTGCATTCGGTGATCTTCGGCGGCTTTTCGCCCGACTCCATCGCCGGCCGCATCCAGGACTGCGACTCGCGGATCGTCATCACCGCCGACGAGGGGATGCGCGGCGGCAAGGTGGTGCCGCTGAAGCGCAATGTGGATGAGGCCCTTACCGCCTGCCCGGACGTCACCGACGTCATCGTCATCCGCCACACCGGCGCCAAGGTGTTCATGAAACCGGGTCGCGACCACGCGTATGACGAGGACCGCGCCAGCGTCTCCCCCGACTGCGCGCCCGAACCCATGGGCGCGGAGGACCCGATGTTCATCCTCTACACCTCGGGATCGACGGGAAAGCCCAAGGGCGTGCTGCACACCACCGGCGGCTATCTGACCTGGGCGTCCTGGACCCACGAGCTGGTGTTCGACTACCGCCCCGGCGAGGTGTTCTGGTGCACCGCCGACGTGGGCTGGGTCACCGGCCACAGCTATATCGTCTACGGCCCCCTGGCCAATGGCGCCACCACCCTGATCTTCGAAGGTGTGCCCAACTATCCCACCACCTCCCGCTTCTGGGAGGTTATCGACAAGCACCAGGTGGAGATCTTCTACACCGCCCCCACCGCCCTGCGCGCCCTGATGCGCGAAGGCGACGCGCCGGTGACCAGGACCTCGCGCAAGTCCCTGCGCCTGCTGGGCTCGGTGGGCGAGCCGATCAATCCGGAGGCCTGGCTCTGGTACCACCGCGTTGTGGGCGAGGGCCGCTGCCCCATCGTCGACACCTGGTGGCAGACCGAGACCGGCGCCTGCCTGGTCTCGCCCCTGCCGGGCGCCACCGCGCTGAAGCCGGGCTCCGCCACCAAGCCCCTGCCGGGGGTGAAGCTGCAGTTGGTGGACGCCGACGGCAAGGTTCTGGAGGGCGCCACTCAGGGCAACCTCTGCCTGACCGACAGCTGGCCGGGGCAGATGCGCACCGTCTACGGCGACCACGAGCGGTTCATCACCACCTATTTCACCACCTATCCCGGCAAGTATTTCACCGGCGACGGCTGCCGGCGGGACGAGGACGGCTACTACTGGATCACCGGCCGGGTGGACGATGTGATCAACGTCTCCGGCCACCGGCTGGGCACCGCCGAGATCGAGAGCGCCCTGGTAGCCCACCAGGACGTCGCCGAGGCGGCGGTGGTCGGCTATCCGCACGACATCAAGGGCCAGGGCATCTACGCCTACGTCACCCTGAAGGTGGGGGTCGCGGCCACCGACGAGCTCCGCGCCGACCTGATCAAATGGGTCCGCCGCGAGATCGGTCCCTTCGCCGCCCCCGACGTGATCCAATGGGCCCCCGGCCTGCCCAAGACCCGCTCCGGCAAGATCATGCGCCGTATTCTGCGCAAAGTAGCCGAGGGCGACGTGAGCAACCTCGGCGACACCACCACCCTGGCCGATCCCAGCGTGGTGGCGGATCTGGTGGCGAACCGGGTGGGAGCGAAGGCGGGGTAGGGGCTAGGTCCCGGCCCAAATTTGCGTCGTTCCCCCGCCCTTGCGGCGGGGGCCCATTGAGCACGATGAGTTGGAGGTTAGCGAAGGCGGATCGGTTAGTGTGAAAACACGCCCCGTCCGAGTCCAATGGACCCCAGGCACAAGGCCTGGGGAACGCACCGTCTTTGCGGCTCCGGTCAGTGCGCCGCCTGCTCCACCACCAGTTGGTAGGGTATGAACAGCGACAGGTCGAGCGGCCCGGACTGGCGCCAGTCGACCCTCTGCTGCAGGCCTTCGACCCGGACGCCATAGCCGCCGCCGAAGGTCGCCGCGGCGTCGTGGGCGTCGGCGGCGACCTTGGTGATGATGGCGCCGCGATATTGTTCCGGGTTGATCAGGGTCAGGTTCCAATCCTGTTCGCGCAGGATTTCGGAGCGGCCTTCCTTCGGCGTCCGGTCGATATAGGCGGTGATCCGGGCCGTGGCGGCGTCGAAGCTGTCCGCCGGGGTGATGTGGGTCTTGATCACCACCACCGCCTGGCTGGTGTCGGCGGCCGAGTTGTCCGGTTCGATCACCTTGTCCAGCATGGTCTCGTCGAATCGGCCGATGACGCCCTGGCCAACGCCCAGTTCGATCTCGCCGTTCTGGCCGCGGATCATGTTGCGCAGGGTGGCCTTCAACTCGTTCACCCGCCGGGTCGGGTCGCGCGTGTCGCACACGACGCGGACGGTGGTGATCAGATTGTCCGCGCGACGCACCAGGACAACGTGCGGGACCTGCCCCGCCACGGGGACGCGGCTCAAGTTCTGCTGTCGCCGCTCGGCGGTCACGACGACTTCGCCCACAGTCGTACCGTCGGCCTGGGCCCAGGCCTGGGTCGCCCAGGACGCCAGGACAAGGACCGCACCCGCGATCGCCGCGCTCGAACGCCTCATGACATCCTCCCCACAGATGCAGCGAGACTAGGGCGGGCTGGCGACCGCCGCTAGCCCTCGCGGGCCAGGCACGCTCCCCTAAGACCGCCGCGGCGCCCGCATCTGCGCGATCCAGGCCTTGGACTCGTGCGCAATCCAGCCCCGCGCGTGCGCCTCGTCCCTGAAGCCGGTGACCTTGTCCTTGTGGCCGCTGGACCAGGCGATCTCCACCGACCATTCGGAGAAGAAGCCGCCGGCCTTGGGCGTCATGATGGGCTCTTCGCTCATGCGAGGCTTATGCCCGCCCGCCGGTCAAACGGGAAGCCTTGCATCCAATCGGGGCCTTGGCGCGTATCCTTACCGTCGGGGCCGGCGGGGAGCTGTCCATGCGCTTGATCCTGAGGTCCGCCGCCCGGCTCGCGGCGCTGTGGGCCACGGCCGCGGCGCCCGCCCTGGCCTCCGAGCCGGCCCCGATCGTCTCGGTGACGCCCGACGCCCACGGCGCCGCGGGGGTGATCCATGGCCAGGTGGATATCGACGCCCCGCGTTCGGTGGTCTGGGCGATCATGACCGACTGCGCCCGGGTGACCTCGCTGATGGTCAACGTCAAATACTGCCGTGTGCTGCAGCGCGATCCCGCCGGCCGCTGGGACGTGCGCGAGCAGGAAACCAAGGCCTCGCTATTGCCGGGGGTGCGGACGGTGATGCGCTCCGACTACGACGCCCCGCACACGGTGGAATTCCACCGCACCGACGGCGACTTCAAGATCCTCGAAGGCGAGTGGCGGCTGGAGCCGCTGGACGGCGGCGCCCACACCCGCGTCATCTACGAAAGCCGCATGTCCTCCCCCTTCACCGCGCCGGCGTTTCTGGTCCGCGCGGTGCTGCGCAGGGACCTGCCGGCGACGTTGGAAAATCTCAGGAAAGCCAGCGAGGCGGTGGTCGGGAGGTAAGGGGAGATAAAGGGACATGATACTTATCCCGGACCCCTGTCGATGGCCGCGTCCGACAAGGTTGGGGGATAGGTATCATGTCCCTTTATCTCAACAGCCACGCCAGGCCTTGAGGCCGCCGCAAACCCAAGGCAGTGGGATGCCGCCACGCTCGTCCGGAGATACCCATGAGACGCCTTGCCCTTCTCGCCTCCGCCCTGGTCCTGGTTGGAAGCACGGCGGCTCCGGCGGGCGCACAGGCGCCGCCCGCGGCGATCACCGCGCCGCCGGTCGACTATCACGTCCGGGTCCTGCCCAACGGCCTGACCCTCTACACGGTGCTCGACAAGTCCACGCCCAACGTCACCGTCCAGGTCTGGTACGGCGTCGGCGCCAAGAACGACCCGCCCGGCCGCTCCGGCTTCGCCCATCTGTTCGAGCATCTGATGTTCAAGGGCGCCCGCGACATGCCGCCGGAATATATGGACCGGCTGACCGAGGACGTGGGCGGCTTCAACAACGCCTCGACCATGGACGACGCCACCGAATATCACGAGGTGATCCCCGCCAATCACCTGCAGCGCCTGCTGTGGGCCGAGTCCGAGCGGCTGAGCAGCCTGGTGGTGGACGAGGCCAATTTCGAATCCGAGCGCAAGGTGGTGGAGGAGGAGCTGCGCCAGCGGGTGCTGGCCGACCCCTATGGCCGCCTGTTCAGCCTCGACGTCCCGGAAGCCTCGTGGGCGTCTCATCCCTATCATCGTCCGCCGATCGGCTCGATCGCCGACCTGGACTCCTCGACCCTGGACGATGTGCGCGCCTTCCACGCCACCTACTACCGGCCCGACAACGCCCACCTGATCGTGGTCGGCAACTTCGATCCCAAGCAGCTCGACGCCTGGGTCGACCAGTATTTCGGCCCGATGGCCCGGCCGTCCACGCCCATCCCGCGCGTCACCGCCGTCGAGCCGCCACGCACAGGGCCTAAGACCATCAACGTCTATGGCCCTAACGTTCCCCTGCCGGCCGTGGTGATGACCTGGGCCGCCCCCGCCGCCGCCAGCCCCGACGCGGCGGCGCTGAAGGTGCTGGACGGGGTCCTGAGCACCGGCAAGTCCTCGCGCCTGTATGAAGCGCTGGTCTACCATCAGCAGATCGCCACCCAGGTCTTCTCCAACCCGGACCTGCGCCAGCAGCCGGGCATCTTCCAGGTCGGCGCCATCATGGCGGCCGGCAAGACCGCCGCCGACGGCGAGACCGCGCTGCGGGCCCAGCTGGACAAGCTGCGCCAGACGCCCATCAGCGCCGCGGAACTGGCCTCCGCCAAGAACCAGCTGATCTCCCAGGTGCTGCACGGCCGCGAGACCATCGAGGGCCGCGCCAGCGAGATCGGCGGGGCCATCGTCACCGAGGGCGGCCCGGCCAAGGTCAACAGCGACGTCGCCGACATCGAGGCGGTCACCCCCGCCGACGTCCAGCGCGTGGCGCGCCAGTATCTGGTCGACGATCGCCGTGTCACCCTGATCTACGGCCCGGACAGCGATCGCCCCGCCGGCCAGCCCGACGCCCTGGTGCAGGACAGCCCGCAGGTGCAGGCGACTGCCCTGCCGCCGACGGGCCAACTGGCGATCGCCGAGACCCTGCCCGAGGACCAGCGCGCCAGGCCGCCCGCGCCCGGCGCCGCCGTCGCCGCCGTGCTGCCCACCCCGGTCGAACGCACCCTGAAGAACGGCCTCCGCGTCATCGTCGCCAAGACCAGCGACCTGCCCATCGTCACCGCCGAGCTGACGGTCAAGAACGGCGCGGCGCTGGATCCGCACGGCCTGGCCGGTCTCTCGGGCCTGACCACCGACCTGTTGTCTCAGGGCACGGCCACCCGTTCGGCCACCGAGATCGCCAGCCAGATCGAGGCCTTGGGCGGCGCGCTCGGCTCCGGATCGGGCTACGACTCCTCCGCTGTCACCCTCTCCAGCCTGGCGACGACGCTTCCCCAGGCGCTGCCGGTGCTGGCCGACGTGGTGCGCCATCCCGCCTTCGCCCAGGACGAGCTCGACCGCCTGCGGGCGCAGAAGCTGGACGACCTCAGCGTCACCCTGCAGGAGCCCGGCGCCCTGGCCGGCATGGCCGCCTCGCGCCTGGTGTTCGGCGAAGGTCCCTACGGCCATCCCGCCGACGGCTCGCCCGCCTCGCTGACCCGCATCACCCGCGCCGACGTTGTCGCCCAATACGCCCGCCTCTACCGCCCCGACCAGGCGGTGCTGGTGCTGACTGGCGACATCGATCCCGAGGCCGGCTTCGCCATGGCCGAGCGGGCGTTCGGCGGCTGGACCAATCCGGCCGGCCCGGCGCCAGAGGCCGCCGCCCAACCCACGACGCCCGGCCATCGCGTGCTGGTGGTCGACCTGCCCGGAACGGGCCAGGCGGCGGTGCTGATCGCCGGCCGCTCCATCGCTCGGCATGACCCCGACTTCGACGCGGTCGAGGTGGCCAATGGCGTGCTCGGCGGCGGCTATTCGGCGCGGCTGAACGAGGAGGTGCGGGTTAAGCGCGGGCTGAGCTACGGCTCCGGCAGCGCCCTGGCCGCGAGACGCGAGGCCGGCCTGTTCGAGGCCTCGGCCCAGACCAAGAACCAGTCCGCCGACGAGGTCGCCGGGCTTCTGTTGGCCGAGATCGGCAAGCTGGCGACGGCGCCCGCCTCGCCCGCCGAGCTGGACGCCCGCAAATCCACTCTCACCGGCGAGTTCGGCCGCTCCGCCGCCACCGGCGACGGCCTGGGCCGGCTCCTGGCCCAGAACGCGGTGGAGAACATCGATCCTCACGACGTCGACCGCTACATCGCCCGCACCGAGGCCGTCACCGCCGCCCAGGCGCAAGCCGCCGCCGCGAGGCTGGTCGATCCCGCCCAGGCCGACGTCATCGTCGTCGGCGACGCCAAACTGTTCCTGCCGGCGCTGAAGCTGCGGTTCGGGACGGTGGATGTGGTGGCGGCAGACAAGCTGGATCTGGACGCAGCCGACCTGGGGGCCCAGCCGCAGCGCTGAGCGGGTCTCGTCACTTCCGGGTTCGCGCCGGCCGACGGAACGCGGCCGCGACATCGGCCTTGCGGACACGGCTCGCCTCCCTGGCGACCGCCGCCTTGCGTATCCAGGGCCGCCACGAGTCATCAGGTCCAACCGGATCGCCCAGGTGATGGGAGGCGATGAAGCCGGCGAGGGGATTGAGCGGCTTGGGCGCGATGGGCCGCAGGCGACAGTAGCCGTTGGCGCGGAGGCTTTCCAACGCGGCGCCGACGCCGCCCGTCTTGGCGACCGCCGCCTTCATCGTCGCCTCCTCGCAGCCGAGCCAGTGGGCCAGCAGCTTGTTGCGCAGGCGGACGACCTCGGCCCGGTTTGCCGATCCCCCAGGGCCGTTGGCGTCCAGGGACAGGTCGCATTCGGTGTCGAACCCCAGCGAGCGGTTGTTGATGTTGGAGGAGCCGATGCGCAGCAGGACGTCGTCGATGATGGTCAGCTTGGCGTGGACGATGATGGTCAGGCCAAGCGTCGTCACCGGGCTGTAGGCCTGGAACCGGCCGTGTTTGTCGGCGTCCTTCAGCGTCTTGATGAAGGTCAGCCGGGTGCGGTCCATGGTCATCTGGTCGAAGTAGCTGGGCGAGTGCTCCGTCGAGATCAGGACCACCTCGGGTCCACCGGGCTCCTTCAGCCGATCGGCCAGTTCGGCGGCGATCAGCGGCGAGGTGAAATACTGGTTCTCCATATAGATGCAGGATTTGGCCGCGCGGATGGCGGCGACGTGCAGAGCCTCGCTTTCGCGGACCTCATCAAACTGTCGCCAGGCCGCGCCGGTGCGGGAAATCCCCATGTCGATGTTCGCGAAACCGGGCGGGATCTTGCCCGGCCAGCGGGGCGGCCGCATCGGCGGGCTGGCCGGAACGACCTGGCCGGTGGCGCGCAGCCAGCGGTCGCGGAACAGGCCGCCCAGCGCGGTGGCGGCAGGGCCGTCCACCAGTCCCATCACCTCATGGCGGCTGTCGAAACATTTGTTGTCGCGCCGGGTCTTCTCCCGCCGGGGGTTGTCGTCGAGATGCTCCGGCGTGTCCCAGCGGTCGGGGCCGATGTCGCCGCCGCCGCAAAAGGCGATGGCGTCGTCGATGACGATCATCTTCTGGTGATGGCAGGCGCCGACGGGCAGCTTCCCATCGAGCACGAACTTCACCTTGGTGCCGGCGAAGGCCTTGCGGTCCATGAAGGGAAAGAAGTGCTGGGTCGCCGCCACCGGCATCGCCGACTTCCAGCACAGCACCCGCACGTCGATGGCGGGGTTCTTGGCCAGAGCGACCAGGAAGTTGCCGATCCGGTCGGAGTCCTTGCCGGCGCCGCCAGGCTGGGGGTGAAACAGGGTGTTGGCCTCAAACGCCCAGTTGAGCAGGTGCACGCTGTGCTTGGCCCGGCTCATGGCGTCCATGGCCGCATCGAAATAGTCTTCCATGTCGATCAGCAGGGCCGCGCGGGGCGCCTTGTCGGTTCGCCAACAGGTGAGGCCGGGGACGAGGAGCATGTCAGGCCCGCTTCGCAGCGGCGACATCGGCCGCCGGCTCGGCCGCCGCGTCAGGTTCGTCCGGCAGCAGGCTCATCTCCTGGGTTTCCTTGATCACCTCGAGCATGGCCTCTGGATTGGCCGGGTGGGCCATCGCATCGGCTTCGGCGTCACGCCGGTTGGACACCTGAGGCATGTCCCGACGCAGCTCCTCAAGCAGCTGGATCACCTTGGCGGTCTTTTGCTCGTTGGTGATCACCAGTTCGAGGTTCAGCTGTTCGCGCAGCTCACTGAGTTCGTTTTCCCGCCGCTGGGTGCTGAGGATGAAGACGGTGATGTAGAGCGCCAGAACGCCGCACACCCCTTGCAGACCGTTGAACGGCGGCGCGTCGAGCGCCGGAAGGTGCAACCTCCCCGCCAGCAGGTTTCCGCCAATCCAGGCGGCCAGGACCACGGTCAGGCCGCCAACGAAGGTCGTCCGACCGATCAGGGCGGTCAGTCGCTCCACGGCGTGCTGGAGCGGCGTCGCGTTCCGGTGATGCTGGGCCTGAAGCCGGGCAATCGCCTGGATGGTTTCTTCGATATGGGCCGGCAGAATCTGTTGCGTCTGGCTCATGATCGTCGATTCCGGCAGCAGCTGGCTCAGGGGCATGGGTGTTTGGCTTTCGACGATGCAATCGTCCCCCGTAGGGGCCCGATCAGGCCGAGCCACGGCCGCGAACGAGGGCTCCCAGTGGAGGAGGGTAACGCCCGGTCAGCGCTGCGGTTGCCCGGGCTCGCCGCGCGGCGGTTGGCCCAAGGGGCCAATCCTTGACAGCGCCGACAGCCAAAGCTCCAGTCTCGCCAGGATCTTAAGGGCGAGCGATGGCGACACACCCCACCTGGATGGACCCAGCAGGTATCGTGTTGTGCCTCGTCGTGGTCTGGTTGCCGGTGTACTGCGCCCTGAAAACGTTCCAGGACTTCCGCACCGGCCGCATACGGATGGCGCTGTTTGGTGTGTTCAGCACCTTGTTAGCAACAGCGCTGGTCGCGCTCGTCATCTTTGCCCGTTGGGGCCAGGACGATGTGAGCGCGCAGGGCC
>Ga0302311_10003897_pt1 | contig 16205 bp, 13 predicted proteins | sample III_Palsa_N1_3_FD_200449 | JGI IMG/M metagenome (GOLD analysis project Ga0302311, IMG submission 200449) | Peat permafrost microbial communities from Stordalen Mire near Abisko, Sweden - III_Palsa_N1_3 | ecosystem: Environmental > Terrestrial > Soil > Palsa > Peat permafrost | place: Sweden... | reverse complement strand
GCGGCCCGGCCGCCAAGCTCCTATTGCCCGGCCGCGCGCTTGATCGCTTCGGAGGCCTGATCGGCCGCATCATCCAGCGCCTGCTTGATGTCGGTCTGCGAGCCGGTGAACACTTCCTCAAGCTGCAAGCCCAGATCGTCGCCGACCTCGGGCCACAGCGGCGATTTCCAGATCAGCAGATCCGTCTTCGGCGCCGTGTCGAGCAGCGCCTTGATGTAATCTGGATTGACCTGAGCCTTGAAGTCCGGATTGTCGAGCGTGCTCTTGCGCGCGAAGTCGCTCAGGATGCCGGCCTTGACCTTGCGGGCTTCCATGTCCTTGCTCGTGGACCATGCCACGAAGTCGGCGGAGACGGTCTTCGAGCAGTCGGTCGGGTTGCCCTTGCTGGAGATCGCGAAGCCGTGCGCGAAGCCGGCGGACGGCAGCGGCTCGGGCGGCGGGGCGTAGCCGACCTTGCCGGCGATCCGCGACTTGGTCTTATCCTCGGCCCAGGGGCCGAACACGTCGCTTTCGACGATCAGCCCTACCTGGCCGCCACGGAAGCCTTCGATCACTTCGCTCCAGGTATTGGTCCCGGACCCCGGAGGCGCAAACTTGAACAAGTCCAGGTAATACTGCGTCGCCTTCACGCCGATGTCGGAGTTGAAGGCCGGCTTGTCGCCGTCGAACCACTGCCCGCCCATGGCGCGGAAGAACGGCGTCCAGCGCCACACGTTCATGCCCGAGCCGCGCCGGCCGCGCGCCGACCAACCATAGACGTTCGGCGGATCGTTCAGCGCTGCCACGACTTTCTTGAGTTCACGTCGCCGCCGCCTTCGAAGGGCGCGAAATAGGCGACATCCTTGTAGGTCGCGACGGCGCGGCGGCCCTCCAGGAAGTCGTTCCAGTCCCAATCCTTCGGCATCAGGTCGAGCAGCGGCAGCACCCATTTGTTGGTGGCGTACTCAGCGACGTTCGCCTCGTCGATGTAGTACACCTGGTAGGCGCCGGCCCCTTGCGAGGCATCCAGCCGCGATTTCGCGCGGCGCTCATTCTCGCCGAACTGCTGGATGTCGACCTTGGTGCTCCACTTTTTCTCGAACTCGCCCTTGTTCTTGTCAAGGAACGGGATCGTCAGGATCGGTTGCGCGATCACGCGGATCACCGGGACCTTGCCGACGCACTCGTTCTCGGCCGCGCGCGCACCGGTCGCGAATGCGGCCAGTGCCAGTGCGGCTATCGAAACCTGTCGCCCGATCGTTCTCAGCTTCATTGTCGTTTCCCTCCGTTTTGGCGTGAAGTGTTGCCAGTCCGCGGCTGGTCTATCCGGCCGTGTCACCTCCCAGATGCGTCCAGATCGGGGCGAGCGCCGCACGGACGCGGGTGAACGCGGCGCGCTTGCCGCGGTAGATCGCGGCGCGCGACGCGTCCGGGCGATAGTGCCGGCCGATGCGCGTCATCGCCGCCATCGCCTGCTCGAATCCGGCGTACCGGCCGGTACCGACCGCCGCGCAAATCGCGCAGCCGAGCGCACCAAGTTCCGAGCCTTCGGCGATTTCGATGTCCATTTCCAGGACGTCAGCAAACATTTGTGCCCAGACCGGGCTCTGCGCCGCGCCGCCGCAAAGCCGCGCCACCGCTGGCCGCAGCCCCGTGCTCGCCGCAAGCTCGTCGATGTGCGCAAGATGCGCGAAGACGACGCCCTCGTAGATCGCGCGCAGCAGATGCGCCTTGCCGCTGCCGTGGCCGAGCCCGACGAAACTCGCCTGCGGCGCCCCGGCGCCGCCGTGGATGTCCGGCAGATAGACCAGATGGCTGTCCTGCGGTGCGAGGCCATCGACCATCGCGTTGACCGCCGCAAATCCCGGCCGCGCGTCGGCGAGCACGGCATCGAGCATCCAGGCAAGGTTGGTCGCTGAGGTCGGGCTGCCCTCGCAGGCCAGGACGCGCTGGCCGTCACGGTGCAGCGCTTGCATCATCGGCAGCCGGTCGCGGCAGGCGTGTTCCAGCACCAGCAGGTTGATGCTCCAGGTGCCCGCGCAGACGATGAAGCGCGACGCGTCGGTAACACCCGACGCGAGGATCATCGCATCGAGATCCATGGTGCCAGCAACGACCGGCGTTCCGGCGACCAGCCCTGTCTCGCGCGCGGCCTGCGCGGTCACCCCACCGCAAATGTCGCTGTTGCGCCGGATCGGCGGCAGCTTGTCCCGCCACGCGGACAGGCCGAGCGCCTCGAAGACCAGCGAATTGTAGTCGCCGGTGGCAAGCTCGAGCAGTCCGCTGCCCGACAGGTCGTTCAGGTCGCTTTCAATGCGACCGGTCAGCCGGTAGCGCACGTAGTCCTTGCACAGCACGGCGTGCCGCGTGCGGCGGCTCATCTCCGGCGCATGCGCGTCGAACCACGCGAACAGCAGCAGCGGCTCGGAAACGTGGAACTGCTGGCCACGCAGCGCGCGGACCGGCCCGAGGTCGGCGCGCGCGTTCGCCTCCGCCGCCATGTGGTAGGTGCGCGTGTCGGAGGACACGATGCCGTTGCCGACCGGCTGGCCGTCCTTGTCGAGCAGGTAGATGCCGTTGCCGTGCCCGGTGCAGCACACCGCGGCGATGCGGTCGGGCGGCGCGGAAGGCTGCGAGAGCACGTCGCGCACCGTTGCGGCGACCGCCTGCCACATCTGGTGCATGTCGCATTCGGTGGTGCCCGGCCGCACATGGACCGCACGCAGCGGCTTGGCGGCGACCGCCACCTCGGTGCCGCGATCGTCGAACACTGCGGCCTTGACCACGGTGCCGCCGACATCGATGCCGAGATACAGCGGCCTCACAGGCTGCCGCCCGTCGTCGAACCCACGACCAGATGCAGCCGCCGGTCGCGCGTGCTGTACAGGGCGTTGTAGTATTCGATCGGCGTGCCATCGGCCAGCCAGCCGAGCGACTCGATGGCGATCACCGGCGTGTGCTCGCCCAGCTGCAGCAGCGCGCGCTGCTGCGGCGTCGGAATCACCGCTTCCAACCAGCGCTCGGACTTGACGACGGCCAGCCCGTAGCGGTCGCGCAACGTCGCGTACAGCGAGCGATCGACGAAATCCGTCTCCTCCATGCCCGGTACCTTGCTCGCCGGCAGCGCGATGACACCCGTCGACATCGGCTGGCCGTCGACCAGATAGAGCCGCTCCAGATGGACGACGTCCGCGCCGGGCGGCAGGCGCAGCATGATCATCTCACGCTCGCTCGGCGCACGCCGGGCGAGCCTGATCAGCCGGGTCGTGACGTGGTGACCCTTGGCGATCATCTCGCCGAACAGGCCGATGTTGGAGGCAGCGAAGTCCAGCTCCTCCTTGCGGTGGGCCACGAACGCGCCGCGCCGCGTGGCCTTCACCACCATCGCGTCGGCGGCCAGTGCTTCGAGGGCGGCACGAACCACCGGGCGCGAGACGGCGAACAGCGCGCACAGGTCGATCTCGGAGGGCAGCGGCGCGTTGGGCGGCAACTCGGCGCTATGGATGCTAGCGGCACCGGCGAGGCGCGATCGAGCTTGCGGCCGCTTTGCAGCAGGCTGGCGGTGTCGGCGCGGGTCAGCATCGGATCAGGCATCCCGCTCATGCATGTGCCGCCAGTCTGGCGCCCTGGTTCGCTGGCGCCTCGGCAAATCGGCGCAGGTCGGCGCCATAGTCGATGCCGTTCTCGCGCAGCAGCCGCGGCACGATATCCTCCAGCAGTCCCAGAACGGCCACGCCCCGCGCCTCTGCCACGATGCCGGCAATATCGGACAGCAACGGAAACGACAGCCGGCCCCACATCGCCAGCGTCGTGCGGCGGTAGACGATGTCGTCCAGCGTCGCCGCCATTTCGTGCTGGACCAGGAACAGGATCTCCCGTTCCGAATAGTCTGGCGCGCCGGTCAGCGGCCGGTCCGCCGCCGCGGCGCAGAACACGGCGACAGTTTCGGCGCACGTGCCATAGCGCGAGAGCAGCGTGTCCATGCGCGCCAACGCGCAGCCGGTCGCCGCCGCAGCCCGCTCGACCCAGGCGCGGCGCGCGGCAGCATCCGATGGGAAGTCGCGGCCGCCGCCGATCGGCATGTCCTGCGTGCCGCGCGTGCGCGTCGTCCCGAGCAACAGCAGCACTTGATCGGTGACCTGCTCGGCGAAGGCGCGGAACGTGGTCCATTTGCCGCCCACCAGCGACAGCACCGGATAGGGCGCCACGGCATCCGGCTCACGCCGCACGATGCTGTGGTCGCGGCTGATGTTGACGGTCGCGGCACTGGTCGAGCGCGGCAGCGGGCGCACCCCGCAGAAGCGGAAGCGGATCTGCTCGCGGCCGACGTCGATCAGCGGGAAGATCACCCGGATGGCGCCGATCAGGTAGTCGATTTCCGCGTCGTCGCAGACCGCTGCATCGGGATCGGTCACGCGGATGTCGGTCGACCCGAGCAGCACCATATCGCCAAGCGGATAGGCGATGCACATCCGCCCGTTGCCGTCGTCGAACGAAAACGCCCTGCCGTGCATGGCACGGTGCAATGTCGGGTTGTCGAGGATCAGATGGGAGCCTTTGGTGCCGCCGATCAGCGGACGCATCGGGCCGATGCGGTGGTTCACGGCATCGATCCAGGCGCCAGCCGCATTCACCACCAGCCGGGGCGTGACGGCGTGGTCGCGCCCGCCCAGCAGATCACGCAGCACCAGGGCCGGACCATCGCCGCGCAGCAGTGCGCAATGGTTGATCGCGAGGCAATGCGGGTTCGCCGCCAGCCCATCGGCCACCAGCTCGAACGCGATGCGCTCGGCGTGCGAGATCGCGGCGTCGTAATAGGATGCGAGGCCGCGCACGGCCGGGTGCAGGTCCGGCAGTAGGTCGCGCACGCCTGCGCCCGACGTCATTTTGTGGCGACCCATCACGGCGTGGCGACGACCGAGGGCATCGTACAGTGCCAGACCGAGCTTCAGCAGCACGACGCCGCGCGAGCGGATCTTGCGCTCGATGCCGAACAGTTTTGCGGCGGACTGCACCAGCCCGCCGAAGATCGAGAATGACGGGATGGTGACCAGCAACGGGGCGATGGCGTGCGCGGCATTTCGCAGCAGCCGGTTGCGCTCGCGCGTCGCCTCGGCGACGAGCCGGAACTCGCCATTCTCCAGATAGCGCAGCCCGCCATGCGCCATGCGGGTCGAGGCGCTGCTGGCGCCGGCGCCGAAATCCTCCCGATCGACGATCAGGCATCGGACGCCTTGCAGCGAAAGATCGCGAAACGTCGCGCAGCCGTTGATGCCGCCGCCGATGATCAGCACGTCCACGGCACCGGGCTCGGCCAGTCGGGCGAGCGACACGTCACGGTCAGGAGGGGGATTTCCCACGGCTGCTACGTCGCAGACCGGCGGTTCTGCCTCATCGGCATCAGCGTTTTCTCTCCCTTCGCGTTGCGCCGCAGCGCACGCCGTTACCCCCGATCATAGTCAGCAATCTGGTTATTACCAGAGGATTTTGGGATGACCGGATCGCCCCTGATTGAGGCGTTGTTCGCTTGGCGGACCCTGACGTGGCTTGCGCTATAAGGGTTGGGTGATCCCGCGCGCGGTCCGGCTGCATCCGTGCTTCAACCTCAGTCTGCGCGGGCCGCCGCGCCCGGGCATCGGGAACACTGGAGGACGGCGACATGATGGGCAGAACGCTTTCCGGGATCGCAGCGGTCTGTTTGCTGCTGTCCCATCCGTCCGGAGCGCAGTCGGTCACCAGTATGGCCGTGCTGAACGGGCTCGCGCCGGTGACGGTGCTGTCGAACACCGAAGCAGGCAGGGCCGCCCTGGCGGCGAACTATACCGTGACCGGCGGGATCCAGACCGGCGCGATCCGGCAGCCGACGCTGCTGCCTTTCGCCGATCAGCGGCAGCAGGCGCTGCGCGACGCCTTCATCACGGCCGGCAATCTCGCCGAACTGGCGGACGGGTTGGGGACCACGCTCGGCGCCGCCTACCAGGCGCGCGCGCATTATGTGGACCGGGAGCATTTCACCAGCCTGTCCGAGGCCGTCGCCGACGTGGTCGCCTACGCGGCCGCGACGACCGCCACGGACTCGAACGCCGGCAAATACTTCTTCGCCAACGCGACGACCGACGGAGAAACGCCCGTCTCGGCCGAGGCGGCGGCGATCCTCAAGGACATTGGTGGCGCTCCCGACATGTTCGGCAAGGCCTATGGCCGCCCAGCCGGGACCCCCGGGGCCGACGCTTTCGGTGACTCGCGCCCGTTCCAGACCGAGCCAGGCGTTTCACCGATCATCGGTCCGGACTACTTCAACGTTCCGGCCAACAACGCGGTCTACAATCGCGGGCCGATCATGGACCTGACCGACAGCCCCTCCTATCCGAGCGGTCATACGACCTATGGCTACACGGGAGCGCTGGTCCTGGCGGTCCTGGTGCCGGACCGCTACCGGCAAATGGTCGCGCGCGCCGCCGAATACGGCAACGACCGCATCATCCTGGGGGCGCATTATGCCATGGATGTGCTGGGCGGGCGGGCCCTGGCCATCTATGATCTGGCCCATCTTCTCGCCAATGATCCAGAGTATATGGGCCGCCCGTTGAGGCACGCTCCCGTGATCAAAGACTTTCGGGCCGCCGTGCAAGCGGCGCGGGCCGATGTCACCGCGGCCTTGCAGGCAGCGTGCGGCAACACGATCGACGTTTGCGCACGGCAAGACACCGGCCGCCTGAACAATCCGGCAGCGAACGAGGCCTTCTATGCTGTCACGCAGACCTATAATCTCCCGATCGTCTATCCGAAGAACGCCGGCACCCTCGAAGACGTCGGCAAGCTTGCGCCGGAGGCGGGATATCTGCTGACCGTCGCATTCCCGTCGTTGCCGTTGGAGGAGGCCGACAAAATCCTGACCGAAACCGAGGGGCCGGGTGGCGGCTTCCTCGACGACGGATCGCCCTTCGGCGTCTATTCCCGCCTCAACCTCTATGCCGCATCAGGCCAAGCGGCGGCACGCGCCGCCGGCAAATGACCCGGCGGCCTCGGGCTGCCCATTCTGGAGAGGAAATGACATGATCAAATACGACCTTGCCGGCAAGACCGCACTGGTGACCGGCGCCGCATCGGGCATCGGCCTGGCAACCGCCACGATACTGGCGCGGAACGGATGCACGGTGGCCGTCAACTTTCTCCCCGACGACAAGCGCGGGCCGGAGCAGGTCGCCAATCTGCGGCAGGAGGGACTTTCCGCGATTGAGGCGCCCGGCAATGTCGGCCATGCCGCCGAAGCCGAGGCCGTTGTGCAGGACGCCATCCGCCGCATGGGTCGCCTTGATTTGCTGGTCAACAATGCCGGCACCCCGGGTGTGTTCGAGGTGGTGCCGCCGGCACGGCTCGATCTGATCACCGAGGAACTCTGGGAGACGGTTTTGCAGACCAACCTGCTCGGCGTGTTCCGCTGCTCCAAGGCGGCGGCGGCGGCGTTGAAGGAAACGCATGGCGCCATCGTGTCGGTCGCATCGATTTCCGGCATCTCGTCGGCCGGAAGTTCGCTCGCCTACGGCGCCACCAAGGCGGGCGTGGTCAATCTCACGCAGAATCTCGCGCGCGGCCTCGGCCCCGAAGTGCGCGTGAATGCCGTGGCACCGGGCGCTGTGGACAGCACCTGGCAGATCCGATGGACGGAGGAACGTCAGCGCGACTCGGCCGAGCGCGCGGCGCTGAAGCGGCGCTGCACGCCCGAGGACATCGCCGAAGTGATCGTGTTCCTCGGATTCGGCGCGGCGATGGTGACGGGCCAGACCGTCGTGGTCGACGGAGGCCTGACCCTCTGATCGCCGGCATCACGCGTCATCGATCGACACTCACCGCCATGAAGCCCGACACCGCACCAAAGCACCTCATCGGCCGGTTGACGTGAACCACGCCACGCTCAGCCAGCGCATCCTCGACGTCCAGGATCAGTTGACGCGCACCGAACGCCGGCTGGCCACGCTGTTGCTGGAAGATCCGGAGGCGGTGGCGCTGCTGTCAGCCAGCGAGATTGCGCAGAAAGCCGGCGTGTCGAAGGCGACCACGGCGCGGTTCTTCCAGCGTCTCGGCTACCCCAGTTTCCGGACGGCGCGCAGTGCGGCGCGCGACGCGCCGGCGGGCGGCCGCACAACGGACCACAAGCAGCGCCCCAGCGAAAAGGCCGCGCCACCGGGCCTGGCCGAGCACCTCGCTGCGGACGTGCAGAACCTCGTCCGCACCATCGAGCAACTGCGCTCCGACGAAGTGGACGGCGCCGTGCGCATGCTGGCCCGCGCCGAAAAACTGTGGGTGGTAGGGTTCGGAGAGAACTACCCGCTGGCGCATTTTGCCCGCGCCTTGCTGATCCGCGTGAAGGCCGACATTCGCATGATCCCGATCGGCGGGTTCTCCATCCCCGAGGAGTTCGCCTCCATCACCGGGGCTGACACCATGCTCGCCTTCGGCGTCGGCCGCCGCACCAGGGGGCTGCGATCGATCATGCGCTCGGCGGTCGCGGCCGGCGCGCAGGTGATCTACGTGACCGATCAGGTCGGCCGCAGCGGCCCCGACGTCGCTGGCGTGACGCTGCGCTGCCGCACCCGCGGTGCCGGCGTGTTCGCGTCCTGGGTCGCGCCCGTGTCGATCGTCACCCATGTCTGCTCGGCATTGGCGGTACGCATCGGCGGCACCGCGATGGAGCGGCTGCAAGCCATCGAGCAGATCCACAGCGAGTGGGGCGACCTGATCCAAGGCGACCTGTAGTTCCAGAACTGATCTCTCGCGCGCCGCAGATCGGCATTATTTTGCCATGCCTGAAAATGCGCACGCGGGCCATGTTTCAGTGTTGACGCCAGCCATTCCCACCGGCCTAAGGTTTACCCGCAATATTCCGTGCGTGGGCACGGCAGGAGAGGGAAACCATGTTTTCAGTTCTGAAAAATCTGTTTCTTCGATCGGTCGTTGTCGCGCTGCCGATCGCGACGGCCGCGGTGCCGCCGGCGGTCGCCAAGGACATCGTCTGGGCGCGTTACGGCGACATCGACACGCTCGATCCGCACCGCGCCACCAGCACGTTGTCGTTGCAGGTCTGGAGCCTGATCTACGACACGCTGCTGGCGACCGATGCGGATGGCAAACCGGTGCCGAACATTGCGCGATCCTGGACGGTCAGCGAGGACGGCACCGAATACACCTTCAAGCTCGCCGACGGCGTGAAGTGCCACGACGGCGCGCAACTGACCGCGGAAGACGTCAAATACACCGTCGATCGCGCCTTCGACGCCAAGAACCCGTCGGTCACCAAGGCGAGCTGGGGCCCGATCGAGTCCGCAACTGTGGTCGATCCGCTCACCATCACGCTCAAGCTCAAAACACCGTTCGTCGCGATGGTGCCGTTCCTGGCCGACAGCTTTTCGTCCATCCTGTGTCGCGGCAACGCAACCGTTGGCGGATTCGGCACCAGTGCCGCGATCGGCTCGGGGCCGTGGAAACTGGTGTCCTGGACCAAGGGAGACCGCATCGTGCTGGCGAAAAACCCGGACTACCGCAATCTCGGCAAGCTCGCCGAGAACAAGGGGCCGCCGTACATGGACCGGTTGGTGATCACCACCGTCCCCGAACCGCAGGCGCGGCTGGCCGGGTTGCGCACCGGTGTCATCCAGGTTGCCGAACCGCCGATCGATGATGTGCCCGACTTGCAGAAGTCGAAGAGCCTGAACATCGTCGTGGCGCAGAACACCGGCCAGAACGTGTTCTGGGAATTCGCCGTGCATCGTCCGCCGTTCAACGACGAACGCGCCCGCAAGGCCGTCGCCTACGCGACCGACGCGCAGGCGGCGATCGACCTGGTGTATGGCGACCTCTCCTTGCGGGAACATTGCCCGATTTCGCGCGGCGTGTTCGGCAACGACCAGGATTTTTGCGCCAGGCACGGCCAGGACCACGACCCGGCGAAGGCGATAGCGCTGCTCAAGGAGCTTGGCTACGGGCCGGACAGGCCGCTCGAGGTGACGATGCTGGTCTGGACCGGCGGCAACCGCGAGAAGCTGGCCGAGGTGTTCCAGTCGCAACTCGCCGAAGCCGCGATCAAGGCGAAGATCGAGATCATGGACATCGGCACCATGAACGCGCGCGTGCGGCAGGAGAACGAAAAGCCGACCGGTATCGGCTCGATGGACATGATGACGTGGTCCTGGTACGACCCTGACATCCTGTTCGCGCTGTGGCACACGCCCGGTGCCTATCGCGGTTTCACCAGCCCGGAACTGGATGCGATGCTCGACAAGACGCGGGTGCTGGCCGATCCGGCGGCGCGCAAGGCGGCGGTGCAGGATGTGATGGCCTATCTGCTCGACCATGCGATCCATGTCCCGCTCTACACGCCCGGCTGGGAATGGGTGTTCGCCGTGCGGCCGGACGTGCAGGGTTTTCACGTCGCGCCATTCGTCTATCCGATCTTCAACGACGTAAAATTCTGACGGCGCCAGGAGCCCCATGGCACGATTCCTCGCCGGCCGGTTGCTCATGGGGCTGCTCGCGATCCTGGCGACCACGGTTGCCGTCACGCTGCTGATCCACCTCGTCCCCGGCGATCCTGTGCAGATCATGTACGCGCAAAGCCAGGGCACGACGCCCGAACAACTCGCCGAGATGCGTCACATGCTTGGGCTCGACCGGCCGATCCTCGAACAATGGCTGCGCTTCGTACTCCACTTGCTGCACGGCGATCTCGGCGTGACGATCCGCGGGCAGCAGCCGGTCGCGCAACTGATCCTGCAACGCCTGCCGAACACGCTGGCACTTGCCGCCGCCAGCATGGCGATTGCGACCGCAATCGGCCTGCCCGTGGGCTTCGCCGCCGCATGGTGGCGCGGACGCTGGGCCGACACCGCCCTGATGACGGTGGCGATCGCCGGCGTCTCGGTGCCGCATTTCTGGCTCGGCCTGATCCTGATGTCCGTGTTCGCCGTCCAACTCGAATGGCTGCCGGTCGGCGGCACCGGCTGGGCAGGCCTGGTCCTGCCGGCCGCGACGCTTGGCCTCTCCAACGCGGCGATCGTCGCGCGCATGACCCGCTCGGCCATGATCGAGGTGATGAGCCAGGATTTCGTGCGCACGGCCTATGCGAAAGGCCTGCTGCGTGCGCTCGTGCTGCGCCGCCACGTGCTGCGCGCAGGCCTCGTGCCGGTCGTCACCATGATGGCGATGCAGTTCGCCTACATGATGGGCGGCGCCATCGTCGTCGAGAACATCTTCGCCTGGAACGGCATCGGCCGGCTCGCGATCGAGGCGATCTTCCAGCGCGACTACCCGGTGATCCAGGGCTTCATTCTCGTCTTCGCCACCACGGTCATCACCGTTTCGATCCTGCTCGACCTGCTTTATGCCGTGCTGGACCCGCGCATCCGGGTCCGTGGCTGATGGCGACAGGCATCGCCGGCTCGTTCTGGCGCAGGCTTCGGCGCAATCCCGGCGGCGTGTTCGGCCTGCTGGTGCTCGGCCTGCTGGTCGGGACAGCGGCGCTGGCCGACTGGATCGCGCCCTATGCGCCGACGCGCATGGGGGCCGGCCATCGGCTGACGCCGCCATCCCTGGCGCACTGGTTTGGCACCGACGAGTTCGGCCGCGACGTGCTCTCGCGTGTCATCTATGGCTCGCGGCTGACGCTGCTGGTGGGCGCGATTGCCGTCGGCATTTCGCTCGTGGCCGGCCTCGCGGTGGGGCTGACGGCCGCCTATTGCGGTGGCTGGACGGAGCGGTTGCTGATGCGGGCGTCCGACGTTCTGTTCTCCTTCACCGAGACGCTGATCGCGCTTGCCTGCGTCGCCGTGCTCGGGCCCTCGCTGGAGAACGCGATGCTCGCCGTCGGCCTCGCCGGCATCCCGTTCTATGCGCGCACGTGTTACGCGGCGGCGCTGGTGGAGTGCGGCAAGCCGTATTTCGAGGCGCTGATCTCCGCCGGCGCGGGGCATCTGCGGCTGATCACGCTGCACCTGCTGCCCAACGTGCTGCCGACGATGAGCGTGGTGGCGACGCTTGGCCTGTCCGGCGCGGTGCTGGCCGCGGCAGGACTGTCATTCCTTGGACTCGGCGCGCAGCCCCCTGCGTCGGAATGGGGGGCGATGCTGTCCTCCGCCCGCGAGCTGATCAACCGGGCGCCCTGGCTGATGCTGTTCCCCGGCGGGGCCATCGCGCTGACCGTGCTCGGCTGCAACCTGCTCGGCGACGCCATTCGCGAAGCAATGGACGGGCGGGGGCGGACGTGAGCGTCACCCTGCTCGACGTGCGCGGGCTGACGATCCATGCCGGCGGGGCGGACGTGGTCCGCACCCTGTCGTTCGCGGTGGCGCCGGGCGAGGTGCTGGCGCTGGTCGGCGAGAGCGGGTCGGGCAAGACGCTGACGGCGCTGTCCTTGCTCGGCCTGCTGCCGCAGGCAGCGCGTGTCGTCGCAGGACAGGCGCTGTTCGAGGGGCACGACCTGCTGCGCGTGGACCCGGCCATGCAGTCGCGCATCCGCGGTGCGCGGATCGGCATGGTATTCCAGGAACCGATGACGGCGCTGAACCCGGTGCTGACCATCGGCCTGCAGATGACCGAGGCGCTGCGGCAGCACCGCGGGTTGAGCGCCGGCACGGCGCGCGCGGAGGCCGAGCGCTGGCTGCGGCGCGTCGAGATCGACGATCCGGCGGCGCGGCTGCGGCAGTACCCGCACCAGTTGTCGGGCGGCATGCGCCAGCGCGTGATGATCGCCGCGGCGATGGCGCTGCATCCCGCGCTGCTGGTGGCCGACGAGCCGACGACGGCGCTGGACGTGACCATCCAGGCCCAGGTGCTCGGCCTGATGCGCGACCTGGTGCGCGAGGTCGGCGCCTCCCTGCTGCTGATCACCCACGACATGGGCGTGGTCGCGGAAATGGCCGACCGGGTGCTGGTGATGCGCGCGGGCGAGGCGGTGGAGGAAGCACCGGTCGCGCGCCTGTTCGCCGCACCGCGCGCCGACTACACGCGCACGCTGCTGGCCGCCGTCCCGCGGCTCGACGCGGTGACGGCCATGGTTCCGCCCGAGGTGGCGGCGCCGCTGCTGCGCATCGAGCGGATCGGCAAGACGTTCCGGCCCGATGGCCTCTGGCGGCGCGGCAGTCCGGTGACCGCGCTCGATGGCATCGATCTCGACATCCTGCCCGGCGAGATCGTCGCTGTCGTGGGCGAAAGCGGCTCCGGCAAATCCACGCTCGGGCGGATCGTCGCGCGCCTGATCGCGCCGGATCGCGGCCGCATCCTGTTTCGCGGCATCGACCTGACGGCGCTGTCCGGCCGCCGCCTGCGCCATGCGCGCGCCGGCGTGCAGATGGTGTTCCAGGACCCGCTCGCCTCGCTCGATCCCTGCTGGCCGGTCGGGCGGGCGGTTGCGGAACCCATCGTCATCCACGGCCTCGCCGGCCGCCGCGAGGCTTTTGCGCGGGCCTGCCGGCTGCTTGCGGAGGTGGGCCTGCCGGAACACCTCATGACCCGCCTGCCCCGCGAATTCTCGGGCGGGCAGCGGCAGCGCATCGCCATCGCCCGCGCGCTTGCCGCCGAGCCGGCGCTGCTGGTCGCGGACGAGCCGACCTCGGCGCTCGACGTGTCGGTGCAGGCCCAGGTGCTCGACCTGCTGGCGGCGCTGCAACGGCGGCGCGGGCTCAGTCTGCTGTTCATCTCGCACGACATCGCGGTGGTCCGCCACATCAGCCATCGCATTGCGGTGATGCGCGCCGGCCGGATCGTGGAATCCGGCCCCACCGCCGCCGTGCTGGACGGTCCCCGCCATCCCTACACCCGCGCCCTGCTCTCCGCCGTGCCGGTGCCGGACCCGGCACGGCGGCAGCGGGCGCGCCTGCCCTCCCCGCCCCTGGCCACCGGCGCGTCGCTGGTCGAGGTCTCGCCGGGCCACTGGGTGCGCGAGGCGGCGGCGTGACCATCGGCATCGCCGTCAGCGGTCCAGATGCGGGACTGGCCGTGGTGCGGGCGCTGCAGGCCGTCGAGCGCGTCGCCCATGGTGCGGTCGGCGGCTTCGTGAGCCTGGTGGTGATTGGCACCGACGGGCAGGTGCATCGCGCCGAGGCGCAGCGCGGCGGCATGGCCGCCCTGTTCCCCGCCGACATACCGGCGGCGATCGCGACCGCCCGACGCGCCGCCGTCATTTCGAGCGGCCCGGAGCGGCCGGAGCCGTTGTCGCAGTTCGTCGCGGCCGATGGCGACGTCGGCCTGGTCACCGGCCACCGGTTCCCGCACCAGCGCGGCCAGGACGGCGTCCCGATCAACGCGGCGGTGCTGGCGTGCCTGCGCCGGGGCCTCACGCCCAGGGAGGCCGTACAGCAGGTGCTGGCTGCCAACCCGCTCGCCGATGCCGGCGTGATCGCGCTCGGCCGGAACGGGCGCATGACGTCCGGCAACACCGCGCTCGTCAGCCGGCGCCCGGACATCCGGGCCGCGCGCCTGCCGGGCGTCCGGGTGCTGCTCAACTCGATCGAGCCCCGGCGGGCCGCCGCGATGCTGGCGGCCGAAACCGCCCAGGCAACGATGCGGCCGATACGGCCCGACCTGACGGTGATCCTCCGTCGCGGCGTCCGTGTCGAGCCGGGCGATGTCGCGCGGCTCGACATCGGCAGCGACCGCGCGGTTCAGCGCATCGTCGCCCCGAGCTTTCGCGCGCGGCTGGAGCAGCAGGATTTTGGCTTTGGCTACCGCATCCCGGTCTGGCAGCACGGCGTGCTGATCGGCCGCACGCTGTCCGAACCCTACCTCGTGGCCCGGCAGGACGCGCTGGTGTCGGTTGACGGCCTTGCCGAGCAGACGCTGGCGCTGATCGCCCCAGATGGCGGGCGGCGGTGGGCGGGGAGCGGCGGTCTGCGCGGCGACCAACGACAATAGCGCAGAATTCGCCAACTCGCGCTTGCGGTCGCATATCATCGGTTCGCCCGGTCTTGCAGGGTGGCTCGCAAACCATGTCCGCGACTTCGCATCACCACGGGAACGACACCAATGGACACGATCATCACGAAGGACAACGTCACCATCTTCTACAAGGACTGGGGATCGGGCCAGCCGATCGTGTTCAGTCACGGCTGGCCGCTGTCGGCCGACGATTGGGACGCGCAGATGCTGTTCTTCCTGCATCACGGCTATCGGGTGATCGCCCATGACCGCCGTGGCCACGGGCGCTCGACGCAGGTCGCCGACGGCCACGACATGGACCATTATGCGGACGATCTGGCGGCGCTGACGGCGCATCTCGACCTGAAGCATGCCATCCATGTCGGGCATTCCACCGGCGGCGGGGAGGTGGCGCGCTATCTGGGGCGGCATGGCGAAAGCCGTGTGGCCAAGGCGGCGCTGATCAGCGCGGTGCCGCCGCTGATGGTGAAGACGCCGGCCAATCCGCTCGGTCTTCCCAAGGAGGTGTTCGATGGCCTGCAGGCGCAGCTTGCCGCCAATCGTTCGCAATTCTATCGCGACCTGCCGACCGGCCCTTTCTACGGCTACAACCGGCCGGGCGCGAAAGCCTCGGAGGCCGTTATCGCGAATTGGTGGCGGCAGGGCATGATGGGCGGCGCCAAGGCGCATTACGACGGCATCGTGGCCTTCTCGCAGACCGATTTCACGGAAGACCTCAAGAAGATCTCCGTCCCGGTGCTGGTCATGCACAGCGAGGACGACCAGATCGTGCCCTACGTCGCCTCCGGGCCGCAGTCCGCGAAACTGCTGAAGAACGGGACCCTGAAAACCTACAAGGGCTTCCCGCACGGCATGCCGACCACGCAAGCCGAGACGATCAATTCCGACCTGCTGGCCTTCATCAAGGGCTGAGACCGCGTCCCGTTGCGGCGTAGCACGACGCCGCAACGGAACCGGGGACACCATCCATGCGAATCCCCATGTTCGCGGGCTGCAGGCACGCAACACGGCAGGGCTGACAGCACGCCCGGATTGTCGTTGTTGTACAGGAACAATATGGACGTGCGGATGCGCCGGGTTCCGCTCAGGCTTTTCGGGGCGGGCTGTGGGTTCGGGTGCGGGAGAACCATCGGGTTCGGACGGGCGGTTCGCCTTGCATCCAGGCGGGAGCGTCCGGCGGCGTCGGCGGACGGTAGGGCGGCAGCGGTTCCCGCCTGGGACGCGGCGGCCGGGGCTTGCGGGGTTGGGCCGGTCTTGCCGGCCGGGCCAGGATTTTGGGCGGGTCGACCCGCAGCATC
>Ga0302311_10003896_pt1 | contig 16207 bp, 19 predicted proteins | sample III_Palsa_N1_3_FD_200449 | JGI IMG/M metagenome (GOLD analysis project Ga0302311, IMG submission 200449) | Peat permafrost microbial communities from Stordalen Mire near Abisko, Sweden - III_Palsa_N1_3 | ecosystem: Environmental > Terrestrial > Soil > Palsa > Peat permafrost | place: Sweden... | reverse complement strand
CGACGCCTGGGTGATTACCGAGCCGTCGAACTGCGCCTCGATGCGCAGATGTCCTTCGATCCGCGTGACGGGATCCACCACGATGGTCTCTGCGCTCATATCGCGCGACCCGCTCCGGTGAGGTTGGCAGCCACGAGTTCCAGCAAGCTTTGCGGTGTCTTGTTCCAGCTGAAGTGAGCCTGCGCGTCATCGAAGGTACGCCGACAATCCGAGCAGCTCGTGAGGAAGGTGGCGGCGCCCGTGTCGTCGATTTCGCGCAGCTTCGTCTCCATGGTCCGGTAGCGCAGGGGCGCGGCGCGCTCGATGTCGAGAACACCGCCGCCACCGCCGCAGCAGAAACTGAAACCCCCATGATTCTTCATCTCGCGCAGCTCGACTCCCATGGCTTTCATGAGCATCCGCGGAGCCTCCTTGACGCCGCCTTTTCGCACCGACTCACAGGGATCCTGAAACGTGGCCGCGCCGGTGACCGCGGTGCCCAGTCGGAGGCGCCCCGCCTCGAGCTCGCCGGCGAGGAATTCGGTGACCTGGAGAACCTTGAAAGGCAGCGGCTTGCCGTATAGTTCGGCCGCTTCCCAGCGCAGCGCGGCGTACGCGTGGCCGCATTCGGGGACCAGTAGAATCTTGGCTTTGCAGGCGATGGCCTGATCGATCAGGCGCAGGCTGATCTCGCGCTGCCATTGCTTGCCGCCGGCGTAATAGCCGTAATTCTCGGCCACCAGTCCGTCGCTGCGAAATGTGCACGATCGGCCCAGGTGCTGCATCACACGCGCGAGCGAGGCGACGGCGCTCGGGTAATGCTCGATGTCCGTCCTCGGCACGCATAACATGATCTCCGCCTCGGGCTTATCGAGCGGTATTTCAACTCCAAACCGCGCACCGATCGCTTGCAGCTGGTCGCGGTAGGGCTCCGCGCTCGGCTCGGGTTGGCCCGTGGCTTGCTGGTGCGCGGCTTTCTCATAGAGCTCTTTCGGCGCAAGCCCGGCATCGAACATTGCGTGCCGAGCCTGCTCGATCAGCGCCGCCACATCGATCCCCATGGGGCAGATCAAGCTGCAGCGGCCGCACAGATTGCAGCTATCGAACAACAAGTGCTGCCACTGCGCCAGCTGGCCGGCCTTGACCTCGCGCTTCAGACCGAGGAGTCTCACCAGCGGCGCGAATGCGCTGGCCTCACGCTTGTAGGCTTGCTTGAACGGTTCCACCTTCCAGATCGGCGTGTATTGCGGATCTTCGGTCGCAATATAGAAGTGACAGGCGTCGGCGCAAATGCCGCAGTGGATGCACGACTCGAGCCGGAACGCGCTGAGCGCACCGATCTCTTGCGCAAAGCCGCTCATGGCGCCGGCAACACGAGCCTCCGGAGTTCGGAGCTCCGCGGGCGCGAGACTCGCGCTGTCCGTCGCCCTGGCACTGCTCATGAAGTAGCTCCTTTGCGGGCAAGCAGAGCGCCGTTGATGGCGCGCGAAGGAAAGATGTAGAACGCGTGCATCAGCTTGCCGAACGGGAACCACACCAGCAGGGCATCGACGCTCAGGATGTGTATCCCTAAGAGCGTCTCATACTGAGCTCCGATGTGAGCGGTGGCGGCGAGACCCGTGACCAACACCAACATCGTGATGAACCAGCTGAAGTAATCATCGAAATTCGATAGCATCCTCATGACGGGGTTGGTCACGCGCCGAAACAATACCGCCGTGAACAACGTCAGGGTCAGTACTGAAATCACGGTGATCAAGCTGCTCGGTAAACCCGGCCAGGTGAGCCCGAACAGGCTGCCGAGAAATAGGATGTGCGGCGTGAACAGCAACACCACGGCAAACAGGCCGAGGTGATAGCTGTAGCCGAGGGCTTCACCCGCTCCGGTGCGACCGATGAACTCCCGATGCGGCCAGGAACGGGAGCCCACGGTGAGCAAACCGCCGGCCATGTACTTGAAGACCGAGGCTCGCGGTTTGTTCAGATCGAAGCGGATGCGCAGCAGCGCGAAGGCGATGATACGCCAGGCCACCCCCAGGCAAAACACCGCGATGGCTGCCTTGAGTGCCGGCCCGCGTGCAAAGTCCAACAAATTCATGGCTCAGCCCTCCTTCTGTTGGCGGTCGGCCGCGTCTTGTTCGCTGCGATGCTGGCGCAGCCGGCTGACGCCGGCCGACGCCACGCCGAGCGCGGCACCTGCCGCCACGGCGGCTCCGCCCACTTCCAGCGCGCGCAGCGGCGAGGGTGTACCTGCTTTGCCCCATTCGGCGCTGGCCTGAGCCGCATAGAAACTGCCTTTGTCCCAGAAGCCGGGCTCGGAACAGCCCAGGCATCCGTGTCCGGACTCAATGGGGAAGCTGGTGCCGCCGTTCCATTTGATGGTCGCGCAGGCGTTGTGGGTGGTCGGCCCCTTGCAGCCGAGCTCATACAGGCACCAGCCGTTGCGTGCGCCTTCGTCATCGAAGGATTTGGCGAATTTTCCTTCGTCATAGAACGGCCTGCGGTAACAGCGGTCGTGAATCGTGTTGCCGAAGAAGGCCTTCGGACGCCGATGCTCATCCAGATCGGGGACTTTCCCGGTGCTGACGAATTGCAGCAGCGTGCCGGTGATGACTTCCGGAATGGGCGGGCATCCGGAGACGTTGATGATGGGCTTATCTTCCACAATGGCGGTTACCGGCCAGGCGCCCGTCGGGTTGGGATCGGCGAAGGGGATGCCGCCAAACGAGGAGCAAGTTCCCACGCAGACAATGGCCGCCGCGCCCTTGGCCGCCTCGCGCAGTGTATCCACGGCGCTGCGGCCGCCGGCGGTGCAATAGGCACCACCCGCTCCAGTCGGCACCGACCCGTCGATGACCAGCACGTATTTGCCGAAATTGACCTTCATCGCGTTCGCGAGGGCCGTTTCCGCGGCGTCGCCTGCCGCTGCCATGAGGGTGTCGTCGTAATCGAGGGAGATGACGTTGAATATCAGGCTCTCGATGGTCGGCGCGAAAGAGCGTGTCAACGACTCGAAACAGCCGGTGCACTCCTGGAACGACAGATACAGCACCGACGGTCTTGGCGCGTGGCGCAACTGCTCGGCCATGGCGGCGCCCATCCACGGCGGCAATGCCATGACAGAAGCCGTCGCCGTGCAGAACTTGATGAAGCCGCGCCGGCTGATGCCCGCCCTTCGCAGCGACTCGCCGACGGTGAGCTCCTCATGGCCGAGAGGCATGGCTTCCTCCCCGCAGCGATGCGGCCGATGCGCTGATATGCGCGCGCAGGTCGCGCGCGCCGGCGGCCATCTCGTCGGACGCGCTCGCAAGCATTTCAGGTACCCGGCTCACTTCGAGCAATTCGGCCATCAGCGCACCTTGCTGATCGAAGTGCTCCACCCACCAGACTCCCGAGACGCGCGTTTCGCGCATTTTTGATAGGCCCTGCGCGTCCACCGTCGCCTGCACTTCCCCGTCTCCCAGCACGCGCTGCAATTCCGCTCGATCCCGGGGACTCATCGGAAGGCTGCGCAGGTCGATCGATCCCGGAGGCTCCCCGCGGACGAGCCGCTCGAGGAGGGTCGCTAGCTCGGAGAGAATCGCGGCGACGCCGCCGCCCAAACCGCCCCCCGGCGGCTCGATCGGGCCGGACGGCTCGATCGGGCCCGACGGCTCGATTCGTACCGGGATGTCGGTGAGTCGACTCATGCCTGCATCCAGCGCTCGAGCGTTGCGCGCGCGCGACGGGAGGCCTCGGGCATCACCTCTGCCACGGGGCGCGAGAGCATCTCGCACCAGTCGATCCGGCCGGGTTGAATGCACAGGAGCGCCCGCTGATCCGGCAGACAGCCCAGCAGCCGCGCCATATCGAGTAAATCGATCAGACCCACCTCGTGAACGGTCCGGCGGCGCGAGATTTTCAGAAATTCGTCCATCGCCGTGCCCTCGAACAGCCCGATCGCCCCGGGTTCGCGCTCGAGATCGGCTGCGTCGATCACCAGCATCGAATGCGTCGCTTCCACGTAGGGCAGCAAGCTAAAACTCAGCGTGCCTCCGTCGACGAACTTCGCCGCGTCGGCGCCCAGTTCCACCCGCAGCCGCTCGACGAGTCGAATGCCCGCCCCGTCGTCACTCAGCAGCACATTCCCGAAGCCGAGCACCAGGGCGCGCGGCGTTGCGAGCCGGAGCGCAGCTGCCCCAGCGCCGCGCGGGTCCGGGCTGCAATCCTTCGTGTGGTGCCCGACCCTGGAGGTCAAATGCCAATCCTCGCTTTAAGGCTGGGGATCTGAGCACCCCGCCGGGTGCCCGGTCTGTGCGTTGGCGTACATAACAAAAATCGCCCATGCGGTAGCCTGCCGTTGTGCACGAGCTATCCGTCTGCCAAGCGTTGCTGGGGCAAGTCGCCGAGATTGCGAAAAAACGCGGCGCGAGCGCCGTCGAACGGATCACCATCGAAGTGGGACCGCTCTCCGGCATCGAGCCCGCACTCCTCGCCAGCGCATTCTCGATCCTGCGCGCCGGCGGCTGCGCGGCGCAGGCTCAGCTGTCGATTGAATCGACGATGGTGAGCGTCGACTGCGCAGGCTGCGGGGCGCGATCGCCGGCCGAACCGAATCGGCTGGTGTGCGCGGTGTGCGGTGGCTTCCGTACGCGCATCATCGCCGGAGATGAGCTGCGTCTGCGTCGTGTGGAGCTGCGAGTGCCACAGTCCCGATCGGCGTTGACCGTCTGACAGAGTTGACCGTCTGACAGAGGAGGGGAGCGAATTCATGTGCCAAACCTGCGGTTGCGCCGTCACCCCGGAAAACAGCCGAACCGGCGCCGTGATCGAAGTGCTGCAAGATTTGCTCTCCGCCAACAACCAGGTCGCGGCTCACAACCGCGAGCACTTTGACGAGCACGGTGTGCTCGCGATCAACCTCATGTCCTCGCCGGGGGCCGGCAAGACGGCCTTGCTGGAAGCGACGATCGTGGCATTGCGCGACCGGTATCGCATCGCGGTGATCGAGGGGGATCTGGAAACCGACAACGACGCGGCACGCATTCGCGCGCACGGTGTGCCGGCGATACAAATCACGACCGGAACCGCCTGCCACCTGGATGCGGGCCTGGTGCATCGGGCACTGCACGATTTACCGCTTGCCGGTCTCGACCTGCTGTTCATCGAAAACGTCGGCAACCTCGTGTGCCCGGCCAGCTTCGATCTCGGGCAGCATCGCAATGTCACGCTGCTCAGCGTCACCGAGGGCGATGACAAGCCGGCGAAATATCCGGTGATCTTCCGCGCGAGTGACCTGGTGGTGCTGAGCAAGGCGGACTTGCTCGACGTCTTGGAGGACTTCGACCCGGCGCGCGCGGCAGCGGCGCTGCGCGCGCTCGGCCGCGACACACCGATGATCCATACTGCCGCGCGCCGCGCGCCTGCGCTGGGACCCTGGTTGGATTGGCTGGAACTGCAACTGTCCGCCTGGCGGCCGGTCGCGCACGGCACGCGATCGATGATCGCTGCGCCGGCAGGAGCCTGACACATGTGCCTTGCAGTCCCGGTTCGAGTCGTGGCAGTTCTCGGCAATCAATGGGTCGAAACCGAGGTAGGCGGCGTTCACAGCCGCATATCGATTGCGCTGATCGATGAGGTTGCGGTCGGGGACTATGTCATCGTCCACGCGGGATTCGCCATCACTCGCCTCGATGTCGAAGAGGCGGAGAAGTCGCTCGCCTTGTTCGATGAGATCGCTGGGTGCCTCGGGGAGCCTGTCGATGCGCTACATCCGCGGCTTCCGTGAAGGCGCCGCTGCGGCGGCGCTGGCAAAACTGCTCGCCGCGGAGGTCGACCCTCGACGCGAATATCACCTGATGGAGTTTTGCGGCGGTCATACACACGCCATCTTTCGCTATGGGGTCGAGGATCTACTGCCCGGCAACATTCACCTCGTGCACGGCCCGGGGTGCCCAGTGTGCGTGCTGGCGATGCCGAGACTCGATGCGGCCATCGAGCTCGCCCGGCGGCCCGATGTGACGCTGGTAAGCTACGGGGACATGCTGCGCGTGCCGGCATCGCGGCGACAGAGCTTGCTCAAAGCGCGGGCGCAAGGCGCCGACGTGCGCATGGCCTATTCGGCGCTCGAGGCCCTCGAAGTGGCGGCGGATCATCCGGAGCGCGAGGTCGTGTTCTTCGCGATCGGGTTCGAGACGACGACGCCTGCGACCGCGTATCTCGTTCTTGAAGCGCGACGCCTTGGGTTATCCAATCTCAGCGTTTATTGCAATCACGTGGTGACCCCAGCCGCCATTCAGAGCATCCTTGATTCGCCCGAAGTTCGTGAATGGGGGCAGGTGCGGGTCGACGGTTTCATCGGTCCGTCTCATGTCAGCGCCGTGATCGGCAGCGGCCCCTACGAGTTTTTTGCGGAAGAATACCAGCGCCCCGTGGTCATTGCCGGCTTCGAGCCGCTCGATGTGCTGCAGGCGGTGCGCATGCTGGTGCGGCAGCTGAACGCGGGTCGCGCGCGTGTCGAGAATCAGTTCACGCGCGGGGTCATTCGCGAAGGCAATCGGAAGGCGCAGAGTCTGGTCGCCGAGGTGTTCGAGCTGCGTTCGAGCTTCGAGTGGCGCGGCCTCGGCGCGCTGCCGTACAGCGGTCTGCGCATCAAGTCCGCGTTCGCCGAGTTCGATGCCGAGCGGCGCTTTGCAATGGAGTTCCAAGCCGTTCCCGAGAACGCGGCCTGCCAATGCCCGGCGATCATCCGCGGCGTCAAGAAGCCCACCGACTGCGCGATTTTCGGAACCGCATGCACACCGCGTAATCCGATCGGTTCGTGCATGGTGTCCGCGGAGGGTGCTTGCAGCGCGTATTACAAGTACCGTCGTAGGTCTGCGCCGGCGGCCGTCTGATGCGCATCTTGCTGCTGGTACACGCATTCAACAGCCTATCGCAACGCCTCTATGTCGAGCTGACGCGCGACGGCCACGAACTCTCGGTCGAGCTTGACATACACGATCGAGTCACCAGCGAAGCGGTGGAGCTCTTCACCCCGGATGTAGTCCTCGCACCGTTCTTGAAGCGCGCCATTCCGCCATCGGTTTGGCGGCGGTGTCCATGTCTCATCGTACATCCGGGACCTCCCGGCGACCGCGGCCCATCGGCACTCGACTGGGCGATTCTTCGCGGCGTGGATACCTGGGGTGTCACGGTCTTGCAGGCCGTGGAGCAGTGGGACGCAGGGCCCGTTTGGGCATGCGCCTCATTCCCGATGCGCGCTGCACGCAAGAGCAGCCTGTACCACCACGAGGTGAGTGAACAGACCGTCGGCGCGGTGCGCGAAGCGCTCGCCCGCATCGCGACGGGTATCGGTCCGCAGTCCGACGCGGCGGGTCGAGCCGGGTACGGCTGGCAGCCGCCGTTGCGACAAGCGCAACGAGCGATCGATTGGAATCGCGACGATACGAAAACCGTGCTGCGCAAGATCCACTCGGCTGACGGCTCCCCCGGAGTCGAAGACCTATTATTCGATCGTCGCTTCAGGCTGTTCGACGCCCATCCGGAGACTCACCTCGCAGGCCAACCCGGCATGCTCATTGCGCGCCGGCACGAGGCCGTCTGCCGTGCCACCCGGGACGGCGCCGTGTGGATCGGCCAACTGCAGCCGGTCGAGGAGCTGCAACACAGCTTCAAGCGTCCAGCGGTGCTTGCCCTCGGTGATCTGGCGGACAGGTTGCCGCTCGCCGCTCCTGACCCAGCGCACGCGAGCGGCATCCTCGCGGACTTCGAGATCCGCTACGAGGAGCGCGATGAGATCGGCTATCTGCATTTCGAGCTCTACAACGGCGCTCTGAGTACGGCGCAGTGCCAACGACTGCGGTCCGCCTACGCCCAGGCATGCCGGCGTCCGACCCGAGTCATCGTGCTCATGGGCGGAGCGGACTTCTGGTGCAACGGCATGCACCTGCATTGCATAGAGGCCGCCGACAGCCCGGCCGATGCCTCCTGGACCAATATCAACCTCATCGACGATCTCGCCCGCGACATTTTGACGACCGAGACGCATCTCACGATCGCCGCGTTGCACGGCAACGCCGCCGCGGGCGGTGTATTCCTCGCGCTCGCCGCCGACCGCGTTCTGGCCCGCAGCGGCGTCGTGCTCAATCCTCACTATCGCAATATGGGCAATCTCTACGGGTCGGAATACTGGACCTATCTCCTGCCCGGACGCGTGGGTGCCGAGCGAGCGCAGCTCGTCATGGGGCGCCGGTTGCCGCTAGGTGCGCCCGAAGCCTGTGCGCTGGGGCTCATCGATGGCCACGCCGGGCCGCACACCGCGGCGTTCCACGCGCTTATCGAAGCCGAGGCGCTGAGCCTTGCGGCCGATTGCGCGCAAAACTTGGCGCAGAAGCGCGCGCGGCGAGCGCGCGATGAGCGGGCGCAGCCGCTCGCCGATTATCGAGACCGTGAGCTTGCGCGTATGCGCATGAATTTCTACGGGTTCGACCCGAGCTACCACATCGCTCGTCATCGCTTCGTGTACCGTACGCCGCACGCCTGGACACCGCTGCATTTGGCGGGGCATCGTCGGCTTGCCGACGCCGCCGAGCGTGAGCCGGAACGCGCATGACCTCGCCTGCGCTGCCCGCGGATTTTCTGCCCGCTTGCGCAGCACGGCGCTGGCAAATCGGCGGGCGCGTGCAGGGCGTGGGTTTTCGTCCGTTCGTCTTTCGCCTCGCACATCACTACGAGCTTGACGGCTGGGTGCGCAACTCGGGCGGTACGGTCGAAATCCACGCGCAGGGAGCCGCCGAGCGGTTGCAGTCGTTCGGGGAAGCGCTGCTCAGCCGTGCGCCGCCCGCGGCGCGGGCGCGGCTGCTCGCCGTGCGACCCGCGTCAATCCAGCCGAACGAGGGATTCCGCATTCTGGAGAGCGTCCTCGGCCCGGGTCGGCATCTCCACGTCCCCACGGATCTCTACACGTGCGCCGAGTGTTTGGCGGAGCTTCGCGATCCGACCGCACGACGCTATCGATACCCGTTCATCAACTGTACGCAGTGTGGACCGCGCTACACCCTCATTCGCGCGATGCCGTACGATCGCCCCAACACCACCCTCGATTGCTTCACGCTGTGCCGTGACTGTGCTGCCGAATATTCGGACCCGCTCGATCGCCGCTTTCACGCCCAACCCTTGGCGTGCGCCGCCTGCGGACCCGCCCTGAAGTGGCACAGCGGGCAGCGCACGGTGTGCGGCAACGAGCCCGTGCTGGCTGCGGCGCTCGAGGCTTTGCGCAATGGCTGGATCGTCGCGGTGCGCGGCGTGGGCGGCTATCATCTGCTCTGCGATGCCGCCAACGAGGCTGCCGTGAACCGCTTGCGAGCTCGCAAGGGCCGGCCCGCCAAGCCGTTGGCGGTGATGGTGCCGTGGCGCGGCGAGGACGGCCTCGACTACGCGCGAGGGCTTGCGCAGTTGTCGCCGCTGGAAGGCGCCCTGCTGAGCGACTCGGTACGGCCAATCATGCTCACGGCGCGGCGCGCGTGCGCCCAGGTTGCCACCTCCATCGCACCCGGCTTGCGCGAGTTGGCGCTGATGCTGCCTTACAGTCCGTTGCATCATCTGCTGCTCGAGGATTTCGGTGCCGCACTGGTGGCGACTTCCGCCAACGTGAGCGGCGAGCCCGTGTTGATCGACCCGGAACAGGCAGAGACTCGGCTGGGCGAGGTCGCCGATGGCTTTTTGCATCACAGCCGCGCCATCGTGCGGCCGGCGGACGATCCGGTCGTCCGCGTCGTCGCGGGCGCCGCGAGGCCTCTGCGACTGGGGCGGGGAACGGCACCGCTCGAGCTCTCCCTCCCGCAGCCCATGGACATTCCCACCCTCGCGGTCGGTGCTTACATGAAAACCACCGTGGCGTTGGCGTGGGGCGATCGGGCCGTCGTGTCCCCGCACATCGGCGACCTCACGAGTCCCAGGGGACGCGAAATCTTCGCGCAGGTCGCGCACGATCTGCAGCGTCTGTACGGCGTGCGCGCCGAGCGCATCGTGCACGATGCGCATCCGGGATTCCCCAATACGCGCTGGGCGCGCGAATCGCGCCTGCCAACCCGGGCAGTTTGGCATCACTGCGCACACGCATCAGCGGTGGCGGGCGAGTATCCAAGCCGGTCCCATCTCCTGTGCTTCACGTGGGATGGGATCGGCCTGGGTCCGGACAATACGCTGTGGGGCGGAGAGGCGCTGCTGGGCGAACCAGGTACGTGGGCGCGGGTGGCGAGCTTTCGTCCGTTCCGGTTACCCGGCGGCGAACGTGCCGCGCGCGAGCCCTGGCGATCGGCCCTTGCGCTGTGTTGGGAGTGCGACCAGATCTGGCCGCAAGGCGAAGATCTATGCGGCTCCCTGCTGCGCACAGCTTTCGACGGCGGAGTGAACAGCCCGTCGACGACGGCGGTCGGCCGCCTGTTTGACGCGGCCGCCGCGCTGCTCGGCACTTGCTTGCACGCGACTTACGAAGGCGAAGCCCCGATGCTTCTCGAGGCGCTCTGCGAGGACGCCGTCGCGCCGGTCTCGCTGCCGCTCGTACGCGACGCGACTGGAGTCTGGCGCAGCGACTGGGCCCCGCTCATTGAGGTATTGCGGGATGAACGGCGTACGGCCGCCGCACGAGCCGCTTTGTTTCATTCGACTCTCGCGCAGGTGTTGTGCGACCAGGCGCTGGCCGTGCGCGAGCAGAGCGGCGTCACACGCGTCGGACTCGGCGGCGGAGTATTTCAGAACCGAGTCTTGACCGAGCAGGCGCATGCACTGTTGACGACCGCCGGCTTCGAGGTCCTGATCCCTGCGCGGCTTCCCGTCAACGATGCCTCGATCAGCTACGGTCAGCTGATCGAATCGGCCGCCGAATCCCATGCGTGCAGTTAAGTTTCACGATACCCACGTCAGTCTGGCGCACGGCAACGGCGGGCGCATGATGCGCGAGCTGATCGAGGAGCTATTCGTTCCGGCGCTCGCCAACCCGCTGCTCGACACCAATGCCGACGCCGTCTCGCTGTCAGTCCCCGCTGATCAGGAGCTCGTCGTAACGACCGACGGATTCACGGTGCAGCCGCTCGAGTTCCCCGGCGGCAACATCGGTTCGCTGGCCGTTCACGGCACCGTCAACGACCTCGCGGTGAGCGGCGCCGTGCCGCGATACATGACGCTCAGCGTATTTCTGGAAGAAGGCCTGGAGATTGCCCTGCTGCGCCGTGTGGTCGATGCACTCGGCCGTGCGGCCCGGGCGTGCGGCGTAGCCGTCGTCGCCGGTGATACCAAGGTCGTCGGTCGCGGCGATTGCGACGGGGTGTACCTGGCAGCGACCGGGATCGGCTTCCGGCCGCGCGGCGTCTGTCTCGCGCTCCGCCGTATCCGCAGCGGCGACCGCGTTCTCGTCAGCGGTCCGATCGGCGAGCATGGTGCGGCGGTCATGCTGGCGCGCCAAGAGTTCGGCCTGCGCGGGCATCTCGAATCGGATTCCGCGAGCGTGTTCCCCCAGGCGCAGGCTCTGACGACTGTTGCGGGTCTGAAGTTCATGCGTGATCCTACGCGCGGCGGGCTCGCGACCGTCGCACACGAGATCGCCCGTTTGGCGGGTCTTTGCGTGCGTCTGGTAGAATCGCAAATCCCGATCAACGACTCCGTTCAATCGGTCTGTGAGTTGCTGGGCTTCGATCCTCTGTATTTGGCGTGCGAGGGCCGGCTCATCGCCGTTGTCGCGCCGGAGACCGCCGAGCGCGCCTTGGCCGCGTTGCGCACGGTGGCGCCCCGGGCCGCGCTGATCGGCGAGATCGGCGACGGTTCGCCCCAAGTGATATTGCACACCGCCTTCGGCGGCGAGCGCTCGCTCGATGAGCTCGAGGACGATCCGCTGCCGCGCATCTGCTGACCTGCGGCGAGCGTCACGAGCGCCGCGCATCTTTAAATTCGTGCCGTTCGAAGACGCAGGGCATTGCCGATCACCGACACGGAGCTCAAACTCATGGCGGCCGCTGCGATAATGGGGCTCAAAAGCAGTCCAAAAGCAGGATACAGCGCTCCGGCCGCCACTGGGATTCCCACGACGTTGTAGATGAACGCCAGTGCGAGATTCTCGCGGATGTTGCGCATGGTGGCGCGACTTAGGGCCCGACCTCGCGCGATTCCTCCGAGATCTCCTTTGACGAGTGTGAGTCCGGCACTTTGCATGGCGACATCGGTGCCTGTACCCATGGCAATGCCGACATCGGCTTCTGCCAACGCCGGAGCGTCATTGACGCCATCCCCGGCCATCGCAACCACCCGGCCGTCGCGCTTGAGTCGCCGAACGATGGCGTTTTTTTGATCGGGCAGTACGTCCGCCTGCACCTCAGTGATACCGAGCTTGCCGGCGACAGCTTCGGCGGTGGTCCGATTGTCGCCGGTCAACATGACGATCCGGATGCCCTCACTGCGCAAGGCATCGAGCGCCGCCATCGTAGTCGCCTTGATCGGATCCGCCACCGCGATGATGCCGGCCGGCCTGTCGTCCACCGCCACAAATAGCGCTGTAGCGCCTTCTTTTCTCAGCGCATCGGCGTGCGCCTCGAGGTCGGCGCTGGGTATCCCGAGGTCCTTGAGCAGTGCGGCGTTGCCGACGGCGACCCGTCGAGCCCCGGTGGTCCCGGTCACACCTTTGCCCGTGACGGAAGCGAAATTCGCGACCTCTTGCAGCGCCACCTTGCGCTCCGCGGCCGCCGCCAGAATTGCCGCGGCGAGCGGATGTTCGCTCAATTTTTCCAGGCTCGCGCCGAACGACAGAACGGCGGATTCTTCGAAGCCGGCCGCAGGCACGACCGCCCTCACGCGAGGCTTCCCTTCCGTGAGGGTGCCGGTCTTATCGACCACCAGAGTATCGACCTTCTCGAATCGCTCGAGCGCTTCGGCATTCTTGACGAGAATGCCTGCGCGAGCGCCTTTGCCCACACCGACCATGATGGACATTGGGGTTGCGAGGCCGAGCGCGCACGGGCACGCAATGATGAGCACCGACACGGCGGCAACCACCGCAAGACCCAGCGCCGGTGCCGGCGCCCAGATGATCCAAGCCGCGAATGCGATGGCTGCCGACGCCATCACCGCCGGAACAAACCACGCGGCTACGATGTCGACGAGACGTTGGATGGGCGCGCGGCTGCGCTGCGCTTCGGCGACCATGTGCACGATGCGAGATAGGAGGGTATCGGCGCCGATCCTCTCGGCAGTGATCACGAGGGCGCCCATCCCGTTGATCGTGCCGCCGATCACTTTGCCAGCAGCCGCCTTTTCGACCGGGATCGACTCGCCGGTCACCATCGATTCATCGACTGCGCTTACTCCCTCGGCCACGGTGCCATCCACAGGAACCGCTTCGCCGGGTCGTACCCGCAGCCGATCGCCCACACGGACTTCAGCGAGCGGCACTTCCTCATCGGTGCCATCCGCCCGGATACGCCGCGCTGTTTTGGGTGCCAGTTTGAGGAGCGCCCGAATGGCGCCGCCGGTCTTCTCACGCGCGCGCAACTCGAGGATCTGACCCAGCAACACGAGAACCGTGACCACCGCGGCGGCTTCGTAGTAGACCGGGACGAGGCCGTGCTGACGAAGACTCGCCGGGAAAAGTCCAGGGGCAAAAGTCGCCACCAAACTATACAAATAGGACGCCCCAACCCCCAAGGCAATCAAGGTGAACATATTGGGCGAGCGGTTCAAAACCGACGCCCAGGCGCGTTGAAAGAACGGCCATGCGCACCACAGCACGACGGGCGTTGCGAGCGCGAACTGAGTCCACATCGAGGCCGCCATGGACACGTAGCGGTCCAAATTAAGCACAGGCAGGTGGCCGCCCATCTCCAAAACGAAGATAGGAGTGGCGAGGACAGCGCCGACAACGAAGCGCCGGGTCATATTCTCGAGTTCAGGGTTCGTGCTCTCTGCCTCAGGAATGCCCTCCGGCTCGAGCGCCATTCCGCAAATTGGACAACTGCCGGGCTCGCTGCGCCGAATTTGCGGATGCATCGGACAGGTGTAGATCGTGCCCTGAGCTATCGGTGCGGAGGCCGGCGCACCTGAAGGTGCGGCGTCGGGATTGTCGGCGGCCGCTCCGCAGCAGCTCGCCTTCTGAACGGCAGGCTTCATGGTTACCCTCGGTCTCTGTACTTGGTTCATGGGGTAGTCTCACATGCTGTCCCGCCGCGTCCTGACGATGCGGACGTTACCATCGGGGGGCTCGCGCGTGCGGCCGACGTTGGGGTGGAAACTATACGGTATTACCAGCGCCGGCATCTGTTGGCTGTCCCGCATAGCGGCGCCGGCGTTCGACGCTATCCGGCCGGCATGATTGACCGAATTCGGTTCATCAAGCGTTCGCAGAACCTTGGCTTCAGCCTCGATGAGATTCGTGAGCTCATGCGGCTGGTGAGCAAGATCATAGGGTCGACCAATGCCTGCGCCACCAGGATCCGGTCAAACGGATCCCGGTGCAGCAACGGTAATTCCGCGACTCTCGCGGCGTGTTCTCCCGACAGTGCAAGGAGGCTAAACCCCGCCGGCTCGATCCCGTCGAGAACCTAACGGGGGTTGGCATCGAGTTTCCCGAGTGTCGACTTGACGCTGATCTCCCAGATCGAGGCCGCGCTCGCATACACCTCCGCAGCGTCGATCTTTCGGCGGACCGGCGCGGAAAGCCTGGAAGGTTGGGAGAGAGACCAGAGAAGCAGATGCGTGTCGAGCAATATTCGCATGCTCACCGACCCTCGAAGTCGCCGGCCTTGGCGATCATGACCTCGGCGCCTGCGGCGACCTCATCGATGATGCGCGAGAGGTGGGTCTTCGCCTCGTGGATGTTGATTACCTTGCTCATGGAAGGCTCTCGTGTGGACTAGACTAAGTTTAACTAACAGGGGGAGGATCACAATCGGTCGCCGGCCAAACGCCCACACCTGACAGGAAAGCTCCGGCCCGTCCGGCAACAAACGTTGACACCTTTCAAGGTAAGCGCTCGACCTTCCCCACCTATCAGCCGTTGATTTCATCGACAAAGACCTGTTCGTCGATGGCCGGACCCAGCGCGCGCTCGAGGCGATCCAGGAGCTGATGTAGCGTTTCACGGTCCTTGCGTACGACTGCGACGAGCATGTTGTGCTCATCGTTTGCGATCGCCGTGTAACCGAGCGAGGAGTGGTTGATGGCCCCGAGGGTGAGCGGCGAGCCGCTTCCAGGCCTTGCCTCGATTTACGTGAATTGCGCACCCGGCGGTCGCGCTGCGGGTATTGCGTTCGATGGCGCGCCTCCGCATCTACCGTGCGGACGTCGGCGCGCCCTCATTCCGTGATGATACGGTCCGCCCATTCCACGAGCGAGACAAAGATCGTCGGATTGCCGAATTTTGCACCCCACTGCGCAAGATCGGCGTCAGTCACGCCACGGGCACGGGAGCACGCGCCACACGCAAAAATCTGAATCTTCCTCGCCGCAACCTTTTGCAGGGTTTCTTCGAGTGGTGGCCAACCCACCGGGACGACGGCTTTGGCCAATGACAAGCGCATCAGAGAGACGGCTTCTCCGAGCAGGAAGATCTGCACGGTGTGGCCGGCTTCGGCGAGAGCATGACCGTGCAGAAATGGGAAGGCCGCCTTCGTGGGATCGTCAGACCCCCACGCACTCTTCATCATAATCTTGAGTGGCAACTTCGTCTCGGCTGCTCCTGACACGCCTGCCGCTACCATCAGAGGAAGTGCTGCCAATTGTGTTAACGCGTTACGACGGCTCATGTCGGGTTCCCCTATAGTTGTGTAGTTGTGGACCGTTCGGTGGGAAACGGCCGCCGCAAGGCAACCGTTGGCGTCAGCATATGCCCCAGACAAACGCTCAGTAAACCGGTGCGATTGGTTGCTTCGAAGGCGGGCGTTCCCGAACGGCGGGTACGGGTCCGGCCAACTCACGCGCTTGAAGAGTTCGGAATCGAAATGGAAAACGAGGGGTCAAATGCCTGCGCGGGACTAATGCACTAAATTCGCAGGAAATGATCATAAGTCATTGATTTAAAGAGCAGGTCGCCCCACGTCAACCAAGCGTGGGAGTCGCGGATCGTCTCGTTGGGCTCGCGCCCCATCCGTGTGCTCTCGACCGGCAATCATGACGTCCACTCATTCGATCCGTCGCGTCGCGCGGATCCTGAGCAGCTGAAATATGAGGAAGAGGACGCGCGCGAGCAGGCCAAGTAGCTCGAGCG
>Ga0302311_10003891_pt1 | contig 16217 bp, 20 predicted proteins | sample III_Palsa_N1_3_FD_200449 | JGI IMG/M metagenome (GOLD analysis project Ga0302311, IMG submission 200449) | Peat permafrost microbial communities from Stordalen Mire near Abisko, Sweden - III_Palsa_N1_3 | ecosystem: Environmental > Terrestrial > Soil > Palsa > Peat permafrost | place: Sweden... | reverse complement strand
GACCAGAATCTTCGCGACGCCGAGCAAGTCGGCATCGACGTAGTAGCGGACAAGGGCCTGCCTCGGCCTGTTGCTCATGCAGCCCGCGCCGAGGTCTCATAGGCGATCGCCCAGCGGACGTCCTCGTCGGACAGGCTGTACTCCTCGGCCACCTCGGCGATGGTCTCCCCGGACTGCTCGTGCTCCCAGAGGATCTCGGTACTGATGCCCTTGACCGCAGGCCGCCCGGCGCGCAGACCCGGCCGCATGAGAACAGGGGACAGCGGATCGTCATGGGGACGCCAGGCGATCGCCGTGTCGCCCTCCCACGTGACGCGCCTGTAGAAGGTGTCAGCCGCGGGGGTCAGCACGTACTGGCCGCGAACGGTCGCGACCAAGCACAGGTCAGCGTTCAGGCCCGCATCGTCCTGCGCCATAGACAGAAGTTCCTTCCCGCTCGCGAAGGGGCGCTGGTCCGCGAGGGGGGACGGCACCCCGAACCGGGAACGCACTTGCCCGACGAACGCCCGCAACTCGGCCATGGGAATGCGATGCGTCTGCCGGTACTCTCGCAGCAGCCCGGCCTCGACGAACTCAGCCCACGTCACGGCGGCGTGCCCCCCTCGAGGCTCTGTTCGGATAATCGGCCGGTAAGTCCGACCCCTGACCTCACCGCCTTCAAGCCAGTAGTTCAGCGTCCGCTGCGGCACCCGAAGTAGCCGGGCCGCCTCGGCCTCGGTGAACATCTCGCGCTCGAGAACGCTTGCACTCATGCGGTAAGTGTTACATCCGCCGGCTTCCTCCGGCGAGCGACGCAACGGGGCAGCCGGAACCTTCGTCCGAGTGGCAAGGTGGCTCTCATCCGTCAATGATACTAGTCGACTAGTCACGGTGACATCTTACTGGTTGATATCGCCTATGACGCCATGATCATTTGTTCGATTTCCGTCGTTAGTAGGACTTGGGGAGGTCGAGGACCTTCTCGGCCAGGAAGCTGAGAATCATGTGCGGGCTCACCGGCGCGATCCGCGGGATCAGCACTTCGCGCAGGTAGCGCTCGACGTGGTACTCCTGCGCGTAGCCCATGCCGCCGAGGGTCAGCATCGCGGTATGGCAGGCCTCGAAGCCGGCCTCGGCCGCCAGGTACTTGCCCGCGTTCGCCTCGACGCCGCAGTCGAGGCCCTTGTCGAAGAGCGTCGCCGCTTTCAACACCATCAGGTTGGCCGCTTCCAGCTGGGCCCAGCACTTGGCGAGCGGGTGCTGGATGCCCTGGTTCATGCCGATCGGCCGGTCGAAAACGATGCGTTCCCTGGCGTAGCGGGCGGCGCGCTTGATCGCCACCCGGCCCAGCCCGATCGCCTCGGCGCCGATCAGGATGCGCTCGGGGTTGAGGCCGTGCAGGATGATTTTGAACCCCTCCCCCTCGGCTCCGATTCTGTCCTCCTCCGGGACCCACAGGTCGGAGATGAACAGCATGTTCGAGTCGACCGAGTGCCGCCCCATCTTGCGGATCTCGCGAACCTCGACCGTGTCGCGGTCGAGGTCGGTGAAGAAGAGCGAGAGCCCCTCGGTCTTCCGCTTCACCTGGTCCAGCGGGGTGGTCCGGGCCAGCAGCATCATCTTGTTCGCCTGGCGGGCGACCGAGATCCAGATCTTCTCCCCGTTGACCAGGTAGCCGCCGTCGCGCCGTTCGGCGCGGGTCGTGAGCTTGGTGGTGTCCAGGCCGGTGTTGGGCTCGGTCACCGCGAAGCAGATGAGATCCTCGCCGCTGAGCACCGGAGGGATCATCCGCTGCCGCTGCTCCTCGGTCCCGAACAGCGCCACCGGCTGCAGGCTGAAGACCGGGCCGTGAATGCTGGACGCGGCCGCCATCCCGCCGCCGGACTCCGCGACCGCCGTCATCATGATCGCCGCCTCGGTGATACCGAGGCCCGCTCCGCCCACCGCTTCGGGCATGGCGAGGCCGAGCCAGCCCGCCTCGGCCATCGACTGGTGGAAGTCGCGGGGGAAGACGCCGTCGTGATCACGCTCGAGCCAGTAGTCGTCGGGGAACCGGGCGCAGTGCTCGAGCACCGCGTCACGGATGGTCTGCTGGTCCTCGGTCAGCGAAAAGTCCACGATGGCAGCCTCTCCGTGGGGCACTCGGTGCATAAACGCCGTTGACATCTAGGGAGAATTAGGTTCTCGTTCGTTACCGGCCGGTCTGATACGATCCGCCGTCGTGACTCTTCCCGCATTTCCCGGCTCTTCGCTACTCGCGTTCGCCGGGCGGTCCCGGGTGATGCTGAGCTCGCCGCATCCGCCTGGCGAGTGCGGCCGACGGCTCGAGACGGTGACGGGGCGACTCCCCTGGAATGTCGCCGGCTTCGAGCGACGCAGTCGCCTGCCGCTGCAAGGCCGCGTCAGCCCCGGGGTGATCCGGGTGGCCAGGACTCGGCCGGCAAACCGCCGCAGCTATCTGGATGCCCTGTTCATCGGACGGATCGAGCAGGTGCCGGACGGCGGAACCCTGGTCGTCGGGACGGTCGGACCCGACCCGTCAATCCTGATCCTTTTCGTGGTGTTCCCGGTGGCGGTCCTGTTGATCGGCGGCGGCTTTGTCGCCGAGGGGTTGTGGTCGCTCAGGTCCGGTCATCTGCAACTGTCTCACCTGCTCCAAGTCTTCTTCCCGATTGCGTTCGCGGGCGCTTACGTGCGAAACCTGATGACCGGCCCGGCGAATGCGCAGCGCGAGGTTCAGGCACTACTCGACGAACTCGCCGCGATCCTCGACTCGACGGCCAGCTTCCCGGACGACCGCGTCTACGTGAGGTAGCGCGCTCCCTCGGCAGCCAGTTGGGCGGCGGCGACCTTCTTGGGGACGACCATGCGCCAGGCGTCGATGATGAGCTCGCGCATTTCTTCGGGCTCGAGCGCGGCCATTCGCGCTGTGATCCAGTGGAAGCGCTGGTCGGACAGGCGGGGCAGCGCGAACTTGTCCGGCTCGCTAGCGATGAGGGCCTCGCGCTGCTCCTTGGGGAAGCCGAACCCCATCATCAGCTCGTCGGGCGAGATCGACGCGTAGACGATCTTGCCGACGCGGAACTTGGTGTAGTCGCGGATCAGGTGTTCCTCGGTGCGGGGCAGCGGCAGGGCCACCGCGCGCACGTCCGCCGCCGTGATCATGCCCAAACGCTACTCGGAGATCAGCCTAGCCGGCTACTACGTTGACTGATATATTGGCCGACGTACTAGGAGGGCAGATGCGGGTGAGCGGGCGGGACGACGGGGCCGGGCGGGACGTGCTGCGGAGGGTCGGCGAGGCATCGGTGCTGATTTTGATCAGCCTGGCCGACGGGCCCAAGCACGGGTACGCGCTGATCCAGGACATCAGGGAACTGGCCGACGTCGAGCTCGGGCCCGGCACCCTCTACGGGGCGCTTGACCGGCTGGAACGGCTTGACCTAATCGAGTCGCTGCCCGCCGACGACCGGCGCCACCCCTACCGCATCACCGCGCCGGGGGCGGCGGCACTGCGCGCGCACCTCGATGCGCTTGAGCGGGTCAGCGCGGCCGGACGGCTGCGGCTGCGGCTGGGCGGCGTCTGATGGACGATCCCCGGGCGACCCGGCTGGTCGAGCGGGCGCTGCGCTGCTACCCGGCCCGCTGGCGGCGACGGCACGGCGACGAGGCGGCCGAGCTGGCCGCGCTGCTGATCAGGGACGGAGGCTCGGCGGGCTCGATTGCGCTGAGTTTCCTGGCCGGCGCGGCGCGGGAGTGGCTCACGCCGCGGCCCGGCCAGCGGCTGAGCACCGCCACCTGCGCGCTGCTGATCGCCGCCTGCGCGCTGAGCGTCTCGGTGGTGCTGGTGGCCTCGCCGGCGTCGGCCAGGGCGGCCCTCACGCCGACGCGCGCCAAGGGCGCCAGCACGAGCCAGGTGCGCGGGCCGGCGCGTTGCCGTCCGGGCATGGCCGCGCCGGTGCCTGGCTTGATCCGGGCCATGGGCCAGCTGCCGGTGATCATCTGGGAGGACGGGCATGACCGAGCCTGCTGACGCCGGCCCCGTCGGGGCAAATCCGGCGGAGGTCGGCCCGGGCGGGGCCGGTCCGTCCGAGGCCGGCCAGCCCGAGATCGGCCCGAGCGGGGGCGGCCCACGGCGGCGCCGACGGTGGTGGCGGACGCTGGCCGAGACCGTTGCCATCGTCCTGGTAGCGGTGGTGCTGGCGGGCCTAGTGCGGACGTACGTGTTCCAGACCTTCTACATCCCCTCATCGTCGATGGTGCCGACGCTCGGCGTGTACGACCGCATCCTGGTGCAGAAGGCGTTCTTCAGCTGGCATGACGTACGCGAGGGCGACATCGTGGTGTTCAGCCACCCGCCGCTCGACGACTGCCCCGGCCCGCAGAACGGGGACCTGGTCAAGCGCGTCATCGCGCTGCCCGGGCAGACGATCTACTCGTCCGGCAACAACATCTACGTGAACGGGCGGCTGCTGTCCGAGCCTTACCTGCCGCGCTACGACCCGCTCGGGCCGCCGATACCGGACGCGACCAGGCAGCACCCCTACCGGGTGCCGGCCGGAGACTTCTACGTGCTGGGCGACAACCGGGCGATCTCGTGCGACAGCCGGTATTGGGGGCCGATCACCGGCTCGAGCATCGTCGGCAAGGCGATCCTGGTGTGGTGGCAGAACAGCCACCCCGTGTTCCGCAGGGTCTGATCGGTCCTATCGGGGTTGACCGGGTCAGTCCTCGCCGGAGAACCGTTCCCAGGCCGCCTGCTTGGACACGCCCAGCGCCGCTCCGATGCGGGTCCAGCTGACGCCGCGGGAGCGCAGCACGTCGACGTAGTCGTGCATGGCGGCTTCGAGCTGCGGGACCGACGCCTGCGCGCGGCCCAGGCTGGCGAGCAGCTCATCGTCGGGCAGCTCGTGGCGCGGGTTGATCTCGGGCGTCGTCTCCATGGCCAGGATCTGGGTGCACAGGTCGATGCACTCGTTGCAGATGTAGACGCCGGGGCCGGCCACGAGCTTGGCCACCGAGTCCTTGTCTTTGGTGCAGAACGAGCAGCACAGCGTGGGGAGCCGGTCGGTGCCGGCGGTGCCTGGGGAATTAACCATACCGTCAGGGTAGCCTTGACGCGCGATGATCGTCAAGGCCACCCTGACGCGACGAGTCAGCTCGGCAGCGATGGCGGCAGCCCGAATCGCGGCAGCACGCTCGGCTCGAACCGGGTCATGGCGCTGACCCGGTCGCCGGCCAGCGTGATGGCGATGAGGCCGGTCCCCGGGCGGACGCCGGCCGGGGTGCGGAAATAGGCGCCGAAGGCGGGCTGTCCGTTGGCCCGGGTCGGCACCAGGTCGAACCGGCGGCCCGCGGCGAAGAGGGTGGCCGCGCAGAAGTGGGCCACGACGTCACGGCCCAGGTACTCGAGCGGTATCGGCGGCATCGACATGAAGGCGTCGTCGGTCAGCATGCCCACCAGCGCGTCGATGTCGGCCGACTCGTAGGCGCTGACGAACCTGGCCACGATCGCGTCTTCGGACGGCGAGCCCGGGGCGGGCGGCGGCTCGCCGCTCGCGGCCGGGAGACGTCGGCGCTGCAGGCCCGCCCGCGCCCGTTTGAGCGCGCTGTTGACCGACTCGACGGTGGCGTCGAGCAGGCCGGCTACCTCGCTGGCGTGGAAGCCGAGGACGTCGCGCAGGATCAGCACCGCGAGCTGGCGCGGTGGCAGCGTCTGCAGGGCGGTCACGAACGCCAGTGAGATCGACTCGGCCTGCTCGTAGCGGGCCTCGGGGCCGGGCGGCGCGCCGGTCGCGCCCGCCAGGAGCGCGTCGGGATACGGCTCGAGCCATACGACCTCGCCCAGCCGGGTCGGCTCGGGCGGCTCGACGCCGGGGACGTTCCATTCCGCGGCCGGTCGCCGGCTGGCGGCGCGAAGCGCGCTGAGGCACCGGTTGGTCGCGATCCGGTACAGCCAGGTACGGAGCGAGGCGCGCCCCTCGAACCCGGCCAGCCCCTGCCAGGCCGAGAGCAGCGTGTCCTGAAGCGCGTCCTCGGCATCGGCGAACGAGCCCAGCATCCGGTAGCAGTGCACCTGCAGCTCCCGTAGGTGCGGCTCGGTCAGCTCGCGGAACGCGCCGTCATCGCCGGCCCGCGCCCTCGCGATCAGGTCGTCTGTCACCAGCGTTACGGTAGCGCCCGCTTCACCTGGCATCTTTCCCCTCCCCGATGGTGTCCTGCGTGCATTAGGGATGGACGCCGCCCGGGGCGCGAACTGGGCGGCCGCCGGGCAGCCAGTTTCTGAATTTCTCGGCGTCTGTATCGCTGGTAACCAGCCAACCGCTGCGAAGGAGAACGAGATGGGAAAGATCGTCATCAGCACCAACGTCACGCTCGACGGGGTCGTCCAGGACCCGGACGGCAAGGAGGGCTTCAGCCAGGGCGGCTGGTTCGGCCAGTTCGGCGGCGGCGACCTCGAGGAGTGGGGCAAGATCTCGCTCGACGAGGCGCTGGGCGCGCAGGCCCTGCTGCTCGGCCGGCGGAGCGACGAGTGGTTCGCCGCGCGCTGGGCAGCCCGGACCGGCGAGTGGGCGGACCGGCTCAACGGCCTGCCCAAGTACGTCGTGTCGGCGACTCTCGACGAGCCCAAGTGGGGCAACTCGACGGTGCTCAAGGGCGACGTGGTGAGCGAGGTCGCGGCGCTGAAGGAAAGGCTGGACGGTGAGATCGTCGTCTACGCCAGCTATCAGCTCGGGCGCACCCTGCTGGAGCACGACCTAGTCGACGAGCTGCGGCTGACGGTCTTCCCGGTCGCGCTCGGAACCGGGGAGCGCCTCTTCGGCGAGACCAGCGACAAGAAGGCCATGCGACTCCTCAGTACCAGGATCGTCGGTGTGGGCCTCGTTTTGTACATCTACGAGCTCATCCGGAGCTAGCCTGGCGGGGTGGGATCACCGGAGTCCGCGGTCACCGATTCCGAGCCTGAGGTCGCCGCCACCGTCCGGCTGCTGCACCGGCGGCGGGGCTGGGTCTGGACCACGGTGATCAGCGTCGTGGCCTGGTTGACGGCCTGCGGGCTGCTCGGCTCGCTGGCGCCCAATGCCAGCGGGGCGGGGCTGGCCGTGTCCGCCATCTTCATCCTGCTGCTGACCGTCGTCGGCGTCGTCGCGCTGGTCGCATCCGCGGTCGACACCGTGCGGCTGCACCAGCGCGACGCTGACGTCCGACGGCAGGCCATGCGGCGCACCACGCACTACCCGGTCCGCGCGCACGCCTACAGTTACCCGCCCCGGCACCGGTTCACCTGGGTGTTCAGCTGGGTCATGATGGTGATCCTGCTGTGCATCGGGGTAGCGTCGCTGCCCGGCCTGGTCGACGGGGTCGCGTATCTGGCCGGGGCGGAAAACAGCACCACCTTCCTGCCGCTCTCCTACGGCCAGGTCTGCGGCCGGGGCGGCTGCAGCACCGTGACCTACGGCGTCCTGGCCACCGGCGCCAGCGTGACCTGGCCCGACCAGGTGCCGCTGGGCCAGTCGTTCACAGTCCGCGAGCCGCTGTGGAACTGGGGATTCGGCGCCCAGATGATCGACGGCGACGGGAGCGCGATCGGGACCATCGTGGCCGGCGTCCTGTTCAACCTGTTCGGCGTGCTCATCCTCGTGCACCTGTTCAAGTTGGCCCGCCGCTGGCTGCGGCACCGCCAGCTCGGCCGGCAGATCGCCGGCGTAACCCGGTTACCGGGGCGGCCCCGCCTCGACGCGACGGCGGACCTCGGCCAGTCCCGCTTCGCCCCGCTCGACGCTCCACCAGCTCTCGATCCACCAGGTGGCGCCCGCTGCCTCCCAGGAGGCGGGGTCGGCCGGCTCTCGTTGCACGAACTCGCCGCTCGAGTCCCCCTCGATGATGACGTCGTAGGGCTCAGCGCCACGACCGGCCACCGCCCGCAGCGCCTTGACCTCGCCGACAACGTCCGCGAGCTCGGCCGGACTGCTCACGTCGCGGCCCTCTCCGTTGTCGATGACGGTCGGGATCAGGCCGTCCCACCGCGCCGCCCGTTCCAGCGACGGCTGCCGCGCCCGGCCGGCGATCTTCGCGCCGATGACCCAGACCGGTGGCCTCGGCCGCTGCACCGGCCGGTCGGGCACGAGCTCGTCGACCGGCTTGGCCGAGTAATGCCTCCCGTCGTAGGTGAACGGCTGGCCGCCCATCAGCCCGTCATAGACGGCGAGGCACTCGTCGAGCTTCTCGGCTCTGACCCGACGCCCCTCGTCGTCCTCGAACGCCGTCCAGTTGCCGTTCAGGGCGCCGAGGCCGACGCCCATCACCGCCCGGCCGCCGCTGAGCCGGTCGACGGTCAGCACCGCGGACGCCAGATCCCACGGACGCCACCGCGACGCGGGCGTCAGCAGCGTGCCGAGCCTGACCCGCTCGGTCACCATCGCGGCGGCGCCGAGGGTCACCCACGCGTGCAGGCCCCAGACCGACTCCCAGGTGAAAACGGCGTCCCAGCCCCGCTGCTCGCCGAGCGCGGCGAGGTCGGCGAACTCGCGGGCGTCCGCGTAAGGAACGACGAATCCGAATCGCATGGGCCGACCGTAGCGCGCGCCGGTGACATTCGAGCCCGGCGGCGGAGCCCGTTTGCGGGTGGCTAGGGTCTACCCTCGGGCCACCTGCGTCTGGGCATCCAGGGAGATCCATCCTGGACAGTTAGGTAAGGCTACCCTAAGCTATGCTCGGCACAGTCAATAGAGAGGCACTTGATGAGCGAAACGACGACCAACCAGGCTGACCGCGGCCGCCCGGCCCGCCCGGCCCGCCCGCAGGCGGTTCTCGCCGTAGTGAGCCGGGAGCAGCTCAGCCCGCACACGGTACGGATCACGGCCGGCGGCCCGGGGTTCGGCGCGCTGCGCATGAACGAGTTCACCGACAAGTACGCGAAGATCCTCTTCGTTGACCCGGGCCTGGGGCTCACGCCGCCCTACGACCTGGCGGCGCTGCGGGAGTCGCTGCCGCCCGCCCAGCAGCCGGTCACCCGCACCTACACGCTGCGCCGGGCCGACCCGGAGCGCCAGGAGCTCACGATCGACTTCGTGGTGCACGGGGACGAGGGCATCGCCGCGCCGTGGGCCGCGCGGGCGGAGCCGGGCGACCTGCTGACGATGTCCGGCGCGGGCGGCGCGTACCGTCCCGATCCGACTAGCGACTGGCACCTGCTGGCCGGGGACGAGTCGGCCCTGCCCGCGATCTGCTCGGCGCTTGAGGCGCTGCCCGACGACGCGCGCGGCATCGCCTATCTGGAGACATCCGACCCGGGCGAGTACCTCGACGCGAAGCTGCCCGGCGGGGTGGAGGTCGTCTGGCTGCACCGGCCCCATCCCGGCCGCCAGCCCCAGCTGCTGGCCGACGCGGTGCTGGCCGGGCCCTGGCTTCCCGGCCGGGCCGACGTGTTCGCCCACGGGGAGCGGGAGTCGATGAAGGCCCTCCGCGCGGCCCTCAAGACCCGGCTCGGCGACGGCGACCAGCTATCGCTGTCGGGCTACTGGGCGGCCGGCCGGACCGAGGACGTGTTCCAGTCCGAGAAGCGCCAGCCGATCGGGCAGATCTAATCGGGCAGATCTAGATCGCTCCGTCCGCCCCGGCCGCCCGGACTGTTCGGACCGGGAGGGTGATCGCCGAGACGCGCTCGGGGTCGTGGTAGACGGACTGGTCGGCCGCCAGCAGCCGGACGGCGGTGGCGCGGGGCTCGCCGGTGCCCGGGTTCCTCGCGTACCGCGGAAACGAACCGCTGGACACCTGGACCCGGATCCGGTGACCGGTCTTGAAGCGGTAGGCGGTCGGCCAGAGCCGGACGGTCGCGGCGGTGACCTGGCCGGCGGCCGAGAGGCTGGTGAGGCCGTCGCAGATGTTCCAGGACTTGCCACCAGGATCGACGTCGCACAGCCGGACGAACACGTCAGCCTGCGGCAGGCTGGAGCGGAACCAGATCTGCGCGCTGACCTCGCCGATCACCTCGACGTCGGACTCGAGCGGCGCGGTGGTGTAGGTGAGCACGTCCGGCCGGGCCTCGAGCGCGGTGTTGTCGACCCGGCCCGCGCTGCCCCTGATGATGCGGACGCCGCCGATCGCGGGGGTCGGGTCGGCCGGATCGTAACGGTAGCGGTCGGGGCCCGAGTCGCCCGGCCGCCCGGCCGACGGCGAGCCGTCCGGCGGCTCGGCGGCGAGCGTGCCTTCTGGGCCTAGGTAGAACGGACGGGGTGAGTAGCCGGGCGGCGGCCAGGACTCGAAGTCCCGCCAGGCTTCCTCGCCCATCACGTACAGCCGCACGGGTGCCCGCTTCGGCGGCTCGGCGCCGCGGGCGAAGGCGAGCCCGAACTCCAGGATCTCCCGCGTCGCGATCCCGTCCATCGACAGATGCGTCCACGGCCCGACCGTCAGCCGCGCGGTCCGGCCCGCCTGCTGCAGGACGCTGAAGTCACGGAGCTGGCCGGGCAGGAAGATGTCGTACCAGCCGCCGATCGAGCTGACCGGGACGGTCGTCTCCGCCACCCGGCGGCGGTGGTCGGCCACGGCCCAGTAGGGGTCGTCGGCGTCGTGGCGGAGGATGTCCTGGATGTAGCCGGAGCGGCGGCCGATGGCGGCGACGTCGGCCTCGCCCAGCGGCAGGGTCGACAGCGCGCGGCGCGTTTGGCCGGCCTCCAGCAGGCCCCGCACCGCGCCGAGGCGGCGTTCCTGCCCGGCGATCAGCACCCCCAGGCCGAACGGCGTCTCGAGCGAGTACGAGTCGGCGTGCAGGAAGTCAAGCATGAGGGCCGCGTCGGTCACCTGGGGAATCATCGCCTTCACGTGCGGCGGCAGCCGGTCCGCCACCGCCCACTGCGCGTACCCGAGGTAGCTGGCGCCGACGAGCACGATCGAGTCGCCGAACCAGGGCTGGTTCACCACCCACTCGAGCGTCGCCAGGCCGTCCTCGCGCTCGCTGCGCATCGGCTCGAACACGCCACCCGAGCCGAACGTGCCCCGGACGCTCTGCAGGACCACCTGGAAACCGCGCTCGGCTAGCGGGCGGACCGGGCCCGCGTTGATCAGCGCGCCGCGGCCGTAGGGGCTGCGCACCAGGGCGACCGGGAGCTTGTCGCCGCCCGTTCGCGGCGCCCATCGGTCCGCCAGCAGGACGGTCCCGTCCGGCATCGGCACCGGCAGATCACGCTCGATGACCAGGTCCCTGGTCAGCGGCGGGTCCAAGCCGAGCTGGCGCTGGATCAGATGGCTCATCAGGTTCACGCCGATGGCTCCTCGGCCGGGGCGAGCGCGACCGCCTGCTCGGCGCAGAGCTCAGCCAGCGCCTGCGGTGCGCTCCGGCTGAGACCGGGGAAGTTGAGGAAGCCGTGCGGCATGCCGACGTAGGTGGTGAGCCGGACCGGCACCCCGGCCGCGCGCAGGGCAGCGGCGTAGCGCACCCCCTCCGGGCGGAGGGGATCGTGCTCGGCCACCTGGATCAGCGCCGGCGGAAGCTTGCCGTGGTCGTCGGCCAGCAGCGGCGATGCCATCGGATCGGCCGGATCGCCGTCCGGTCCGAGGTACATCCGGCGGTAGGCGGTCATCTCCTCCGGTGAGAGGAACGGCAGCGCGGCGGCGGGCTCGGCCGGCCGGCCGTGCGCGGTCATGTCGGTGGCCGGGTAGATCAGGGCCTGGTGGCTGATCACGGGTCCGCCCCGGTCGCGGGCGAGCAGGCAGACCACGGCCGACAGGTTGCCGCCGGCGCTCTCCCCCAGCACGCCGAGCGGCCCTTCGGCGCCGAGTTCGGCCGCGTGGCCCGCCGCCCAGACCACCGCCGCGTAGCAGTCCTCGACGGCGGCGGGGAACCGGTGCACCGGCGCGAGCCGGTAGTCCACCGCCACCACGACGGCGCCGACGGTCGAGGCGACCTGGCTGCAGATCCAGTCCCCCAAGCGCAGACCGCCGCCCAAGACGTACCCGCCGCCGTGGAAGTAGACCACCAGCGGCCGAGGTCCCGGCGCGGACCACGCCGACGACGCATAGACGCGTATCGGGAGATCTCCGCCTGGACCCGGAATCGACCGGTCGGTCAGCACGATCCCCGGCGCGGCCTTGCCGAGGATCGAGCCGGTCACGCCGCCCTCCGGGATCTTCCGGCTCTGCAAGGCGATCACCTCGGCGTCGCTGCGGGTGGCGACCGAGGACAGGCGGCGGGTCACCGCCGCCCACGCACGCAACCGCAGATCCACTGGTGCCATCGGACGCTCCTTTGCGAGATCCCAAGGGGTGGGAGACCGTGACTTACATCTGTGGAGAATGTTATTCTCACGAGAGGTGTCACGGAAGGTTTTCCCGCCGCGGAGGCAAGTAAATCCGCCTGCGCGTGTCCCGCCCCCGGAGGTTGCCCGTGGAGTTCGAGTTCGACGAGGACCAGCTGCTGCTCCGGCGGTCGGTCCGCGAGACCCTGGCCAAGACGAGCGCGCTGCCCGAGGACGAGCTCTGGGCGACCTACACCGCGCTCGGCTGGCTGGAGGCCCCGCCGGTCGAGCTGGCGATCGTGCTCGATGAGCTCGGGTACGTCGCCGATCCGACCCCGTTCCTCGCCACCGCCACCTGGTTCGCCCCGCTGGCCGGGCGGCTGCCGGAGGGCTCGGGCACCGGGGTGTTCGACGGCGCCGGGCGGTTCGTCCTCGACGCTGACCGGGCCGACGAGGTGGCGCTGCTCACCGGCGACGGGGTCGTGGTCGTGAGCGGCGCCGAGGTGACGGCCGAGCGGCTCGACACGTTCGACCTGCGGCTGCATGTGGCCCACGTGACCTGGGGCGATCCCGGGGGCGGGCCGGTGGCGTCGGTCGGGCCCGGCGGCGTCCCCCTGGTGGCGGGCATCCCCGATCTGGCCCTGATGGGCCTGGCGGTCACCGCCGTCGGCGCCTGCCGCCGCATCCTCGACCTGGTGGTGGCGCACGTGAAGCAGCGCCACCAGTTCGGCGTCCCGATCGGCTCATTCCAGGCCGTCAAGCACAAGGCGGCCGACATGTACCTGGCGATCGAGCGGGCCCGGGTCCTCGCCTACTACGCGGCGCTGACGATCGCCGAGGACGACCCGGGCCGGCACCGGGCCGCGGTGATGGCCAAGGCCGCCGCCGGCGAGTGCCAGGAGGTCGTCTACCGCAACGGCACCCAGCTCTTCGGCGCGATGGGCTTCACCTGGGAGAACGAGCTGCACGTCTACCTCAAGCGGGCCGTCGCGGCGAACCTGCTGCTGGGCTCGGCCACCGCGGCGCGGAAGGCGCTGCTGGAGATGGAGGCCGCCGCGTTATGAGGCTCGGCACTAACCCCGAGGTCGAGAAGTTCCGCGCCGAGTTCGCCGCGTTCCTCGACGAGCACCTGCCGACCGCAACCGAGGCGACCGAGAGGACGCGGTCCAGCTCGCACATCCCCGAGTGGTCGCGCCGCTGGCAGCGGACGCTGTTCGACGCGGGCTGGCTGCTGCCCGGCCAGCCGCCCGAGTACGGCGGCCGCAACGCAACCCTCGAGCAGGTGCTCGCCCATCAGGAGGAACTGTCACGGCGGCGGATCTATCACAGCTTCAACCCGCAGGGTCTCGGCATCATCGGCGCGTCGCTGCTGACCTTCGGCACGCCGGAGCAGAAGGAGAAATGGGCCATTCCGCTGCTGCGGGCGGAGATGACCGCCTCGCTCGGGATGAGCGAGCCCGGCGCCGGTTCCGACCTGGCCGGGCTCCGCACCCGGGCGGTTCTCGACGGCGACCATTTCGTGGTCAACGGGCAGAAGGTGTGGACCTCGGGCGCGCACGACTCGGACGTGCTGCTGACCTTCGTGCGCACCGACCCGGACGCGCCCAAGCACCGGGGCATCAGCGCGCTGCTGATCCCGACCGGCAGCGAGGGCGTGACCTGCCGCCCGTTGCCGTCGATGACCGGCGCCGACGACGTGGACTTCAACGAGGTGTTCTTCACCGACGTCCGGGTGCCGGCCGCGAACCTCGTGGGCGAGCTTGACCAGGGCTGGGCCGTCGCCAACGGGTCGCTCGGCCACGAGCGGACGATGCTCTGGATCAGCTACGCCGAGCGGCTCGACGACCTGATCAGGGACGCGCCGTCGGATCAGGAGTGGCACGCCTCGCTGCAGCTTGACGTGCAGGCGCTGCGGCTGCTCGGCTACGAGCAGCTCAGCGGCGGCCGCCACCCGGCCGAGGTCTCGCTGCTCAAGCTGCTCGGCTCGGAGGCCTTGCAGCGCGCCAACTGGCACGCGCTCGAGGAGCGCGGCCAGCAGGGCCTGGTCCACCCGGCGCGGACCGCCCCGCCCAACCACATGGGCCACGACGTGTTCTCCACCAGCTGGTTCGAGCGCTACGCGCGGTCGGCCCCGGGGACGATCGCGGGCGGCACCTCCGAGATCCACCGGAACATCATCGCCGAGCGCATTCTCGGCCTCCCTCGGTAGGCACCGGCAGCCCTAGCAGACAGGAAGCGCGCATGGACGAAGACCACATCCTCTACGAGGCGACCGACGGGGTGGCGGTGATCACGCTCAACCGTCCGCAGCGGACCAACGCCCAGACGATGGAGCTGCTTGACGACCTCGACGCGGCATGGAGCAGGGCCGCCTGCGACGACGAGGTGAAGGTGATCGTGCTGCGGGCCAACGGCAGGCACTTCTCCTCCGGGCACGACCTGAAGTCCGGCCTGGCCACGCCGGAGAAGATCACCCTGGAGTGGATCTACAAGCTCGAGGCGCGTAAGTACCTGGAGTACTCGCTGCGCTGGCGGAACGTGCCCAAGCCGTCGATCGCGGCCGTGCAGGGCAAGTGCATCGCGGGCGGGCTGCTGCTGGCGTGGCCGTGCGACCTGATCGTCGCGGCCGAGAACGCCGAGTTCTCCGACCCGGTCGTGTTCCTCGGCATCGGAGGCGTCGAGTATCACGGGCACACCTGGGAGCTCGGCCCCCGCAAGGCCAAGGAGATCCTGTTCACCGGCCGCGCGGTGACCGCGCGGGAGGCCGAGCAGACCGGCATGGTGAACCGGGTGGTTGACCTGGACCGGCTGCAGGATGAGACGATGGAGCTCGCCCGGCACATCGCGCAGATGGACGCGTTCGGGCTCAGGCAGGCCAAGCGGGCGGTCAACCAGACCCTCGACATCCAGGGGTTCTACGCCGCTATCCAATCCGTGTTCGACATCCACCACACCGGCCACGGGAACGCGATCTCCCGCACCGGCTACCCGATCATCGCCCGGGCGGACCAGATGAAGGAGCACCTCAAGTCCCAATGAACAGCACCTCCTCTCCCCGGGTCGGGTTCATCGGGCTCGGCAGCCAGGGCGGGCCGATGGCGCGCCGGATCATCGAGGCGGGCTACCCGGTGACCCTGTGGGCGCGCCGGCCCGCCACGCTCGAGCCGTTCGCGGACACCGACGCGAAGATCGCGGGCTCCCCGGCCGAGCTCGCCGCCGCCAGCGACCTGGTCTGCGTCTGCGTGCGCGATGACGCCGACACCGAGGAGGTCGTCGACGCCGTGCTCGGCGGGCTGGCGGCGGGCGGGGTGATCGCCGTGCACAGCACCGTGCACCCCGACACCTGCCGCCGCCTGGCCGAACGGGCCCAGGCAGGCGGCGTCCGGCTGATCGACGCGCCGGTCAGCGGCGGCGCCCCGGCCGCGCAGGCCGGCCGGCTGCTGGTGATGGCCGGCGGCGACGAGGAGGCGGTGGAGTTCTGCCGCCCGGTCTTCGGCAGCTACGGCGACCCCGTCGTGCACCTCGGGCCGGTCGGCTCCGGGCAGGTGACCAAGCTGCTGAACAACGCGGCGTTCACCGCGCACCTCGGGGTGGCGGTGAGCCTGCTCGCGCTCGGCCAGTCGCTCGGCGTCGACCAGCTTCGGCTGGCCGATGTGATCTCGCACGGCAGCGGTAACAGCTTCGCGCTTGAACGGGTGGCCGCGGCCGGTGGCACCCTCGCCCGGATCGGACAGCACGCGGGACACCTGCTGCGCAAGGACGTGCAGCTGATCGCGGATGTGGCCGCCGCCGTTCCGGCCGAGGCTGACCGGGAGCGCGGGGCGACGATGCTGGCCGCCGCCGACGCCGCGCTAGCGCTGATGAACGTCGCGCGCGCGTGAACGCGAGTGGCAGGATGGCCGGTCGCTAATGGACAGTGTGCTGATCGTGGGGGGCGGGGCGGCCGGGCTGGCCGCCGTTGAGACCCTGCGCTCGGAGGGGTACGCCGGTTCGCTGACCATG
>Ga0302311_10003888_pt1 | contig 16228 bp, 16 predicted proteins | sample III_Palsa_N1_3_FD_200449 | JGI IMG/M metagenome (GOLD analysis project Ga0302311, IMG submission 200449) | Peat permafrost microbial communities from Stordalen Mire near Abisko, Sweden - III_Palsa_N1_3 | ecosystem: Environmental > Terrestrial > Soil > Palsa > Peat permafrost | place: Sweden... | reverse complement strand
GTCACCTCATAGCCGGGCCGGCCGCCGAGCGTGTAGGCGAGCGTCGACTTGCCTGCGCCATTGGGCCCCATGATCGCATGGATCTCGCCCGGATTGATCGCGAGCGTGATGCCCTTGAGGATCGCCTTGCCGGCGGTCTCGGCGTGAAGGTTTTGAATGTTCAGCATGTCGTTTGACCTATGATCCGTTCGTGCTGAGCGCAGTCGAAGCACGTGCTCCGAGCGCGGCGTCTGCCGCACGTCCTTCGACTTCGCTCAGGACGAACGGAGAGAAGGGCGTTAATTCACCCCCGTCACCCCGGACTTGATCCGGGGTCCCGCTATCTTGAGCGGCTGCGAAAAAGTAAGAAGCGGGATGCCGGATCAACTCCGGCATGACGAGAATGGGGCGCACGTCGGTCATCCCACTGAGCCTTCGAGACTTATGCCCAGCAGCTTCTGCGCCTCGACCGCAAACTCCATCGGCAGCTGCTTGAGCACCTCGCGCGCAAAGCCGTTGACGATCAACGCCACCGCGGCCTCGGCATCGAGCCCGCGCTGCATCGCGTAGAAGAGCTGGTCGTCGCTGATCTTCGAGGTGGTCGCCTCATGCTCGATCTGCGCCGAGGGGTTGCGCACCTCGATGTACGGCACGGTGTGCGCGCCGCACTGGTCGCCGAGCAGCAGCGAATCGCACTGGGTGAAGTTGCGGACGTTCTCGGCGGTCGGCCCGACGCGGACGAGGCCGCGATAGGTGTTGTCCGATCGCCCCGCCGAAATCCCCTTCGACACGATCGTCGAGCGGCTGTTCTTGCCGAGATGGATCATCTTCGAGCCGGTGTCGGCCTGCTGGCGGTTGGTGGTGACCGCGACCGAATAGAATTCACCGACGCTGTTCTCGCCCGCCAGCACGCAGCTCGGATATTTCCAGGTGATCGCGCTGCCGGTCTCGACCTGCGTCCAGCTCACCTTGCTGTTCTTGCCCTGGCAGAGCGCGCGCTTGGTGACGAAATTATAGATGCCGCCCTTGCCGTCGGCGTCGCCGGGATACCAGTTCTGCACGGTCGAATATTTGATCTCGGCATCGTCCAGCGCGACCAGCTCGACAACGGCTGCGTGGAGCTGGTTCTCGTCGCGCTGCGGCGCGGTGCAGCCTTCGAGGTAGGAGACGTGCGACCCCTTGTCGGCGATGATCAGCGTGCGCTCGAACTGACCGGTGTTCTCGGCGTTGATGCGGAAATAGGTCGACAGCTCCATCGGGCAGCGCACGCCCTCGGGAATGTAGACGAAGGTGCCGTCCGAGAAGACCGCGGCGTTGAGCGTCGCGAAGTAGTTGTCGTGCTGCGGAACGACCTTGCCCAGCCATTTGCGGACGAGATCGGGATATTCCTTGATCGCTTCCGAGATCGACCGGAAGATCACGCCCGCCCGCTCGAGCTCGGCGCGAAACGTGGTCGCGACCGAGACCGAATCGAACACGGCGTCGACGGCGACACGGCGCTGCGGCTGCGCGTCCTCGACGCCCGCGAGCAGCTTCTGCTCGGCGATCGGAATGCCGAGCTTCTCGTAGGTGCGCAGGATCTCGGGATCGACCTCGTCGAGCGAGCCGAGCTTGGGCTTGGCCTTGGGCGCGGCGTAGTAGAAGGCGTCCTGATAATCGATCGGCGGGATGTTGAGCTTGGCCCAGTCGGGCGTCTCCATCGTCAGCCACAGCCGATACGCCTTGAGGCGCCAGTCGAGCATCCATTGGGGCTCGCCCTTCTTGGCCGAGATGAAGCGCACCGTGTCCTCGTTGAGGCCTTTCGGTGCGAACTCCTGCTCGATGTCGCTCGAAAAGCCCCATTCATAGGTGGAGAGCTTTTCGGCGGCGGCGATCGCCTCGAGATTCTGGGTGGCCATTACGCGATACTCATCGAGTGGGTTTGGGTTCGCTCGGTACGAGCAGGGGGCGCCTGGTTCAGCGATGCGAGGCTGACCTGCGCGAACGCCCCGCGCACCGCCTCGTTGACCACGCCCCAATGCGGCTTGACCCGGCACGCCTGTTCGAGCGCGCAATCATGCCGCAGATCGTCGACGCACGTGGTCAGCGCGATCGGTCCTTCGACGGCTTCGATGATATCGGCGAGGCTGATGTCTTCCGCCGTGCGCGCCAGTTCGAAACCACCGGCGGCGCCGCGCGACGAGGCGAGCAGGCCCGCACTCGCGAGCCGGCCCATCAGCTTCTGCGCAGTCGGCAGCGGCACGCCCGTCTCGGCCGAGAGCATCGTCGCCGACAACTTGGTCGCAGGCGGGTGGCGCGCAGCCGCGGCCATCATCACGACGGCATAGTCGGCGAAGCTGGAAAGGCGCATCTGCGATCCGTTCTGTATTCGGATCGATTCGATCCGGATTGCCATGTGGTCCTGAGGGGCGCCGGGGTCAAGGGTCGAGCCACCCGTTCCCCGGCGAAAGCCGGGGCCCAGAGTTGCAAGCGACGCCGCCCGAAGCTCTGGACCCCGGCTTTCGCCGGGGAACGGTTTTGCGGCGGCGGGAAATCGTCTAGCGCCGTAACCATGGCACTCTACCCCCTTCTCCGCCCGCTGGTGTTCCGGCTCGATGCCGAGCGCGCGCATGGCCTGTCGATCGCCGCGCTCGAGCGGTTGCCGGTGCGCAAAGCCCGCGGCTTCGATCCGCGGCTGGCGATGCGCGTCGCGGGGCTCGACTTTCCGTCGCCCGTCGGGCTCGCGGCGGGGTACGACAAGGACGCGCGCGTGCCCGATGCGATGCTGGGGCTCGGGTTCGGCTCGGTCGAGGTCGGCACGCTGACCCCGCTGGCGCAGGCGGGCAATCCGCGGCCGCGGCTGTTACGGCTGGCCGAGGATCGCGCGGTGATCAACCGCATGGGGTTCAACAATCTCGGGCAGGCGGCCGCCTTTGCGCGCTTGGCGGCGCGTGCGCGGCGCGGGATCGTCGGCGTCAACGTTGGCGCCAACAAGGAGTCCGCCGATCGCGTCGCCGACTATGCGCAGGGCGTCGCGATGATGGCGCCTGTCGCCGATTATCTGGCGATCAACATCTCCTCGCCCAACACGCCGGGCCTGCGCGCGCTGCAGGAGGCTACCGCGCTCGACGAGTTGTTGGCGGCGGTGATCGCGGCGCGCGGCGCGGGCGGGCCGCCGGTCTTCCTCAAGGTCGCGCCCGATCTCGATCCGAAAGATATCGATGCGCTCGCGCGCGTCGTCGTCGATCGCAAGCTCGATGCGCTGATCGTCGCCAACACGACGGTGTCGCGCCCGCCGCTATCCTCGGTCCACGCGGCCGAGCAGGGCGGCCTTTCCGGCGGGCCGCTGCGCCCGCTCGCGCTCCAGCGGCTGCGCGACTTCCGCCAGGCGACCGGCGGTGCGATCCCGCTGATCGCGGCGGGCGGCATCGCGTCGGCGGCGGACGCCTATGCGCGGATCAGGGCGGGGGCGAGCCTCGTCCAGCTCTATTCGGCGCTGGTCTACGAGGGGCCGGGGCTGGCGAAGCGGATCGCCAGGGGGCTGGTCACGCTGCTCGAACGCGACGGGTTCGGTGCGATTGCGGAGGCGGTGGGAACGTAGGACGGTGCTGTGCTCCTGCGGAAGCAGGAGCCTAGGGTTGCAGACGCCGCGCTCGCTTCACCTGGGCTCCCGCGTACGCGGGAGTACGGTGGTCTCCCTAGCGCCCCACCGTCTCGGTGATCGCGCGGCCCTCGCGGCGGGGATCGTAGCCGCCGTCGAACTTGCCATCGCGCACGATCACGCCCTGGATGCCCGAATCCTCGCCCTGGCCCGGCCGCAGCGTCACGCCCCTGGCGGCGAGCGCGTCGACCACGCCCGGCGCGAACTTGTCGACCTCGCCGTAGAAATTGGGCCCCGTCGCGATCAGATTGGGCAGCGCGATCGCGTCCTGCATCGGCAGCCCCCAATCGATCGCGCCGACCAGCGACTTGCCGACATAGGCGAGGATCGCGCTGCCCCCCGCCGATCCCAGCGCGCCCGCGAAATGGCCCTGCGCGTCGAGCAGGATCAGCGGCGTCATCGATGAGCGCGGGCGCTTGCGCGGGGCGACGGCATTGGCCTCGGCGCGGCCGGTCGCATCCGTGGGCGCGAAGTCGAAGTCGGTAAGCTGGTTGTTGAGGAAGAAGCCGTCGACCATCCGCCCGGTGCCGAAGATCGATTCGACCGTGGTCGTCATCGACACGACGTTGCCCGCCGCGTCGCGGACGATGAGATGCGTCGTGCCCATCGGATCGACGGTGGTGTCGATCCCGGCGACCTGCGCCCCCGCGGGCACGCCTGCGGCGGGCGGCGGGACGGCGGCGACGGGCCCGATCAGCTTTGCGCGCGCGGCGATATAGGCGGGATCGAGCAGGCCCTGCACGGGCACCGACACGAACTTCGGGTCGCCATAATAGCGGTTGCGGTCGGCGTACATCAGCCGGCTCGCCTCGGCGAACTCTAACCAGGCCTGCGGATCGTTGGGGCCGCGCTTGTCGATGTCGGTATGCGCGAGGATGCCGAGCAGCTCGAGGACCGCCGGACCGCTCGCGGGCGGCGGCGGCACGCAGACCTGGTAGGCGCGGTAGGGGCGGCACACCGCCTCGCGCTTCACCGGCCGGTAGGCGGCGAGATCGGCGAGCGTCATCGTGCCGGGCAGCGGGCCGTCGTGCGTGCGCGCGACGATCTTGGCGGCGGTCGGCCCGGCATAGAGCGCGGCGGTGCCCTCGGCGGCGAGGCGGCGCAGGAAATCGGCATAGGCGGGGTTGGCGAGCCGGTCGCCCGCGACGAGCAGCGTGCCGTCGGGCTTGGAGAAATAGCGCTTCACGTCGGGCGCGCTGTTCTCGGTGAAGTCGCCGTGGATCATGTGCGCGAGCCGCGGCGAGACGACGAAACCGTCGGTGGCGGTGCGCGTCGCGTCGCCGAACAGATCGCTCCACGGCAGCTTGCCATGCTCGTCATGCACGAGCGCGAGCATTTTGAGCACGCCCGGCACGCCGGTGGCGCGGCCGCTCAGCACGGCGACAGGGAAGGGCAGCGGCTTGCCGTCGGGGCCCAGGAACATGCCCGGATCGGCACCCGCGGGCGCCTCCTCGCGGCCGTCATAGACGGTCAGTCTGCCCGTCGCGCCGTCGAGATAGGTCATGAACGCGCCGCCCGCGACGCTCGAGCTCTGCGGCTCGACCAGTGCCAGCATCGCCTGCATCGCGATCGTGGCGTCGATCGCGCTGCCGCCGCGGCGCAGCACCGCGAGACCGGCCTCGGCCGACAGCGGGTTGGCGGTGGCGACGAAGATGCGCGGCTGCTCTGCGGCGGTAGCGGCGGCCGGCGCGGAGCGGGGCGGCGGCGCGACCGCCGTCTGCGTGGTCGAGCAGCCGGCGAGCGCGAGGGCGAGCGTGCCTGCCAATATGCGATGCCCCATGTGGCCGATATGGGTCATGCTCGCACTCCTTGCCTCGTTACGCCGCGACAGGCGATAACGACGCCTGCACCGGCCGTCCATCGCGACGGCATGGTGGACCGGCCAGAGCACGAGCCGGCGGGAGAGGACGATGATGACGCGACGGCTCGAACATTTCCCCAATCTGGTCACGATGTTCTTCGCGCGCGCCGCCGAGAAGCGCGATGCGCCGTTCCTGTGGCGCAAGCGCGACGGGACGTGGATCGCGATGAGTTGGCGCGAGACCGCCGCGCGCGTCGCGGCGCTGGCGGTGGCGCTCAGGACGCTGGGGCTGCAGCCGGGCGACCGCGTGATGCTGGTGTCCGAGAACCGTCCCGAATGGTGCATCGCCGATCTCGCGATCATGGCGGCGGGGTGCGTCACGGTGCCCGCCTACACCAGCAACACGTCGCGCGACCACGAACATATCCTCGCCGACAGCGGCGCGCGCGCGGTGATCGTCTCGACCGCCAAGCTGGCGGCGACGCTGATCCCGGCGGTGCTGCGCGCCGGGCAATGCCGCTTCGTAATCGGGATCGACGCGATGCGGATCGGGCAGGTCGGCAGCTTCCGCTTCGAGGCCTTCGATACGCTCTCCGCCCCGGACGGCGACGTGGCGGCCTGCGCGGAGGCGGCGAGCGCCATCGGTCGCGACGCGCTCGCCTGCCTGATCTACACCTCGGGGACCGGCGGCGCGCCGCGCGGCGTGATGCAGCACCACGGCGCGATCCTGCACAATGTGGCGGCGACCGCGGCGATCATCGCGGAGGATTTCGGCTGGGGCGAGGAGGTGTTCCTCTCCTTTCTGCCGCTCAGCCACGCCTATGAGCATAGCGCGGGCCAGCATCTGCCGATCGGGTTGGGCGGGCAGATCTATTATGCCGAGGGCCTCGAGAGGCTCGCCGCCAATATCGAGGAGGTGCGCCCGACGATCATGGTCGTCGTGCCGCGGCTGTTCGAGGTGCTGCGCGTCCGCATCGCCAAGGCGATCGCCAAGCAGGGCGCGCTGCCCGCCTGGCTGCTCGGCCGGGCGAATGCGATGCCCGACAGGCCCGCGCTGTGGCAGCGGCCGATGGACCTGCTGCTCACAGCGACGATCCGCAAGAAGGTGCGCGGCCGCTTCGGCGGGCGGCTTAAGGCGCTGGTTTCCGGCGGCGCGCCGCTCAACCCCGAGGTCGGGCGCTTCTTCGCCTCGCTGGGCATCATGATGCTGCAGGGCTATGGCCAGACCGAGGCGGCGCCGGTGATCTCGTGCAACCGGCCCAAGGCGGGGATCACGCTCGACGGCGTCGGCCCGCCGCTCGACGGCGTCGAGCTGCGCATCGCAGAGGACGGCGAGATCCAGGTGCGCGGCGAGCTCGTCATGCACGGCTATTGGCGCAATCCCGAGGAGACCGCACGCGTGCTGTCCGCGGACGGGTGGCTGAGCACGGGCGACATCGGGCATCTCGATGGCGCCGGGCGGCTGGTCATCACCGATCGCAAGAAGGACATCATCGTCAACGACAAGGGCGACAATGTCGCGCCGCAGCGGATCGAGGGGATGCTGACGCTCCAGCCCGAGATCTTCCAGGCGATGGTGGCGGGGGACCGGCGCCCCTATCTGGTCGGGCTGGTCGTCCCCGATCCCGAATGGCGCGCGGAGTGGGCGGCGGCGCATGCGCTCGCCGACGATGCGGCACTGGTCGACGATCCCGGCTTCTGCCGGGCGATCCAGGCGGCGGTCGACCGCGTCAACGCCGATCTGTCGAACGTCGAGAAGGTGCGGCGCGTGCTGATCGTGGGCGACGCCTTCACGATCGAGAACGAACAGCTCACGCCCTCGATGAAGATCCGCCGCCACGTCATCCGCGCCGCTTACGGTGCGCGGCTCGATGCGCTCTACAGGGCGGCCGCCTATTAGGGTTTCTTGGCGCGTGCGTAGGGGATGAAGTCGCCCAGCGCGCAGCTGCCATAGTCGAAATGCGAGGTCGGATCGAAGACGCGCAGGATGTCGCCGCGGCAGATCGAGTTCGACGGGGTCTGGCTCGCGAAGGCACGATCCTGGCGCAACTCGCTGCACGTCGGCGACGGTGCGTTGAGATAATCGGGGCCGCCTTTCATCTTGTAGAGGATTGCGCCCGAATCGAAGGTCCGCGTCGAATCGATGCGCGACTGCGGGATGCAGGATTGCGCTGCGCCCGGCGTTCGGCCGGCGAGTAGTTGCTCGGGCGTCGTCGTGTCATGCGCCTGGGCGCCGGCGGCCAGGCCGACCACGAGCAGCAAGGCGATCGATGTCATGCGCATGGGACAAGTCCTTCGTTCCGCACCGCGCCCCCGCTATCGCACCCTATCCCGTAAAACCGTCCTTAGCGAGCCGCCGTTCTCCCAGTTGCACTGCGCTGTCGGCGCGCATGAACGGGTTGGTGGCGCGTTCGGCGGCGATGGTGGTCGGCAGTGTCGGCCGCCCTTCGCGCCGCAGCCGCTCGGCCTCGGCGAGCGCGGCGTGCGCGGCGGCGTTGCCGGGCTCGGCGACGACGGCATAGCGGCCGTTGGCGACGGTATATTCATGCCCGCAATAGACGCGCGTCTCGGGCGGAAGCGCGGCGAGCGTGGCCATCGCGGCGAACATGTCGGCAGGCGTCCCCTCGAACAGCCGGCCGCAGCCCATCGCGAACAGCGTGTCGCCGGTGAAGACGATCTGCTCGCTGGGCAGATGGATCGCGATATGCCCCGCGGTATGCGCACCGACGGCGAGGATATCGCCGACGATGTCGCCGATGCGGACCTGCCCGCCTTCGGAGACCAGCACGTCGAGCGTGCCGATCTTGTCGGATTCGGCGGCGGGGCCGGTGATCGTCGCGCCCGTGGCCTCGCGGATCACCGCATTGCCGCCGACATGATCGGGGTGCCAGTGCGTGTTCCAGATCTGCGTGATCGTCCAGCCACGCTCGGCCGCCGCGGCCAGCACGGGCTGCACCTCGCCCGGATCGACGACCACCGTCTCGGCGCTCGCCGGATCGTGCATCAGCCAGATATAATTGTCGCTGAGCGCGGGAATGGCGACGATCTCGAGCGGCACGGGCCTACCAGCTGCCGGTGTTGGGCATCGATGCCCAGGGCTCGGCGGGGGGCAGCCGGTCGCCTGCCTGCAGCAGCTCGAACGAGATGTTATCCGGCGTGCGGACGAACGCCATGTGGCCGTCGCGCGGCGGACGGCTGATCGTCACGCCTGCGTCCATCAGCTTTTGGCAAAGCGCGTAGATGTCGTCGACGGCATAGGCGAGATGGCCGAAATTGCGGCCGCCCTCGTAGCTAGTCTCGTCCCAATTGTGCGTGAGCTCGACCTGCGCGTCCTCGTCGCCGGGGGCGGCCAGATAGATCAGCGTGAAGCGGCCCTTCTCGCTGTCCATCCGCTTGACCTCGCGCAGCCCGAGCAGATCGAGGAAGCGGATCGTCTCGGCGGGATCGGAGACGCGGATCATCGTGTGGAGATATTTCATGGCGCCCATTTAGGCGCGCGATGCGCCGATGGGAATGGCGCGATTCACCGCCCGGCCGGCGGCTTCGTCGGCTGATCGCCGGCCGTGGCGGTCAGTTCGGCCTGCGCCTGTTTCGCGATGTCGCTGTCGGGATCCGCTGCGGCCGCCTGCGACCATTGCGCGCGCGCGCCGGCCACGTCGCCGCTCGCCGCCGCGATGTTCCCGGCTTCGAAAAACACCTCGGGGGCCTTGGGCGCGCGCGTCTGGGCTTCCTTGATGTCGGTGGCGGCGCGGGTCAGGTCGTCCATCCGGCGTGCCAGCGTCGCCGACAGCAGCCAGCTCACCGGATCGGCGGGCACCAGCTTGAGCGCCTCGTCCATATCGCCGCGCGCGGCACCCAGATCCTCGGCCGCGACGTCGGCGCGCGCGCGATCGAGATAGGCCTCGCCCTTCATCTGGTCGGGGAGGTTGGGCGCGCCGATCGCGGTCGAGAGCAGTTTGCGCGCCTGCGCCGCATCGCCGCCCGCAAGCGCGGCGTCGCCCGCCGATACCCAGAGATTGGGGCCGCCGGGCGCATGGATCTGGTCGGCGAGCGACGCGGCGGTGGTGAAGGCGTCGGTGGCGCCCTTCCAGTCGCCGAGCGCACTGCGCGCGATGCCCAGGCACTGCGCCGCCGGCACGCCGCCACCGGCCCGCGCCCAGTCCGCGGCGACCTTCTGCGCGGAGGCGGGATTGGTGTCGCTGAGATGGATGCAGGCATCGAAGCGCGCCTCCGGCGAGCGCGTGTCGGCCGGGCCGGCGGACGCGGGCGTCGCGGCGAGCAGCAGGGCGAGGACCAGGATCACATTCTCTCCGTCATCACAGGCTTTCCAACACTATCTCGATCGTGCGCAGCAGCAGGGCGATGTCCTGCGCGCGCGACAGGCGGTGGTCGCCGTCCTTGACGAGGATGGTCTGCACGTCGGCTGAACGCAGTGCCTCGGCGAGCCGGGTCGCGGTGATCCACGGCACGTCGCCGTCGGCCTGGCCTTGGAGCAGCCGCACCGGGCCGTCGAAGGCGATCGTGCCGTCGAGCAGCAGATGCGCCTGCCCGCTCTCCCAGAAGCCGCGTGTCGTGACGAAGGGCGCGTCCGAATGAAGCGAGGGTTCCTCGATCCGGCCGTCGCGCAGCAGGGTGGCGCGCTGCGCGGCGTCGAAGCCCCAATCGGTGAAGTCGGGCGCCGCCGCGATGCCGATCAGCGCACGCACCCTGGTGGGTCGCGCCAGCGCCACCAGCAGCATCAGCCACCCGCCCATCGACGAGCCGACCAGCACGAGCTCGCCCTCGCACGCATCGACGATCGCGAGGGCATCGTCGCGCCAGCGAGTCAGCGTGCCGTCCTCGAACGTGCCCTCGCTCTCGCCGCAGCCGCTATAGTCGAAGCGGAGCAATGCGTGGCTGTGGCGCGCCGCCCACGCGTCGAGCGCGAGCACCTTGTCACCCGTCATGTCGGAGGCATAGCCCGGCAGAAACAGCAGCGCAGGCCCACGGCCGGGGCGGAAGCGGCAGGCGAGCCGCGTGCCGTCGCCGCGATCGAACGGCGTCGGCGGGTCGGTCTCGCTCAGATCACCCATCCGCCATGGCGCGCGTCGGTCTGCGCATCGCGCTTGGCGCCGCGCTTGCGGACGAGTTGCTCATGGAGCGTCGCGACGGTGCCGCTGCCGCGCGTCTTGAAAATGCCGGGCACGACCGCGTGGACCAGGCAGGCGATGCCACCAACGACCATCGCGAGCCCGAAGCCCGACGCCTCGCGCAGATGCTCGCTGTAGGTTTCGCCCAGATCGGCGGGGTGATCGAGGAACAGCTTGTCGAGCATCGTCGCTCTCCTATGCAGGCGCGTCGCCAGTATCGGCGTTTGCGGCGCCGAGGTCCAGCCCGAGCTCCGGTGACGCGTGCGGCGGCTCAAGCGGACCCTCCCATTGCGCGACGACCGCGGTGGCGATGGCGTTGCCGAGCACATTCGTCGCCGATCGCCCCATGTCGAGGAATTGGTCGACCGCGAGGACAAGCACCAGCCCCGCCTCTGGAATGCCGAAATGCGGCATGATCGCAGAGATCACCACCAGACCCGCACGCGGCACGCCCGCGATCCCCTTCGCGGTGATCATCAGCATCAGCACCATCAGTATCTGCTGCCCGATCGGGATCACGATCCCATAGGCCTGCGCGATGAAGAGCGTCGCGAAGGTCATGTAGATCATCGAGCCGTCGAGATTGAAGGAATAGCCGAGCGGCAGCACGAAGCTCGCGATCCGCCGCGGCACGCCGAACGCCTCCAGTGCTTCGAGCAGGCGGGGGTAGGCGGCCTCCGACGAGGCGGTGGAGAAAGCGACCAGCGCAGGCTGGCGGATCAATCGCATCAGCAGCTTCGCCTTGCCGCCGAGCATCACGAACCCCGCGCCGATCAGCACCGCCCACAGCACGAGGAGCGCGAGATAGAAGCTGCCGACGAAGCGCCCGAAGGTGAGGACGATCCCGCCGCCGTTGACCGCGACCGCGTGCGCGATCGCGGCGAACACCGCGATCGGCGCGACGCGCATGACATAGTCGGTGATCGTCAGCATCACCGCGACGAGCGCCTCGATCCCGTCGACCAGCGGCTTGCCCTTCTCGCCGACCGCGGTGAGCGCGACGCCGACGAAGATCGAGAACACCACGATCGGCAATATGTCGTTGTTGGCCATCGCCTCAACGATCGAGGCGGGGACGATGTGGACGAAGAAGTCGTGGACGTTGAACGCGTGCGTATCGAGCGCGACGCTATCGGCGACCGGCGGCAACATCAGCCCGCTGTGCGCGCCGGGCTGGAGCAGGTTGACGAGCAGCAGCCCGAGCGTCAGCGACACCAGGGAGGCGCCGACGAACCAGCCCAGCGTCCGCGCACCGATCCGGCCGAGCGCCGCGGTGTCGCCCATGTGCGCGATGCCCGTGACCAGCGTGGCGAACACCAGTGGCGCGATGATCATCCTGATCAGCCGCAGGAACAGGTCGCTGGGGATGGTGAGGTAGCCCGCAACGCTCGCCAGCGCCGGGCCGACGAGCGCGGCGTGCAGCGCGAGGCCGACGACGGCGCCCGCGATCATCGCGATCAGGATGGTGAGAGTCAGGCGTCTGGCCACGTCGGCTCCGGTGATGAGGTCGCGGCACAAGAGGCGCGCGGGGCGATGCGGTCAAGGCGGAGCGCATTCCTCCCGTTCCCCGGCTTTCGCCGGGGAACGGGACACGTCCGATGCTCGGCCATGCGAATCCGGATCGCGTCATGGCGCGTTCAGCCGATCTGCTGCAGAAGCAAGCCGAACAGGAGCGCCGATGATCCGCCTTGCCGCCTTTGCCGCGCTTGCCAGCCTTGTCCTTGCGAGCAACGCGCCGGCCGCGCCTCCTGATGCGAGCGTGACGCGGATCAACGCGACGCCCGCACGCGACGGCTGGTTCGTCTGCGACGGGGTCGGCGGCCCCTATGCGCTGTTCGCGGGCATGACCGGCGACGCGAAGGACAATGGGGCCGCGAGCGTCGTCACGCTGCTCGATCGCCGCACGGGGAAATTCGATACGCAGACCTATCAGGTAGGCCCGGGCGACGCGGGTGCGGGGCAGGTCCACTGGACGCTGTCGCAGGACGGCAAGGACGTGGGATTTGTCCATGGCGTCAACCCCGGCATGATCGGCGACGGCCATGCCGCGACCACGCCGACGATCATGGGCGTGCAGATCGGCGCCACCGCGATCGATTGCCGCTGGCTCCAGCACACGCGCTTCATCGGCATCGATTCGCGGCGCACCGTCACCGTCGTCGGGACGCCGCAGGGTCTGGTCTACCAAAGCTTCGATTTCGCCAGGCGCGGCCCGGTCACGCGCCCCGACAGCGGCGAGCAGAGCAACAAGCCGACGCTGCGCATCGCCGGTGGGTCGGAGATCGTCGGCACGCGCGCCGGCTTCCGCTTCGTCAACGACGGCTATGTCTATGTCGTCCAGCGGCCTCGCGCGAACGAGCCCGCCACCGTCGTCGTCACCAGGGACGGGCGCGTGGTCCACAGCGAGACGCTGGTCGGCTTCACCTATGCGCCGCCCGCGGGCGGGGCGCCCGAGAAGGTGAGCGCCGCGCTCGGGCCCGAGGCGGTGTGGTCGGGCGCGGGGATCGAGGCGTGCCGCGCCAGGTCGGCTGCGCAGGCCGTCGACGACTGCCTGCTCGATCAGATGCGCAAGGGCGGCGCGTCCGCGGGGTCGATCGCCTTCACGCAGAAGCTGATCGCGGCCGACAGCCCGGGTTACGTCTCGGCGTGGAAGCAGGCGGGGCCGGTCGGGATCGCGACCATCGCCTATCCGTTCCGCGCCAACACCAACGAGGGTAGCTGGCTCGTCCCCGCAAGCGGCGATCCGATCGACGTCGACGCCTATCAGCTCAGCGCCGGCGACAAGGGGCGGGCCGATTACAAGGCGATGATCGCCAACAATCCCGACGTCTTCCCGGTGCCGCCGGGCGAGGTCGCGCTCGGCAAGACGCCCGCGGGCAATCTCCGCGTGCTCGTCACCACGCCGATCGCGACCTGTCATGCCTGCGCGCCCGCGGCCTCGTTCGTCGTCGGCTATGATTTCGACGCCGCGGGCCATTTCCTGTTCGCGGGCATCGTCGCGGTGGCGTGAAACGGTTGCGCCGGGCGGGTTCGACCGTACATAGGCGGCTTCCCGCCTCAGCCATAAGCGAACAAAATGTCTGCGATGCTCAAGATCACGCTGCCCGACGGTTCCGTCCGCGAGGTAGCGCCCGGGACGACCCCGGCGGACATCGCGGCAGCCATAGGCCCGGGTCTTGCCAAGGCGGCGATCGCGGCCAAGGTCGACGGCGAGCTGCGCGACATCTCGCGCCCGCTCGAGGCCGATGCGCAGCTCGCGCTGGTCACCGCGCGCGACGAGAAGGACGCGCTCGAGCTCGTCCGTCACGATTATGCGCATATCTTGGCGGAGGCGGTGCAGAACCTGTTTCCCGCGACGCAGATCACCTTCGGGCCGTCCACGGACGACGGCTTCTATTATGATTTTGCGCCGAAGGATCGTCCGTTCACCGAGGAGGACCTGCCCGCGATCGAAGCCGAGATGCGCAGGATCATCGCGCGCGACGAGCCGCTCGTCCGCGAGGTGTGGGCGCGTGCCGACCTGATCGACGCGTGGCGCGCGCAGGGCGAGACGTTCAAGGCCGAATGGGCCGCGGAGCTTCCCGAAGGCGAACAGCTGACGGTGTACCGCGCGGGAAAATTCTTCGACATGTGCCGCGGGCCGCATCTGGCCTCGACGGGCAAGCTCGATCCGGCGGCGTTCAAGCTGACGCGCGTGTCAGGAGCCTATTGGCGCGGCGACCAGGCCAATGCGATGCTGTCGCGCATCTACGGCACGGGCTGGCTCAACAAGAAGCAGCTCGACCAGCATCTCGTGCGTCTCGAAGAGGCCGCCAAGCGCGACCATCGCCGCATCAGTCAGGAGATGGACCTGTTCCACCTCCAGTCGGAAGCGCAGGGCTCGGTGTTCTGGCACCCGAAAGGCTTCGTGATGTGGCGCGCGCTCGAGGCCTATATGCGCCGCCGCCTCGATGCCGCGGGCTATGATGAGGTCAAGACGCCGCAGCTGATGGACGCGCGCCAGTGGGAGCAGTCCGGGCACTGGGGCAAATACCGCGAGAACATGTTCGTCGTCCCCGACGAGATCCCCAACACCGAGGACGAAGGCCCGGTGCTGACCGGCGAGGGCGACCTGATGGCGCTCAAGCCGATGAACTGCCCGGCGCACGTGCTGATCTTCCGCCAGGGCATCAAGAGCTACCGCGACCTGCCGATCCGCATGGCCGAATTCGGTTGCTGCCACCGCAACGAGCCGCATGGCGCGCTGCACGGCATCATGCGCGTCCGCCAGTTCACGCAGGACGACGCGCATATCTTCGTCCGCGAGGACCAGCTCGTCGAGGAGGTCAAAGCCTTTTGCGAGCTGCTCGACACGGTCTACCGCGATCTCGGTTTCACCGATTATGCGGTCAAGCTCGCGCTGCGCCCCGACAAGCGCTTCGGCAGCGAGGAGATGTGGGACAAGGCCGAGCACGAGCTGCGCGAGGCCGTGCTCCAGTCGAATCTGAGCGACGCGATCAAGGCCAATTTCGAGGAGCTGCCGGGCGAGGGCGCCTTCTATGCGCCCAAGCTCGAGTTCCACCTCACCGACGCGATCGGGCGGACGTGGCAGGTCGGCACGATCCAGTCGGACCGCGTGCTGCCCGAGCGGCTCGACGCGAGCTATGTCGGCGAGGACGGCAACCGCCACCGCCCGATCATGCTCCATCGCGCGATCCTGGGCACGTTCGAGCGCTTCCTCGGCATCCTGATCGAGCATCACGCCGGGCGCTTCCCGCTGTGGCTCGCGCCCGTCCAGGCGGTGGTCGCGACGATCGTGTCGGATGCGGACGACTATGCGCTCGAAGTCGCGGCGGCGCTCAAGGCGGCGGGGCTGCGTGTCGAGACCGACCTGCGCAACGAGAAGATCAACTACAAGGTGCGCGAGCATTCGTTGGCGAAGGTCCCGTACCTGCTCGTGCTCGGCAAGCGCGAGGCCGAGGAGCGTACCGTGGCGCTGCGCCCGCTCGGTGCCGACGCGCGGCAGGAGGTGATCGGCCTCGATGCGCTGGTCGAGCGGCTCACGGCGGAGGCGAAGGCGCCCGATCTGCGATGACCCGACTCGCGCCGACGCTGGCGGTGTATCTCGCCGCCGCGCTGGCCGAGATCGGCGGCTGCTTCGCCTTCTGGTCGTGGGCGCGATCGGGCGCGACGATCTGGTGGCTGGTGCCGGGCGTCGCCTCGCTCTGCCTGTTCGCCTGGCTGCTCACGCTCGCCGAGCCGGCCGCGGCCGGGCGCGCATTTGCGGCCTATGGTGGCATCTACGTTCTGACTGCGGTGGCATGGCTGATGCTCGTCGAGCGGACGCCCGCGACTCGCGCCGATCTGCTCGGCGTCGGGCTGTGCATCACGGGCTGTCTGGTGATCCTGACCGGGCGGCGCTGACCGATCCCACGGCTCGACCGCCGCATCTTCCGTTTCGGCGCATAAATCCCTATATGGCCGCCATATCGTATCCCACAGGAGAAGCCGTTATACGACCGCCGATGATTCGCCGCCCGCTGGGCGCGCCGCCCGTTCCGCTTAACGGCCCCCGTTTCGATGAGTTCATCAGTGTCCCGCGCGTGCGCGTGATCGATGAGGCCGGCGAGAATCTGGGCGTGATGTACACGCGCGAGGCGATGGAGCAGGCGAACGAGCTGGGGCTGAACCTCGTCGAGG
>Ga0302311_10003887_pt1 | contig 16229 bp, 13 predicted proteins | sample III_Palsa_N1_3_FD_200449 | JGI IMG/M metagenome (GOLD analysis project Ga0302311, IMG submission 200449) | Peat permafrost microbial communities from Stordalen Mire near Abisko, Sweden - III_Palsa_N1_3 | ecosystem: Environmental > Terrestrial > Soil > Palsa > Peat permafrost | place: Sweden... | reverse complement strand
CCGCGGGCACCGTCAGCCCCGACGGGCCGATCCGAAAGTAGCCCGCGTCGCGATCCAGCATCGCGCCGAACACGCTCGGCGAGTCGACGCGGGGCAGGCACAGCCACTCGATGCTTCCACTCGGAGCCACCAGCGCGACCGTCTCGCAGTCGGACAGGAACCCGTACTCGGCGATCGGCGGGAACGGGCTGCCGCCGAGCAACGCGACCGGCGCGAGCTGCCGGATCTCCGTGATCGCCGGAATCGGCGGGGTGAGCGGCTCGCTTGTCTGGCCCGTGTCGATTGGTTCCATCTAGCCCCCGGTAAGCGGCACTTCTGTCGAAAACCCGTGTGGATGTGTGAGCGCGAACAGGCATGGTTGCAGAAGGGGACGTCAAGCGACGCGTCATCATTGGTGGCAGCGATGAGCTTCGGTGGAAACGGAACCGGTGCGATGCACGGCTCGGCCGGAAGCGGCGCGATGCGTTCGTTCCGGACGCCCGAGAAGAAGCCGCCGGCGCTGATGGACCCGACCCGCAAGCGCGACGGCAAGCGGATCCTGGCGCTGTTCAAGCCCTACCGGCTAAGGCTCGCGGTCGTGCTTGTGATGATCGTCTTCTCCGCCGCGATCAGCATCCTCAACCCGTTCCTGCTGCGCGACGCGGTCGACGACGGGATCATCAAGCACGAGCACACGCTGCTGACCGAGGCGGTGCTCGGGATGATCGGCGTCGCGATCGTCTCGAACGCGACCAACGTCTGGCAGACCTACATCTCGAACGTCGTCGGCCAGAAGGTCATGCACGACCTGCGGGCGGCCGTCTACCACCGCCTCCAGCGGATGTCGCTGGCATTCTTCACCCGCACCCGCACCGGCGAGGTGCAGTCGCGGATCGCCAACGACATCGGCGGGCTCGACGCCGTCGTCACGACGACTGCGACGACGATCGCCCAGAACGCGACCACGGTGATCGCCGCGCTCGTCGCGATGTGCATCCTCGACTTGCGCCTGGCGCTGATCTCGCTGGTGTTCATACCGCCGTCGGTGTGGATGACCCGGAAGGTCGGCAAGGTCCGCCGCCGGATCACGACCGAGCAGCAGCGCCGGCTCGCCGACATGTCCGCGCTCGTCGCCGAGTCGCTGAGCGTGTCGGGGATCATGCTCGGCAAGACGATGGGGCGGGGCGCGGACCTGGCCGACCGCTTCACGGGCGAGTCGAAGGGCATCGCCGACCTCGAGGTGAGGTCGCGGATGGCCGGGCGCTGGATGATGGCGACGATCCAGTTCGTGTTCGCCGCCCAGCCGGCGATCATCTACTGGCTCGCCGGACAGACGTTCATCGGCGCGATCAAGATCGGCACGGTGGTCGCGTTCACGACCCTGCAGACGCGGCTGCTGTTTCCGATCCAGTCGCTGCTCGGCGTCCAGGCGGACATGGAGGCCTCGCTGGCGCTGTTCGACCGGATCTTCGAGTACCTGGACCTGCCGATCGACATCATCGAGGCTGAGCAGCCGATCGCGCTCAACCCGCGCGATTTGGTGGGCGAGGTGCGCTTCGACGGCGTGTCATTCCGCTACGGCGCAAACGGCGACGCGACGTGGACGTTGCGCGACGTCGACCTGGTCGTGCCGCCTGGTACGCGCACCGCGGTCGTCGGCGAGACGGGCGCCGGCAAGACCACGCTCGGCTACCTGGTCGCGCGCCTGTACGAGCCGCAGGAGGGGCGGATCACGATCGACGGGATCGACATCCGCAAGGTCAGCCTGAGCTCGCTCGCAGCGACCGTCGGCGTCGTCTCCCAGGAAACCTACCTGTTCCATTCGAGCGTGCGCGACAACCTCCGCTTCGCCCGGCCCGACGCGACCGACGACGAGATCGAGGAGGCCGCCCGGACCGCGCGGATCCACGACTTGATCGCCTCGCTGCCCGACGGCTACGACACGATCGTCGGTGAGCGCGGCTACCGCTTCTCGGGCGGCGAGAAGCAGCGGATGGCGATCGCCAGGACGATCCTGCGCAACCCGCCCGTGCTCGTGCTCGACGAGGCGACGAGCTCACTCGACAACCAGACCGAGGCCGCGGTCCAGGCCGAGCTCGAGCGGCTGTCGGAGGGGCGAACGACGATCACGATCGCCCACCGTCTCTCGACCGTCCGCGACGCCGATCAGATCGTCGTGCTCGACCACGGCGCGATCGTCGAGCGCGGCACCCACGAGGAGCTGCTCGAGCGCGGCGGCCTGTACGCGGCGCTCGTGTCCCGCGACGTGACCGATCTCCCGGTCAGCTGACGAACTGATCGTCGCTAACCCAACCGCTAGTCCGCAGCTCCCCGCAGCGGGAATTTCGGATCAGACCCCCGGGCCGGCTGCCTTCAGGTCTGTTCTGGTCCCGCCCAGATCTCTGGGTCGGACGACCCAGATCTCTGGGTCGGACAGCCCGTAGCCGTCCGCAGTCGCGGCGCTGCCTCGGCTAGGTGCGGTTTGGCTGCTGGGTGCGACGCGATCGCGTCTGCGGACGGCTTCGAGCCGTCCTCCACGGCCGCCGCGTGAACGACCAGAACGTCACGATGCCTTGCCCCGACGGCCGCGCCTGCGCAGTTGGGGCGCCGTGGGCGCCCGATCTGCGCAGGCCCCCGCAGATCGACCGCAACCCGCGACGTTTTGGTTGTTCAAGCGTGGGCCTAGCGAACCCGAGCGACGCGGCCTGGCTGGCGGAGCCCAAGCCGAGCTAGAGGCCTGCCGGCCTCTAACCAGCATGACTACAGGGGGAACTTCGGGTTAGCGATGGACTAGCGGATCACGGTGTAGGTCAACACGATCGGCCCGACCCGGATCACGTCGCCGTCGGTCAGATCGGTCGCGGTCACGCGCAGCCCGTTGACGAACGTCCCGGCGAGCGACCGATCGTCCAGCACGCGCACGTGTCGCCCGTAGCGGACGATGATCGCGTGGCGGCGCGAGACGTGCGCGTCGTCGAGTCGCAGGTCGGCGCTGGTGGCGCGGCCGACGTGGATGATCTTGGAGTCGAGCGGGAGCAGGAAGGTGCTTCCCTCGTCGTCGTCGAGCGCCAGGTATTGACCCGGGAAGGCGCGTTGAGCGGGAATCGCCCGCCGCCGCGCGCGATGGTCGAGCGCGGCTAAGGCGTCCTGGCGCAGGCCCGCCGCGGGGTCGAGCGTGGCCGTGTCCCGCTCGTCGGTGGGCGGCTGCGGTTCGATCCCGGTGGCGGGAGTGATGGTGGAGGGGGTTTGGATCGCCATGGCGTGAAGTAGAGCAGTGGGAGGGATGTGGAGCCTGAGGGTTTGCAAAGACTTCTCGAAGAGGGCTTATCCGCCGCTGATCCATGACAATCCGCGCCGGTGAACGCACTCGATGCGATCCACATCGAGCGCTGGGGCTCGGGCCCGCCCGTCGTGATGATCCACGGCGGCGCTCGCGGCGGCCCGGTCGGCGGCGCCGGCACGTTCGCCGCGCAGCGACCGCTTGCCGAGCGCGGCTACGCGGCGGTGCTGCCCGACCGCCCGGGTCACGGGCAAAGCCCGGCCGGCGACGGGCGCGAGGACCTCGAGCTCGAGGCGGTCTGGGTAGAGGAGCTGCTCGGCTCCAGCGCGCACCTCGTGGGGCACTCCTACGGCGCCGCGATCGCGGTCTGCGCCGCCGCCCGGCGCCCGGCGGCGGTGCGCTCGCTGACCCTGATCGAGCCGCCGATCTTCTCGGTCGCGCGTGAGGACCCGGACGCGACCCGGCTCGCGCTCGAGCTCGCGGACGCGATCGGCAAGCCGGACGAGCTCGAGCGGATCCTCGCGTTCGTGCGCGCCGCCGGGATCCCGCCCGGCGTGCTGGCGCCGCCGCCGCACCCGGGGGAGTTGATGGCGATGGCCCGCGGGCTTGTGACGATGCGCGATCCGGTCACCTGGGAGGCCGGGCCGTCGCTCGAGGCGATCGCGACGGCGGAGGTGCCGACACTGATCGTCACCGGGGGCTGGAGCCCCGGGTTCGAGGCGATCGGCGATCGGCTCGCCGCGCTGCTCGGGGCACGGCGACTGGTGATCGAGGCGGGGCATCACCTCCCGCACCTCGCTGCCGGCCGAGCGGGCGGGCACGGCTTTGAGTTCAACGAGGCGCTGCTCGAGCTCATCCGCTCAGCCGGATGACGTCGCGGTCTGCTGGAGCGCCTGCGCGACGACCGACGGGGTGATGATCCCGTGCGAGGCGCCCTCGCACGCCTTGACCGCGGCGAGCGTCGCGGTGGCGTGCAGGTCGATGCCCGCTCCGGTCACCATCTGAAGCGTGAGCTGTCCCTGGCTTGTCGGGTCGGGGAAGCTCGCTACGCCGTGGGCGCGCATGCACGCGGCAAACGACAACAGGCCGGCGCGGCGAGCCTGGTCTTGGGCGGCCTGCTGCTGTGGGCTTTGGTTCTGCGGGTTTGGCAGGATCCCTCGGCATGCCTTCGGGATCGCCTTCGGCTGCCCCGGACCGACGTGCTGGACCGCCCTGATCTGTACGACGGTGCCACCGTTGTTGCTCGTGCTGACGACCGGGTCGGGCATGTTCGGGGAGCCGTGCGCGCGCATGCATGCGACGAACGCGAATGCTTGCTGGGCGATCCCGCCGCGTGTCTGGCGCTGCCCGGTCGATCGGCTCTTGGGCGAGGACGAGCCGCCGCACGCGGAGACGCACAGCGCCACTCCGAGTGCGATCGTCGCGATCGCGAGACTGTGTCGTGCGTGTGTAGTCATGGTTGCCAACTTGTAGAGCGCGATCGGTTACCGCTCGGTATCCGCGGCTGTCACCGCACTGTGACCGCAGCTGCGGGATGCTTGCCGCCGTGAGAGTCCTGGTCGTGGAGGATCATCGGCGACTCGCCGAGGTCGTCGCCGAAGGGCTGCGACGCGAGGGGATGGCGGTGGATATCGCCCACGACGGCGCCGACGCGCTGTCCCATATCCGCCTGTACCGTTATGAGGTCGTCGTGCTCGACCGAGACCTGCCGCTCGTGCATGGCGACGAGGTCTGTCGGGTGCTCGTCGCCGAGCACGCGGACACACGGATTCTGATGCTGACCGCGGCGAGCGCGGTCGGTGACCGCGTCGACGGGCTGTCGATTGGCGCCGACGACTACCTGCCGAAGCCGTTCGAGTTCGCCGAGCTGGTGGCGCGGGTCCGCGCGCTCGCACGGCGGGCGGTTGCGGCGGTGCCTCCGGTGCTGGCCGCGGGCGACGTGCGGCTCGACTCGGCTCGCCGGATCGCGTCGCGGGGCGGCCTGCGGCTCGACTTGAGCCCGAAGGAGTTCGCCGTGCTCCAGTGCCTGCTCGAGGTTCGTGGGCAGGTCCTGTCGGCCGAGGAGCTACTCGCTCGCGTCTGGGACGAGGCAGCCGATCCGTTCACGACGACGGTCAAGACGACGATCAGCCGTCTGCGCGCGAAGCTGGGCCCGCCGGACGTGATCGAGACCGTTCGCGAGGGCGGCTACCGGATCGGATGAGCCGCCGGCGGCCTCGCTCGGCTCGGCTGCGGCTGGCCGTCCTGTTCGCGGCGACGTTCCTGCTGCTCGGGACGGTCGCCGTCCTGACCACGTATCTGCTGGCGTCGCACGTCCCGCCGATCGCCGTCGCGAGGCTCGTACACGCGTCCGGCGGGACCACCGTCACCTTCGCCGTCCCGGTACCGCCGAGCGCTCCGCGCATTCCCGCCCGGAGTATCCACGGTCGGGTCCGACTCGAGCCCGTGACCGGGGTAGTTGCGCAACAGCACAGCGCGGATGCCCGCGCGCTCCTCCTGATCTCTTGGTTCGTGCTCGCGATCACCGCGGTGATCGCCGGCGCGCTCGGATGGCTCGTGGCGGGCCGCGTGCTGCGGCCGCTGCGCGCGATGACGGACAAGGCGCGGACGATCTCGGCCGGCAACCTCGGCGAGCGGCTCGCGCCGGCCGGACCGGACGACGAATTCAAGCAGCTGGGCGACACATTCGACGACCTGCTCGGTCGCCTGCAGGCCTCATTTGAGGCGCAGCGGCGATTCGTCGCCAACGCCTCGCACGAGCTCCGCACGCCGCTCACGTTCGACCGCACGCTGCTGCAGGTCGCGCTCGCCGACCCGGATGCCACTCCGGGCACCCTGCGGGCGACGTGCGAGGAGCTGCTCGCCTCAGGCCGCGAGCAGGAGCGCCTGATCGATGCGCTGTTGACGCTCGCCTCGAGCGAGCGCGGGCTCGCGCGGCACGATCAATTCGACCTCGCGGATATCGCGCGTGAGGTGGTGGGCCTTGTCTCGGCGCAGGCCGAGCAGCACAAGGTGACGATCGCAGCCGAGCTCGCGCCCGGTCCGGGTGTCGGCGATCGGGCGCTCGTCGAGCGGCTCGTCTCGAACCTGCTCGACAACGCGATCCGCTACAACCGGCCAGGGGGCCGGGTCGAGGTTCGCACCGGGGTGCAGGACGGCGCCGCCGTTCTGGTCGTGGCCAACACCGGCGACGTGATCCCTGCCGACGAGGTCGACGAGCTGTTCGAGCCGTTCCGTCGCTTGCGCGGGCTGCGGCCGGCAGGGGACGATGGACACCACGGACTCGGGCTGTCGATCGTTCGCGCGATCGCCGCGTCTCACGGCGCGGCGTTGAGCGCCGCGCCCGGCGAGGCCGGGGGCCTCGTGGTGACGATCCGTTTTCCGGCTTCAGGCGCTCTCTGACGGCTGCGCTCTGGTCAGCGCCGCCTCCAGGCGGCGCCCTTCGATGCGCAGCTGCGGGATCGCCCGCCCGAGAACCGCCGGCAGGTGCCAGTTGGTGTCGCCGAGCAGCAGCATCACCGACGGGACGATCACCGACCGCACGATCACCGCGTCGAGCAGCACGGCGCTGGCGAGCCCGATGCCGAACAGCTCGATCACCCGCTGACCGCCGAGCACGAACGCGGCGAACACGAGCACCATGATTGCGGCAGCCGCATTGATCGTCTTGCCGGTTGCTGCCAGGCCGTGCGCGACCGCCTGCCGCGTGCAGCCGCGCCGGTGCCACTCCTCGTGGATCCGTGCCACCAGGAACACCTCGTAGTCCATCGACAATCCGAACAGGATCGGGAACAGCAGCACCGGCAGGAACGACTCGATCGGGCCGGTGCTCGTCACGCCGAACAGCCCGCGCAGCCATCCGAACTGGAAGATCGCCGTGACGATCCCGAGTGAGGAGCCGGTCGACAGGAGGTTCATGAGCGCAGCGGTGAAGGGAACCGCAAGGCTGCGGAACACGGCCGTCAGCAGCAGGAAGGAGACCGCGACCACGACACCGACGAATAGCGGCAGCTTCATCGAGAGGACCGTTGCGACGTCCGTGAAGGTCGCGGTCTCGCCGCCGACCAGGACGCGGAGCGCGCTCGGGCCCGTCGCGTTCGGGAGGATCCGGGCGCGCAGCGCCTGGACGAGGTTCGCGGTCGACACCGCCTCGGGCGAGCCCTTCGGCAACAGGCTTGCGACCGCGACCTGGGACCGGTCAGAACCACCGGGGAGGAACGTGGGCGTGGTGGCGCTGGCGACGTCTGGATCGTGCGCCGCGACGGCGGTGGCGGCTCGGAACTCCGCGCGCTGCGCAGCGGAGGAGACCTGCGCCACCAGCTCGATCGGACCGTTGTAGCCGGGACCGAAGCCCTGCGCCAGCAGCTCATACGCCTTGTAGGTAGTCGTGCCCGGTGGGTCAGAGCCGGCGTCCGCTGATCCGAGCCGCATCGAGGTGAACGGCACGCCGATCACCAGCATCAGCACGATCGCGGACACGGCGAACACAGCCGGTCGGCGCTGCAGGATGCGCGTCCAGCGCGCCCACCCCGGGGACTCGTCGCTGAAGACGAACCGGCGCTGCGCGATCGCCCGGCGGTCCCGGCGTCGCAGCGCCCGGTCTCCGAGTAGCGCCAGCAGCGCCGGCAGCAGTGTGAGCGCTGCCAGCACCGTGAAGGCGACGGTGATCGACGCGGCCAGGGCGACCCCGTAGAGGAAGCTGACGCCGAGCGCGAGCATCCCGAGCATCGCGATGCACACGGTCATGCCGGCGAACAGGACGGCGCGCCCGGACGTGTCGAGCGCCTGCACGACCGCGTCCTCGGGCCCGAGTCCACGCATTCGCCCCTGCCTGTATCGCGTGACGATGAACAGGGCGTAGTCGATGCCGACGCCGAGGCCGATCAGCAGCGATAGCTGAGAGGCGAACGAGGCGACGTCCATGACGTTGGACAGCAGTCCGACCGCTGCGATGCCGGTCCCGAGCGAGACGGCGGCCGTCAGCAGCGGCAGCATCGTCGCGGACAGCGTCCCGAACACCATGAACAGCACGACTCCGGCTGCGATGAAGCCGATCGGCAGGGCGGTCGAGGCGCTCGACGGGTCGCCGTTCTCGGCGATGTCGCCGCTCGCCTGGAACTGCACGAGCCCGCGCGAGGCGCCTGTGACGAGGGCGTTGAACCGCTTCGCCTCAGAGCTGCCGATCTCCGACGAGGTCTCGTTGAAGGTGACGTCAGCGAATGCGATCCGTCCCGAAGGGGCGATCTGGCCGGCGGCGCCCGGCGCGTACGGGGAGCCGATCCGCGTGACGTGCGGAAGTCGTGCGATCCGGGCGAGCATCGCATCGGTTCTGACCCGAACGCTCGCGCTCATGACCGACCCGTGCGCCACCGCGATCACGACCTGCTCGGTGTCGCCGTGGCGCTTCGGCTGGATCCGATGCAACAGCGCACTGGCTTCGAAGCTCTCTGTGTGGGGCAGCGTCAGATCGTTCGAGTACTCGCTACCGACGCCGATGGCGAGTGCCGTCGAGCCGACGGTCACGACGAGCCAGATGGCGACAACGATCCGGCGGTGCCCGAAGCACCAACGCGCGAGGGCTCTCATCGATATGTGTGTCGGCTAGGGGAGCGGATGACTGAAGCGATCTCGACTGACGGGCTTGATTCCCCAAAATCAAGCCCGTCTAGGATGCGGTGGTGCCCGCCCGGAGCGCTGGAATCGTACTTCACCGCAAGCGGAATGACCTAATTGAGGTTCTGTTAGTCCATCCCGGCGGGCCGGCGTGGGCGCGCCGCGATCTGGGTGCCTGGTCGGTGCCGAAGGGGGAGTTCGACGGGGACGAGGACCCGCTCGCCGCCGCCCGGCGCGAGTTCGCCGAGGAGCTCGGCTCGCCCCCGCCCGCCGGCGAGCCGCTGCCGCTAGGCGAGGTGCGCCAGCGCTCGGGCAAGCGGGTCATCGCGTGGGCGATCGAGGGCGAGTTCGACGCAGACAGCGCGCACAGCAACACCTGCGAGGTGGAGTGGCCGCCGCGCTCGGGGCGACTGATCGAGATCCCCGAGATCGATCGTGCGAAGTGGTTCACGATCGACGAGGCCCGCAGCCGGATCAATCCGGCCCAAGTCCCGCTGCTCGACCGCCTCGTGCACTCGACGCGTACCATTTGAGTGGTCAACCACAGCGAAGGTCAACCACAGCGAAGGGAATCAACGGCATGAGCATCCGCGCGACCCTGTACTCAGACCCCGCCTGCCCGTGGGCATATTCCGAGAGTCCGGCGCTGCGGGTGCTCGAGTGGCGCTACGGCGACCAGCTCGACTGGCGGCTCGTGCTCGTCGGGCTGAGCGAGGACACCTCGCGCTATGAGCGCCACGGCTTCACGCCGGTCCGGGGCGCGCGCAGCGGGGTTAGCTTCCGCGATCGCTATGGGATGCCGTTCGCGCCCGCGCCCAAGCCCCGGCTGGCCGCCTCGTCGCGCGCCTGCCGCGCCGTGATCTCGGCGCGCCAGCAGTTCCCCGGCCGAGAGTGGGCCACCTTCCGGTGGCTGCAGCTCGCGAACTTCACCACCCCGCTCCTGTTCGACGACGACGCGCAGATGGTCGAGGTCCTGAGGTCCGCACCCGGGGTCGATGCCGAGGCGATCGTCGCCGCGATCGACTCGCCCGCCGTGCTCGAGGCTTACGAGTCGGACAAGGCGGAGACCCGGACGGCGGCCGGCTCGCCGACGGAGTTTCAGGGCAAGGCGGGCAACAGCGATGGCGTGGTGCGCTACACGGCGCCGTCGGTCGTGTTCGAGACCGACGACCGGCGCAGGCTCGAGGCGGGCGGCTTCCAACCGATCGAGGCTTACGACGTGCTCGTCGCCAACCTCGACCCGACGCTCGACCGGCAGGCGCCGCCCGAGGACCCCGGGGCGCTGCTCGAGTACTTCGAGCTTGGGCTGACCACGCAGGAGGCGGCCGCCTGTATGACGCACGGCAACGACAAGCCGGACCGGGAGGCGGCCGAGCTGGCGCTGATCGAGCTCGTGCATGAGGGCCGCGCTGAGCGTCATCCGCTGGGCGGCGACGCCTTCTGGACGGCTCCTGGCGGACCACACCCGCCGTCGCTCGCCGGCGCCGTGGCGGCGGCCGCCGCCTGACCCCAGGTTGCGGTGCGGTGAGCAGAGGGGCTCGGTTGGCCGCTGTGCGGCGTGGAGCACGGGGGCGTCTGCGTGCATCGCTCGATGTGGGTGCGGTGCTGACGGGTGCGTTCCTCTGCTGCTTCGGGACCGTGACTGCCGGGACGGCGAGATCGAGTCCCGTGCCGCGGGCTTCCGGCTTTGGTTCCGACTGGACCACCTACCACGGGAATGGTGAGGCGACTGGAGTCGACGCGGCACAGACGAAGCTGCGGCCTTCGAGGCGGGCCTGGATTTCGCCGACCCTCGACGGGCAGCTGTATGGCGAGCCGCTCGTCGCCGAGGGGCGAGTGATCGCGGCGACCGAGCACGACACCGTCTACGCGATGTCCGCACGCAGCGGGCGGATCCTCTGGTCGCGCCACCTGGCGAAGCCCGTGCCGTCCAGTGACCTGCCGTGCGGCGACATCTCACCCGAGGTTGGCATCACGGGCACCCCGGTGATCGACTTGACGCGCGAGGAGGTCTTCGTCGACGCCGACACCCTGATAAAAGGCCCGTCTGCCTCTCATGGTGTGGAAGCGTCACACCATCTATTCGGACTCAACCTGTTCACGGGCAAGGTTGAGCTGAACGAGAAGGCGATGCCGAACGCCGGCGAGGACCAGCTCGCGCAGCTGCAGCGGCCAGGACTGGCACTCGACAACGGTATGGTGGTAATCGCCTACGGTCAGAACTGGGGCGACTGTCCAGGCCCCAACGGTCCCGCCCACGGTTACGTCGTCTCGATCCCGGATCAGGGAGGACCGCTTTACTACTTCCAGATCGGCAGCGGTCGGGATCGGGGAGCGGTATGGATGGGCGGCAGCTCTCCGGTCGTCGACCCTCATGGGAACGTCTATGTCGCGAGCGCCGACGGCTACAACCTGGGCGCGGGGCAGCCATATGACGACAGCGACGCGGTGCTCGAGCTGTCGCCGACCATGCACCTCGAGTCGCTCTTCCACCCTAGGGACTGGCAGACGCTCAGCGCCGACGACCTTGACCTTGGGACCGGGGACCCGGTGCTCGTCGATCGTTTCGTGTTCCAGGTCGGCAAGACGGACATCGGCTATCTGTTGCGTCAGGGGCGCCTCGGCGGCTCGGAGGGTGAGATCTCGTCGCTTCACGTCTGCAGTGGCGACCCTGACGGCGGACACGCGGTGATGGGCTCGATCGTCTACATACCGTGCCCGGACGGCGTGACGGCAATCAAGGTCTTAGCGAAGGCTCCTTACCTGAAACAGCTATGGACCGACAACGACGGCGCCCATGGCGCACCGATCATCGCCGACGGACTGATCTGGACGATTGGAACCGACAACGCCGTGCACGGCCTCAACCCGGCCAACGGCAAGGAGGTCGTCTCGATCCCCTTCGGCGCGACTGCGAACCACTTCCCGACGCCGTCGGTCGGCGATGGCCTCCTGCTCCTTCCGGGCACCAACCAGGTCTTCGCCTTCAAGGGTCCGGCCGGGCTGCCGCCGCCACCCCCCGCGAGCTGAGGCCCACCTATTGGCGGCGCGGGTCGAGGGTGCCTCGCGTCGCTGGCTACTCGCGAACGAGCGAGAGTGCCAGGCTGGGAACGACGAAGGACAAGAGAAAGATCGGCAAGATGCTCTTTCCGGTGCATCGGAAGCTGGCGATTTCGCCGTCGGCGGCGTCGAAGGTCTTGGTGCGGCTCGAGTTTCGGCCGTTGCGGACTTGTAACGTGTGACGCCCGGGTTCGACTGGCGTCTCGAACGTGTCGTTCATTACGACCGACCCGACACGCTCCCCGTCGAGCACGACGTCGTACGTCCCACGACGAACCTCCACTCCAATTGCCTTGTGCGTGAGCTTCAGCGTTGCCGCCATTGTCGATCCTCTCATCTTTTTGCAACGTGCGTGTCTGCGCACTAACCGTCGCTTTGGCGGCGATCTGCGATTACTCGCTGACGCCGGTGCGTCGCTAGGTCAGCGGCCCTTGAGTGCGCGCGTAACGCACGAGACCCCACAAGAGCCAGAGATCGAGGGCGAGGAACGGAAGGAACACGAGTCCCCACCAGTAGCCCTTCACACAGAGGAACACGGTGACGAAGAGGATCCACGGTGCGAGCAGGCCGCGCACGCGGATCGTCTGTTTGTAGTGCTTGCGAGCCCAGCGGCCGACGTGCTCGTCCTCTGCGGTCATAAGCTCGATCCTACTCCGCAGCGGTAACCGGCTCGAACGGCCCGGACCACGTGCGGCCCCGAGAGCGCGGCCTCGCACGAAGCCTTTCACGCGAAAGCGGCGAGCCGGGCGTCGTGATCACTGCAAGGTCTGCGGAATTGCCGACATGTCTGCGGAATTGCCGCGGGCCGGCGACAGCAATGCTGCCTCAGCAGCGGTTTCCACGGCTGTGGCACCTCCCTGCCGGTGGAATCCGGCGCCTAGAGGCCGTTAACAGAGCAGCGCAGGTTACACACGAGCACCAAAACGTGCTTAGCTGTTGAGTAGGCCAGGTACCAGACGAATCACGTCCCACCTAACGTTCAAGGAAAGTGGGACGCGGCTCGTCTGCGGTGCATCTGTCGTTCTCAGCGCTCAGGCGTTGACCCAAACCGACTCAACTGGTCTTACGCGACAACAGACGGTCTCACGGAAGGAGGCCACCATGGGATGGGTCGGAGGCTGAAAAATATGCCCAGGGGTCCGCGTGCGAGCGTGGGCCCCTCGGTCTTTTTAGGATCCTTGCAGAACTTATCGGTCGGCGACGGGAAACCGTGATACCGGATCCAGAGAACTGGACGAATAGCTGATCGAGGTATCCAAACCGCAAAAGTTCTTCGAAGTGCTCAAGTTTGTCGCTGGGTGGTCGATTGAAGATTATGCCCACACGCGCGATAGGGACCGGGACAACCCGAGAGCCCGGCAAATGCGTCGCGCTTGTTCACGTCATGGCGCTGGCACTGGCAGCGTCGGTGATCGCGCTGACGGCGCCCTCGGCGCACTGGGACGTCTGGCCTCTCCTGGTGATCGGCGCCTTCACGATTGTCAGCGGCCTGACGTTTGTCGGCACGGGCTCGCTGAAGATCAACGTTCAGGGGACCCCGCTCGGGTTGATGCTCGCCGCGGTATTGCTCGGGGCCGGGCCGGCGGCGGTTCTGGGGGCGGTGACGATCAGTTTTATGCAGTTGCGTTTGCGGCGTTCGCGGCGCTATTTCCGCAACAACATCGTCACCTTCGTGTGGTATCCGTTAGTCGGAGGTCTGGTATTCCATGCCGTGGTCACGGTCGCGCACGTGACTCGGTCGGACGTCGGTTTCTACTTGGCGGTGTTTCCGGCGTTCGTGTGCGCGCTTGCGGTGAACTTCGTCGGGGTCGCCGGCTACCAATGCTGGCTTGACCGCGCCTCGCTTGCGCAGAAGGCGCGCGAGGCGGTGGTGCCGGTACTGTCCGCGGAGCTGTTCGCGATCTTGCTGACGATCGGCGCCGTCTGGATCGCGGTGCAGACGGGGACGCTCGGCATCGCGCTGATCGGGATGATGCTTCTGATCTTCCAGTATCTCGTGGGCGAGCTTCTGAAGTCGAAGTCTCGCGGTGAGAAGCTTCAACGGATGGCGACCACCGACGGGCTGACCGGCTTGGCCAACCGCGAGGCTTTCTGCGAGTGGGTCGAAGGGAGGATCGCCTCGGCCAATACGGACACGAGCTTCGCCGTGATCCTGATCGACCTCGACCGTTTCAAGGAGATCAACGACACGCTGGGACACCATTACGGCGATGGGCTGTTGCGCGAACTCGGCCCGCGCTTGGCGGCCTGCGCCGGGGAGGCCGGTCTGGTGGCCAGGCTCGGCGGCGACGAGTTCGTGGTGCTGCCCGACGTGTCGACTGACGATCTTGTTCACGACCTTGCGGGACGGCTGCTCGCATGCGTTCAGCAGCCGTTCAAGGTCGATGAGCTTTCGATCAGCGTGGCTGCCAGCATCGGGATCTCACGGTTCCCGATCGACGGTCGCGATCTGTATGAGCTGTTGCGCCGGGCTGACATTGCAATGTACGCGGCGAAGGAGGCGCACAGTGGCTGCAAGCTGTATGCGGCCGATCTCGATCACCATTCGGTGCGCCGAATGAGTCTGCTCGGTGATTTCCAGCGTGGTTTGTCCGCCGACGAGCTTGTCGTTCACTTCCAGCCGATCATCTGTCCCGACGACCTCACCTTACGAGGCGCGGAGGGTCTGGTTCGCTGGCAGCATCCCGAGCACGGCCTTCTGGCGCCGGGAGCGTTCATCGAGTCGGTAGAGCAGACCGACATGATTCGCCCACTCACGCTGCTTGTCCTTGAGCGATCGATCGCGCAGTGTGCCGCATGGCGCCGCTCCGGCCGCGACCTGTCAGTCGCGGTGAACCTATCGGTCCGCAACCTGCTTGACGCAAACCTGCCGTACGAGATCGAGGCGTTGCTGGACGCTTACGGTCTCACGCCTCGGGCGCTGCAACTCGAGGTTACCGAGAGCATGATCATGGCCGACCCAGAGCGCGTGTTGGCGACGGTCGCGCAGCTCAACTTGCTGGGGGTGTGTCTGTCGGTCGATGATTTCGGCACTGGCTTCTCGTCGTTGGCGAATCTCAAACGCCTCCCGATCGACCAGCTCAAGATCGACCGATCCTTCGTGTCCCCGATGCTCGCCGACGAGAGCGACCTGATCATCGTGCGCTCGACGATCAATCTCGGCCACGATCTGGGCCTGCGCGTCGTCGCCGAAGGTGTTGAAGACGCGCAGACGCTCGAGTGTCTAGCAAGACTGGGCTGCGATCTGGCGCAGGGCTTTCATATGAGCAAACCGCTGTCCGCGGACGCGTTCGCCGACTGGATCGCTCGAGCCGACGCGCCGCCGCTACGCAGCGTGGCCGCCTGACGGGCACCCGCCAAACGAAGAAGACGACGGCGGGCGCGCCCATCCCGTGGGTGCTCAATCGGCTGCGGTCGACGGCGCATCTTTGGTTGCGCGCATCACGATCGGTGCGAGCGCGGCGATCGCCAGCGCCCCGACGCCACCGACGGCGAACGCTGCGCGCGGGCCAGCGAGCGCCGCGATCGCGCCCCCGAGCAGGATCCCAGGTCCCGGCGAAGCCTGGAACAGTGAGTCGTTGAGGCTCATCATCAGCGCCATCCAGCGCTGATGCACCCGCTCTTGCAGCGCGGTGCGCACCGCGACCGCCTCGACCCCGTTCCCGACGCCGCCCAGTGCCGAGCCGACGATCGCCAACGCCAGCGACGGAGCGGCCGCCATTATCAGGAAACCGACACCAAGCGCCGCCGAGCTGCACGCGATCAGCCCCATCGCCGGCAACGCTCGCCAACGCGCGTACGCCGCGCTGCCTGCGATTGCGCCGGCACCCCACACGGACAACAGCGCCCCGTAGCCACCAGCACCAGCGTGAAGCGAATGCTGCGCGAACACGACCTCGACCGGTATCGACATCGCGAAGAACACCAGCGCCACGGCCTGGAGCGCCAGTAGCGAGCGAATCATCGCGTCCTTGTTCGCAAGCGCCACCGCGGCTCTGAGCCGGCCCGCGACCAGGTCCTGCGCCGGCAGCGAGCCGGGAAGGCCACCCGTGGTCGCCACCGTGAGGGCGATCGCGACAAAGATGCCGCTGTCGGCTAGGAGCGCGGCGCTTGTGCCACCTGCGAGCACCGTCGCGGCCCCGATCGCCGGGCCAGCCATGATGCAGATCGCGAACGCCGTGTTCATGACCGCATTGCCATCCCGCAGCAGCCCGGCAGGAGCGGTTACGGCGGCCGTGGCGGCGCGCGCGATCGCCCGTGCCGCCAGCGCGACGATCCCGCCGCCCAGCACAAGCGC
>Ga0302311_10003882_pt1 | contig 16244 bp, 11 predicted proteins | sample III_Palsa_N1_3_FD_200449 | JGI IMG/M metagenome (GOLD analysis project Ga0302311, IMG submission 200449) | Peat permafrost microbial communities from Stordalen Mire near Abisko, Sweden - III_Palsa_N1_3 | ecosystem: Environmental > Terrestrial > Soil > Palsa > Peat permafrost | place: Sweden... | reverse complement strand
TGGCGGGCGCGCGTTCGCGGCTACCAGTGTCGAGGGTGCAACCGGTGAGCAAGCCCAGGGCCACGAGGGGAATGAGGAAGCGGGTCATGAGGGGTGTCCTTTGTCTGGACAAGGACATATGCAACCCCTCCTCAGATGTCAGCATTCGGAATATACTCAGGGGAAAAGGGGCATGCCCGAGATCAAGGCATTCGATAAGAGCATGGGTAGCACGGGGTTGTCTCTGATGACCGTGGCCAGGCCGCTGGCCAGTTGACTGACGGCGGCCTCCTCGCCAAGGCGAGACTTCATGTGGCGCGAGCACCAGATGGCGTGCAGCAATTCATGGATCAGCGTCTCCGCTTGCTCGGCGGCCGGTATGGTTTGGTCGATCAGGATCTCCCCCGTCTCGCCATAGAAGATGCCGCGGCAGTCATCCAGCTCGGAGGAGGCCACAGCCTTAACCAGGATGTCCCGGTGATCTACCTTGATGAACATCCTGGTCTCTCCGGTGGGAAGAGATTACGCGGCTTGCACCGCGTTGTGAGCGGCCAGCACGGCGGCGTCGAACTGGGCTTGCTCGGCGGCGGTCGGCGCGGTGCCTGATGTCAGCAGCTTCACGGCGGTCTCGACGGCGGTCACGACTTCAGGGAGCTGCGGGGCGAACGCGGCGAGCGCCTGAAGGAGGGCGATGATCGTTGCTACGGGCATGGGGACGGATCCTTAGTTGGTGGCGGGAACGCTGGCGACGTAGGCGGACAGAGCCGTCTGCATGGCGATCAGGTTGGCGCTCGAGGGGTTGGCCTGAAGAGCCTTCAGGTCGTTGTAGGCTGTCGCCTCGGCGGTCTTGATGGCGGTCTTGGCGGCGGGGATCGCGCAGACGGCACCCTTGACCGCTGGTGTGGCGCACGCCGGCAGGGTCACGTAGCCCAGAGCTACCGTATCGGCCGCCGTCAGCCCGTTCTCGAGCGCCGCGATCTCCGCGGGTGTCGGGGTGCCACAGGCTACCAGCCCGAGGGCCAGCGGAAGAGCGAGGAAGAGTTTACGCATGTTGGGTTATCCTTTGTTGGACCAGGTATCGGTGTGAACCACGTCAGGAGCCAGCCCGGCGACCTGGGGATCCGTGGCGTTCTTGGCGTGGCCGAAGTTCAGGGCAACCGACTGGACTGTCCGATAGAGGATGACGTATCCTTTGTTGGAGCCTTGGTCGGGAGGCGGCAGAACAATCGCGATAGCAGCCGCGATGGCGATGACGCAAGTGATGTATGGAACATACTCAGGGTGTGCCATTTCAACCATATGAAGTAGAAAGTCCATCTCATTTTTCCTCGTCTTTTGCGACAGCCTGATTGACGGCGACCGCCGATGCTATTGATCCGGTCATGACTGCTACCGAGGCCGGAGTGGTGCTCGGTAGGTTGGCCACCGCGTGGTCATACGCTTTGGTCCCGATGGTCTTCAACCGGCGGGCGTTCCACCAGTCGTAGAGGTTGGCCAGATACCAGAGGATCGCGCACAACGTGGCGATAGCTGGCAGCGCGCCCACGGCATGCCCAACGATCGCGACCAGAGACGCGATCTCAGCTTCAAGCGTTGCCATGGTTCGACCCATCGGTTAGTCTCCACAGCCCGAGATATGCGCCCAGTCACTAGTCATGTCAAGGCACCACGGCGACTGGAGCTAAAGCTGTCACAGCGGCTAGTGGTATGGTCACCGTGGAACTAGTCACGTCCACCGTATTACCAGCCAGCAATAGTTGGAACAGCGAAGCAACCCCAGCGGGCGTCGCACAGATGGCGGTCAGTTGAGCCAGAGTGAGCCCATAGATCGGGTTGCTGCCTATATTCTGGGGTAGCGGATTGCCGACGAGTGTCATGTTATCCTACCCTTCGCGCGAAAAGACTGCCAGTCGCGCCCCAATTAGTGCCGCCAGATTGCACTCCTGATAGGTAAACCGTTTGGGCGCCTGACACGGTTACATTCAATATCAGCCCACTAAGCACCGGGCCTACTGCCGTGCTTATACCAAACATTTGCTGCACACTGGTAGCGGGACCAGAAATGGACGCCGAAGTCGTGCTGACCCAGGCGGATAGGGATGTCGCGTTCCCACTGCTGCCCACGTAGCTCAACCCGCCATGCACTTCCCATACGCCAGCCGTTAATGAAAGCCCACAGAAATCGGCTAGTGTGGTGCTGGGCGCCGCACCGTAAGTATATGCGGTTTGAGTGCCCGATCCCGCACTGCTGGTGTTGACATAGATGCCCGCCACAGCGTTCGCGATCGTGGTTGATAGGTGGAAAGTGCTCGAATTTATGGGGGTCGCGAAGTAAGTAGTGGGGGCTCCTGATAGCCCCGATGGCAGACCTCCGGTCGTCGTGAATTGAACCGCGCAGATGCCAGTCATCCCGTGTCCAGACAGCGTGACAACCGCGGGGCTGGCATTGGTGATTGTGCAAGTTCCTGACACCGCACCGGAAGTTTGGGCGAACAAAAGCTCACCAATGGCTCCCGCGGCTGGATTGGAACCAGCCGTGAGACCAACTACGTCCAGACTGCCGGAATTGATGGCCAGGTTCGGTCCCAACGCGCTGACCGTGCCGGCGTTCCACTCGACGGTCAGGGTGCCCGTGGCGACAATCGGGCTGGTGCTGGCTGATATGCCCGCGCCTGAGACCGCTACCTGGGTTACCGTGCCAGTGCCGGGCGCGCTGGCGGACAGAGTGCCCCCGGACAGAGACAGGTTAGAACCGATCGTGGTGACGACACCCGCTTCCCAGTTGGGGGTGAGGGTGGTGCCAGCCGCATCCCATGCCACGAAGCCTGAAGGCACGGCGTTCACGAAGCTGCCCACTGTGTTCAGCGTGGCGATGTCGGCGCTCGAGCCGTTGTGCAGAACGAAGGCCGGGAAGACCGCGCCAGTCACGTTGAAGGTCACGCCGCCCGTGCCAGTCGCCGGGTTCTGGTTCCCGATCACATCGCCGTTCCATTGGCCGGACGACGGACTGTAGAACCACACTAGTTGCGCGGTGAGGTCAACCGCTATCATGGCGGTCGGATAAGTGGAGGCGTTGTAATACCAGGAGGTGTCGGAGATTTTGGTCGAACCGTTGAAGTAGACGTTGCCCACGCCTTCCTGATAGCCGATCGCGTCTCCATCTGAGCCCAGGTAGTTGCCGGTCAGTGCCCAGGAGCTATTGGCCAGTCCCCAGATGAAGCCGTTGCCGCCGTCCACTGAGTTACAGGTGACCTCGAAGACATACTTGCCGGAGGACTTGGAAGTCGTGCCACGCACGCCATACCAGGTGTTGGTGGACGCCCCGGTCTCCGTCGCCGTCTCGTTGCCGTTGGACAGGGTGATGTGGCTGTCCTTGTCAGATGGGTTCCATGTGGTGACCGCGCCGCCCGTCAGGGCCAGCCCCGTGCCGAGCGCGGTGACCGTGCCCGCTGACCACTCGCTGGATCCACCGGTTGCCTCAAGAGACCCACTAACGATCGTCAGGCCCGAGCCTACCGAGGTGACGACTGTCGTCTGCCAGTCACCCGTGATCGTGCCGGAGTTGATCGCCAGTCCAGCTCCCAGCGTGCCAACCGTGCCGGCGGTCCACTCCTGCGTGGGAAAGGTAACGGTCAGGGTGGTGCCGACAATCGACAGCCCGGAGCTGAAGGCGGTGACTTCTCCCTCGCGCCATGCGGTCTCGAGTGTGGTGCCAGAGATGGACAGCCCGGTCCCGAGCGCGGAGATCGCCCCCGCCGTCCACTCCTGCGGCGCGGGGTTAGCTGGCCCTGTCACCACTCCACTGGACACCAGTTGCTTGCCCAGGCCAGGGATGGAGAGTAGCTCCGCGGGGCCGTTGCCAGGGGTCGCCCGGCCAAGGATATAGCCCGCCGGCATGGACACCCGGATCCCGCGAGGGTTGATCTTGGGGGTGTTACTGGCCACTGGCCGCGCCCTTCGCCGTCGCCGCGTCCCACTCTTTCTGCAACTGCTTCTGGTAGACCTGGAGCTGGGGGATGTATCGATTGTAGATCGCGTCGATCCCCTTCTGCTTGTCGGCCAACGACATGCCAGGCTTCTCCGCTATCATCGTGACCGCTTGGTTGATCGTGGACATTGACTTCTCGAGCCCAAGGATCTTCTGGCCAGCCATCATCTTATCAGCTACAGACGCTTCGGTCGCGTCCTTGTCCTTGATCCCCTTGCGAGTGTCCGCGATGCTCTGCTTGACCTTATCTATCCAGGTGTAGGTATCTTCGATCGTCTTCGGGGTGTAATCCGAGCTGGTGATGAAGAAAGATTTGGTGAACACGTCATGAAGAAGTCCCTGATTGTGAGGGCTCGGGATGCTGCCGTCGATTACGTGCGCCAGGGTGTAGATCCCCGGTGCCCATTCTTTGAAATAGTTCTCCGCGACGATCGGACTGATCTGCGCGATCCCGCCGGGGAAGTAGGGCCGTGGTGATCCCAGCACCTTCGCCATGCCGATGGCCAGAGGTGACGTGTAGGGACCATACTGCTGCGGAGCGGCGAGCTGCTTCATGCTGTCAGACAAGAGTGGCGTGCCACTGACGATCTTGGTGTTGGTGGCTTGCTCAGCGATAGGCCCAAGCAAGCCGGGGACGCCCAGCGGCATGAACGTCTGGATGAAGGGCGCCATGTTCTCCGCGAACGTCCGCGGCTTGTCGCCAGCCATCCAATCCACGAACCGCTCGGCCAGCGCGGTGAAGGCATACCCGAGCACGTAAGGTTTCGGAGCAGTCATGCGATAGCCCGTGGCTTCATCGACTGGCCCGTTGAAATGTAGATCCTTCTGCCACTGCGGGATCTCGGTGGACCGGTCAACGGGGGCCAGATGCTTGTCTTGTAGCCGGTTGATAACCGCGAGGCCGACAGCCGGGATCGTCAGGTAGGATATCCCTCTGGCCATGAAGAACGCCATGTCCCTCGCCTGTGTGGCGCGATCTTGTGTGTTGGTCTGAAGCGCCCGCCCGAGCTGTTCAACGTCTTTGATCATGACGGAGCCGAAGGGGATCATGCTGGTGAAAGCCTGGGCTGCCGCGGATGCGACTGGTTCACGGAAGTCGAGCGAGTTGGTCGCGGACGTATTGTGGGCCACGAGTGGCGCGGAGCCCTTGCGGAGCTGGTGGGCGAAGTCGCCACGCTGGGCGGCATAGTGCGCGGCGTGCATCAGCACTCCACCCCATTGCGCCGGGTTCGCGTGGCTGTTCCACGCCCGATTGATCAGGCCAGACTTCTTCGCCACGTAATCAAAGTCACCGTCTTTCCAGATCCGGTCTATGTCGGAGACCGCGGTAGCTCCACCATGGATCTGAAACTGTCGGCCGAGCTCGCTGACATCCTGGCCAGTCATATCCCTGATGGCGTCCGGCAAACCCTCGAAGATGTTCATCAAGGGGAAGCGGGGGGTCTCACCAGCTACGGCTCGGCCGTATTCCGCGTGCGCGGTCGCGGTGATCCAGAAGTGTGGCATGATGGCCAGGTTCTTCGTGATGAACCGAGAGACCGATCGCATGGTCGCGACAAGGAAATTGGTGTTGTGGATAGCCATGGCGTTGTGAGTGATCGCCGTCACCCGTGGATCGTCCGAGCGCCACAACTCCGGCACGCCATCGCGGAAGTAGAGGAAGTGGTTCTCATTGCCCGCCATGCCGTTGTATGCGCGATAGGCCAGCGCGGGCAGGGCGGCTTCCTTGGCGGCCCCGGTGATCTCATTGCCATCTTCATCCTCGAGCCGGCCCTTCAGCAGAGCGCCCGTGTCCAGGTCGATGCCCATGGTCTTCGGGTCAACCTTCTCGAGGCCGAAGTTATCCGCGGCGCCCATCATTTCGACCAGGCCAACCAGATGTCCAAAGCGGGCGTTCTGATCGCCCATGGCTACCATGCGATGCCAGTTGGCGACCGTCGAAGACGCGGGGTCGTTGATCTTGATATCGGACCCTTCCATCTTGCGGAGCGTGCGCGTGCCTCGGCTGGTGCTCGGGGTCAAGGTATCCTTGGGGTCCATGATACGATCGAACGTGACGTAGTAGTTGTTCAGGTCATTCAAGGCTTTCTCGCGAACGTCATTCACCATCCCGCGGAGCCGATAGTAGTGGGTCAAACCTTGGTTGGCCTGCTGCCAGAGCTTGGCGAACTCCCCATACTTCGCCTGGGTCGCCGGGTCCGCCATGTGCGCCGCGGCCACGTCGAGCGGGATCCCGGTGTTGATGCCTTGGGCTGCCTTCTCCACGGTGCGGCCAGCCAACAGATAGTTCCACGCGCCTGGGGTGGTGCCACCATTCTTGGTCGCCGCGTCGAACGCATCGAATACAGAGGGGCCACCAGTTTCCTTGAACCCAAACTCCGTGGGTTCGACCGTGCCCAGCTTGAACATGGCGTAAGTGCGCGCCTTCGACCCATAGGTCATCCGGCCCATCGCCTCGAGCCCGATCTGGTGTGGCGCTTTGATCTGGCCCTCCGCGGTATGTGGACCAAGCAGGCCCAGCTCCCGATCAATCGAGCGATCAGGCGAGAGCTGGCTGTTGAACTTGGCCAGGAAACCACGGAGGCTACCGCCAGCGGACTTGAAGAACCCTGGCTGCCCAGGCTTCTCGCCCACGATGTCCCCGATGACCTTCTCGCGGTAGTCTTCGTTCTTCAGAAACTCAGCGCGTGGTCCCGGTTCATCCGGGCCAGGTAGCTTAGGCACTTCCGGAGGTTCTTCAGGCGGTTCACCCCCGCCCGCGGCGCGTTCCGCCAGGGCGTTGACCGGAGGTTCCCATTTGCCATCGTCACCCTGCGCGGTGATCATCTTGTCTTCAACCGGCGAGACGCCCATGGGCTCCACGGGTGGCTTCGCGCCGCGTAAAGCTTCCGTGAATTTCTGCACGACTTCCCGTGCGTCTCCAGGTTTCCAACCACCTCGGTTGACCAGCCCATTCACGATGTTGTCCGCGATCTTCTCCGGAGGAATACCCGAAGCAGACATGTCTTCGTAGGCGTTCTTCAGGCGCACGAAAGCCGCCTGCGCGGTCGGACTGCTCTTGCCACCTGGCACCGCCAGGATATCTTCCGCGCGCACACCGCGGATCGCGAGAGCCGCCTGGTAGCCGGCTTCCGACACGTCTTCGTCTGGGTGCATACGCTCGCTGTGAGCGTCCATCACTTGTTTGATCTCGTCCGCCTGAGCTTCCGTCTCCCCAGTGCCGTAGATCAGGCGCTCCTGATCTGGGGTCAGCTTACCATACTTCGCATCGAACTCCTTGGCGCCCTCGTCCGCGCGCTCGGGGTTGCTACTGTTCTGCTTGCGGTCCAGCCGGTTGAACTCCTGGGCCTCATCTTCACCGCCCAGGGCTTTGACGAGTTTCTCATGGTCACCCATGGACTTCTCTTCGTGCATCCGCTGAAGTTCGTCCGGTGTCTTGGTGTAGAGCTGGCCACTGTCGCCCTGGCCCGGCGGCAACACTTCGCCTTCCGCTTCGGTCTTGTAAGGCTTCGGTTCGGCCAGTTTCATCTGGTCGAGTAGTGGAGTGACGCGCGTGCCGTCCGCGGCCCTCGGGGCCAGCAGTTCTTCCTGCACACTGACATCCTGGCCCGCTACCTTGCCGAGGTCGAGCGGGCGGATCCCGGTATGCGCGTAGGCATCCCAGATGTTGGTCGTGATCGCTTCGCCCGCGGGCGTAGTTATTGGCCGGGCGGTCGCCCCATGAGGCACGATGGCATGCGCGGCGGCGAACCCAAAGCCAAGAACGACCGCGGGCAGAACTTCGTTCGCGGTGGGCACCCGGCCCTCGAGCGCGTCGCCTACCGTGGTGGCCGCCACACCAAAGCTTGCTGCTTCGGCTGCCTTGCCGCTCACCGTGGCCGCTGCTGAGCCGAGGAGAGGTTCTGCCCCTTCTGCTACCTTGGCGCCGAGCGGGCCGGCTACGGCCCCTCCAACGGCTCCCTCGGCCGCGCCCTTTCCAGCTTCTTTGCCCACGCGGTTCCAGGCCACGTCGGCCAGGCCAGCCATAATGTCTTTCCAGGTGGCTGTCGGGTTCTTGGCGTAGATCTGGGTCAGCGCTTCCCGCATGCCCGACGTGAGGGCTGAGCCACCCGCGCCGGCACCAACCGCGACGCCAACCGGCCCCGCTCGAGCGCCCATCAGCCCGCCGCCCGCGCCGCCCGCCATGAAGGTAGGGAGGTCCCCAACTACTGACCCGATCCCGCCCATGACACTTTGGAACATGGAAGGGTTGTCGGGCATCTTGAAGGCTGGCTTGCCGTTCAACAGCAGGCCAGACGGTTCGTGACCGAAGCCGGCGGCCATGTATTCCAGTGGGCTGCCCGCGATCCTGGCGTGGTCGTCAAGGCTCAACTGGTCGAGGTTGGCGTGCAACTCGTCGCTCATTGGGGCGACGTTCATCTTTGGGCTATCCCAGCCCCAATACTTCATCACGTCGTTGTATTTCGCGCCCGCGTCGATCGCGATCTTGCTCTGCCGGAGCGCCTCGCCCTGAACGTCGTCAGGCTTGGCGCCAGCATCTATCGCGATCTGCATTTCCCGCGCACCCGCGGGCCTGTCATCCATCAAAGGGTCAGCCATCACTTGTTCCCTTTAGCGTAGTCTACCAAAGCCTTCATGCCAGGAGATAGACTATCCAGTTGGGATTGGCCAGGGGTGCTGACCGCTGGCGCTCCGCGGGGAGTTTCATTGACCCGAGCTTTGGGCGGACCCAGGTCGTTGCCCGTGGACGGATCGAAGTTGCCATCGTTCCGCGGGGGTGTTGGCGTGGGGGTCGGGGTAGGCGCCAATTCCTCGGGCGTCTGGCCATAGCGCGGCGGGGTCACACCGCCTGTGCCGAGAAACTCAGCCATGATCGCGGCGGACTGGTCGGGCGTCACGGACAAGGCTTTGTCATAGCCCTGGTAGATCCAGTTCTTGCTGTTCGGATCGTGGACCAACTCTTCGACCGTGAGCCCCCGCTGCAATCCATTCAACAGCTTCGTGCGAGCCTGGGCATTGAAGGCGTCCAACTTGAAACTCTGGCCAGGTAGCATTTGCTGACCCATGCCAATCTTCGGGTTGAGGTCGATCGCCATGTCCTTGTTGGTCTTGGCGAAGTCCTGAAGCGCGTTCCGCACGAGGGGATCTCGATCGCCACGAGCCTGGAGCTGGCCAATCTGTTGCACGTCATCTCGGCTCAAACCACCCGGCCGGCCATTGGCCCCATCGGCTTCCGCTTTGTTCAGCTCGTTGATCGTCAACCGGTTGGGGTCACCTTCCGGCAAAGCAGCCCGATCGTAGAACTCTTTCTTCGTGGCCATGTCCGAGGTAACCTGGGGGTTTTCAACTCTGGACTGAGCGATCTCCCCAATAGTATGCGCGTGGTCGAGGGGGATCAAGCCTTTGGACGCCGCGACCATGGCATCATGAGCGATCGATGGATCCATGGGCTGGCCCGGCGGGGTGTTGGCCATACGAGTAGCGAACTGCGCATCGACCTTCCGGGCGGTTTCCTGGCGCGCCAGGTTCGCGTTCTCTCGCGACAGCACCGCGTCTTGTCTGGCCTGCGTCTTCGCTTCCTTGGCGAGCTGGATGATGTGCGTGGCGTCAACTGTGCCCGCCAGGTCCGGCGGCAGCTTGTTGAGCATCGCCAAGGCGGCATCAGGGTGGTTGACCGCCATGGACCCGAGGGCCGCGTCCATGATCTTGCCTTGGGCCAGAGTGCCATACTTCGCGGAGGCAGCCGCCTTTTCCACCGGCCCCATGTTGGGGTGAGCCTGGATGATCGCGTCGAACTGGGCCTTGGCACCTTGGGCCAGACTAACCGCTTGCGTTGGGTCTTTGGCGGCCAATCCGGCGAGGGAGTTGGCCAGTTGATTGGCGGCGATGTCCGTCTGCGCTTTGGACACGTTGGCGAGATCGGTCAACGCCTGCGTGTGACGCGCCAGTTGGCGTTGGCTGTCGTGCTCGATCAAGGCATCCCGCACTTCACCGGCGGGCGCCGCGTCAATGACTTTCTGGGACTGCGCTTTATAGATGTCCGCGATCTGCTGCGGGGCGTCCGCCTGGTCTGAGAAACCCGGCTCCTTCATCTTGTCCTGGGCCTGATCGTAAGCCGTGCTCTCCGCGGTGGCGAGCCCGGCCATCCCGTTGGCCAGATCCTTATGCTTCTGCAAGTTCTGGTAGTCCGTTACCATGCGGCCAACCTCGCCGAAGCCTTGCTTTATCTTGGCCGCCGTCTGATCCGCGGTCTGCGAGATCTTGTAAGCCGCCTGGACGCTGGCCCGTTCCCCCACGTCGGAGGGATGAACCGTCTGGTCGGGCGACGCGCTATATTCAATGATGTTGGGCATCAGAGCAAACTCGCTATAGCGGCGACCCCGGAGAACGCGGCACCAATCGTGTCGCCTTCAGCCTTCTCTTTTTCCTGCGCGGCCATGCTGGCGTCCGCCTCTTGCTGTTCTTGGTAAGCGTTTTCCTGCACAACGTCATTGCTGACCTGGGTGTGCAGATTGATGCTGAACTGGCTCTTGTTGGCGAACTCGAGCGCCTGCGCGGTGGAACTGGTCCCCGAGAAGCCCGCCGCGGAAGTTTCCGCCATCTGAGTGCCGGCCAGCATCGAGAGTTGCCGGGCACCCTGAGCTTGCTGGGTAACGATGTTGCCTTGCTCGACCTGGACGTTGACCTGTGCCGCGGCCGCCGCGGTGGTATACATGGAGGCCGCTTCACGCGCGCCAGCCGCGGCGAACAGATCTCCAACCGCTGAACCAACGTCGTTTACCGCGGCTCCATAGTTCGCACCACTCATTGGATTACCTGTCTTGTGTATGCAAGAAGTTGCCAACCGCGGACAGGATCATCGGATACGGCCCTGTCACGGACCAGTAGGTCATGCTGTCGAAGCTGTAAGCATCACTAATCACATCCCACTTTATCCCGGAGAACGCCTGCGATGCAAGATATGGTGTGCCGCCATCGCTCTTGAAGATCATCGGCAGCACGTTGGCCGCGGTGGTTCCGATCGACGGCCCAGCAGGCGTGTTGTTCATCACGGCCGAATACATGTGCGAGCGCCGGGTCTTGCCTGTCGGCGGTCCGTTCTGCGCGCCAGCTTCCTGTGGCGTCGCCGGCCGGAGGCGCTGTCCGATGGATGTATACGGAATGCCGACAAGGGCGGGCACCGTGGCCGCCATGATGGCCACCGAGATCGGGTTGAACGCCGAGTAGGGGAAGTATTCCGCCCAGTCGGTGAAGGTGCTCGAGGTGCCACTAAGTGGCGTTGGCGCACCGGTGGTCCCTGAATTGTAGTTGAACCTGGCCGACACGGAGTTGCTCACTCCGTTGAAGAGCTGCTGCGTGGCTGTCGGATCCAGCGCGCAGCCGGCGATCGTGAACTCGAGATTGGCCACTCCGGTCAGGGTGTTGAGCCCGTAGAAGTTGCCCCCCTGGTCCATGAACCCGTAGATGCCATTGGTGATGTTGCTGAAGCCAGGGCCTTGGGAGTTGGTCACCGTGCCAGTAGTGGCCAGCTTCCACATCAGCCCGCCACTGATCGAGTTGATCTTGATGATGTAGGTATTGCTGTTGCCGGTGCCCGAGACGAACGCGATGATGTTGCCATCCGTCTGGTCGTAGCCGAAGTCCGGGCAAGTGACCGCGGACCAGCCGGCGTCTATCGAGGCCGCGGCGATCGTGCCGATCGTGTTCACCGCGATGGCTGACTGGTTCGGGATCGTGTAGACCGTCCATGGGCTGTTGGGCGGCTCCTGAGTAGTTGGGCTGCTACCGGTGTTTTGGTAAACCTGCACGCCATTAGTGACGATCGCGTCCACGCCATACGTCCCGGTCGCCCAGGCCGTGTAACTGGTGTAGTTATTCTTCGCCGTCTCGCCGATCGATATGACGGTCGTCGTCAGGGCGGACGCGTTGGCGCCCTGCGAAGGACTGACCCCGATGACTGAGCCAGCGCCAGAGCCAGACGCGCCAGTGCGATAGGTGTAGTGTGGCCCCGGCGAGGCTTGCTGGTAGTCCGCGTAGCGCCCCTCGGTGATGTCCACCACCCAGAGGTTGCCGCCGCTGTGTGAACCCACCAGGAAGAGATGACCGCCAGCCACGCAGAACGCGGAGCCCACGGTGGGCGTGCCCACGGCGAAGTAAGGGCTCGAGCTGCCCGAGCTGGTGCCGAAGAGGGCCACCGGCACGAGCGTCCCCGCGGGCAACTGGAAGATCGCGCTGTTGCTCGAGGAGGCATCATAGAGGTAGAAGTTGCCATCCTGGCCAGCCCCCGTCCCGAAGGGCATGGCATCCGCGATCGTGCCGGAAATGGTGGACAGCGTGAGGCTGGCGATCTGCGCGCGCGTGGTCACGTTGAAGCTCTTGAGGAACCCCGCGGAGTTGTCCATGAACCAGAGGATGTTGTTGCCCCAGTCCTGGGATACCTGGGTCGTGCCGCCCGAGCTGGTGCTGGCGGCATACTCGCCTATCGTGGCCGGCGTAGCCGAGTAACTCGCGGGAGGGGTAGTGATGACTTTGGCGAAACCTGTTGATAAGCCTGGTTGACCAGTGCTGGGGTAGGCGAGCATGTAAGCCTGTGTAAACAGTCCGTCTGGGTCCGATCCATAGGGCACTGTAATAGAGCCCGTAGCATCAACCGTGTAAGATCCGCAGTTGAGCCCGGCGATGAAGGCGGTAACCGACAGACCAACAAGCGGCCAGAACCCTGACAGAACAACTGAGCCGCTTCCCGTATCGACAATGGCAGTTGGAGCACGCGCGTCGTCGAGGAAATAGGAGCCGTCAAGGGGGTCGCCTTCCTGAAACATGCGTTGCGAAACTTCGACCACGTAGACCGCGGAGTTGGCCGGCGCGGTCGCCACCATCGTCAGGGCATCATACGTGCCGGATACATCTGGCCCGACTGAGATGGAGTTGACGGCTCGGGTGGCGTTAGAGGTTGTGGGGGCGAGCTGATGTCGATGCCAACCGACGAATGTAGGCTCTTCACTGATGAAGGAGGTGAGGCGTCGGTAGGTGCATCCAGCGAGACCCCCGAGCTTGTTGATCGTCCAGAGTATAGGGTTAGGGGTTTCAGCCCATTGTATCTGGGCAAAGCCAGGGCGTCCAATATGCCTTGCACGAAGGGAGAGATTGGGTGCCGCGAACTTTCCGGTGAATACGTCGGAGATAAGTTCCAAAACTCGCTGGGCGAACCGTTGAACGAGAAGAACAGAAAATCCTGATTTAGCCGGCTGAACATTGGCGCACCCATACTTCGTGACCCTGTGAGCCTGGATCGAGGTTGGCGTGAGCGGGTCGTTGTTGGCGGACGCCATGACGTTCCACTCGCCCGCGGACGATCCGACCATCATACCCTGTGGCCCGCTCTGAGCCCAGAAGTTCGTGTTACTGGTTTCCTCACCCGCCGTCAACTGATACGTGATCGCCGAGCTGTCCGACACGTTGCCGTAGACATCCGTGGGAGACATGGAGTTGTAACTCTGAGCGAAGGCGAACGTCACCGAAGCGCAGATGTAGTTGGTCCAAAGCGACCAGAGCCGCCCCTCGTGGGCGGTGCCCGCGGTCGGGTAGCCGTTCGCTCCACCGAAGAGGCCGAGCTGCCAATAGTTGATCGGGTTCGCGTAGAAGAGATTGCTGGTGAGCGTGACGGTGATCTGGTTCCCGGAGACCGCGGTGATCGTGCCGTAGACCCAGTTGGCCAGTTGTGGATTGATCGCCCAGTCGCCTGGGCTTGTGTCCGGGGTGTTGGCGAGGTTGCTGTTGATCAGCGAGGTGTAGTAGTTACCCGGCCCGGTGCCAGTGCCCGCGGGGTAGAGCACGTTCTGGTTCAGGCTGTATGTCGTGCCAGCCTGCCATAGCAGAGGCTCGGATAGGAAGCGCACAGTGCGCCCTATGTCCGCGGAAGTCGGGCTACCTTGGTTCGGGCCGAAGCCTCCGGTCAGCGTGAAGTTGACGGATCCGCTCTGGCCGCTTGGATTGGCGACCTGGCCGAAGACCGCCTGGTAGTATGGCCCGTCCTGGAAGAGCCAGGTGCCCGCGCTGAACTGAGAGAACCGCTGGTCCGCGGTGTCGAGTGAGTCGAAACTGATCTGCTGGGTCGGGTAGTTCGGGTGGTAGAGCACGAGCTGCGCGCCGGCCATCGCCGCGGTCACCTGAGCAGCATCACCGGCCAGAACATAGGGGTTGGTCAGCACCAGGACGCGCGCCATCACGGCGGTCATCGTGGTGCCATTCCAGTTGTTGATCGCCGGCAGCGCGTTGTCTCCGGTGATCGGATCCGTCAGGCTATAGAGCCCGGTGCCGATCTTGGTCAACAGGAAGTCCCGGTTCAGCATCTTTGCCAGCGCGCCGATCTGGCCCGAGGTCACCAGGAAGTTGACGACATCCCCGGTGTCATAGTTACAGAGGGGATCGACCGCGACCGTCAGGGGAGTAGTGGTCTGGATTGATATTACGTTGAAGCCACTATCGAACACATGGTTCGTGCCACTCCAGATCCGGCAGACGTTCGCCGATGGGCCGCTGTCAACTTCGACCGTGTAGGGCGCACCCTCGGTGAAGTTGAACGGAAACATATAAGTCTTGTGGCCGAAGTCCGTGAAGCCCGCCAGCGCGAAGCCTGGCCTGCGCGTCCACGCGCCTTCCTCGAGCGGAAAGGCATTGAAGCAGACATTCATCCCTGTCTTATATTTTGGATCGTCCTGGCGGCCTTGCGCGCTTAACGACCACTCGCCGCCTAAAAATGAACACTGGAGGTTTGATGCGTCGGCCATTAGGGCACTCGCCCTACCAGGGTGCTGGAGACCGCGGTGTTGTTGATCGTCCCGACGACCTGGCCCACGCCTTGCATGATGCCGGGCTGACTGACGACGGCCTGGTTCTTGTTCAGGTTGACCACGCAGAAGCCCACGAGCGCGCCAGTATAGCACTGGGCGAGCTGGGTCTTATCGACCCCCGAGACCTGATAAGCCTGGGTGCAGCCGGCCAGAAGGAGAATGAGAAGCAGAGCGCGCATGGATCACCACCTGCATGTCAAATAGTCATCCTCGGGCGGCTCGGTAGGTCCTTCCTCGATCCCGTTCACTACTCGAGCCTCAGTCATGACGACCCGGTAGATGCCCTGACACGTCTTAACCTTCTCCGCGCTCTGGGTCAATGGCTCGCAAACTTCCATCCCAATGCGGGCGGCCCAGCCTTCGCAGAACATGTCATCCATGGAGGCTACGTTGCTCGTGTCCGCGACGAACCGAAACGTGATCGGATATGCTTCAGAAGAGACAAAGAAGTTTCCCTCGAAAACCCAATCGTCATAAGCGCGTCCAGACGGCGCCCCGAGGTAGGAGGTGCTGCCCGCCTTCGGGGCTTGCGGGGCTTCTTTGAGGTATCCGTAGGGGAGGATGAAGACATTCTGACTGGCGTCCTCTGAGAGCGGCCCGGCGCCGAGCGGGTAGAGAATATTGTAGGCCACCAGACTGGCGTAAGTCAACTGGAGCCACTCGCCCGATTGGGCCAGAGGATCCGCGGAGTTGTTGCTGGTCAGCGACCGCCAGAGCGTAAGCGTGCCGGCCGGCTGGACGACACAGTTGAAGGTGAGGCCCACACCAGAACCAGGTTGAGCCCCGCCTGTCGCAGAAGACGCAGCCTCAGTCGTTCCATCCGAGGAGACCGGATAAAGATTGCCAGGGCTAGTAAGCGTATAGCCAGTAACAACGCCACCCGTCTCAGTGGTGACAATGTAGGTCGCGTCATTGCTGGCCCCCGTCATTGTGAGTGTGCCGGTGTCGCCCACCGCGTAACCCGTGCCGCCCGTGGCCAGAGCCGACGAGGAGATTGGGCCAGTAGTGGTTGAGCTGCGATAGACTATATCACCTACCATGTAGGCTGTCGAACTGATCCCGGTGGTCGGGGTGGACGACGTGGGGGCATACCATTGGTCGATCACCAGCGGGCCGAAGTATTCTTCCCACACCTGGTTGCCGAACACGTCCACGGAGGTATCCGCTCCGGGGGTCTGCCCTACGGTGGTATTCATGGCAACGTAAAGCTGAAGAGACCCACTCGAGTTATATACGACCACCGCGCCAGCAACATAGGTCGTGCCAGTCGCCCAGGTGGACGGGACGAACAGCTTCATGCTGGTGGTCATGGGGAAGAGGCGGGTCTTCTTGATCGAGAAGCGCCATGCGTTGCGGCGCAACTCCGCGCGCCTCACTTTGTGGTAGACGCGGCTGACTTCATCATTCTGCTTGGTGTCATCCCC
>Ga0302311_10003875_pt1 | contig 16268 bp, 14 predicted proteins | sample III_Palsa_N1_3_FD_200449 | JGI IMG/M metagenome (GOLD analysis project Ga0302311, IMG submission 200449) | Peat permafrost microbial communities from Stordalen Mire near Abisko, Sweden - III_Palsa_N1_3 | ecosystem: Environmental > Terrestrial > Soil > Palsa > Peat permafrost | place: Sweden... | reverse complement strand
CGCGCGGCAACCTGGACAATCATTTCCCACCAGGATGATACGGTCGGGTGGTTTCATCATGTCGAGCGACAAATGTCGAGTGCTCGTCTCGTTAAAACACCCAGCCCCGCGTTCGGACCATACCCCGGCACGCGGCGGTGAATGACGCGAAATCCTGCGTCATAGCGCCGCAAAATCAAGGAAAAACGATGATTCACAACGCAAATTCGGCAAATGCCCTCGTCGTCATCCCCTCGCGGCTCGCGGCCACCCGCTTGCCGAATAAGCCGTTGGCCGACATTAACGGCACACCGATGATCGTCCATGTCTGGCGGCGGGCGATCGAGGCCGGCATCGGCCCCGTCGTTGTGGCCTGCGGCGACCGCGCGATTCTCGACCTGGTCGAGGCTGCCGGCGGCCGCGCCGTCATGACCGATCCGGGCCATCCGTCCGGCTCCGACCGGGTCTGGGAAGCGGTCGAGCTGGTCGATCCGGACGGGCGCCATGACATCATCGTCAACGTGCAGGGCGATCTGCCGACCTTGGACGGCGCGCTCATCCGCCGCTCGCTCGATCCGCTGGCCGAAGCCTCTGTCGATATCGCAACGCTGGTCTGCGAGATCGCCGACCCGGCGGAACGCGAACGCCCCAGCGTGGTCAAGGCCGTGGTCGCCTGGCGGACCGGCGGCATCGGTCGTGCGCTCTATTTCAGCCGGGCCGCCGTGCCGACCGGCGACGGGCCGCTTTACCACCATATCGGGCTCTACGCCTATCGCCGCGCCGCGTTGCAGCGCTTCGTCGGACTGCCGCCGGCACCGCTGGAGCTGCGCGAAAAGCTCGAACAATTGCGGGCACTCGAAGCCGGCATGCGCATCGACGCGGCCGAAGTGCAGACCGTGCCGCTCGGCATCGACACGCCGGAAGATCTTGAGCGCGCACGCGAGATGCTAAAGGGTTAGATCTCGCGCTTTTTCCGCCCGACCCTCCCGTCAGTCAGATCGAACGAACCGCCATGCCCGCACCCCAAGTCACGACCGGCCCGATCGCCTTCCAGGGTTCGCCCGGGGCCTATTCCGACCTCGCCTGCCAGGAAGTGCGTCCCGACCGCCGCACCCTGCCCTGCCGCAGCTTCGAGGATGCGCTGGCCGCGCTGTCGAACGGCGAGGCCGATCTCGCCATGATCCCGATCGAGAACTCGGTCGCGGGCCGTGTCGCCGACGTGCATCACCTGCTGCCCCGCTCGGGCCTGTCGATCATCGGCGAGCATTTCGCGCCGGTGCACCATCATCTGCTGGCGGTGCCGGGCGCCTCGATCGAATCGATCAAGACCGTGCGCAGCCATGTCCATGCGCTGTCGCAATGCCGCGACATCATCCGCGAGCTGAAGCTCAGCCCGGTGGTCGCCGCCGATACCGCCGGCGCCGCGGCCGAGGTCGCGCGCCTGGGCGATCCGTCGGTCGCCGCCATCGCGTCCGAACTGGCCGGCCGGATCTATGGGTTGGTCTCCTTGAAGGCCGGCATCGAGGATGCGGCCCATAACACCACCCGTTTCGTCGTGCTGGCACGCGAGCCGGAGGTGCCGAAATACGTGACCGGCGCGCTGATGGTGACGACCTTCCTGTTCCGTGTCCGCAATGTCCCGGCCTCGCTCTACAAGGCGCTCGGCGGCTTCGCCACCAACGGCGTCAACATGACCAAGCTGGAGAGCTACATGGGTGGCGGCACCTTCGCCGCGACCGAGTTCTATGCCGATGTCGAGGCACACCCGTCCGAACGGCGGCTGCAGCTGGCGCTGGAAGAGCTGCGGTTCTTCAGCGAGGAAGTGACGATGCTGGGAACCTACCCGGCCCATCCCGCGCGCACCAAGCTGGCGCAAGGGAAGTAGCCTCTCCTTGACCTTCCCATGATGGCAACCCCATCTCTCGTTCCTGACTTTGCAAGGAGCGAGAGATGGCCATCCGTTCGGCCGAGGTGCTGACCATCGGCGAGGCGTCGGCCGCATCCGGTGTTACGGCCAAGATGATCCGCTATTACGAAAGCATCGGTCTGGTCCGCCCGGCGACGCGGACCGACTCCAACTACCGGACCTATGACCCGAAATCGGTCGAGACGCTGCGCTTCGTCGCCCGCGCCCGCCATCTGGGCTTCTCGATGGAGGAAATCGGCCGGCTGCTGGCGCTGTGGCAGGACCGCGGCCGCGCCAGTGCCAACGTTAAGGCGCTGGCCGTGAAACATATCGATGAGCTGGAACAGCGCATCGCCGCCATGACAGCGATGAAGGCGACGCTGGAGCACCTGGCCGAGCGCTGCCACGGCGACGACCGGCCCGATTGCCCGATCATCGAGGGCATCGCGGCCGGCGATTGCTGCCACTAGCTCCGGACGCGCAGGCCCTTCGGATCATAAAACGGCTCGAGCGAGACCTGGGCCGGCACGCGTTCGCCGGCGATGTCCAGCTCATAGCGGCCGTTCAGCACGAACGCACGATCGACGCCCTCGGCAGCACGGACATAGCCATAACCGATCGGTTTGCCGATCGTGTAGCCGAAGCCGCCGCTGCTGAGCCAGCCGACCGCGACGCCGTCGCGATAGATGGTCTCGCGGCCGAGCAGGATCGCCTGGGGATCGTCGGTAGTGAAACCGGCCAGCAGGCGCGGCGGCTTTTCGGTGGCGGCGCGCTCGATCGCCGCCCGCCCCTGGAACGGCGTGTCGCCGCGCAGCTTGACCGCCCAGCCGAGGCCGGCCATCAGTGGCGAATGATCGGGACCGATATCGCTGCCCCAGGCGCGATAGCCCTTTTCCAACCGCAGCGATTCGATCGCACGATAGCCGGCATCGATTAGACCCAGCGGCGCGCCCGCCGCCATCAACGCCTCATACACTGCGACCGCGAACTCGACCGGAACATGCAGTTCCCAACCAAGTTCGCCGACATAGGTGATGCGGGCCGCCAGCACCGGCGCGCCGGCGATGCGCAGCTCGCGCGCCGTCGCGAACGGGAATGCCGCGGCCGAGACATCGTCGGTGCACACCGCCTGCAGGATCGCGCGTGCCTGCGGCCCCATCAAGGCCAGCACGGCATTGGACGAGGTGACGTCGACCAGGCTCGCCGCGAGGCCTGCGGGAATCGAGCGGCGGATCCAGTCGAAATCATGGGTGCCGAAGCCGGTGCCGGTGACGATGTAATAGCGATCGGCGGCAAGCCGCATCACGGTCAGGTCGCATTCGATGCCACCCTTGGCATTCAGCATCTGGGTATAGACGACGCTGCCTGCCGGCTTCGCGACATTGTTGGCGGCGATCCAGGACAAGGCCGCCTCGGCATCGCGGCCGACCAGCATGGCCTTGGCGAAGCTGGTCTGATCGAACAGCACCGCCGCCTCGCGGCAGGCCCGATGCTCGCGCCCGACCGCGTCGAACCAGTTCGGCCGGCCGAACGATCGCACCTCGGCCGGCAGTTCGCGCGCGTCCGGATCGGCAAACCAGTTTGGCCGCTCGAACCCCATCTTCTCGCCAAAGCAGGCGCCTTTGGTTTTGAGCCGGTCATAGAGCGGCGAACGCCGCAGCGGCCGGCCGCTCATATATTCCTCGTTCGGCCAGGCGATACGGTAATGCCGCGCATAGGCCTCGAGCGTGCGCGTGCGCACCCAGCCCGGATCGCGATGGTTGCGGCCGAAGCGCCTTATGTCGACCGGCCACAGATCGAACGGCGGCTCGCCGTCGGCGACCCATTCAGCCAGCGCCATGCCGGCGCCGCCGGCCGACGCGATGCCGAACGCGTTGAAGCCGGCGCCGACGAACAGGCCCCGCACCTCCGGCGCCTCGCCGATGATCCAGTTGCCATCGGGCGTGAAGCTTTCCAGGCCGTTGATCATCTGCTTGACGCCGGCCTCGGCCAGCGCCGGCACGCGGCCGAGGCTCAAGGCCATGATCGGCTCGAAATGATCCCAATCGTCGGCCAGCAGACGAAACGCGAAATCCTCAGGCACCGTGCCGGCAGCCCACGGGATCGGGTTCGGTTCGTAGCCGCCCATCACCAGCCCGCCAACCTCTTCCTTGTAGTAGGTCAGCCGGTCGGGATCGCGGAGCGTCGGCAGGCCGGGCGTCACGCCGGGGATGGTCTCGGTCACGATATACTGGTGATGCACCGCCGACAGCGGCACGGCGACGCCGGCGCGCGCGGCCAGCGCCGCGGTCCAAAGCCCGCCGCACAGCACCAGCTTGCCGCAGGTGATGCGCTGCTCTCCGACCAGCACGCCGCGCACCCGCTCGTCCTCGACCAGGATCCCCGTGACCGCGGCCCCCTCGACCAGCTTGGCGCCGGCCATGCGCGCGCCCTTGATCAGGGCCTGGGTGATGTCGGACGGGCTCGCCTGCCCGTCGGTCGGCAGGAAGGCGGCGCCCACCACATCATCGACGTTCATGATCGGCCACAGCGCCTGCGCCTCGGCCGGCGACAAGAGATGCATCTCCAGCCCGAAACTGCGCGCGGTCGTCGCTTGGCGCTTGACCTCGGTCCAGCGATCCGCGTTGCAGGCGAGGCGCAGGCCGCCGTTGCGCTTCCAGCCGGTGGCGTAGCCGGTCTCGGCTTCGAGCTTGCCGTAAAGCTCGACCGAATAGCCCAGCAGCCGGGTGATGTTGGCGTTCGAGCGCAATTGCCCGACCAGCCCGGCGGCATGCCAGGTCGAGCCCGAGGTGAATTGATGCCGCTCCAGCAGCAGCACGTCCAACCCGCGCTTGGCCAGATGATAGGCGACGGAGCAGCCGATGATGCCGCCGCCGACGATGATGATGTCGGCGCTGGTCGGCAGCTCGCTCATGACCGGGTTCCTTCCTCGAATTCAGCCCAGGCTGCCTCGAACCGGGCGAGATACTGGGCGCTATAGGCGGCATAGTCGAAGTCGAGCGTCGAATGGCAGGCCGAGGCGAGGCCCCACAAAGTCTCGCGCAGCAGCGAGGCGCAGCGCATGGCGCGGAAACGCAGCCACAGTTCGTCGGTCACCGGCCGTTCGAAATAGGCGGCCAGCAGCGCGTCATCCTCGCCCTCGTCGAACCCCGCGTTGGACGAGAGGCCGCCCAGATCGAACAAAGGTGTGTTGAAGCCGGCATAGTCCCAATCGATCAGCCACAGGCGCTGGCCGTCATCGATGAAATTGGCCGGCAGCAGGTCGTTATGGCCCAGCACCAGCTCGATCGGCCCGACCGCCTGTTCAAGCGCCGTCGCGGCCGTTTGCAGGCGGGGCAGCAGCCCCACGGCCGGGCTGCCCGCCGCGACCAGCGCGTGGCCGTAATCGCGCAGGATATGGAAGACGTTGAACGACAGAATCGGCCCACGCAGATGCAGCGCCACCTCGCGATGGGCCCGCCGCACCAGGGCCACGCAGCGCTCGCGATCGGCGCGGATGTCGTCGGCCGTGCAAGTACGCCCGACGATGAAATCGAACGCGATCACGCCCGGGCCGGTATGGAGCACCGCCGGCGAGATGCCCGCCGCCGCCGCGGCCCGGCTGACCGCATGCTCATTGAAACGCAGGATGCCGTGCAGCGGAATGTCCCCACCCAGGCGCACGACCACGCGCCGGCCGCCGTCGCGGACGAGATAATTATGGTTGGTGAGGCCACCCGCCAGAGTCTCGATCACGATCGGCCCGCTCCAGAGCGGCAGCGCCCGGATCAGGTCGAGAGGCTCGGTGGTGGGCGACGGCACTGGGGGCACGGTGACCGAACCTCGCAAGGATGATCCAGTCTATCGACCAAGCCCGGAAAAGCAATGCGGGCACCGGGCTAAAACGCACGCATACCGTTTCTCGATAGTCGAGTTCTCGCTACAATATGCATGTTCAGCTGGCGTGTGGTGAGGGACGGTTCGATGAACGACGATCCGGTGCAGCTGTTCCTGGACTCGCTCTCGGACAATTGGCCGGTCTCGCTGGCGTTCTTCGGCGCCATCGTCGTCTGGGCCAACCTGCGCGGCCATGACAACGCCTTCGCCCGCGCTATCGCTGGAGCGATGCCGCCGGTCGCGGCTGGCGTCTTGCCCTATATCCTGGCGTCGCTCTGGCTTGCGTTCGTCCCGCTCGACGGCGCGATGCTGCTGGAAAGCGACCATTGGGCGGTGCGCATCCTCCATGCGGTCGAACGGCTGCATGGCGCGCTCGACTGGGGTGTCTGGAGCATCCCGGTCACGCTGTTGGCCTTGCTGGTCACCGTCCGGTCGCGCAAGACCCTCGCGCGCTTCAACTGGACGCGCCAATGGCAGGGCACGATCGTCGGCGCCAGCGCCGTCTTCCTGGCCTTCTCGCCGTTGGGTGTCCGCACCGAATTCTGGGACAACACGGCGGCCGCCAGTCTGAAGATCGAGCTCAAGCCGAAAATCGAAGATACGATCAAGACCCTGGCCATCGCCAAGGCGCAGACCGAGCGACCGCTCGACCACAACAGCGCCGTGGCCGCGATGAGCGCGCAAGGCGCCGTCCTACGTAGAGAGATCGAGGCGGTGAGCGAGCCTGCCTGCGTCGGGCAGGGCTGCGTCATTCACCGGCTGGTCGCCCGCCAGCTCAGCGGAATCCTCGACCGCACGGTTGAGGAGTTCGGCAGAGCCTATGGCCGGGAGCTGGCGGCAACGGTTTCGACCGACGTGGAGAGCGACGACCCGCGGCGCGAGGCGGCGGCGGCACTCCTGACGGAACATGCGACCGATGTGCTGATCCCCGGCGACGATATCGGTGCGCTCGTGATCAACGGCGTCGCCGGCGGCTTTGCCGAGAATGTGGCGGGCCTCCTGCTCGCCCATCTGCCGCTGCAGCGGCTGGTCGCGCTGCGCGACAACGTCATGCGTCGGGTAGCGCTGGTCCTGCCGATCATCGATCGGCTGCCGCCGGAAGCCTTCGTCCCGGACGCGCCGCATCTGGCCGCCTTCATGGCAAAACTGGAGCCGGTCGAGCATCAGATCCGCGATCCCGAAGCCCGCCCGCCGCTGTTGCGCACCGAACCGGTCGGAGAACAGTCCGATGAGACGGACCCGGAACGGCGGCGCCTGGAGGACCGCACCATCGAGCATGCCCCGGTTCGGGGTATTCGCTAGCCGCGCGGCGCGAACAGGATGACGCCGGCCCCGGCAATGCACAGCATGGCGCCCGCCAGATCCCAGCGATCCGGCCGCACCCGCTCGACCACCAGCAGCCACAGCAGCGACAGGGCGACATAGACTCCGCCATAGGCGGCATAGGCGCGGCCGGCAGCGGGTGCATCGATCTTGGTCAGCAGGAACGCGAACAGTGCCAGCGAGGCCGCCCCCGGCAGCAGCCACAGTGGCGAGCGCTCGAGCCTAAGCCAGGCCCAGACCGCGTAGCAGCCCGCGATCTCGGCCAGCGCCGCGCCGATCGCGGCAGCGATGGAGCCCATCAGCGGCCGAGCCAATCCTCGATCAGGCGGCGCGAGATCGAATCCTTGCGCGGCAGGCGGAAGAATTCGTCGTCCGTATGCGCCAGCACCCAGTCGCGCTGGAACCAGCGGGCGTCTTCCAGTTCCTTGTCGTTCAGATTGATCTCGCGGGTCTTCGCGGTCGCATAGAAGCCCAGCATGATCGAGGACGGGAACGGCCAGGGCTGCGAGGAATGGTAGGTGGCATCCTCGGCCTCGATGCCCGATTCCTCCTTGACCTCGCGCTCGACCGCCTCTTCCAGGCTTTCGCCAGGTTCGACGAAGCCCGCAAGCGTCGAATACATGCCCTTGGGCCAGATCGCCTGCCGGCCCAGCAGCATCTTGTCGCCGTCGGTCACCAGCATGATCACGGCCGGATCGGTGCGCGGGAAATGATGGGTCTTGCAGTCTGGGTTGATGCAGATGCGGACATGGCCGGCCTCGGCACCGATGGTCGGGCTGCCGCACACGCCGCAGAACCGGTGCCGGCTGTGCCAATGGGCGAGCCCGCGGGCATAGGCGAGCAGCGAGCCGGTGCGCTGCGGCAGCAACGGACCGAACGCGCGCAGATCCTGGAACTTCGGCCCCTGGTCGGGGGCAAGGCCGCCGAAGCCCAGCCGCTCCAGCGGTGCTTCCTCGGACGAGAGGTCGAGCGCGAAATGCGCGACCTCGCCGTCGAGACCGAGCAGCATCGGCTCGGCACCGCCCAGGAGGAACGGCGTCACCGTCGACAGATCCAGCAGCATCGGCTCCGGCCCTGCCGCCGTCTCGCGGATCAAGTGCTGGGCGCGCCAGATGGGGACGAATCGGCTGGTCTCGGCGGTCAGCCGTGTCTTCAGCCAGTCGGGATCCTTGCGCAGCGGACCGACCCGATCGAGCCCCCCCGCCGCATAGAAATTCGGTCGCTTCATAGGGCAGGACCATCGCATGGCGGCGCCCGAGCGGCAAGCGATGGCCGGTCGCACCCGTCGTATCCGGACGATTCCTGCAGCCCATCCATGCCATCGGTCGAACGGGCTTGCACCTTGGCGCGGGAACGTCGATATATGCCCTCGGAAGGCTGGTGATGGGCAGGTCCCTCGCCAACCCGGTCAGGTCCGGAAGGAAGCAGCCGCAACGAGTTTCGACGTGGGTCGTCGCCGGTCTTCCACCTTCTTCTCGTCCAAATGACCTCTGGCGGCGGGCCCCCTTCTTGACAGTGTCGACCGTGACCGATCGTCCTGCCCGCCCGGCGATGCCCCAGGCATCCCGCCAGATCCCATGAGCAATCAAGTCGAATATAGGGTCCTCGCCCGCAAATACCGGCCGTCGAGCTTCGATCAGCTGATCGGGCACGACACGCTGGTCCGCACGCTGTCGAACGCGTTCAACAGCGGGCGAATCGCGCACGCCTTCATGCTGACCGGCGTGCGCGGCGTCGGCAAGACCACGACCGCCCGCATCATCGCCCGCGCCTTGAACTGCATCGGCCCGGACGGCACCGGCGGCCCGACCATGCAGCCGTGTGGCGTGTGCGACGCCTGCCGCTCGATCGCCGAGGATCGCCATCCGGACGTGATCGAGATGGACGCGGCGTCCCGCACCGGCGTCGACGATATCCGCGAGCTGATCGAGAGCGTGCGCTATCGCCCGGTCTCGGCCCGCTACAAGATCTACATCATCGACGAAGTGCACATGCTGTCGAAGGCCGCGTTCAACGCGCTCTTGAAGACGCTTGAGGAGCCGCCGCCGGACATCAAGTTCGTGTTCGCGACGACCGAGATCAACAAGGTGCCGGTGACGGTACTGTCGCGCTGCCAGCGCTACACGCTCCCCCGCATTCCGCTGGATACGCTCGCGGCCTATTACGGCGAGATCGCGACCAAGGAAAAGGTCGAGATCGAGCCGGGCGCGCTTGCCCTGGTCGCACGCGCCGCCGACGGTTCTGTGCGCGACGGGCTGTCGATCCTGGACCAGGCGATCGCGCTCGGCTTCGGCGCGCTCATCACCGAAGCGGCCGTCCGCGACATGCTGGGCGTGGCCGACCGGGGCCTGACCTTCGACCTGTTCGAGAACGTCATGGCCGGCGACGCGCCCGCCGCACTGGCTGGGCTGGAAGTGCTCTATAACGGCGGCACCGACCCGTCGATGGTGCTGCAGGATCTGCTGGACGTGACCCATTTCGTCACGCGCCTGAAGCTGGAGCGCACGACCGAGGCGACCAATGCCCAACCGCTGGCCGACGGCCAGGATCTGGAGCGCGGCCGAGCCTTGGCCGCCAAGCTCGGCCTGGCAGCCCTCGCCCGCACCTGGCAGCTGCTGCTGAAGGGCCTGCCCGAAGTACAGATGGCGCCGCATCCGCTCAAGGCGGCCGAGATGGTGCTGATCCGCCTGGTCTATGTCACCGACCTGCCGCCGCCGGCCGAGCTGATCAAGGCGTTGCAGAATGCCGGCGCCGGCCAGGGCACCCAGACTGCCGGTCCGGGCGGCAATGGCGCTGGCGGCGCGCCCCGCGCCGAGGCGCCACCGCGCCCGGTCGCGATCCAGGGCGGCGGCCAGGCGATGGCGGTCCGCCAGCCCGAGCCCGTCGCCACGGCGGCGCTGGAGCCGAGTGCCGAACTGGTGCTGCCCCGCCCGACCAGCTTTCATGACGTGATGGAGCTGATCGCCCGCCAGCGCGAAGCGATCCTCTACAACCATGTCTCCGCCTTCGTGCATCTGGTGCGCTTCGAGTTCGGCAATATCGAGCTTCGGCCCGAACCCGAGGCGCCGCGCGATCTTTCGACCCGCATGGGCCAGTTCCTGAACGAGATCACCGGCCAACGCTGGATGATCACGGTCTCGCGCGAGCCGGGTGCGCCCACCCATCGCGAGTTCCTGGCGGCGGCCGAGACCAAGCGCCGGGCCGAAGTCACGGCAACGCCGCTGTTCCAGGCCTTGCTTGCCGCCTTCCCAGGGCTCACCATCGACAAGATCACCGATCTGATCCCGCCGCCCGAGCCGGAATTGCCGGCCGAGCTGTCGCTGGAACCGGAACCGGAACCGGTCGCCGAGGTTGCGGTCTTCGATGACGCGCCGGCCGCAGGACTTTACGAAGAGGATGACCCGGGCCCGTTCACGGCCCCCATCCTCGATCCCGATGAAGAAGATGGAGACGCTTGAGATGAAGAATCTCGGCAATATGATGAAGCAGGCGCAGCAGTTTCAGACGCGCATGTCGGAGATGCAGGCCGAACTGGAGAAGGTCGAGATGACCGGCCAGTCGGGCGGCGGCACGGTTAAGATCGTGCTGTCGGGCAAGAACGAGGTCCGCAAGATCTCGATCGACAAGGCCCTGGTCGACCCGGAGGAGGTCGAGGTGCTGGAAGACCTGCTGCTGGCCGCGTTCAACGACGCCAAGAGCAAGGTCGAGACCCATGCCGCGGCCGAGATGCAGAAGATCACCGGCGGGCTGCAGCTGCCCCCCGGCATGAAGCTGCCGTTCTAGAGCCACTCGCTTGTCCGGCGCCGAGATCGACCGGCTGATCCAGCTCCTGGCCAAATTGCCGGGACTGGGTCCGCGCTCGGCCCGGCGCGCGGTGCTGTATATGCTGAAGCGGCGCGACCAGTTCATGCTGCCGCTGGGCGACGCGATCGGCGAGGTCGCGGCCGCGATCCTGCCGTGCCAAATCTGCGGCAACCTGGACACAACCGACCCCTGCCCGATCTGCACCGACCCCGGGCGCGACGGCGGGCTCGTCTGCGTCATCGAGGATGTCGCCGATCTGTGGGCGATCGAGCGCACGTCCTCCTACAGCGGCAAATATCACGTGCTGGGCGGCATCCTGTCGGCGCTCGACGGCGTGCGGCCGGAAGACCTCAACATCCCCGCCCTGATCGCCCGCGCCGCCGCCGGCGACGTGCGCGAAGTCATCCTGGCCATGAACGCCACGGTCGAAGGCCAGAGCACCGCCCACTACCTGACCGACCGCCTGGCCGCCACGGGGGTCAAGGTCTCGCGGCTTGCTCATGGCGTGCCGATCGGCGGCGAGCTGGATTACCTGGACGAGGGCACGCTGGCGGCGGCGCTGAAGGCGCGGCGGCCGTTTTAGCCTGAAGCGTCAGCCTGTCACACCGCAGCAGCCTCATTGATTCTTCTGAGCTCATCGAAGCCGATGATGCGCCCGGCGATGGCGCTGGCCGCTACCGTATAGGGGCTCGCCAGCCAGACTTGGCCAGGACCGGATCGGCCGGAGAAATTGCGGTTGATCGCACTGATCGTGACTTGCTCGCGATGCTCCGACGAACCCGGCCCGCAATTGGCACAAGCCCCACAGGCTGGCTGCAGCAATTCGGCGCCGACCGCCGCGAAGGCATCGAGATATCCTCGGCCGATACAATAATCCCGCACATCGATGGTGCCGAACTGGAGATAGAGCTTCACGCCGGCAGGCACCTTGAGGCCCCGGCGCGCCGCCCAGGACAGCACCTCATGGTAATGATCGAAGTCGTCGCGCTTGCCCGCCGTGCAGGAACCGCCATAGGCGATGTCGATCGCCACGGGACTGTCGAGCGCGCCGATGTCGATGCCATTGCCCGGATCGCCAGGCCTCGCGACCATCGGCGACAGGCTGGATAGATCGACGTCGATCCGCACGGCGTAGACGGCATCCTCGTCGCTGTGCATCCACGCTTCGATGACGATGTCCTCGCCACGACGCTCGCGGATGAACCGCACCGTCTCCGCGTCCGGCGCCACCAGGCCGGTGAAGCCGCCCAGTTCGGCGGTCATGTTGGTCAGGGTCGCGCGCTCGTCGATGGAGAGCGCCCGGACCCCGGGACCGGTGAATTCGAACACCCGGCCGACGCCGGCACCGGCCCTGAATTCGGGCAAGGCCAGCAGATGCAGCACGATGTCCTTGGCCGTGACGCCCGCCGGCCGGGCGCCCGCAAGCTCGACCCGGATGCTCTCGGGCACCATCACGCGCACCGCGCCGGTCACGAACGCGTTGGCCATGTCGGTCGTGCCGACGCCGAAGGCGACGCAGCCGATCGCCCCGCTATGGGGCGTATGCGAATCCGTGCCGACGATCAGTTGGCCGGGCCGGGCATGCTGCTCCGCCATCAGCGCGTGCGAGATCCCTTCCGACCCGGCGCCGTCCTCCAGATAGCCGTGATGGCGCAAGCCATGCTCCGCCACGAAAGCGCGATGGGCCTCGGACAGCGCGCGCACATGCGGCATGAGATGCCGGTGGGCCGGGCTCAGATGCGTATAGGAATAATGGTCCTCGAACACGATGATGCTGCCGGGATCGCGCAGCGCCGGCCGATCGCCGAATGCCCGGTTCAGCAGGTGGCGGCACATGCCGGTGTAGATGTCGTGGATGAAGCGCATGTCGGCCCGCACGAAGCCGCTCTGCCCCGGCTCGGTTGCGGGCGCGGTGTCGGCGGTCGAGATCGCATGGCGCACGAGGATCTTTTCGAACAAGGTCCGTGGCCGGCCGTCGTCGGGGAATGCGACGGGCGTAATCGCCCCCAGCTTCGTCCGCCCATAGGCAAGCAGCCCGCCCTCGCGCAGCACGGCCGCGGCGATCGGATCGCGCCCGACCAGAATCTCCTCGATGCCGATCGGCTCGCCTGCATCCAGGCGCGCGAGCAAGCCGAAATCGGTCGAGGTGAACAGGCCGACATTGTCCGCGTTCTGGCGATAGATCCGCTCGAAACTCTCCGCGATCACCAGCCGGATCCCGGCGGCCTGCTCGGCCAGCGGGCTATGTTCGCGCGAAGAGCCCTTGCCATATCGCTTGCCGCCGACCAGCACGGAGAAGCCGCCCTGCTTCAGGGCGCCGAGCCCGATCGGCTGCTCGTCGCCCGCCTTGAAACCGATATGGGCGTGGTCGGCCAGCCGCTCGTCGAACACCACGAGCGACGGCACGGGCGTGATCTCGTCGGTCGAGATCTCGTTACGGAGCGGCGCGCAGGCGGCGAGGGTCAGATCCTCACCGGCGAGTTGACGCCGAACCACCGCCGGATCGGCCGACAGGAACAGCACGCGACCGGGCAGCGGCAGCAAAAGATTTGCAGTGGCGGTCAATTGGAAATCCTCTCCAATTCGAGCCCCCGCGTCCGCGGCCCCATCAGGCCGATCGCCACCATCACGATCGCCATGGCGACGGCGATGAAGATGAACACGCCGGTGACGCCGAAATGCTCCAGCGTGAAGGCGATGAGAAAGGCGTTCCAGATCGCTGAGAAGCGACTCCAGGAATAGACGAAACCCGAAGCGCGGGCCCGGATGCCGGTCGGGAACAGCTCCTGCTGATAGGTGTGGTAGCTGTAGGAAATGATGTTCCCCGCAAGCGTCAGCAGAATGCCGAAAGTGATGATCGCGACCGTGGACGCGGCCTGGCTGAACAGCAGTCCGCAGACGATGTTGAGCCCGGCCATCGCGACGATCACATGCTTGCGCTCGAACCGGTCGGCGATGAGCAGGCCGAGAAGTGGACCGATCGGCGCCGCCAGCGCGATCACCGTGGTATAGCCGAGGCTGGTGGTGACGGTGATGCCCTGCTTGATCAGCAGGGTCGGCACCCAGTTGGCAAAGCCGTAGTAGCCGACGGTCTGGAAGATGTTGAAGATGATCAGCATGAGGGTCCGCCGCCGATAGGGCGGCACCCACATCTCTCTGAACCCATGGTGCAGCAGCACGGGCGCTGCCGGTTCCGGCGGCGGCAACGGCTGGCCGTACTCGGCCTCGACGCGGCGTTCGAGATCACTCATGACACGGTCGGCCTCTTCGAGCCGCCCTTTCATGGCGAGCCAGCGCGGACTTTCCGGCAGCGCGCGGCGAATCCACCAGACGACGATCGCGCCCATGGCACCGATCACCACGACCCAGCGCCAGCCGTCCCAGCCCAGCGGCGTGTTCGGCACCAGCAGGTAGGAGAGATAGGCCACGATCGGTACGGCCGAAAAACCGAAGGTCTGGCAGCAGGCAAACGCGCGTCCGCGCAGATGCTTTGGTGCCAGTTCCGAAAGATAGGTGCCGATCGTGACCAGTTCGACGCCGATACCGACGCCAGCGAGGAAGCGCCATAGATTGAGCCCGAAGGCGGTCGTCTGGAACGCCATCACCAGATTGGCGGCGCAATACCACAGCAGCGAGTAGGTGAAGATCGCGCGCCGACCGAACCGGTCGGCCAGGAACCCGCAGGCGATCGTGCCGATGAACAATCCCAGGAACAGCACCGCGACGAAGCCGGCGACACCCGTGGTGCCGAACAGGCCGGCCGTCGTCGGGGTCAGAATGCCGGATTTTACCAGGCCCGGCGCCACGTAGCCGGTGAAGAGCAGATCGTAAAGCTCGAAGAAGAACCCGAGGCTCAGCAGAACGATCAGCTTCCAGACCGTCCTGGTTGCGGGCAGTCGATCGAGCCGCGCGGAGATATCACCCGCGCCGGCAACGAAGCCTGAATGCGCTTTCGCGCCCCGTGATGAAACCGGAGTACTCACTGCCGAAACGGCCATCGAAGCATCCTCCCAGGAAGCGTTCGGCACAGGGCATGGCGCACGGCTCTTTGGCCTTCGATCCACGTCTGCGCCCTCTTATCTTTCCGGGAAAAATACGGCTCGGCAGCGATGCCGAAAAGTTCTATTCAACGAGTCCTGTGTTCGTGCATGACGAACGCTGAAACCTGTCTTCTCTCGGGAGAAGCGCCGTGGCCGACCCGGATGTCCAGACGCTCCGGCTGTTCCTGTCGATCTTCGATCTCCGTAATCTGACCCGTGCCGCCCAGCGGCACGCCATCGCCCCTTCGGCCGTGACCAAACGGATTCAGGATCTGGAGCGGCATTATGGGGTCGTGCTGTTCCGCCGCCAGTCGCGCGGCGTGGCTCCGACTACGGCCGGTGAGGAATTGGCGCGGCACGTGCGGGATTTGTTTTCGCGCATCGACCATATCGCTGGCGCGATGAGTGAATTCGCGCAAGGCTCACGCGGTCAAGTCCGGGTTCATGCCAACGCCTCGATCCTGCTGGAGGCGTTGATCGCTTCGATCGTCTCCTTCACCCGCCTCCATCCGCTGATCCGTATCGATCTTCAGGAGCTGATGAGTTGGGCCATCGTCCGCGACGTGGCGGAGGGGCGGGCCGACGTGGGCTTGGTGGCTGACGCCATCGAGATACCGCCCGACCTTACCGCCCTGCCCTATGCCGAGGATCGTCTGATGGCACTCCTGCCCTCGGACCATGTCTTGGCCGGGCGCAAACATGTCGTCTTCGAAGAGCTGCTCGATTTCGAGCACGTCGGCATCGGCGTGACCAGCGCGCTCTCGGTTCAACTCGCCGAGCAGGCGAGCCGGTTGAACCGGTCCATCCGTTATTCCTATCGGACAGCGACCTATGATGTGGCCCGTATGATGGTCTCGCAGGGCTGCGGCATCGCGGTCCTGCCGAGCAGTCTCGTTCTGCCCCACGTCACGCCGCACCTTGCCGCCGTGCCGCTCGCAGATAGCTGGGCCAGGCGGAAGATGCGTCTTTGCTACCGCGAGGAAGCCGCGCTCACCGTCGCCGCCCGCTTGTTCATCCAGCATCTGCGCGAGCCTCGGGCTTCGTGACGGCCCCAGCCCTCGCCCCTAACTCGGATCGAACAGCGTCCCATTGAGCGACGCGCCCTTCACATTCACCTTGGACATGTCGACGCCGCGCAGGTCGGCGCCGCCCAGGTTGGCGCCTTCGAAATTGGCGCCTTCGAGTTTGGCCTGGCGCAGGTCGGCGCTGCGCAGGTCGGCACCACGCAAAGTGGCGCCGCGCAGGTCGACCGGCCAGTCGCGGCCGGTGGGTTTGCCGTCGGGGGTGATGAGCGCCATCGGCCCGAGCTTGGCCGCGGCCAGATTGGCCATGTCGAGTGC